>Ga0315281_10012846_pt1 | contig 11373 bp, 9 predicted proteins | sample YL17G07_0_MG_FD_204540 | JGI IMG/M metagenome (GOLD analysis project Ga0315281, IMG submission 204540) | Sediment microbial communities from Yellowstone Lake, YNP, Wyoming, USA - YL17G07_0 | ecosystem: Environmental > Aquatic > Freshwater > Lake > Sediment | place: USA: Wyoming | collected... | reverse complement strand
TTGCCGGTAACTCGGCCTCTTCGCAGAAATCTCTTCGTCAAAAAATTCGCGGAACGTGATGACATTGGTCTTGCCGCTGTAGCAAGTCTCCTTCGATTTTTTCAATGACTCGGGAACGACCAGATGGATGCCCTGATCGCTCATGTCCTCAATCGCGGTCGCAGGGACACGGTCATCGACGGTTGCCAAGAACAGCGCGCAATTGAATTTCTCCATCGCCACCTGTTTCCAACGCTCGCGCAGCGTAGTTTTTGCCGAAAGCACCATCGCCTCCTCGAACGCCCTTTTTTTGGCCCTCAACACCACGAGGCTGGGCAGCACAAAGTCCGGACTGCGACCTCCTGTTACGGCTTGCTCTTCAAAAGAAATCTTGCCATCGCGGAGCAGCCTTGCAATGTGCTGCTCAAAGGAGCGTCCCGCGCGCGATTTTCGGTGCTGGCTGGCGCTCAGGAAAGTTGCGTCTAAATCGGGGAAGCCTCGCACGACGGAAGAAATCATATCCGCTCCTCCTCTGGTGATGCTTCAGTTCCAAAAGATATCGTAATTGGAAGATAGCGAATAGTCCCACTTCGATACTGCTTGAAATGTCCTGAGCAAATTCGACAACTCTCCGAATAGTGGAAAAGTTTTACTTTCGTTTACGGTTGCTACTCGAAACGCGACAAACTCATGCAAAGCATGGTCGTCGCTGGTTCGCCCACCTGACAAATCCCATAGCTCTTTGTATACAGCAGGAATGCCGACCTGTTCTGCGACAAAATACACTCCAGATTCCAAACAGGCTTTAAATGCTGCCACATCACTTTGCGATGGTATGCCTGACAGAAGCAGCTCTCCCCAAGCTTTGTAGTTTGAGGCATCGCGATAGAGGTACTCAAAAACGCAGCACTCCTTTAAAACGTCACAGGGTGCTTCCATCTGCTTTCCAGTAAGCCGCATGTGCCTATTTCCGATTATCCACGAAGAGTTCTTTTCTATGCCACGCGATAAATTCGGCTTGTGGTGCGAACCGCTCCGGGGGTTCGATTGTTCGTCCATCCAAAGGCAGCAGAACTTCGATAACGAAAGGCTCCTTCTTACGTTTCAATTCTTTCGAGACCACGATTTTGAAGTCATCGGTGAGCGTTATCAGCCCTTTGTCAAAAGCCCTATCATGAATCGCAGAAAGGCATAGCCCATTGCTTGGGTTGAGGCGGTTGGCTTTGTCTTTGCTCCACGGCACGATATGGCTGGCAACCAATAATCGTGGTTCTGATAAGCCCGACATGCAGCATCGTCCTTGGTAACTGCTCAACACGGCGCGACGGAAAAAGTTTTGCTTGATGCGCTGCTCGGTAACGACACGTCTTGTTTCGCCGGTATAGTCTTCGGGTACAAGTAACTCGTCTGCCTCATCTTCCGGTAGTGCGGAACGATCAAGATCGCGTCTGAGCATTTCGCATTCGACAGCGAGCGTTTCCCAATCGGCATGAAATTCAGCCCAAACTTCTCTATCGAGTGAACCTGCATTACCCAAACCAGTGCGCCCCGTACTGGTGATCGCCGGATCGAGGCTGGCAAAGTTTACGAGCTTCATTGCGACTGCGCCGGGTGTGCGGCCAATCAGTTTGGCGAGCTTGATAATTTCCGGGTTGCGGCTGTGCAATTTGCCAAAAGGAAGTTGGCAATAAAGATGGAATGCGAGTTTGAGTTGCTCCTTCGTCCAGCGTGTTGTGGCCATAATGTCTTTCGGCACTTCGATAATTTCCGGTGCCTTCTCCCCTAAGTTGAGTTGCGACACCATCAGTTTAGCCGCATATTCGACCATCGGCACAACTGCCGCTTGAGAAAACAATTGGTACGCCCGCGTATCCGACACCGGAATCCTGAACGTGTCCGGGTAACCCATCAGCCGTGCGCATTCCCTCGGCGTGAGTCGGCGCGGGTTTTTGCGTGTGCCCTGATACACGAGAATTTCCGAGCCGTCCTTGTAGTAGCGCGCCGACAGGGTGCGGGAAACGTCTGTGGGTTTGACCAAACCGAAGCCGAAGCCGTTGCCCTTGAGACGGTGCTTCTCGGCGTAGTTCTGCAAGTAGCGCCAAAGGTTGTCGGTGAGGGTGTATTTGTCCTGCACTTTCTTTTTTTTGTGGTCGAAAAATCTGCCCTCCTCCCACGGCAAAACGGGTTCACTACCATCGGTGCGGTGCAGGATGTCCTTGAGCGTGTGCGTGCCCTTGGGCGGCAGGGGCAGGGCATCGAAATCGAATGCAATTGGCTCGCGGAAGCCGACGATGAGAATGCGCTCGCGGTGTTGCGGGACGAAGTGCGCGCCGTCTATGACGCGATAGTGGATGTGATAGCCGAGGTCGTGGGTCAGGGTGCGGCGGATAACGTCGAAGGTGCGGCCTTTGTCGTGCGAGACGAGATTTTTTACATTTTCCAGCAGGAAGGCGCGCGGGCGTTTTGTTTCGATGATACGCGCCACGTCGAAGAACAGCGTGCCTTGCGTTTCGCAGGCGAACCCGTGTTTTTTGCCCAGTGCGTTTTTCTTGGATACTCCGGCAATCGAAAAGGGCTGACAGGGAAAACCCGCCAACAGCACATCGTGATCCGGTATGTCGGAGGCATCTACTTGGGTGATGTCTCCGGCGATGGGATGCCGGTCGCGGAAATTTTCGGCGTAGGTTTTTTGCGCGTAACTGTCCCATTCGCTGGTGTATACGCAACGTCCGCCGACTTGTTCGAACGCATTGCGCAGCCCGCCGATGCCCGCGAACAGGTCGATGAAATCGAAAGCGCCTGCGGGGCTTTCTTCCCCGAACGGCAGTAGTTGCTGCAAGGCGTGCGCGAGGTAGGCGGGCGGGTTGGTTTGCCGCGCTTCCCAGCGGCTGATAGTGCGGACACCCACGCCCAAATGTTTGGCGATGGCGGCTTGAGTGTGGTGTTTGCGGGCTTCAGTGAGATAGGCCAGCGCGGCATCTTGGTCGCTGACTAGGGTTAGCAGTTTGTTGAAATTATCCCTCAAAACATGTCATCCATAATGAGTGAGAAGCGTTGATGAGTGAGAAGCGTTGATGCAACGGGCGAATCAAAACGAAAGCGGGGTGCAACATGCGGGGAGCGGACATAACCCAGGAAGGCTTGTTTGTGGTGAAACAGACGGTGGATTATATTCCTGCCGGACATCCACTGATCGCCATTCGCGGAATACTCAACCAAGCGCTGCGCAAGCTGGACAGCCTGTTTGCATCGATTTACGAAGAGCGCGGGCGCTACTCTGTGCCACCGGAATGGTTGCTGCGTGGCCTGGTGCTGCAAGCCCTGTACGGAATCAGAAGCGAGCGGTTGCTGTGCGAGCAACTCGGCTACAACATGCTGTATCGCTGGTTTGTCGGGCTGGGGATGGAAGATGATGCTTGGGATCATTCGACCTACACGCAGAACCGCGACCGTCTGATCGAACATGAGGTGATCAAAGCGCTGTTCGGGCAAGTCATGAAACAAGCCAAGGATGCCGACCTGCTCTCTGCCGAGCACTTCAGCGTGGATGGTACGCTGATCCGCGCTTGGGCATCGCACAAGAGTTTTGTGCCGAAGGACGGCTCTCCACCAGACAAAGGCGGCAGTAAAAGCAACCCGGAGGTCGACTTCAAACGCCAGAAGCGCAGTAACGAAACCCACGCCAGCGCCACTGATGCCGACGCGCGCCTGTTCACCAAGTCGAGCAAAGCCGAAGCGGTTCCTGCCTATATCGGCCATGTGTTGATGGAGAACCGCAACAAGCTGGCCGTCGATACACGGCTCACCCTGGCCTCGGGCACCGCCGAGCGCGAAGCCGCCATCGCCATGCTGGAAGCCTTGCCGGGGAAGTCTCGCAAGACCTTGGGTGCGGACAAGAACTTTGATACCGAAGGTTTCGTACAGGGCTGCCGTGAAATCAACGTCACGCCACATGTGGCGCAGAACGCTTACGAATACGACACCAAAACTGGCAAGCGCGCCCGGCGAGAGAGCAACATTGACGCGCGCACCACGCGGCATCGCGGTTATGCCGTCAGCCAGGTGATCCGGAAGATGATCGAGACTTTGTTTGGCGATGCCAAGCAGCATGGTGCGACGATCCGACAAACCAAGTTGCGCGGCAAGTCCAAGGTGGCCGATGTCTTCACGCTGGCCATGCTGACCGTCAATCTGCGCCGCCTGCCCAAGCTGTTCGCCATGCAGGCGGCACTTGCCGGTACAGGATAGACGGGAGAGGTGCGTCCGCTTTTGCAGTTTGCCATGCAATATTGGCAAAAACCGCAAGAGCGGGGGCGTATAAGCACCCGTTTCCGGGTATGCCAAGGTGTTTTGCATGGAAAATTTATTGCCCTTCACTGATGTCGCTCGAAATTGGGGATAATTTCAACAAACTGTTAGGGCGGCATTCATGGCGATTTGTTGACCGAAAAGTCTCTGGGAATTTTTGCGGACAGTATGGCATTTTTTATTCCCAGTCAAGCAACACCAGCCTGCTCCAGCGTGGCAACCGGCAAATACAGCGACAGCGGACTATCCATGCAGGCAATGAATCCCAGCTTGGTATAAAACGCTTTGGCCTTGTCGTGTTTGGCATCGACCACGACGGCATACAGCCCCACGCGCTGCGAGAATTCCACAGCCAAGCGCAATGCGAATGCCAACAGGTCTTGGCCGGTGCCTTTGCCCTGATGGCGGACATCCACGGCCAAACGGCCAATGCGCAGGATGGGGGCGGGATGGCGCGGTAGTTTTGACTGGGCTTCGAGCGATGCCGTGGCAATCTGACCGGCGCTTACGGTGACGAAGCCGGTGACGGTTGCACCGTCATCGGCCAGTGCCACATAGGTCTTGCCGAAGCCGCGCCGTTGTTGCTGGCCTGCCTGGCGCTGCAAAAATTCGTTCAGCGCAGCGTCGCCGCAATCGAATCCGTTGCGGCTGTGCTGCTTGCCGAGCAGCTGGATGGCTGCCACGTTTACCGGCGCGCCATAAGTTTGCGCAATGCGGCTTTGGGTCTTGGCGGTTTTCCCACGGATGCGGCAAATGCCTCGAAGTCACGCTGGGTGAGCATGAGTGTGTCGTAGTCGGACACCACGCGGCGCGCGGCCTCATATGCGTTTTGCAGCATGAAGCCGGAGACGGTTGTGCCCATTAGCGCGGCGGCGCGCTCGATCATGGCTTTGGCATCGGCGCTGGTGCGCAAATTGATGCGTGATGATTCATTGGTGGTGATTGCTGACATGGCTGTTACTCCCGTTTTACGGATGCGCACATTGTACGTCATATTTACGCACATGACGAAATGCGCGGTGACCGGTATCCACGTGAGAATTGATTGCCAGACATCAGGCCGGCCTCCTCTGGCAATTTCCCTGATGGCGGGCTTCCACCGCCAAGGGGTCGATGCGCGAGGTATCTGGTAACAGCTGCAATCGGCGCGCCTTACTTGGCGAGATTACTCTTCGCTCAACAACAGAAAAAGCTGGTAGCATGAAAATTACCATATGAAAAATGAAATTCGGGAAAATTCACAAACCCAATGCGTGTTAAGAACCACTCTTCTAAATGAAATACTCTGTTGAATTATTTGCCGGCGCTGGAGGTTTAGCACTAGGCGTTGAGCAAGCTGGTTTTAGGCATTGTGCGGTGATTGAATTCGACGAATGGGCATGTAAAACCCTTTCCACAAATCGCCGCTGGCCTATCTTTCACCAAGACGCAAGAAATTTTGACTATCGCTCTCTTTTACAGCCCGTGGATTTGCTAGCGGGCGGCCCTCCTTGCCAGCCATTTTCATTTGGTGGAAAGCATCTGGCTCATCATGATTCACGCAACATGTTCCCGGAAGCCATACGTGCCGTCAGGGAGTTATGTCCCAAAGCCTTTCTTTTTGAGAATGTAAGCGGATTACACCGGAAAACTTTTTCTAATTATTTTGAGTATGTCATCCTTCAGTTGCGTCACCCCGACATCGTTCCTCGCGGGGATGAAGAATGGGCTAGTCACTTCGCCAGATTGCAACAACATGAAACCGTTGGTTCAAAAACCGGTTTGCATTACAACGTGGTTTATAAGGTCATTGATGCAGCGGATCACGGTATTCCGCAACGTCGGGAGCGACTATTCATCGTGGGATTTAGGAGCAATATTGGGGTGCAATGGTCTTTCCCATCGCCGACTCATTCAGCCGAGGCGCTTCTTTGGTCGCAATTCCAGACAGGGGAGTACTGGGCATACCATCGCCTACCCAAGAAATCGCGAAATATGATGCCTGCCGAAATGGCTGAGAAAGCAGCAAAGCTTGAAACACCGCCTCTCCTTCAACCTTGGCGTACAGTTCGTGATGCCTTAAAGGGATTGCCCGATCCAATGCAACCATCAAGGAGAAACCAACTCATAAATGGTCACCAGTTTATTGATGGTGCCCGTTCATACAAAGGGCACACGGGTAGCCACTATGACCTACCCGCCAAAACTTTAAAGGCGGGCGTGCATGGGGTGCCCGGGGGCGAGAACATGCTGCTGCTTACAGTGGGCGACGTGCGTTATTTCACGGTTCGCGAATGTGCCCGCCTTCAATGCTTTCCAGATGATTTTGTATTCGAAGGGTCTTGGGGAAGGATAGTCAAACAGTTGGGGAATGCGGTGCCTGTCGAACTGGCAACCCTCTTGGCCAGAAGCATTTTCAAAGCCCTTCAACAAGTGGCTAGAAAATAAGCATTAGCTTGCTCCAAGATATGGGCAAGGTGGCTGTACTGCATTTTTGTCGTCTCGGGGAGGAGCCTCCATTAACATGAGGCTCTCTCTATCCCAAAGAATGTGCCTCTTTGGTATTGGCTGACCAATTGCCGACATGGTTCTGATGGCAAAGAGTGACGATAAATATTCATCTTGGGGGTAGTTGTTGGCAGGAACGGGGTCTATTTCGAGTTGAAAGTCGGTTTTTTGCACCAACGCGTGCCGCAAGGGCTCGGATCGGTTATTGTCAATCGGTGGCAAGGGAGAAGAATCCCCGCCTTCAATCGCGCGCCTTAATGAAAGCGTTGTGTGCGTCGTAATGGTCATTATGGATCGTGACCTGAGCGAGTTATAGATTTGCGGCCAGAACAATGTGTAACTTTCAATTTCCGGGAATTGAAGGTACACATTATGAATCCCATCTATGACAACACATGTGTAGGGATCGCCATACAATTCAGCCGACTCCAGCTCCCATTCGATGCGGTTGTATAAGTCGTTTGGTTTAAGATGACCGGGATAAAGACGAATCACCTCCACCCGTGTTTTCCATCCCTCCTTGATATCTTGCCCATATTCCTGGACTCGAACCCTCATCAGTTTATTGCGCAATTCCGCGTAATACTCCTTGGGGTAAAGAAAGGATACAACTAAAATCTTCTCGTCCCGATCCACGACTTGCCCATCATTCTTGGAGAAACTTGGCGCCATGGCGATCTTCAATGCCAGCGCCGCTTTCCCCCCAGAGCCTTCTCCATTTATAAAAACGTGGGATCCGCAAAATATTTCTGGTGCGTGGCTACTATCCCCAAATTCTTTCTTACCTTTACCTTCTAACCGCACTTTATTTTTGGGAGAAATAGCAGTAGTTTTTCGCAAAACATTCTTAAAAATACCTTTATCGGGTATCCCAACCTTCCAAATGGAGCGCTGATCAAGCTGATAATTGATTTGCGGCGAGAAACGCACCCCTTTGCTGCCCGCTATTTGTAACCCATGCGTCCCCACCGCACACAATTGATGCCGGGCCTTCATCAAACGAAAACGCCGATCCGGTTTTGTGCCATATTGATCCATTGATTCCTGGCTTAGATGAATTGCGACATCAACCAAATAATCCAGCATGGCATGCTCATGCCAAGTTGCGCCGGTAGTAAGTATGACGAGCGCTCCCGGCACCTTGGCGGACTCAATAAGTTTGTACAGCTCTTCAACCCTAGTCTTTTCGCTACCCGATTGGTGCTTGTTTTTGTCCGCCAAGTAATCATGCAAACCATCCAGCACAATAATCGCCCGGCAAGGCTTAGGAATACTGAAATCAGAATTATCCTGGCTTGGCCTTGCCAAGGCCTCTTTCACTTCTAATAGGGCAGCGTTTATTAAATCAAGATCAGAGCCCCCATCCCCCTCGCGGGGCAACCGCACAAAGGTGAATGCTTCCCGCGCGGGCTCCCCAAAAAAATCCAATCGTCGAATATCCTCGGGGACAAGATTCGCGAGACGAGCCGAAAGGTCGTTGGTATCTTCCTCGCCACCAATAAATAAAGTTCGGATGCCCATTGGCGCAAGATAAGCGCCAAATGAAAGTGCAAGAGAAGTTTTGCCACAACCGGGGCCACCATGGATCGCCATGACCAACCCACCTGAACTTGAGAATTTCAGCCCCCCACGAAAGATCGTATCCGCACCCCGAATGGGCAGCGGCAACCCGCACAGCTCATTAACGATCTCGCCGACTTCTGGCAGCCTTTCAAGTCGAGGCGCTCTTTCGATTTCAAATGGGTATGGCTCTTCCTTATTTCCTTTTCTGACTAGACGTTCACTCTGCAAATAAATCAAGCATTCTCGATCATTGCGAAAATAAAAACGCAGCACACCCTTCATCGCCAAGAAGTGCCGTACAACGGACGTGGAAGGATTTTTGCTTGATCCGACCGGTAGTTTGTCCTGCCCCTTGGAAAAATACCTTTCTCTTATTGATGTCCAAACCGTGGATAGCTCCCGATCTATGTCGGAAGCGTCAAGCCTGTTTCCATTTTCGCTCGCCCCGGGGGCAATTGCCAACTCACTGAAAAGAAAATTCCTCAAGGCGAGCAATGCATATGCTCTTGAACCTGGGTTCTTCGGAATGGTAAGGAAGTCGTAAACAACCGCCAGTGGCGAACGAATGGAAAGCGAATGCTTTGACCTTGCAAGCTTGGATTGCGATCCAGCATCCGCCTCAAATGCAGCCACGATTAAGCGGGATATTCGGGTGGATTGTGCATCATTCGTTCTTAGCGTCTTTATTGATGCGTCAGGCTCGTCGAAAAAGTGCCTATTTATGCCTCCGCCAGGGAATTTCTTATCAAGCCACGAAAAATGCTTATTAATATCACCATGAAGATTACTGATTGGATTGCCCTCAAGATACGCCGAGACGAGGATCGCTTGCGCGCGCATCGTACTAGCAACCAACTCGCCAACAATATCTTGATATGGGAAACCACAGGGTGCGTTCATGGTGAACTTTTTTTTCGCCTATGCATGGTTGGAGATGTAACAACGAGGATCAGACAAAAGTTTATTGGTAAAGCTGAGCACTCCACGACCCAAAGGGCTTGCCTGTGCTCGTGGGTTTCTTGGCTCATCCAAGAACCCGCGCCGTTCAAGCCACTTTGTAAATTTTATCTTTCCTTCATGATTGGGCACGGCGCTGCGAAACTCTTCCATAAGTTGCTTGAAATTTACGCACTTATCCCAGACCTTGTACCATGCGTCCATCCCTAAAAGAAACGATCCCAAATCAATTTGGTTATCCTTGAGCATTTGCAAGGCATTCTCGCGCGCGAAATCGAACAAGCCACTCATGGTAGCCGCTCCCAGCCACGCCACGGGGGCATGCTGCTGAATTTCAACCAAGCTTCGCAATTGATCTGGCAACAATCGCCCGCGAGCCGTGATAAATCCGTGAAGAGCGTACACGCTTAGCCGTTTCTCCTTCATACTTGGATCGAACAGTTTTTCTTGAAAGACCGATCTAAGCGTCTCTGTATCCGCGCCATGAATATATTTCGTCAGAAAGGAAAGGCCACTCCAATACTCTTTTTCATCGCCGCCCATTGATTCAATGTCGGGATGCATCACCAGTCCGGCAATTGCCTCAACAACCTCTGGCTGCTGCGCAACAAGAAGTTGCGATAGCTCCGAGGCCAAATCGCTCAACGGTGTTTCTCCTGCTCTACCAGGCACGGCATTCCGTTCGCGCTCCAAGGCATCCAGAATCTTTACTCGCCAGTTTATATTACCTTGTGCCATCGTTCCCTCACAACCTGACCGTGTTATTTTTTAACCAGTGCCAAGTCAAATGTCGGCACCTTGGCGGCGTGCCACAAGTTCACGCCACCGGTATGTAAACCGCTCATGACGGCCTCCTCGAAGCCATTTTTGCCAGCGCATTCGTTTCGCGCACATGTCCGCCCGCCGGGACACCAATATTTATCTAGTTCAGCATCGAATGCGGTTGGTTTTTTAGCATCCACCGCCAAATCGTGCTTCAATTCCATTGGCAAATATTCGTTGGTCATTATGTTCTCCAAGCCGAGTCGGCAAGGCAGCTCTTCAATGTTTTCCTTGGCAAAAGGCCGGTCGATTTCTTTATAAAGGAATGCCCATATTATGTAGGGCGATTTTGCATTGAAGTCCTGAAGCGTCTCCAGCACCTCCTCGAGAACGTTTCTTTTTATCGCCGAATTCCCCGTAAAAAAACGCTCTTTCCAGCCCAAAACGGCTTCTGCCGGCACAATATCTCCATTTATTTTGCATTCTCTCAATTCATCTTCGATTGCTTTCCATTTGTGCATGCGCCCCAGACAAGTTTCGTCGGTTAACACAATGCTTTCACCACAAAGTTTCCTTTTCTTTTTTGTTTTTGGATCGGTATCTCGAAAATATTCTTCCGCCATTTTCCTAACGACTATTTCATCGTTGGCGGCATGGGCCATGGTATCGAAAAAATTATTCTTTTGCTCCTCGCTCAATTGAGTGCAATTTTTAATATTCAGGGCTTGCCTAGAGAAACAATCCTCAAATGGATTCACCTTTGCGCCTCCTTAATAAATAGCTTGCCCCAAAAATCGTTCGATTTTCTGCTGGAGGGCATCCAGTTTGCTGTGTTTTATGATACCCCATTGTTTCGATTAAACAAGCTTTCCAGTAGGTCGGCATCCATGACTCTAGAATTTTATTGGATAACATCCAATTGATTTTCTAACCCTGATAAACAACCTGCCCGTCGAGCAGCGTATAGCGCACCCGACCCTGCATTTCGTAGCCGTTGAACGGGGTGTTCTTGCCCTGGCTTTTGAGTGCGGCAGGTTCGATCTTCCAGCTGGCATCGGGATCGAATATGCAGATGTCGGCATGGGCGCCGACCGACAGGTGTCCCATCTTTTGCCCGAGCAGTTGCGCCGGGTTGATGGTGATGCGCGCCAGCGCGTCCGCCAGCGGCACGCGCTCCTGTTCCGCCCATTTCAGCGCCAGCGGCAGCAGCAGTTCCAGCCCGGTCGCACCGGCTTCCGCTTCGGCGAACGGCAGTTGCTTGGCATCGTCGTCGACCGGCGAATGGTTGGAGCAGAGCGCGTCGATGGTGCCGTCCAG
>Ga0315281_10012845_pt1 | contig 11373 bp, 23 predicted proteins | sample YL17G07_0_MG_FD_204540 | JGI IMG/M metagenome (GOLD analysis project Ga0315281, IMG submission 204540) | Sediment microbial communities from Yellowstone Lake, YNP, Wyoming, USA - YL17G07_0 | ecosystem: Environmental > Aquatic > Freshwater > Lake > Sediment | place: USA: Wyoming | collected... | reverse complement strand
ATTGGAGCTAAACCAATGCGATCCCCGCGGATAGACTTTAGTCGGAGAATGGCGCCAGCGCACATAATTGTCCGCATCCCCAGTAAGAGCCCGAGGCACAATAGCGTACTTCGTTCCCGCAACGAGCGCCACACCCGCTCCAAGCGAGACCTCACGCTCCTCACCGGCGTACTCTGTCGGTAAGGTATCCCCATCGGTAGTGCCAGAGGCAATGTCAGCACCGTCAGGGGCACCGCCCACAGCCGTAGCCTTTATGCCCACTGTGATTGTCCCTGGTAAGCCGAGACGGTACATTCTCAGCTTTACGGAGGTTATGGTATGAGATACGCGAGGCGTAAAGGTTTCCGCTTGCCAGAAGTCGCCATGGCAGGCAGCCAGGGCCGGATCAGAAATGTTGTAATACTCGAATAGCTGTGTCATGCCGGGCCTCCTTTAATCCAACGATGCCAACCTTAAAAGAATAAGCGGGCAAGTAGTAATCATGTCGCTACCCGTAACGGCTGGGAAAGGAGTTGCCAGCGCTCCATAAACTTTATCGTCATACCACCCATTCAAATCAGCCGCAAAGGAGGTACTACTCATGCCCAAATAACCTGTACCCTGAAATGCCCTAAAGCCAGGTGCCCCCTCACTGTTTACTACCACAACATAAGTTGCCTTTGTTAGCTTCTGATTTATCACAATCGCTTGTACTCCTGTGGCTGCAACGCTAACCTCTCCAGCGTCGAGTACAAGCGTTGTCGGCTCTAACAAACTATTCGCATTGTAAATCCCCAGCCTTGCTTTTTTATCTGCCACAGCAGTAGATACATGAATCGCGATCCTGTCAAATGTCATGTCGCGAGCAATACAAATCGGGAACCCGTAAATCATGTTTGCGGAAGCTGAGAACGTAGTCAATGCCCTATACGAAAAAGGCAGAATATACTCGCCAACTCTCAAATTGCTCCATACGAGACGCTGGTGTGTCGATAGAGCATCGGAGTGTTTCTTGGTGATTGCATCGGCTATATCTGCGTCTGCCTTAGCCGCAGCTACCGCGTCTAAGTCGGTGTAGGCCCCCGAAATGACGTGCGAATCTTCAGCTATCCACTCAGTCTTTGATAGGTCGTCTCCTACGTCTTTGTGTGTGACTTTTAGCGCCATTTCAACACCCCCTCTCGATTAACTGAATGTAAACGGGAACGTGTACGGAAACCCTGTTCTCATGTCTTCCGGCAGTTGAGGGTTACCGTTAGTCAGTAGGAACTTCGAAATAAAGAGGTTGTATCCATCCATCACGGGACGCTTTTTCCGGTGGTCCTGGTAATACTTCCACTTCTGCTTGTCTGCCTCGCTCAGGGCTTGCCAGGAAGTCACAGCCAGTTTGAAAGCAGAGCGCCCGGCCTGTTGAAACGAAGTCTGCGGATTAGTAGGGGTGTACCACGCACAAAGGATTGTCCTATTCCCATTGCGCCGGAATATCCCGCTCCCTTCGACATGGTACATCTTTGAGATGGCCGACTCACTCAGCCCTTGCCAGGCTTTCAGAGAGTAGAGCGGAGAGGTTACTATCATCCGAAGCTCCCACTAGAATACCCGTGCTATAATTATTTTAGCACACGAGTTCTACAGGGGGGTGAGCATGAGAGCCCTACACCCGGACCTCACAGTAGCGCAGAAATTAGCCCCACTCATTGACTACGCTTCCGGTGCCGGCACCCCAAAGGCCAAAGTCGAAGCATGGAATCAGAGGGGCGGGGCTGTGATCTGCCAATGGGAGAGCTATTACACAGGCGCAGAGGTCGCAGACTTCCACGCCGTATGTATACCCGATGATGGTAGCCTTAACCGATTCAGGCGAAATAACGCAGACGGTCACCTTTACAGGCAGCGAGTCACTTCACCGGACGATGAATCAGACTATACCTCGTGGACAGACACGGGTTACCACTGTACCGCCCTAGCAGCCATCGCTCACGATGAGCATGTTGTAGTCTTCTGGATTGACCCAAACGACAGCTATCACATTCACCGCATGGAGTCTACCGATCGAGGGGCAAGTTTCGCGGCAGAAGTGGACATGGGGCTGGTATCAGACGCCAACGGCAGAATCGCCGCTACGTTCAAGGATAACGAGGACATCGGCCTGGTATGGACGATTGCTCACGAAATCCACGCAGTAAGGCGCACGTCAGGCTCCTGGGGCGGCGAGCTAGATTCAAACAAAAGCCTAACCTTAATATCGGGGATCACTGTCAAACACATGGGAGACTGGAATATCGTGGTCACTGGCATAAACAGCAGCGCCTTTGATGGGGTATGGCAAATTATATGGGGCGATGGATACTCAAAGACAGCAGACACCTGGAGCGCCTTCTCCGAGATTATGGCTCGTGAAGCCGGAGAGGATTTCGAATACTACGCACCAAGCCTTGACTTCCCCGATGTTTTCCGCCTCTTCTTCGTTGAACGCCACACGGGGACAGTGGCAGGCTACCGCCAATACTGGACTCGAACAGGCCCGACAGCCGACTTTACCGAGTGCCTATGGCTTGAGCCTGTGCCCTTCAATTACGCTGAGGCGTATGGCCTCGCCATCTGTCATAATGGCGTCTATGCTTGGCTAACTAGCCCGAGTGTTGTCCAGAGGGCCGACCTTACAGGCGTAACCGTCGTATTCACCAACGATGTACTCGAAATCCACTCGAACATCAAGCCAGGGACTAATCGCTCGACTCTCACCATTGTCCTCGACAATACCAGTGGCAAGTATAACGACTTCAACTCGAAAGGCTGGACAATCGCCGCCAGTCTCGGCTTCACTACCTACTCAGGGGATAAGTATTCCTCGCTCCCTTACTTCTGGATAACCGGGTGGGAGTTCGTATCGCCCCCGTGGTTCCCGCTCCGCGCCTTCTGGCCTCAAGGCGTTATCGGGACGCTCAAGATTTACTGTGAGGGAGCCTGGGAATTCCTCAATAGGTGGAAAGCCAGGAAGAAATATTCCTGGGCCGCAGACGACAGTAACATCTTCCAGCTTATGAACTGGATCATCAGCCGTGCAGGGCTTGAATGTAGCACATTCAGTAATAGCGACGCCCTGGTAAACTATTACCCCGAGTTTGAGATAGCCGCTGGCACAACTGGCAAATTAGCTTTGAAGAAGTTGCTCGGGTGGGTTGAGGACGTACCGGTTCTTGTTGGAGGCACTATCTATCTCAAGTTCCCGGAAGCCACCGACGCCAGCGTCTACACCTATCACAGCACATGGCAGAATCAGTACCCCGATGGGCTTGGAGGGGTAACTGTCGATCACCTTGTCTATCGAGGCAACTATGGCGTGGGAATGTGGAAGCCCAACATGGCGCAGATAGACACGGACCTCATTCACTACGAAGCCTTTGAGTGGGACGAGATAAACAATTTCTACGACCGCATGAATCGTGTCACTCAGCCAGAGTACACCAGCGCAGCGGACGCATCGAGGAGAGGAACAAGGGAGCTCCGCCGTGGCGAGATATGGGGAGCCTACACCGGATGGTGTCAGGTCCCTGTCAACTGTGGACAAGAGGAGTTTGACGTTATCACCATCACGGACGTTGCCGGAGGGGTAACCCTTATTCAGCGCCGGGTTCTCGGTATCGAGACAACCTGGAAGAAGGTTGACGGCTCCTACTTCCAGAAGCTGCTACTTGGCGCCGTGTAAGACCTGGTATCCAGATGAAAGGGGTGTCATGTTGGCCAAGATTTATGAGTGGTTCTGGCGCAGGATTGGAGGCCGCCCCTGGACATATATCATCCGTGATTCCGTGAAAAACAACACACTCCCGTGGGCTTTGGGTTGGGGTGGCCTTGCCCTGGCGCTTGGCATAATTCTAGCTCATCTTTTCTGGTAGCTGGCAGCCGATGATTTTTACAGAGCATGAGTATCTAGGCGTAGTCTGCGAGGCCATCAAGAAGGCTCAGACCCGCATCCTCGTTTGTGTCTACGAGTGGTCTTGGTATCAGGGCCAGCGCGCCGGCACCGCCCAGGACATTAACCGAGCGGTTGCAGCAGCACCACAAAGAGGAGTTTCGGTCCGCGCTATACTCCATCACGAAGCGATGAAAGCCCACCTCTCCCGAATCAACAGACACACCGCAACAAAGCTCGAAAGGTACGGCGTCGATGTCCGCATGGGCAACACCATGAGAATCATCCACGCCAAGTTTTGGGTTTTCGATTTCACCACCGCTATCGTCTGCACCCACAACATCAGCAACCGAGCCGTCAAGTCTAACGTCGAGGTAGGTGTTCTAATTAGCTCCCCCGAAGATGTCGCAGCCCTCCATACCTACTTTTCGAAACTTTGGGACACTCTCACCCCTGGGGGAAGGGGGACTATAGGGGGATAGGGGAGTAACCAACCCACGTACTAATAAAACCGAGCCCCCTGCAGCCCCGGCACCCACCACGCGCACATCACGCACCACACCCACCGCAACCATCCACGGAATAAATCCGAGCACCAGGGCAAAAAAGACCTCGACCACCCCGCAACCAATAAGTCACTCTCTCTTAGAGGGTGGTGGTCCGTTTACAACGGAATCATGTAGCCGATGAGGGGGGTCCACTGATGAGCCAGAGATGAAGCCGCAAAGAGTTCAGGCTATGCCGTCGAGCCGAACACACTAGACCAACGAGCCGATGAAGACTGACCATGAAGCCAGAAAAGACAGGCCGTGAAACCCGTGAAGACTGTGTGGGGCGGTTATAAGGAGTGAGTGAGGCCGTTGTAAGAAGTGTGTGGCGCTTTTGTGAGGAGCGATTAAGGATTGTTTGAGGACTGTGTAGAGAAGCCGTAGACCCTGAGCGCTGAGCTCGTAGGAAGATGGCGATGAGCTTTTACTAAGAGCGCATTAGTGGTTTTGCAAATAGTTCCCCATGAGATAGGCGACGCCCACCCTTTTCTATGGGTGTCTTTTCGGATGGTTTAGCTCAGACGTGCTAGAAGCCCCTGGCCCCCGACCCAATGGTCAACTTGTTCGTTTCATGCCCCTAAAATCGAGTCCTGGGGGCTCGTTCGGAGGAGCTTTGAGTGTGGCTTGAAGCTAGGCACTGGCCTTTTGTGAATAGCTCGGGCCTGTGCACGGGATAAGGCCAGCGTTTTGCGCTAATCGTAGAGGGGCCGATGGCGCTCGGGACGGATACGCCGAGGTATGGTTTTCAAAATAGGTCGGTTGTGGTGAGCGAGGGTTTGTTGAGCCTTTGATGTTTCGCGTTGCTCCGCGGAGGCGCGGCGTCGCTCCGGTCTGGCCAAAACACCTCGACCCTTGATTAAGGCGTGGCTTGTTATCCCACGGGTTCCGGGAAAAGAGCTCCGGCCCACCCCACCCCACCCCACCCCTCCATGCTCCGACCAGCGCCCGAGGAAACAAAATCGTTCTCCTGGTGCTCCAGGGGTTTGCTCAAAATAGCTGCGCGGAGCCCGAGCGTCGTCGCGGCGCCCGTGCGCGTTGTCGCGTCGGGGCCTCCACCGGGGCCGATGGGTTACTCGTCAGAGTGGGCGCCCATGCCTTGCGGCTGCGCTTCGATGCTCCTCGCCTGCTGTAATGAAAAGCTCGGAATTTCAGCTAGGTCTCGCTCGCCCTCCGCTTCGCTCGCTGCGTCAAGCCCACACTGACTCGGGACGAGGACACCGCCCCAACCCCCAAACAATCTCGGAAAATTGTTAGTTAGAAGCGAGCTTGTTTGAGGGTTACCCCACCCGCCAGGTGAGCCTCCTTTCTCCACATAACCAGCGACCAAGTAGCGACTAACGAGTGGCAATTCAAGGGTTGGTGTTGCCCGCCCGCCCGCCCGTAGGCCATCGCTCCGGCCCAAGACCGGCGTATCCCCATGTCCCGGCGTGGTGCAGGCGTTGTCGCGTCGTAGCGTGGCGTCGTCGTCGCGGCGGGAACCTCGACGGACAGGCACGGATGGGGGAAAACGACAGTCTCGCCCCACCACCCCACAAGGAGCTTGGGAGCGGCTGGCGTGCGACGCCGTCCCCCAAGGGGGATACCCTTCCCAAGCTCCTTGCCCACCCCAGGCACGGGGGGACCTCTCCAGCGTGGGCGCCCATGCCGAAAGCTCCATAGCTCATATTTCAGGTAAGGTATCTCTTCGCCTTCGTCAAGCCCACCCTGGCTCGGGACGAGGACGCCGCCCCAGCTCCGAGCAAGCCCAGTTTAGATTTTTCCGGGGAGTGAGGCTTGCTCCGAGCATACCACCCATTGTGAGCCCTCTCTTACCACCACCCCACCGGTCGAGCCCTCTCATACCTCCCCCCGCCCCAATAAGGAATGGCGAGCGCGCACCCCGGTCTGGCTCGGAGGCCTCGCCAGAGGTTTCGGAGGCCGAAAACCGTCCGCTCGCCCGTAACGCCGAGTAAGCGCCCTGGGTGTCCTAATTATAGCCCCCGATCCCTGCTCTCCGGCCGCCGCTCGACAAGTCACTCGCGGTGGCGGGCGGCGCGGTAAGGAATGGCTCTTATGCTTCCGCGCTGCGCCCCGCTCGGGCAAGCCAGTGCTAGTACGAAGGCTTCAGGGCTTGCCCGAGCGCTCCGTTTGGGCGTGCGGGGGCTAGCCCTTGTAGTTGGCCGTCGGGCGCTCGGGGGTGTTTGCGGCCTGGGTTGCTCGATGAGTTTTGTGTGGGAGGTGTTCTGTGTTTCGTCGTGATGTTGCTGGCGGTTGGGCTTGGTTCGGTGCTGAGCGTGGCCGTGGTGCGTGCGGGGCCGTGGCGTGTGGGCATTTGTGCGTTCGGTGCTGTCATTGTGCGTTGGGTCTTGAGCGTGCGGCTCGCCTGGGGGCTCGCCGCGCTGAGGATCGTGTGTTTATTCATCATCTGATAAATCCGAAGAAGGAGGTCGCTGAAAATGGATCGCAGAACTAAGGTTGTGAACAAGAAGCATGGAATCGCATTTGACGTCTACATCGGGAGACCGAGCATTTTCGGTAATCCGTTCGTCATTGGAAAGGACGGAACGAGGGAGGAGGTTATTCAGAAATATCGGCAGCTTCTGCACTATAAGTTAAAGACCGATGCGAAATTCAAGGCAAAGGTGGACGCGCTAAAGGGAAAGACGCTCGGCTGTTTCTGTGCACCAGCGCCGTGTCATGGAGACGTACTGGTGGAGTATTTAGAGCATACGTCTGCCTATTTCGACTCGATTCGCACCCCAACCCCACCCCCACAAAAAATCCAGCAAAAAGCGAATGTAGACCGTGGTGTCAATACGGAATCTCGCACTAAGAGGGTTGACGTTTCGCTGTCGGGTCGAAGTTTGTCTGAGGGATTTCGTGCTCAGTCGCCGAGCGAGGACGATCCGAGCGGAGTCAATGAGCATGGTCTGAGGAGTGCAGCAACGTGGAGCATCCCGAAATATCGAACTGAGCGGACGCCGGAAGCGGTAGCCGTGAGTGGGGTTTCGTGCCCCGCCAGGGCTGGAGTGAGGAGCTCTGGCCCTGGCATACGAAATAACGAAGGAGGGAGGTAAGACATGGGTATCAGGAAATGGCTAAAGCGGTTCTACTTCATCATCGCGGCAGACAACCTCTATTGGTGCCCCACATGTCGCCGGACAGACATCTACGGTGGCTACTGCTCAACGTGCGGATCGCCGCTCACCAAAATACCCCGGTGTGCGTGTGGATGGCCGCAGAACAGCCTTCAAACCTACTGCTCGAAGTGCGGAGCAAAGACCGAACTCGAGCTGAGCAAACAAAAAGAGCGGAGGTGAGAAAGATGAGACGGAAGCCCGAGACGAGGTTGCTGGTGCTCCTACTGGCGTTCGCGCTGTGGTTCGTGGCGATGCTAAGCATTTCAGCGTTCACCGACTGGGGCCAGCCGGGGACGCCGACGCCGACGCCGGGAGCGACGATATGCCCAACTTGTGAAAAGTGGCAGGAGCGATACCAGGATGAAGCATGGCAGCAGTTCAGTCATTAAAAAACGAAGGAGGTCCGAAACATGGCTATGCAAAATGTCGAGTCACCGGAGAAGGTTGTGTGGTGTGCGTACTGCTTCGGCTGTGAGACGGTAATCGCCGAAGACCCGGACTTTTGGTTCGTGGCGTCGATCGCCGACCTTCACGCCGACTGCCAGAAGCATCTTGTCGGGATTCAGACATGGATTGATAAACGAAAAGGAAAGGAGATTGCATCATGTCCATCAGCAAAGGCACTACAGTAGAGCAAGCGTTCGATTATGCCTCAGAGAAGGCGCCCGACCGGAACAAGGCCTGGATGATTCTATGGCAGTTGTCAGATGTTCAAGCCCAGGCCGAAGAAAACGACCTCGAGCTGACCGAGGAGGAGTGTCAAGAAGCTCTCAGATATTTTCGCAACCACTACGACTACATTTGGGAGACATCTTGGATGCTCATGGATGAAGCGGTTAAGGCAGTCCAGGAGAGAAAAGAGAAGGAGGCTAAATCATGTCTGGCAGTATAAGGCTACACAAAGAGTATGGTTTAAACCCCACAATTTCTACCTGCATCGTCTGTGGTCAGGACAAGAACGAACTCGTCCTGCTCGGCGCCGGCTACAAAGGCCAGGCACCAATGCACATGATCACAGGCGTTGAGCCGTGCGACAACTGCCGGAAGAAGTACCTTGAAGAAGGCGATGGCGTCTTGCTCCTCGAAGCAGATAGCGACAAAAAACCTACCGGCACCTTAATGGTTATCAAGCGTGAGGCGTTCGAACGAGTGTTCAATATCCCTGTCCCACCGCGTCGCATAGCCTTGATAGAAGACGAAGCCTACCACCGATTACAGACAATGATGAGTGAAGCACAGGAGGCCAAACGATGATGCTAGTCGCTGGACTCCTCACTATCGCAGCCGTTGGACTCGCCTATTGCTTCTTTCTGGAGTTTGGAAGCTGGGGCCGTCGCCAGGTACGAGCCGGGGTAAAGGAACGCGCCAAAGCTCCTGTCAAAAAACCTCGAGCGGTCCAGCTTTATTGCCCCGCTTGCGGCTGTCAGGCAGATATGAAGGGTGTGTCCTCTTTCAGACGGCACGACTTCATCCGCCATCCGTGGTGCCCCAGTTGCAAGGTCTGGATTAAATCACCGGTTAGAGTAAATCAACTCGAAGGAGGTCTTGAATGCCCGAGAAATTAGAAGTCGCCGGAACCATCATGTTTGACAGCGCCGACCCGGTGACAGTCGAACTCACCAGGAGCCAACGCGGTGCCTATGGCTGGACGATAAAGGTTAAAGGCACCACCAAAGGCGATGTTCTTGAGCAAATCGAGAACATCGACCAGCAACTACGAAATAAGTATGGAGGAGTAGACACACCATGAAGTACACTATCGAGATTCTGAGTAGTGAGGAAGCAAAGGAAAAGCCAGGGTTCGGCTCTTCCATCAAGAAGTGGGAGCAAATTGCCGAAGCTCTCTACATGCTTTCCGACGAGGCTGCGACTAATTGTGGCTTATGTTGGGAAATGCTGAAAGACCATCCAGAACGAGGCAGTCATAAGCCCCATTGCCAGAAATACTGCCGCTACGGCAACTGCACCACCCCAGGCAGCCACTTCGAGAACGTCAAAACCCAGTTCTGCGCCCTCCGCAAAGCTATCAGCGACCTATTAAGCGACCTCTACATTCGCAGAGCAGCCGCAGAGGAAGATGTGAGACCATGAATTACGAAGGCAGCTTTGATGAAAAAGGTCAAGTCACCTGGCAGGAGAAACAACCTCGGCCACCGGACCTCAGCCACCTACAAGGAGTCATGTTCGCCGATCGCATCGACCTATGGAGAGCGCCACCGAAGAAAACCAAGTTACGGTCCCGACCGCTCCCTGGACAGCCATCACTCAGTATCGAAGAAACACAGAAAGGAGTCACCGATGACAGGGAAACTTGCTGAATGGATTGATACGCTCGTGATAGCGGAGGAAATCTTTGACCACCTACGAGCAGCCAGCCTTGAACCAACCTATGAGAACGCAACGAAGGTCTGGCTGAATTTCCTCGAAGCCGAGATACACGAAGGTCTCAGGAATTCATGCCAGGGATTAGTTGACCAACAGGAGGCACTAGCGGTACAGATTGCCGCAGATCGCCGCCCAGGTGACAAGGTGTTCGATGGCAAACTTTGCCGGCGTATCGGGAACAAAGTATGGAAGGAGGTTGACCAACCCAATGCAAGAAGCTAGATTCTCGACGAACATCAGGTACACAATAACCGGTCTCGAGGAGCAAGTGACCATCCGCAACGATACAGACCTGGCAGCCCACTTTGCGGAAGTCAAGAAGGTCCGCGATCTCCTCACCGCCCTGGGTGCTCACCCCACGAAGGCCAACGGCAACGGCGATCCCCCGGTCGCTGATCCCACGCAGCCCCCACCGGTCTGCAAGAAATGTGGCTCATCCGAGCACATGGAGCTCGTCGCCTTTATGAAGGACGGCAAACCGAAGGACGCATGGAAGTGCCAAACCTGCCAGAAATGGCACTATGACAATAAAACAGGAGGGAAGAAATGAACAAAAACGATTACCGCTACTGTAAAACATGCAAGTCTCTGTTCGACTTCTGGAAGTACGACTACAACCTAGCCGATGCAGGACACGAAGGCTGTGAGGTCCGGCCTGTCACCGACGCCGAGTTTGCCGAATGTCTCCTCGAATGTGAGGCAGCCGGATGCTTTGACGAATACCCTGCCTTCAAAAAGCAAGCCACTCCTGCACAAGAAAGTCAACTTTTTGACACGCTACAACAAATAGAAGGAGGAACCATTCATGCCCAGGAAATGTTTTGAGATCAAGTTCTCCACGGCTAAAGAGCCTCACTTCTCCTATGGAGGCTGTCCCCGCATCGCAACAAACGCTGCCTTTCACCTCATATCTAAAGACCACTTCACGCCATCACACCACTACGTTCTTCAGGACTTCCAACTAAAGCTCGTTGAGGAAATGACGATCAAGATAAAACGATTGTCCTAGCCCATCGAACAACGGGAGACGCCGGGTTTAATGCCTGGCGTCTCCCCCTTTTTTTAGGCCACTACAGTGAGACCATCGTTTCGTCGATTGCTTGGGGGGACCCCCGTCCCCGCCCCACAAGGCCCTTCCCCGCCTCCAGACCTGCGCTCGGCAGGGCTCAGGCTGGCGCTGGCCGAGGGCCTTCGCCTTTTTCCGTTCCCCGTTCCCTCGATTTTTACCCCCTTTAGGTTTTTGTCTGGTAATAATGTCCGCAGCACCTACGGGCTACGCTCTAAAATTGCTCGACCGGCTTTTCTCTGAGCCAGAAGATAAAACCCAACGCCCTGCAGCAACCCCACAGCCGTGGCCGTGTGATACGTTGTCGGTTCCTTCGGGGAAAGGGCTTCTTCGGTTTAGGTCATGTTACTTGAAGTATGA
>Ga0315281_10012844_pt1 | contig 11374 bp, 7 predicted proteins | sample YL17G07_0_MG_FD_204540 | JGI IMG/M metagenome (GOLD analysis project Ga0315281, IMG submission 204540) | Sediment microbial communities from Yellowstone Lake, YNP, Wyoming, USA - YL17G07_0 | ecosystem: Environmental > Aquatic > Freshwater > Lake > Sediment | place: USA: Wyoming | collected... | reverse complement strand
CGGCCACTGGTTTATGGTCTGGTGATGCCAGAGGACGAGCTCGGCGGCAAGATCCTCGGGGCGGGACCGTGAACAGGGTCGCGCTCGTCACGGGTGCCGGCAGCGGGATCGGGCGGGCGGCGGCGGTCGCGCTGGCGGGCGCGGGCTTCGCTGTTGTCCTCGCCGGCCGGCGTCAGGAGCTGCTCGAGTCCGCTGCTGCAGCTGCGGGCCGTGATGCCGTCGCTCTCACGTGCGACGTCCGCGAGCCAACGTCCGTAGCGGCACTCTTCGCCGAGATCGATGCCAGGTTCGGGCGGCTCGATCTCCTGTTCAACAACGCCGGTGTGAGCGCACCCGCTGTGAAGCTCGAGGACATCGCCCTGCAGGAATGGGCGTCAGTGCTCGAGACGAACCTGACCGGTGCCTTTCTGTGCACGCAGGAGGCCTTCCGGATCATGAAGCGCCAGATGCCTCGCGGCGGACGGATCATCAACAACGGCTCGATCTCGGCCAGCGTGCCTCGCCCACACTCGGCCCCCTACACAGCGGCCAAGCACGGCATCACCGGCCTCACGCGATCGACGTCCCTCGACGGCCGCGCGTACGACATCGCGTGCGGGCAGATCGATATCGGAAATGCCGCCACCGAGATGACCGAGTCGATGACCACGACGGGGCTCATCCAGGCAGGCGGCACAGTCGAGCGCGAGCCCACCTTCGACGTCGCCCACGTAGCCAGAGCGCTGGTCTACATGGCAACACTGCCACTCGACGCCAATGTGCAGTTCATGACCGTGATGGCGACCAAGATGCCGTACATCGGTCGCGGCTGATGCCAACAATGGCGGGTCTCCGTGGCGAGCGAGCACTGGTCGGACTTGCCGCCTCGGCGGTCGCACTCGTCGCGATCTTGCTGATCGCGGTCATCTACGGTCTCCAGCGGATCTGCCGAACATCGCCGGAGCCGCTGCCGTGCCCCTTCTCGGCGGCCTTTCAGCTCACCTGATCCTGACCGCGAGCATGGATGTCCTGGGCTCGCCCGGTCTCCTGACCGGCATCGACACAAGCCACCTGGCGGCTGCCTCGCTCGTCGTGGCGTTCGCAGCGCCGATCCTCGCCGGGGCGACAGGGCGCTTCGACGCGCTGAACCGAAGCGATCCCGAAAGCGATTGAGGTCTCCGGCGCCGCCGTCATGGAATGATGAGCGGGTGCGCGTGACCTTGCCAGGCTCGTGAGAAAGGAAAAGGGGCACGGCATGTTGCCGCGAGGGATGGCGGCTTTCGGTGCGACAGCCGTGATTCTGGTTGCGCTGGTGGTGGTGGCCTCGGCGGCCGGGGCGGCGTCGCTCGCGAACGGCGCACCGTTCAAGTATGTGGCGCTGGGCGACTCGTTCTCTGCCGGTGAGGGTGTTGATCCGTACTTCCGCGACGGTTTCAATCGGACCACCGGTCGGCAGGGGGTGATCGACAACGGCTGCCACCGTTCGTCCCGCGCGTACTCGACGTGGGTGAAGCGGCCGGCGGACGCGAAGACGTTGTATGCGATTGCGTCGGGCGGTGGGAAGCCGGGGAGCTTTGGCGGCAAGAACAAGGTCGGCTCGGACAAGAACGTTCGTTCCGTCGGCGGTGTCACGTGGGCGTTCTGGGCGTGCTCGGGTGCGGCAACGGAGAACGTGCTCCCGAAGAGCCTTGGTGGCGTGCCGCAGCAGGAAGCGGGTCAGACGTACGACCGTGGAACGCAGCTGGATAGCGCGAATCTGACGGGTGCCGATCTGGTCACGCTCACGATCGGCGGCAACGACGCTGGGTTTGTCGACGCGCTCTTCTTCTGCGCGGTGACCAACTGCAATACGCAGGCCTTCGAGCAGGGGCGCACAACGATCATCGATGGCACGAGGCCGCTGCTCGAGAAGGTCTACAGGGCGGTTGCCCGGAAGGCGCCGCGTGCGCGGATCCTCGTGCTCGGCTACCCGCAACTGTTCCCCGCCACACAGGCCGAGCAGTCCTGCGTTGGGCTCAGTCTGTTCCTGGGAGAGCAGAACATGCTGCGGAAACTCGGGGTCCACCTGAACCACACGATCGAAGCCGCCGTCAAATCTGTCGCGAAGTCCGGCGCGAAGATCGAGTACGTGCCGGTCGCCGCCCGGTTCGCCGGCCATGAGGTCTGCGGACGCAAGGGCCCGTGGATCAACGGAATCGGCGCGACTCAGAATTCCCCCGGCGGCGGGTCGTTCCACCCGACCCTTCAGGGCCAACAGGACGGATACGCCGCAGCCGTCAACGCGGCCGTCAGGCGCGAACGCTGACTACCGAGCCGGAGGTTGTCGCGGTCGTCGTGGAGCTCGCGACGGCGGTGAGCGCCGTCAGGTCCTACGCGACGGTGGTGACTGCGACGCGGATTCGTGGGGGTCTATTGCTTACTCCCAATCGGGGGGCTTCCGGATGTGCGCCGGCTGCTCATGCACGAGGCTGTGTTGGTGATGGGTAGGACTCGCACGGCCTGGCCCGGCGGACTGCCGACGCGGCTCGTCGCAACCGCGATCGGCGTGGTCGCCATGGGAGCGGCGTGTGGCAACGAGAATGGTCGACACGTGGAACCGACTCGTGCCTCAACCGCGTCGCCCGGCGTGGTGGAAGACGCAGCGTCGCCGGACACGACGAGCGTTCGCGTGCTCTTCGGCGGCGACGTGATGCTCGGACGTGGGGTTGCAAAGGCTGCGGCTCCCGGGCCCTCCGGGCCTCTCGCCGGCATCCGGCTCGAGGCGACCTCCGCGGGCCTGGCCGTTGCAAACCTCGAGTCGCCGCTGACCACGCGGCCGCACGACCCCGCTTCGGGGCCGAATGCGCTCGAGGCGCCGCTCGCCTCCGCCCGGTTCCTCGCCGCGGCGGGCTTCGACGCGATGGGCATCGCGAACAACCACTCGGGCGATGCCGGCCCGGAGACGGTGGCCGACACGATGCGCGCGCTGTCGGCGGCCGGGATCGCGACCGTCGGCGCGGGGCGATCGGCGGCGTCCGCGTTCGCGCCGCTGATCGTCCGGGCTGCAGGCATTCGCATCGCGCTGCTCGCGGTCGACGCCACCGAGCAGGGGCCGCGTGCCGGCCGGGCGGAGCCGGGAGTCGCGTGGTGGGACGAGGCCCGCATGCGCGCCGCCGTGGCCCGGGCGCGCTCCTCTGCGGACATCGTCGCCGTCGGCGTCCACGGCGGCGCCGAGTACGTGCCGGTCCCGGATCCCTCCATGGTGCGGATCGCACGCCTGCTCGCCTCCTGGGGCGCCGATGTCGTCTGGGGGACGGGCCCGCACGTCGTCCAGCCGGTTCACGTGATCGACCCTGACCGGGACGGCCGTCAAACGGTCGTCGCCACGAGCCTCGGCAACCTCCTTTTCGACCAGCACATCCCCGGCACGCAACGAGGCGCGCTGCTCGAGGTGCTCGCCCGGCGAGACGGCGTGCGTGCGTTCCGCGTCGGATCGACCCTGATTGCCGAGGGCCGCGTGCTGTTCCACGCCTGGCGGTCTCCGGGCGGAAACGCGGTCGCTCTCGGAGGCGCGTGGTGGACGCTCGCGGCACCGGTGGCCCCGGTCGCCGTGCAGCACCGCCGAACGCTTCCCGGCTTCCCTGGCGACGTCGTCGACGCGGCGGTCGGCGACCCGGACGGCGACGGCCGCCCGGACCTCACCGTCTCGTTCCGGCGCCCGTTCTCGCCGACGAACGTCAGCGGTCTCGTCGGGCGGCAGCGCCTCGTCGACCGGCACGGCCGCGCGGCTCACCTCGGCCTCTACCGGCCGTGGGATCTGCGCCCGCGCTGGGTGGCGGGGACCATGCTTCGCCCCGTTACTGCCGTCGCACCCTGCGACGGATCGGTCGCCGTCGCGTACTCGACGCTCGACGATCCAAGCGTTGCCGGAACCGGTGCCTGGCGGTGGAGTGGGTTCGGCTTCGCACCGTTGCCCGACCTTCCGGGCTCCGGCGTCCCCAGCTGCGCCGACGTCGACGGTGACGGTCGCCTCGACGCGGTAATCCTCGAAAGGAGCTGACAATGACCAGACACTCGTTCCTGCTCGCTCCGCCCGTTGCGCTTGTCGCGCTGACCCTGGTGGTCGCAGCCGGATGCGACAGGGGCGGCGACAACGGGAGTCAGCAGACGACGACGCCGGCGGCACCTGCCACCACGAGCTTGCCGTCCGCGCGCACGCAGTTTGCCGCCTACGCAACGATCCCGCTGCTTCGCAGAGACACGCCACCGTATGCGGGACCGGCGACGCCCCACTCGCTGGACGGCGTTCTCATCGTCGACAGCGTTCGTCCGGCTCTCGGCAAGCCCGGCGTGTCCGAAGCCCTCACGAAGCAGGGTTTCGCGGTCGTCCCGTCCGATCTTCGCTTCTTTCACAACGCCTACGAGGGCAACGTCTACGACGGCTGGCCCGTGTTCGTGACCACCGACGTCGCGTACCACGAGTGGCACCAGGTGTTCGACAAGATCCTGCGCGACGTCGAGCAGAAGGTTCTGCTCCCGAAGCTGCAGACGCTCGTCCGCGGCCTCATGCTCGCTGCCAACGTGCAGGCCGGGGAGACGAACGGATCGAGAGTGGAGAACACGGCATCGCGCGTCGAGCAGCTCTTCCAGGTCGCGGCGGCCGAACTCGGCCTCCCTGTCACCCTCGGGCCGCTCGCGGAGAAGGAGAAGGCTCTCGTCGACGCGCACGACGCCACCGAGGCCTCACCGATCACCGGCGCCAAGATCGACTACTCGCTCTTCACTCCGCGAGGCCACTACACGAGGAATGCCGCCCTCACGCGGTACTTCAAGGCAATGTCGGTCCTCGGCCAGTCGGCGTTCTGCCTGCCTGGCACGACGGACTGCCCCGGCCTCGAGCCGGCCCGGATCGGCATCCTCGCCTCGCGTGCCCTCGTCGAGGATCCCGACCTCGTCGGGCTGTGGCGCGACCTCTACGAGCCGACCGCCTTCCTCGTCGGGCTCGCCGACGACTACACGCCGCTCGAGGTGGCGGCAGCCGCACAGAAGGCGGCTCCGAACGGGCTCGAGGACGCGGCCGCGTTCGCGAACGACGCGACCGTCGAGGACGTCCTGGGCCGGCTGGCCGCCTCGCGACCCGTGCGCATCAACCCCGAACGCGCGTCGATCCGCCTCATGGGCACACGCTTCGTGATCGACTCCTTCATCCTCGACCAGCTGCTCGCCCCCAACGTCACCGGGCGGCTCACTCCCTCCGCCCTCGACCTGGCCGCCGCCTTCGGATCCGGGTTCGCCTATGGAGTGCTGAAGCAAGAGGGCGAGACGGGGTATCCCAACTACGACACGCAGCTCGCAGCGATGCGGAAGCTGATCGCGACCCGGCCGGCGCAGGCCTGGGGCTCGACCGTCTACGACGCGTGGCTCCACGCGCTCGAACCGATGTTCGTCTCGCCTGGGAAGGCGTTCCCCGACTTCATGCGCTCCCAGGCCTGGACGGCAAAGGATCACCAGACCGCGTTCGGCTCCTACACAGAGCTCAAGCACGACAGCATCCTCTATGCGAAGCAGTCCTTCGCCGAGGGCGGCGACTCTCTACCAGTACCACCCGCACGGCGGAACTGGGTGGAGCCGGACCCTGTCGCGTTCGCTCGGCTGGCAGCCGTGGCCGACCTGATGCGCCGGGGCCTCGGCGAGCGGAACCTCCTGACGCCGGCTCAGGCCAAGCTCGTCCAGGATCTGATTGCAATCGACCACTTCCTCGAGCGGATCGCCCGCGATGAGCTCGCCGGTAAGCCGATTTCGAAGCAGGACAACAGCCGGCTCACGCATCTCGGCGGAGAGCTCGAAGCGCTGTGGTGGCGGACCGCCGACCTGGCGTCCAACACCCACGCATTTCCTGCCAACAACGCGCAGGACGCACTCGTCGCCGACATCTCCAGCAGCCCCAAGGGGGTTCTGGAGGTCGCAACCGGCCGCATCGACCAGATCTACGTGGTCGTCCCGGACGACGAGGGCACGTTCCAGGTCGCGGTCGGCGGCGTGTACTCCTACTACGAGTTCACGACCCCCCCGGGCGAGCGGCTGACAGATGAGGCGTGGAGGGCGAGGCTCGACGCCGGCCAGGCGCCCGAGCGCCCGGCCTGGGAGGAGGCGTTTCTCGCGCACTGAGGCACGTCAGGCACGCGGATCTGCTGCTCGGCCAAGACGAGGCCGGGGTCGTGCTGTGCATCTCGCGTGACAGCCGGAAGCGACCACCAGCTTGTGTTCCTAGCTGCGCCTGGGACTGTGCGACGCCGAGGTCACGCGAGGAATCGCGCTGCTGGGCTTGCGAGGAACTCGTCGAGCTCTATCCCCTCGCTGCCGACGAGCAGGCGGCGATCGACCGCAAACCGATCCGCGAGCGCTGCCATCCCCGGCAGTCCCGTACGCGCGACGCCGCTCTTCACCTCGATCGCCGTCACCCGCTCGCTGCGGCGGACGACGTAGTCGACTTCCCGGTTGCCGTCGCGCCACCACGAGACGTCCAGGCCGGCTCGCACCAGGTGTGCGCCGACCGCCGTCTCCACGAGCCGGCCCCAGGCCGTCCCGTCCGCCCGCACGTCGGAGAACGATCGCCCGCCGATCGCGCTGACGAGACCCGTGTCGAGTGCGAGGAGCTTCGGGCTCGAGCCACGTCGCCGGACCTCCGAGCCGGAGAACTTCGGTAGGCCGGCGACGAGGCCGGCGCCCCGAAGCAGCTCGAGGTAGTGGGCGAGCGTCGTCGTGTTGCCCGCGTCTGCGAGCTGGCCCAGCATCTTGGTGTAGGAGAGAACCTGGCCGGAATACGCGCAGGCGAGACCGAAGAGCTGCCGGAGGAGCGACGGCTTGTCGACCCGCGTGAGCAGCAGGATGTCGCGGGACACCGACGTCTCGACGAGCGAGTCGAGGATATAGCGCCGCCAGCGCTCCTCGTCGCCGACGAGCGGGGCAGCCCCCGGATAGCCGCCGAAGAACACGTAGCGGTCGAGCGACCAGCCGAACGCGGTCTGCATCTCCGCGAAGTCCCATTGCGCGACGTGGATGGTCTCGAAGCGGCCGGCCAGGCTCTCCGAGAGTCCGCGCCCCACGAGCAGTGGCGAGGAGCCGAGGAGTGCCACCCGCAGCTTCGTTCCGGCCCGACCGTCCTCGTCCCAGAGGCGCTTCACCGTTTCCGACCAGCCCGGCACTTTCTGCACCTCGTCGAGGACGAGAATCGCGCCCCTGCGACGGTTGTCGGCAGCAAGCAAGCGACCGAGCTCCCACTGCTCGATCACCCAGTCGCGGCCGCGTCCGGCGACGTCGTCGGCCGACGCATAGCGGGACGGGAGCTCGATCTGCTCCAGTGCCTGGTGCGCGAGCGTCGTCTTTCCGACCTGCCGTGGGCCCGCGAGCACCTGTATGAACCGCCTTGACTCACTCCACCTGTCGACCAATGCGGCGAGCACCGACCGCGAGAACTGCTGTCCCATGTTGCTCATTATATTGAGTAAAACAACTCATGACAATGAGTAGTTCTGAAATCCAGCGCTCAGGTCAACCCTCTGGTGATTACGCCGCGCACCTGGCGGAGCGCGACCGTGATGACGGCGAGGTTGTCCATGCCGTCGGCGAGGAACTGGTTGATCAGCCGCTCCAGCCGCGCCACGGCCTCCGGCCGCCCGGCGAGGAACCGGGCCAGCGCGTCGACGGGCTCGAGCTCGGGGTACTCGACAATCGCCTTGTGAACGGCTTCGCGCCGTACGAGGAGCAGGTCGTCGAGGATCGCGTCGAGCGCTAACTGCTCCCAGCGCGACGTGGCGGCGAAGTCGAGCACCTGGGTCTCGAGCCAGTCGAGGCGAAGGGTCTGCCCGGCGGTGAAGAAGGCGCGGGCCACCTCGCTCGGCGCTCGCCCGGTGCTACGGACGACGACGAGGATGTCGGGCGCGTGCGCGAGCGCCGGCATGTACACGTGCCTGATCGCGTGCTCCTCCGGAGCGCCGCGGGAGACCAGAGCGGCTGCGGTCTCGCCGCGCACCGCGCGTGACGCGGCGGGGAGGAGGTCGGGCAGCGCCGTGTCGAGCTCGGCGAAGCCGGGCGCGTTGGCCGCGATCGTCTCGGCGATGTCCGCGCCGGGCGCGTTCTGCAGGAACCAGCGGCCCGTCAGGCCGACGACCCAGTCGACAGAGGTCATCAGCTCGTTCTGGACGACCGGGTCGATCACGCCGTCGAGCGCCTCGAGCGCGGCCCAGCGGTCGGGCGCCGCCGTCACCTCGCGCGCGATCCGGTAGGCACGGGCGACGTCGGCCGGCTCGGCCCCGGTCTCGGCGATCGCACGAGAGACGAACGTGATGCCCTCGGAGTCGACGACGTCTTTCGCCACGATCGTCGCGATCAGCTCGCGGTGCAGGGGGTGCTCGGCCAGCAGGTGCCCGAACCGCTCGACGACGACATCCGGGAAGTAGCGGCAGAGATCACCCTCGAGGTAGGGGTCGTCAGGAAGGCTCGAGCCGAGGATCGCCGTCTTGAGGCTGAGCTTCGCGTACGAGAGCAGCACCGCCAGCTCGGGCCGGGCCATGCCCACGCCCGTGCGCTCGCGTTCCGCCATCTCCTCGCTCGCCGGCAGCTCCTCGATCGCCCGGTCGAGCATCCCCTGCGCCTCGAGCGCCACCATCAGGTCCTCGTAGTCGCGGATCCGCGTCGCAGATGCGGCCACCTCTTGCGACAGGATCTGCGCCTGCAGGTAGTTGTCGTAGAGGACGTGCCGCACGACGTCTGCGCCGACGTCCGCGAGCAGCTCGTCCCGCTGCTTGCGCGTCAGGTCGCCCCGCGCTTCCGCGATGCCGAGCAGGATCTTGAGATTGACCTCGTGGTCGGAGCAGTCGACACCACCGGAGTTGTCGATGAAGTCGGTGTTGATCCGCCCGCCGGCGCGCGCGTACTCGATCCGTCCCCTCTGCGTGAAGCCCAGGTTGCCGCCCTCGCCGACGACGAGCGCCCGCATCTCGCTCCCGGTCACGCGGAGGGCGTCGTTCGCACGATCGCCTACGTCGGCGTCGGTCTCGTCGGAAGAGCGGACGTACGTGCCGATGCCGCCGTTCCAGAACAGGTCGACGGGGGCGCGCAGGATGGCGCGCATGAGCTCGGCCGGGGTGAGCGGCCCCGGCTCGATCGCGAGCACGGCTGCGGCCTCCGGCGATACGTCGATGCTCTTCGCGCTACGGGACCAGACGCCGCCGCCGGGCGAGATGAGCGCCCGGTCGTAGGCGTCCCACGACGAGCCCGGCAGCTCGTAGAGGCGCTTGCGCTCCGCGAAGCTCGCCGCCGAGTCGGGAGACGGGTCGACGAAGACATGCCGGTGGTCGAACGCCGCCACGAGCCGGGTCTGCTCGCTGTAGAGCATCCCGTTCCCGAACACGTCGCCCGACATGTCGCCCACGCCGACGGCGGTGAACGGCTCCTTCAGCGCGTCGCGCCCGAGCTCGCGGAAGTGGCGCTTGACCGATTCCCACGCGCCGCGTGCGGTGATCGCGAGCGCCTTGTGGTCGTAGCCGGCCGAGCCGCCCGAGGCGAACGCGTCGCCGAGCCAGAAGCCGAGCTCCTCGGAGACGCCGTTCGCGACGTCCGAGAAGGCAGCCGTGCCCTTGTCCGCGGCGACCACGAGGTAGGGGTCGTCGTCGTCCAGGATCCGGACGCCCTGCGGGTGCACGATCGCACCCGCGACGAGGTTGTCGGTGACGTCGAGCAGCCCGCGCACGAGCGTGACGTACTGGCGGCGCACCTCGTCGCGGAGCGCGTCCGGCGGCACGCTGCGTCGCACGACGAACCCGCCCTTGGAGCCCGTCGGGACGATGACGGCGTTCTTCGTCGTCTGTGTCTTCATCAGCCCGAGCACCTCGGTGCGGTAGTCCTCCATCCGGTCCGACCAGCGGATGCCGCCGCGCGCGACCTTGCCCGCGCGCAGGTGGATGCCCTCCATCTCGGTCGAGTGGACGAAGATCTCGTAGAGCGGCGTCGGCTTCGGCATGTCGGGCACCGCGGCGGAGCGGATCTTGAAGCTCAGGTAGTCGCGGGCCGGAAGAAAGGCGCTCGTCCGCACGATCGCGTCGATCAGGTGCAGGTACGAGCGCAGGATCCGGTCCTGGTCGAGCGAGGGGACGGCTTCGAGCTGTTCGAGGATCCCCAGCCACAGCTCCGACTCGGCCATCTCGTCGCGCGCCGCCCCGGGGTCGTGACGCAGCTCGAAGTAGCGGACGAGGTCTCGCGCGATCCCGGGATTCGCCGCGAAGGCGTCGTTCTGGTAGTCGAGCGTGAAGCCGGCGCTGACGCGCAGCAGGTACGTGCGCATGGCGCGCAGCCAGGAGACCTCGCGCCACGTCAGGCCCGCGAGGACGACGAGCCGGTCGAGGCGGTCGGACTCGGCCTCACCGCGCCAGACGGCCGAGATCGCGTCGGCGACGCGATCTCCGACCGCGGTCACGTCCAGCGCGTCGCCGCCGGGGCCGACGACGCCGAAGTCGTGGACGAAGATGTCGCTCTCGCCGTCTCCCGCAACGCGCACGGGCACCTCCTCGACGACGACGAGCCCGAGCGCCTCGAGCACGGGCATCAGCGCCGAGAGGTCAGCGCGTGCGCCGGTCTTGTAGAGCACGACACGGGTCAGCTGCTCGCCACCGCCGCGCTCGTTCTGCAGTGCAACGATGAAGTCCGTCTCGGCTCCGAGCTGCTCGAGGTGCTCGATGTCGAGGACGGCCCGCATGATGTCCGTCGAGGACTTGTAGTACGCGGGCAGCCGGCCCTCCCAGCGCGACCACTGGGCGAGGCCGCGCTCCTCGCCGTGCTGGGCGACGAGCCGCTCGAGCAGCCGGTCCTCCCATGTGCGTGCGAGAGCGACCACCTCCTGCTCGAGCTCCGAGAACGACACGTCGGGGATCTGCCCTTCGGTGACGTGGATGCGGAAGTGGATCTGCGCCGGGTCGGTCTCCCCGAGCGCGAGGTGGTAGTCGACGCTCGAGCCGTGGAACCGCTCCATGAACATGTCCTGCAGGCGTTGGCGCAGCTCTGCGTTGAAGCGGTCGCGCGGCAGGGCGACGAGCAGCGAGACGCTGCGGCCGAAGATGTCCCGATGGGCGAACAGGCGCACCTTGCGCTGCTCCTGCAGCTCGAGCAGCTGCACGACGGTTCCACGCAGGGTATCGGGCTCGGCCGAGAGGAGCTCGTCCAGCGGGAAGTTCTCGATGAGCGCGACCGCGACCTTGTAGTCGTGCGAGCCGGGTGCGAGGTCCTCGGTCGTGAGCACCTGCTGCAGCTTCCTGCGCGCGATCGGCACGGTCTCTGCCGGCTCCATATACGCCTTCGACGTGAAGAGGCCGAGCAGGCGCAGCTCGCCGGCGACGCTGCCGTCCGCCGCGACCGTCTTGAG
>Ga0315281_10012843_pt1 | contig 11374 bp, 8 predicted proteins | sample YL17G07_0_MG_FD_204540 | JGI IMG/M metagenome (GOLD analysis project Ga0315281, IMG submission 204540) | Sediment microbial communities from Yellowstone Lake, YNP, Wyoming, USA - YL17G07_0 | ecosystem: Environmental > Aquatic > Freshwater > Lake > Sediment | place: USA: Wyoming | collected... | reverse complement strand
GGCCCCGGCGGGCGACCGGCAGCGCACGCTGCCCGTTCGCTTGCTTTCCCTGGCCGCGCTAGCATGTTTTGGCGAGGGTCAGGTGGCGGATCTTTCCATCTATCTGTTCTGGACGGGGCTGGTTACTGCGCTGATGGCGTCGACGGCCTACGTCGCGTACGTCGCCAGCGCCTCCGTTTCGTTGCGGCGCTTCTCGGCGGCGACGGAGCTCGGCACCGTGAGCGTCTCGACGGCGACGGGCGTGCCCAACCCGGGCCTCGGGCGGCTGGCGACGAGCTTCACTGCGATCACCATGCTTTCCCTCGCCGGGGCCGTGGCCTCGCGCTGGAAGGCCGTCGAGCACGCGCCCATCTCCAATATGTACGAGTTCACGGTCGCCTTTGCCTTCGGGATTTGCGCGGCGTACCTCGCCTTCGAAGTGGGCACCCGGCAGCGGCGCGTGGGCGTCCTCGGCCTGCCGATCGTGGCAGGCGTGCTTGGCATCGCAACCGCGTTCCCTTCGGAGATCGTGCCGCTCATTCCCGCGCTCCAGAACGGGCCGCTGCTCACCATCCATGTGAGCGCGATGATGATCAGCTACGCGATCCTCACCGTCGCCTTCTGCGGCGCCGCCATCTACCTGGTGCAAGGAGGCGAAGGCCGGCGCCGCTTCGCCTCACTGCCGAGCGCCGAAGCGGCGGGCGACCTCGCGCACAAGGCGGTGATGGCCGGCTTCCCGCTCCTGGGCCTGGGCATCGCGCTCGGCGCGTGGTGGGCAAACAGCGCCTGGGGCCGCTACTGGGGCTGGGACCCCAAAGAGACGAGCGCGCTCGTGACCTGGCTGAGCATCGCCGCCTACTTCCACGCGCGCGCCGGCACCGGCTCGGTGGCAGGCGCGCCGGGCATCCGCAAGGTGGTGCCGGCACGCATCCGCCAGGGCTGGCGCCCGGACCCGATGTGGTGGCTGGTGGTGATGTGGGGTCTCGTGATGTTCACCTACTTCGCGGTGAACCTCTGGGTCAGCGGCCTGCACAGCTACGCGGGCGTGTAGCCAGCCCCGGCTGACGGCCATCGGTGCCAGATCCGGGCGCGGCTGGCGTTCGTAGAGCAATGAGAGGGGCAGAGCCGGGCATGGGCCCGGCCCTGCCCAGAGGGGCGCTGAGCGCCGCTACTGGACGGCGCCAGCTAACTTCGACTGTAGCACCTTCGCCTGGCCCCTGCGCGCCCCGGTGGAGCGCTTTGGCGTGTGCGCTTTACCCGGGTGAAGCGCCGTGCGGCGGCGCGCTTCAGGCGCGCGGGCCGCGCACGAGCCCTTCCTGGGCCACCGAGGCCAGCAGTTCGCCGTGCTCGCCGTACATCGTCCCGAAGATGAGCGCGCGCGAGTTGTGCGCGGCGTGGCTTGCGGTGGTGTAGAGCAGCCAGCTCTCCCAGCGCGGCGGGCGGTGGAACCAGATCGCGTGGTCCAGGCTCGCCGTTGCGCTTACGTTGCGCGCGATGCCGTGCATGCGCGCGACCGTGCTCAGCATGCCCCGGTCGCTGGCGAAGGTGAGCACGGCGGCGTGCATCACGGGGTCGGCCGGCATCTCACCGCGAGGCAGCATCCAGACCTGGCGGAACGGCTGGACGGGGCCCTTGCTCTTCGCCGCCTCGGGGTCGCAGGCACGGATCTCGATCGGCCCCGAGCGCGCCCAGCGCTCGTTCGCCTCTGTACGGTCGACGCGGATGAGGTCCCAGTCGGGCAGGCCGCCGGGTGGCGGCGCCTGCGGCATGGGGTCCTGGTGAGAGATGCCCTCTTCGGGGATGGTGAAGCTCGCTTCCAGGCTGAAGATGCCCTCTCCCGCCTGGTGGGCGACCACCCGCCGGGTGGCGAAGGTGCGCCCGTCGCGGATGCGGTGGACGGCGAACTGGATGGGCACCGCGTGCTGGCCGGGCCGGATGAAGTAGGCGTGCAGCGAATGGACCTCGCCCTGCTCGACGGTGCGCGCGGCGGCGACGAGCGACTGGGCGGCGACGAGCCCCCCGAAGAGCCGCCCGGGCCCACGTCCCGGGTCGCCGAGAAAGAGGTCGCGGTCGAGCTGCTGGAGGTCGAGGCGGTGCAGGAGCCTCGTGAGAGGTGTGGACGGCTGTTCGGACATGCGCGGAATAGTACGCGCGCGGCGGCTTAGCGGGACCTGCGCTTCAGCCCCGGCGCCCCGCCCACGCGCCAAACGCTGCCGCAAGGCAGAGCGCGGCGCCGCCCCACAGGTAACCACCGGCTACGTCGCTCGGCCAGTGCGCCCCGACGGCAACACGCGCGGGGCCGGCCAGCACGACGATCACCACGGCAGCAACCCGCGCCACCGGCACGAGCCGCCGATCGGCCCACGCCGGCGCGACGGCCGCCAGTGCGCCGTAGACCAGCACGTCCCCGTAGACGTGCCCGCTGGGGAAGCCGTAGCTGTTGCGGAACTGATCGACATAGACACCCAGCGCGGCGTCCGGCCGCGGCGACTGGACGGCGTTCTTCAGAAGCTCCGAGCCTTCCCAGAGGACGATGACCGCGACGAAGGTCCAGAGCGCGGCCGCCCGCAGGCTCGCGAGCCGGGGCCGCAGAAGCGTGAGCAGGACCACTGCGCCGAACGGGACCCAGCGCCAGTCGCCCAGGGCGTTCACGAGGTCCGCGTTGTCGCGGAGGCGCCCCGCGTCCTGGATGCGGTGCGTGAGCCAGAGGTCCCCGGTGATTGGCGCGCCGCGCACCGCGACGTAGACCGAGAGCACGGCCGCCAGCGCCGCCAGGGCCAGCCCGAGCCGCAGGACCTCACGCCGGCTCAGGGCCATCGGCGGCCTACTTCAGCGGACGGCGCGCCCATGCTTCCCAGTCCCCCCAGGCGAGCTTGTTCGAGCCGTCGCTCTTGCGCAGGCCGATGTCGCGGAACACGGTCGCGATGCCCGTGCTGGCGAACGAGGGGTCGAGCGCCGCGAACCAGACGACCATGCTGAAGCCGTTCTCCTCGGCGTCCGCGAGCAGGCGGTCGAGGTACGCCTGCTGGTCCTCCTCCGTGCCGACCGTGGACGAGCCCTCGACGGGCGCCGAGGGGTAGCCTGCCTCGGAAATGAGGACCTCGCCGGCAAAGTGCGTCTTGAGCTGCGCGTAGTAGTCGGGCCGCAGGTCGGCCGCCACGCGCAGGTCTCCCAGGTAGGGGTAGGTGCTGATGGCGAGCGCGTCCATCTGGCCGCGGAAGCTGTCGAGCACCTCCCAGTGCGGCGGGTGGATGGTGCCGAAGCTTCCCTCCATGTCCTCCAGCTGGAACGTGGGGAACACCTTCATCGAAGGGCTCGCCGCCTTGGCGACCGCATAAGCCTCGCGGTAGAGGCTCACGAACGCCTCGAACTGCTTCGGCGAGCGCTCGAAGAGCATGTTGATCTCGACGCCCAGGGCGAGGTAGTCAGGGTGGTAGTTCTTTACGACGTAAGCCGTGTAGGCGACGAACGCCTCGCGCAAGTCCGGGTCATTGAAGCCGGCCTGTGGGTCGATGCCAGCCGGCAGGTTCGCGATGCGGGCGCGCTGGACCGCGCCGTCGGTCGGGTCGATCGCGTAGAAGCGCTTCAGGTGACGGTACTGGTCGAGCAGCGCGGTTTCGCCGCGCGTCGTGTCGTTTGTCTCTTTCGAAACCTGGTCGCCCGGCAGGAAGTCCTGCCACGGGGGCGTGCGCTGGATGAGGATGACGTCGCCATAGCGCGCGGCCGTGGCGAACGAGCCCACGTAGGCGTTGCTCGTGAGCTCCGGCGGGAGGGCGCTGAAGCCGACGCGGAGGCTGCGAGGCTCCCCGGCGGGCGGCGGCAGCGTGACCGTCGGGCCGGGATACTTCGAGCCGCCGCCTCCGCACGCGGAGAGGAGCATCGCCGGGAACAGCAGGCAGGCTACAATCGCGATCGCGGGGATTGGCCGAAGCCGGCCGGGGTGCGCCATGCGCGCTGCATTTCTCGTGGCCGTTGTCGTGGGGCTCATCGTGGGCGGTGTCGTCGCGGGTGTGCGCGCGCTGGACAGCGGCAGTGGCCCGGGCACGGCCTCAAGCGGGCAGCCCGCGCCCGGCACGACGGCGCCCCCCGGTTCGGCGCTCGCGACCGCCGGGCAGTTCGCCAAAGCGTGGGCAGCCGGCGACTACGACGCCATGTACCTCCTGCTCGACCCCGCCTCCCAGCAGGCGCACCCCGCCGCGGGCTTCACCGGCGACTACCAGGGCTTCGCCACGGAGACGACGCAGACGCAACTCAGCGTGGAGGTGGCAAGCCTGGATGGCGCGGTGGCGCGGCTGGCCGTGCATGTGGCTACAGCCTATTTCGGCGACCTTGAATACACCACCACCCTCACCCTTACCCAGGCGGCCGGGCGGTGGCTCGTGAGCTGGGACCGCACCGCCATCCACCCCGACCTGACCGGCGACCTCCTCATCAAGAGCACCATCCAGCGGGCGAAGCGCGGCGCCATTCTCGACCGCAACGGCGTCCCCCTCGCGATTACGATGGACGTGAAGATGCTCGGCCTGAACCGCTCCGCCGTAAAGGACCGGGCGGCGCTGTCGCAGGCACTGATCACGTTCGGGTTCACGAAGGAGCAGGTGGACGCCGCCTTCGACAGCAAGGCCGGGCTCAACCAGCTCGTCGCTCTCGGTCCCGTGCCGGATTCGAAGCAGGAGGAAGCGTCCACCACCCTGAGGAACATCCCGGGCGTGCTGCTCTACTTCGAATCACAGCGCGTGCACCCCCTCGGGGCCGCCGCCGCGCACGTCGTGGGCTACACGCGTGAGCTCACCGCCGAGGAGCTGGCGGTGCGCAAAGGCACCGGCGTGCGCGTCGGCGACCGTACCGGTGCGACGGGGCTGGAGGCTTCACAGGACGTCCGGCTGGCGGGCCGCACGGGCGCTGAGTTGAAGCTGGCCGCGCCCGGCGGGACCACGGTCAAGACGTACGCGAGCTACGACTACCGCGCCGGCGAGGACGTGAAGACCACGCTCGACGCCAAGACCCTCCAGGCAGCGGCCGCCCGGCTGGGGACGCGCGCGGGCGCGGCCGTCGTCATCGACCCGCGCACGAACGAGGTGCTCGCCCTCAACAGCTCGCCGTCGTTCGACCCCGACGCGTTCGAACGGAACGACGCGGCCGCTTTGGCGGCGATCGCCGCTGCCCCGGGCGCGCCGCAAACCAACCGGGCGACGCACGGCCTGTATTCCGGCGGGTCCACGTTCAAGCTCGTGACCGGCGCCGCGGGCCTCGCCTCCGGCGGCTACAAGCCCGCCGACCAGATCTTCTGCGGCGCTACCTGGAACGGCGTCGACCCGCCTCGCAAGAACTGGGAGGGAACCCAGGGCCCGCTCACCATCGCCGAGGGGCTCATGCGCTCGTGCAACTCCGTTTTCTACGAAATCGCCCTCACGCTGTACAACAAGACCGACGGCGCGCTTTCGAAGATGGCCCGCGCCTTCGGCTACGGGGCCGCCACGGGCGTCGTGGGGCTTTCCGAAGAGGACGGCCTGGTGCCCGACGCGGAGTGGAAGAAGGCGAAACGCGGCGAGCTCTGGTTTCCCGGCGACGAGGTGAACCTCGGGATCGGGCAGGGCGACCTGCTGATCACGCCACTGCAGCTCGCGAACGCCTATAGCTCGTTCATCGCCGGGCAGTTGCGCGCACCCGTCGTGCTCGCTGGCCAGTCGGCGACGGCGAGGGGCGCCATCCCGTTGGCGCCCGAGCAGTTCGCTGCGCTCCGGCAGGGGCTGAAGCTCGTGACGAGCACGGCCGGGACCGCGCGCGCGGCCTTCGCCGACGCCGGCTACACGGACTTCGCGGGCAAGTCCGGTACGGCCGAGGACATTGGCGCGCAGCAGCACGTGCTGTTCGTCGCCTATTCCCCGGCGGCGGCGCCGCGGGCGGTGGCGGCAGTCGTCCTGGATGAGGGCCAGTCCGGCTCCATCGAGGCTGGCCCGATCGCGCGGGACCTCGTGCTGGTCGCGATGAAGTAAGGCGGTCAGCTCAGGGCCCGGACACTTGCGGGCTGGCCGGGTCGTGGCGATGGGGCAGCCCGTCCCCTCCCGGCGACGTCAGTTCATCGGGTGCTTCGTAAGGAACTTCAGCATTACTTCAGCCGCGCCACCGGGATTCGCGTACTGCAAGTCGTGGGCGGCCCCGGGGAGGGTCGCGCACTCAATCTGCGGCCACCAACCCTTCATCATCTCCTGGCCCTCCTGGAAGAACGCCCCGGAGAGGCCGCCGAGGATGGAGAGCACCGGCACATTCACGCGCTTCGCCTCGGCTTCCGAGAACAGCCATTCGCCGATTGCCGGGAATTCGACTTCGAACAGCGTTGCCGCGTCGGCCACTGATTGCTCCCACCAACCGTGCGGGAGATTGCCTTCCACCCGAGGCCTCCAGTCCGTGTTGTCGAACGCCATGTCCAGGAACGCGGCCACCGCGCCTGCGCTGTCGCCAGCCTGGAAGATGGCGACAACCGGGTCAGCCGCGCCGACGTCCTCCTCGCCCGAAGGCACGTTGAACAGGGCAGGTTCCAGCAAGGTCAGGGACCGAACGAGCGAGGGGGCATCAAGCGCGAGCTGGAGTGCGGTCGCGCCGCCGTAGGAGTGTCCCGCGACATGGGCACGTTCGACGCCGAAGTGGCGTAGCACGGCGGCCGCGTCCGCGGCCTGTTGCCTGATGCTGAACGGACCAGTGTGGTGGGCGCTGCCCGCGAAGCCGCGCCGGTTGTAGGTGATCAGCCGGTAACGGCCGGTCACTTCCGGTCGAATCCGGAGGCAGTGAAACGTGTCTGCTATGACCGACCCGTGAATGCAGAGGAGCGGCTCCCCCGTGCCATCGATCCGTCCTTCGAGTTCGCCGCCTTCGACAGGGATTCTCTCCATGAGCGTCTCCTTCACTCGTGCTTCCAACGCCGTACCGACGCTGAAGCCGGTCCTGCGCTACGTGATGGCGGAAAGCGTCTTCCATTCGTGGGGTGGTTCACGACCTCTATCCGGGCGTTGAGCAGGTCCAGTCAACTGACCTGGAAGGTCGGAACATGGGCCGAGCGCGCACAGTACCCATCAGGGGTGACGATGTCAAGCAGGTGTTTCTGTCGTCGTGCCGGGTGCAGGATGGCAGAGTGCACGCCATCCGCCCGGCGTTACAATCGGCGCCATGAGGCCCCTCCGCAACTTCGACCGGGTCGCTGAAATCTACGACGCGACGCGCGGCTTTCCGCCCGCCGCCGAGGCCGCCGTCGGCGACGGCATCGCCGCCATCCTCGCGCCGCTGGGCGAGCACCCCTCGCTGGTCGAAGTGGGCGTTGGCACCGGGCGCGTAGCCGTGCCGCTTGCCCTTCGCGGGGTGCGCGTGACCGGCGCCGACATCTCCCGGGGGATGGTCGCCGTGCTGCGCCGGAGGGCGCCGGGCGTTGCCGTGGTGCTGGCCGAGGCTGCGCGCCTGCCCTTCCGGCCCGAGGCCTTCGACGCGGTCCTCTTCGTGCACATCCTCCACCTCGTGCCCGATCCCGCCGCCACGGTGCGTGAGGCGCTGCGCGTGTTGCGGCCGGGCGGGCTCGCCATCGCTTGCGACACGTCGCACACCCGCACCGCGACGAGCGCCTCCTCGGAGGCGGTGCGGCGGATCGCGCGCGAAGTGGCCGGCGAGCACGCGCGCCACATGCCTGTCCCGAACCTGCTCTCCACCGTGACCTTCCGCGAGGCCGCGTCGGCGGCCGGCCTGGGCTTCGAAGAACGTGTGCTCGCTACCTGGGTCGAGGAGGAAACGGCCCGGGACGTGCTCGGTGACCTCTCCGGGCAGGTGAACTCGCACAGCTGGGACATCCCGGCCGACCTCCTGCCGGAGGTCGTGGCGCGCGCCACCCCCGAAGTGACGGCGCTCATGGGCGGCCTCGACACCCCGGTGCGCTCGACCACCACCTTCAGGGCCACGGTCGCGCGCAAGGCGTAGCCCGCAGTCTTTGTGGTTCCCTTGCTCGTTCCCTGTACCATGCGGCGCACACCACCCTGGGGGACCGCTCGTGACCGCGATCAGCCACCGATTCGTCGAGACCAACGGCATCCGCATGCACATCGCCGAGGCAGGCGAAGGGCCACTCGTCGTGCTCTGCCACGGCTTCCCCGAGTCGTGGTATTCGTGGCGCGACCAGTTGCCGGCCCTCGCCGCGGCCGGGTACCACGCCGTCGCGCCCGACCAGCGCGGCTACGGCCAGACCGACGCCCCGGCCGAGATCGAGAAGTACACCCAGCTCCACCTGGTCGGCGACGTCGTCGGCCTGCTCGACGCCCTGGGGGAGGAGCAGGCCGTGGTCGTCGGGCACGACTGGGGTGCGCCCGTGGCCTGGAACGCCGCCCTCATGCGGCCCGACCGCTTCCGCGCCGTGGCCGCGCTGAGTGTGCCCTACACACCCCGCGGCAGCATCCGTCCGACCGCCGCCATGAAGGCGAACGCCGGCGAGAACTTCTTCTACATCCTCTATTTCCAGGACCCCGGCAAGGCCGAGGCCGAGCTTTCCGCCGATGTGCGCCTCTCGCTACGCAGCTTCCTCTACTCCGGCAGTGGCGACCCGGAGCCCGGGGCTGTCTTCCGCCGCCTGCCGAAGACCGCGAAGTTCCTGGAGGGCATGCACGACCCCGGCGAGGGCTGGCGCACGTGGCTCGAGCCCGAGGAGCTCGACTACTTCGTCGCCGAGTTCGAGCGGACCGGCTTTCGGGGCGGCCTGAACTGGTACCGCAACGTCGACCGCACGTGGGAGCTGCTCGCTCCGTTCCATGGTGCGAAGGTGACGCAGCCAGCCTGCTTCATCGCGGGCGACCGCGACGGGGTGATAGCGATGAACCCGCTGGCGCTGCAGAACCTCGAAACGAACGTGCCGAACCTGCGCACGAAGCTGCTGATCCCCGGTTGCGGCCACTGGACGCAGCAGGAGCGCCCGGCAGAGGTCAATGACGCGCTCATCGCCTTCCTGCGGGGGCTGGGGTAGCCGCCGCCGCGACTGGACCTCAGTGAGGGCGACCTGCGAAAGGCCCGGGTGGCTCGCTCACGAACAGTACCCCGACCATGAGGGAGGGGGCGATCGCCAGCGGCGAACGGGCCGGGCGCGGTCTGCGCATCATGAGCCCTTGACCGGCGGCACCCTCGCTCACGCTCGGGGTACTGTTCAGATGCTCGCGACTGTTCCTGCGGGGGCTTGGATAGCCGCCGCCCCGCCCTTGCTTCGGTGAGGGCGAACTGCGAAAGGCCCGGGTGGCTCGCTCACGAACAGTACCCCGACCATGAGGGAGGGGGCGATCGCCAGCCGCGAACGGGCCGGGCGCGGTCCGCGCATCATGAGCCCTTGACCGGCGGCACCCTCGCTCACGCTCGGGGTACTGTTGCTCGCGGCAGCGACCCCATGCCGGCCCGCCGCCTTGTAATCCCAGAGCCCGCCCCTACACTGACAAATCCACACTCCGCGTCACGCGCCAGGAGAACACCATGACCGCCTACCAGCACATCACCTACGAAGCCGCCGATGGTGTGGCCACGCTCACGATGAACCGCCCCGACGCCTTCAACGGCATGACCACCCGGATGCTGCGCGAAACGCACATCGCCCTCACCGCCGCCGCAGCCGACCGATCGCTGCGCGTGCTTCAGCTGACGGGCGCGGGCCGTGCCTTCTGCCCCGGCGCCGACCTCAAGCTCAACACCTCGGGCGGCGGCGACCGCGACGAGCCCGACCGCGACGCCACGTCGCGTTTCCAGGTCTCGGTGCTCCTGCACGAGATGCCCGCGCTGACGATTGGCGCGGTCAACGGCGCCTGCGCGGGGGCCGGGTTCGGCTGGGCGGCCGGCTGCGACATTCGCGTCGCGGCGCGCTCGGCGAACTTCAGCACGGCGTTCATCAACGTCGCTGTCGCGGGCGACATGGGGCTGCCGTGGAGCCTGCCCCGGCTCGTTGGCGCGGCGAAGGCGCGCGAGCTTTCGTTCCTGTGCGAGAAGTTCAATGCCGAGGAGGCCCAGCGCATTGGCTTCGTTGCGAAAGTCTGGGACGACGCCGTGTTCCGCGACGAGGTGGCAGCGCTGGTCGCGCGCATGGCCGCCAAGTCGCCGGTGGCATTGCGCACGTTGAAGGCGCACTACGTCGCGGCCGAGCGCATGGGTTTCAGCGAGTACATCGCGCTCGAAACGGAGCGACATTCGCGCATCGTCACCAGCGAGGACACGCGGGAAGCCTTCCTGGCATTCGTCGAAAAGCGGGAGCCGCGCTTCAAGAACACGGGCGCGTGACGCCAGGCCCGGGAAACGGCGCTGCGGCTACTCCGGGCGTTCCAGTTCGAACGCGTCGTGCAGGGCGATCAGCGCTCTGTCCACGTGCTCTGCGCCGATGATGCAGGTGAGCCTGATCTCGCTCGTGGAGATGAGCTCGATGTTGATGCCTGCGTCGTAGAGCGCACGGAACATGCGAGCGGCGTACCCGTGCGCCGTCTGGATGCCGACGCCCACGATGCTCACCTTCGCCAGGTTGCCGTCGGCGGCGTAGCCCGGCGCGCCCACTGCTTCGCAGACGCGCGGCATGATCGCCTCGGCGCGCTTCAGGTCGCCGCTCTTGAGCGTGAACGTCAGGTCCGTGAGGTTTCGTTCGCTTGCGTTCTGGACGATGGTGTCGACGCTGATGCCGGCCTCGGCGAGCGGCTCGAAGATGTGGGCGGCGATGCCGGGCTTGTCGGGCACGTGCCGCACCGTGATCTTTGCCACGTCGGTGTCATGGGCGATGCCGCGCACGCGGTTCCGTTCTTCCAACTCTGCTTCTCCGTGGATGAGGGTGCCCGGTGCGTCGATCATGCTGGACGTGACGAGGATGGGCAGATTGTAGACGGAGGCCAGCTCCACGGCGCGGTTGTGCATGACCTGTGAGCCCTGGGTCGCCAGCTCGAGCATCTCTTCATACGTGAGATCCTTGAGCTGGCGCGCGGTTGGCACCCGGCGCGGGTCGGCGGTGTAGACGCCGGTCACGTCCTTGCAGTTCTCGCAGCGGTCTGCGCCAAGGGCGATGGCCAGCGCGACGGCCGTCGTGTCGCTCGCACCGCGCCCGAGGGTGACGATCTCCATGTCCTCGGTGGTGCCCTGGAAGCCCGCGACGATCGGCACGCGGCCGGCGGCCAGCTCCGCCTTCACGCGGTCGGCTTCGACGCGGGCGATGCGCCCGGACCCGTACTGCGCGCGCGTGAAGATGCCCGCCTGGTGGCCGGTGAGCCCGACCGCCTCCTGGCCCTGGGCGCGCAACGCCATCGCCAGCAGCGCGACGGACATCTGCTCGCCCGTGGAGAGCAACATGTCGAGCTCGCGCGGGTCGGGCTCCGGCGCCACCGAGAACGCGAGCTCGAGCAGGTCGTCCGTCGTG
>Ga0315281_10012842_pt1 | contig 11375 bp, 7 predicted proteins | sample YL17G07_0_MG_FD_204540 | JGI IMG/M metagenome (GOLD analysis project Ga0315281, IMG submission 204540) | Sediment microbial communities from Yellowstone Lake, YNP, Wyoming, USA - YL17G07_0 | ecosystem: Environmental > Aquatic > Freshwater > Lake > Sediment | place: USA: Wyoming | collected... | reverse complement strand
AGTTTATCGCCCTTGACCTCCTTGATCGGCAGTTGCACGCCATTGTTGCCGGCCTTGGCGAGCAGTGCATAGGTCGCCAGATTTCCGTTATCGCCGCCCTGGCTGTCGATAGGGCTGGCGCCAGGTTGACCGGCGCGGCGGAAGCCGTCAGTGAATGCGTCTTCCTCCGTCTTCCACTCGAAGCCCTTGAAGCGGTCGGCCATCTTGGCGTTGCCCTCCTTTTGGTACATGCCCTTCAGGGTGTTGGCGATATCGGCGGCGATCAGGCAGTCCGGCTTGGCGCTCCCCGGGCCTTCCATGAATTTCTGCGACAGGCGCAGGCGGCGCTCGCCGTTCATGGAAGTCAGGTTCATTTCGCCGGGGTGTACCGATGGCAGCAGCAGGTGCGCAGCCTGCGCCAGCGCGGTCGGGTAAAGGTTGATCGCCGTCACGAACAGGCCGCCCTTGTTGGCCACTGCGTCGTAGATCGCGTCGACCATTTCGGCGGTAGTGGCGCCGCGCGCTTTGCGCAGCGCCTCCTTGACGATTTCCGAACGGCGCAGCACCGCGTCGCGGAAGTTCTCGGCGTTGCAGGTCGACTGGAAGGGATTGGCGCCCCAGGCGGTGTACATCATGCCTTTGCCTGCGATGATTTCCTGGTCGTTGTAGAGCTTCTCGCCGGTGGGATGCGGCGGGCGGGTATAGCCTTCCTGGTGGCCGCCCATCCGCACGCAGCCGGTGCCGCGACGGCCGCCGACGTTGTGGGTGGCGATGACCAGGTCGAGCAGCGCGGACTGGATGGCGTAATTGTCGTTGCCCCAGATGATTCCCTTTTCATAGGCGTGCATGGTGCGCTTCAGTTTGCCGCCGGCCTTGGGCTTGTAGGCCCATTCGGCGGCCTGCTTGAGTTTGGCGACCGCTACACCGGTAATCCTCGAACATTCATCCAGGCTCATTTTGTTGGCGGCGGCGGCTTCATCGAAGCCCTTGGTGCGTTTGGCGATGAAGTCCCTGTCGATCCAGCCCTGTTCGATCACGTAGGTGAACAGGCCATTGAACAGCGCCACGTCAGTTCCCGGCTGGATGTCCAGATGTAGCGCATTGTCGCCGAATGCGGTTTCGCAGATCGAAATGGTCGGCGTGCGACGCGGATCGACGAAGATGATCTTTCCGGCACCGGCTTCCTCGCCCTTGAACCATTGCTTCTTCTTTTCCACAGTACCGCCCTGCAGGTTGGGCATCCAGTGGTAAAGGAAGTAGTTGGTCTGGGTTTCGTAGGGGTTGTTGCCGATGCTCACGATGCAGTCGGCGAGTTCGGCGTCCTCGTAGCTGTTGTTCAGCTCCATGATGCCCATTTCACGCGTGGCGTGGCACTCGGAATTGTACGACGGGCGATTGTGGATACGCACCAGCGGCGTTTGCAGCGCGGTGAACATCAGCTTGCCGGTGCCCCAGGTATTCTCGAAGCCTCCGCCCGCACCGCCGTGATCGAAGGTATCGAAGGCAATTTCGCGCGGACCCTTGTTGTCGAGGATTTTCTTGGTCACGCCGGCATAAATCGCCAGCGACTGATCCCAGCCGGTGTCCAGCCACTGGTCGCCGGTATACATGCGCGGTTGCGCCAGTCGTTCACCGGTCGGCGTGCCTTCGGCGTACATATAGCTCGCCATGCGCAAGCCGCGCACCGAGCCGCCACCCTGGTTCACCACGCATTCCTTGTCGGGAACGATAAGGATATTGTGGCGCTTGCCGTTGCTGTCGGTCACCACATTCTGCTGGGTGGTGGACAGGATGGTGGAAAACGGCGGCAACTGCTTGCGGAAATCCAGGCCGATGGCGTTCTGGTGCGCAGCCTTGCCGCCCTCGCGTGCCTCAGGCCATTTGTAGACGTGATAGCCGCAACCGACGATGCAGAAGTGGCAGGTCATGTTGGTCTTCTGCGCGTTGACCGGAGGAAGAACGATACGATCGTTGGACATGGTGGTTTCCTCCTTAAAGAACGTTGGCCTGGCGGCCGAAGATCAGGCCGTCCACGGCCACGGCCGTGACCATGTCGGTCTTGGCGTTGTATTCGAGCACAATGCGCGGCAGCTTGGTCGGTGCCTGGCCGCATACCGCCTGGCCGCCCTTCTCTGCGTCGAAAATGCTGAAGTGGCAGGGGCACTTGAAGCAGCGATCCTTGCCGTCGTAGACCGTGGGGCAACCCTGGTGCGTGCACAGCACGCTGTAGGCGACGATGTCGCCTTCCGGACCTACCCCACCGGTGGTCGCCGTGCCCATCTTCACCGCCACGCAGGGGCTGGCGGCATCCGGGTAATTGAATGCCAAGGGCTGGTTTACCCTCATGGCATTCGCTTTCGCGACGGTTTTGGGCTTGTAAGGCAGGGTAACGCCGGTATTGACGGCGGCCTCCGCGGTAGCCGGCGCGAGGCCGACGGCGGATACACCGGCGCCCGCGGCGAGGCCGCCGCCCATCTTGAAGAAGTCCCGGCGGGACACGGTTTGGGTCATGGTCTGCTCTCCTCTGTGAAAGTTGGGCCGGCTGCGGCAGCCGGCAGTTCGATCAGCTGACAGGGCCTGGAACAACTTCTTGATAGAGGCGAATCTTCGGCCCAAGAGTCTGCTTCCTAATCGCAAGGTCCGTGCCAACCAGGCGCGCAGGTCGAAATGCATTGTGGTTCAAGGCGATCCGGGCGCTAATGGCAAAGCGGCCGTTACCGATCGGTAGCATGCTGCGCCGCACACCGCTGGTTGCGCGTAACGACTCGGTAACAGGCCAGGATCGATTGCCTTTGTTGACGACGGCATTCCTTTCTCCGCTCCGGCTTCGCCTATACTTGTGTCCGGTTCGAAGGAGGGGGTCGTCATGAAGCACCTGGGTTGGGCCCGGGACGCCGCCGCGGCGTCAGCGAGCAGGCGGCGTGCGCTGCGTCGGGTTGCCGGGCTCTTGCTGGCGGGATGGGTGCCGCTGGCGCCCGCGCAGACGCGGAACCGGTTAATCCGTATCGGTACCACTGCCGTGATTCTGAACGACCAGGTGCGCTTTCTGGAGGAATGGGCGCGTTACCTGCAAAGCCGGATCGGTCAGCCGGTCTCGTTTATTCATCGCAGCAGCTACCGCGAAATCACCGAATTGCTGCTAAGAGACGAGCTTGATTACGCCTGGGTATGCGGTTACCCCTATGTGAGTCATCGACAAGGCATGCGCCTGCTTGCGGTACCCCTGTATCAGGCGAAGCCCTTGTACCGTTCCTATCTGATCGTGCCCGACACCGACCGGGAGACCGCTTCCTTTACGCAGTTAAAAGGGAAAATCTTTGCCTATTCCGATCCGAATTCCAATTCCGGCTTTCTGGTGCCGCAGTACGAAATGCTGCGCGCGGGCCTCGACCCGTTGACGCTGTTTCAAAGGTCGTTTTTCACCTACGCGCATGGCAAGGTTGTGGCCGCGGTGGCGAAGGGGATCGCGCATGGCGGCGCGGTGGACGGTTATGTCTGGGAGACGCTCGCCTTGCGCGCGCCCGAAATGGCGCGCAAGACCCGCATCGCGGCAAAGTCGGACGAGTACGGCTTTCCACCACTGGTCGCGCGCAGGTCCATCGACGAAGCGGAGTTCCGCAGCATGCAGAAAGTGTTGACCGGCATGCCTGACGATCCTGCCGGCCGGTCCCTGCTCAAGCAGCTCAATCTCGACGGCTTCGCCCAACCGGACGAACGCCTGTTCGACGGAATCCGGAGAATACTCGCGTACGTATCGATGCGACAGCGCCTGGTCTCATAGGCACTTGCGCCATGAGTTCCGTCATAGGCAATTTGAGCTATCGCTACAAAGTGCCGCTGAGTCTGAGCATCGTAATCGTCATCACCACGGTAGTCTTGTCCGCAGTCCTCGGCTGGCAGGCCTACCGCGATCTGCGCGGCGGTCTCATTGCCAGCGCCGAAGGCCTGGGGCGGACGCTTTCGCGCGCGCTGTTGCCTTCGCTATTGAGCGACGAAGTGTGGTCCGCCTACGAAACGATCATGGCGCCCCTTGAGGGCATCGACGACGGCGACTCGCCACAGAGAACAGTCACCGTACTCGATGCGAAGGCTTCGGTGTTCGTGTCTTCGCATCCAAACCAGTTTCCATTGCTTGCCCCGCTTCCATCCCTCGGGCCGAGTTACGCGCAATTGGAGCATGTGATCGCGGCGCAAGCGCCTCATTCCCCGGTGCAGATCGAAGATCGCACAAACGACCGTATCCTGGTCGCCGTTCCGATTCTCACCGACGACGGCACGCATCTCGGCACGGTACTGCTGACCTACTCGGAGTCGCTGTTTCTGCCGCATTTCTACGCGACCCTGACGCGCGTGCTCGTCTCGACCCTGCTGGTCCTACTGGTGCTGGTGCCGCTTGGCTGGAATATCGGCCGGCGCATGGCGGTGCCGCTGACCACCTTGGCCGAGTCGATGGCGCAGATCGGATCGGCGACGCGCGCGCAGTTGATCGAAGGACTATACCGCGGGAACGACGAAATCGGCCAATTGGGCCGCCGGTTCGAACATATGCTCGATGAGCTCGACGAGAAGCGCGACATGGAAAAACAGATGATCGCAGCAGATCGCCTGGCTGCCATCGGCCGGCTGACGGCAGGCATCGCACACGAGATCAACAATCCGCTCGGCGGAATGATCAACGCGATCAATACATTCAAACACCATCGACATCCCGATCCGGAGGTGACGCAGCGGACCATCTCCCTGCTGGATCGCGGATTGGCACAAATCCGGGAAACGGTCGGGGCGCTGCTGGTGGAAGCAAGAACCGAATCCCACGCGCTTACGCCAGATGATCTGGACGACATCCGCCTGCTGGTCCAGCCGCAGCTGGCGGAGCGCGCGGTGCGGCTTTACTGGGACAATGGCCTAAGCCGGACCTTGCCGCTGCCGTCGACGCCGGTGCGGCAGATCCTGATCAATCTGCTGCTGAACGCGCTGCAGGCGGCAAACCCCTCCGGAACCGCAGATTGCCGCATACGCTGCGAAGAAAACCTTCTGACCCTCGACATATGCAATGATGGTGCGCAGATCCCGCCGGCGCTGCTCGCGCATCTGTTCGAGCCGTTTTCTCTCCCCAGCGAGTCGCGCGGCAGTCTCGGCCTGTGGGTAACCTATCAGCTGGTGCAGCAGTTGCAAGGATCGATCAGCGTCAGCAGCACCGATACCGAAACCCGGTTCGTCGTAAAATTGGCGGTCGAGGAGAACGTCTGAGATGAAAATTTGCCTGGTCGAAGACGACCAGATCATGGGCGAATCCCTGTGCGACCGCTTCTCGCTCGAGGGCATGGCATTCGATTGGTGTCAGACCGCCACCAGCGCGCTGAACCGGATCGGAACCGAACCCTACGGCGTGGTGATCAGCGACATACGCTTGCCGGATCTGAGCGGCGAGGAACTGTTCAGCCGCGTCGTCGCGCGCGACGCCTATGTCCCGCCGTTCGTATTCATCACCGGATACGGCGCCGTCGACCGCGCGGTGCACATGCTCAAACTCGGCGCGGCCGATTACATCACCAAGCCTTTCGATATCGAGCAGCTGATCGAAAAGATCCGCCTGTTGACACGATTTCCACTGCAGTCGCCGCAATCGGGTGGTGCCGCGCCGAAGCTGGGTGTCTCGCCGGCGATGCGGCGCATAGAGGAAATGCTCCCACGCATCGCCACGCACGCGAGTTCGATACTGGTCACGGGCGAGTCGGGTGTGGGCAAGGAACGCGTCGCGCAACTTCTGCATGCGCATAGCGATCCGGGCAATGCGAACCCGTTCGTGCCGGTCAATTGCGCCGCATTGAGCGAGTCGCTGCTCGAGGCTGAACTGTTCGGTTACGAAAAAGGGGCGTTCACCGGCGCCGCGCGCACCAAGCGCGGCGTGTTCGAGCAGGCGGAGGGCGGGACGCTATTTCTCGATGAGATAGGGGAAATGCCGCCGACCATGCAAGTGAAGCTGCTGCGCGTGCTGCAGGAAAGACAAATCGTCCGCGTCGGCGGAGAGCGGACGATCGCCGTGGACTTTCGTTTGGTGTGCGCGACCAATCGAGACCTGCAGGAACTCGTGAAGGCCGGGTCCTTCCGGGAAGACCTGTTTTATCGCGTCAATCTCATCCATCTGCGCGTTCCCGCGCTGCGCGAGCGGCGCGAGGACATTCTGTGGCTTGCCCGGATATTTCTGGCCGAGCACGCGGCGGCGTACCCCGCCAACGCCAAACGCTTGAGCGTGGCTGCGGAGGCCGCGCTGGTCGCGCACGACTGGCCGGGTAATGTGCGCGAGATGCAGCATTGCCTCGGACGCGCCTGCATTCTCTCGGAGCAGCCGATGCTCGAGCGGGCAGACCTGTTCGAAGATCGGGCGCAGGAAACGACGGTCGCTGCCAATGTCGATACGATGTTGCTCAACGACTACCTGCAACGATGCGAGCGACACTATATCCTCGAAGTGCTGGACCAGCAGGGCTGGCAGATGAACCGCACCGCGATTGCCCTGGGTATCAGCCGCAAGAACCTGTGGGAGAAAATGCGCCGTTTGGGCATTGCCTCAGAACAAACGCAAAATAGCTGAACTTACTCTGCCCGCGCGTGCGCCAACGCCGGAGTCGCTCATCTCGCAGGCTGACCGGCGTACCAGTTCCCCAGGCTATCTATGATGGCGTTGCTGTATGGGAAGCTCAAATTGTGCATGGTGGAACTTTCCCGCCCGCCATCCCGATAGGCTCTCAGGGCCATCGCAAGATAGTCCTTGTCCTGGCTTCGCAGCCTCGGGGCCACCATCCCGGGATTATCGTCCCGGTCGTGGCAGCGATCGCATTTTTCGGCCACTTCCTGCGTGGATCCCGGAACCCGATCGGCGGCCCTTGGCGTCTGCGAGGCGTAGAAAGCGGCGATCGCTTCGATATCCCGATCATCGAGTCCGGCGACATAACGCTGCATTCCCCAGTTTTTGCGGCTGGTCCGGTACGAGCGGATCGTCTTCACCAGGTAAGCGAAATCCTGGCCCGCGAGACTCGGTGTCGCGGTGTCGTGACTCACGCCGCGCGCGCCGTGACAGCCGCCGCACTTGACCGAGAGCAAGGCGCCTGCGGCAGAATCACCGCGTGGCTGCGCGACGCGCTTGACCGGGCTCTGTGCCGCGAAATATAGCGCCAGATTCTCCAGTTCCAGCCTGTCCGTGTCGCGCAGCATCGAGCGCATCGTGCCTCGTGTGCGACTTCCTTGGTGAAATTCCTGGATCGCGGCGGCAAGATATTGGGGTTGCTGCCCTGCTATCGTCGGTGTGCCGGGAATGATGCTGTTGCCATCTTCGCCATGGCATTTCGCGCAGGCGGCGGCGTGCCTCCTGCCTTGCTCGTAATGAGACCGGCCGATATCGGAGCCGGGGACATTGGCAATCGGCGCCCTGCTCGCATAGTACGCGACGACATTGCGCACATCGCCGTCGCTCAGACGTCCCATCAGATCCCTGAGCACGGCGTGCGTGCGGCGGCCTTGGGCGTAGTCCTTTATCGATGCCAGCATGTACGACGCGCGCTGTGCCGCGAGATGCGGAATTCCCGCGGCGACGCCCTTGCCGTCCAGGCCGTGACAGGTGCGGCAGTATCGTTCTGCAACCGTCCTGCCCGCGCCTACGTCGGCTACGGGAGCTTGCTCGGCAGCCGTTTTTGCGGCGCTCTCGTTCCCTCGGGGGCAACCGGCCAGTGCCGACGCGAATACTAAAACGACAAAACCAGATAAAAGCGACTTCATATCGCTTGGATACCGATCAAGCGGTAACACGAACGGTAAGTCATATCGATTCTCTTCGGTCGGATTTCGCCTCGCCCGCGCAGCGGCAAGCCGTCAATCGCTGTCTTTGTTTGCATCAATACCCAACCGTTTCATCTTTTCCCACAGATTCTTGCGGCTGATCCCGAGGGTCCTGGCCGCGCGGATGATACGCCCGTTATCGGCTGCCAATACACGCACGATGTATTGCCGCTCCATGCTTTCCAAATGCTCCGACAGTGTCCCATCTGCCATCGTGACAGCAGAGGGGGCTTCTTCAAACAGGTCTTCCGGCTGAAGCATTCCCCTGGCGTTGCCCAGAAGACAAGCTCGCTCGATCTTGTGCTTCAGTTCACGCACGTTGCCGGGCCAGGAATAGTCGGTCATTGCGTGTTCGGCTCGCGTCGAAAGCAACCTCGGGATGCCGCGCCTTTGCGCCGCTTCGTTGTCGAGGAAGCGCCGGGCAAGCCAGATGATGTCTTCCTTGCGTTCGCGCAGCGGCGGCACATGCAAATTAACTACTTTGATGCGATAGTAGAGATCCTCCCGAAACTTGCCGCTCTCTACCATTTTTTCGAGATTTTGATGAGTGGCACAGGTCACGCGCAGGCTGAGCGGCAAAGGTGTCTCGCCGCCGACACGGGTGATGCGACGTTCTTCGATGACGCGCAGCAGTCCGATCTGAGTCGCGAGCGGCATGTCTCCGATTTCGTCGAGAAACAGGGTGCCTCCGTCCGCCTGCTCGAAAACGCCCCTGCGCAACCGGGATGCACCCGTGAAGGCACCCATCTCATGACCGAATAGTTCCGTCTCCAGCAGGCTTTCGGTAAGAGCGCCGCAATTGACGGCGATGAACGGCTCCGTGCCTTTCCTGTGCCGGTGACGGTGGAGCGCGAACGCCACCTTTTCCTTGCCGACGCCGGATTCACCGGTGATCAGCACGTTGCTGTCGGATTCGCGCAGCCTGACCAGCATCGCATCGAGCGAAGCCATGGCCGGAGATACGCCGAGTCCGGGGTTGCTGTCTGACGCGAAAGACGCTCCTGCAAGAGCACGGATCTTTCCCAGCAGCGTTTTGATGTCGAACGGTTTGGTGATGTAATCGGTGGCGCCGAGCTTGAGTAGCCTTACCGCTTGGTCGATCTCGCCGTAACCGGTGATGAATACATAGGGTGGCAGAGGCACCGCGTCCTCGATGAGCTTCAAAAAGAGTGTTTCGCCGGACATGTCCGGCAGGCGGATGTCGCTCACCACCAGGTCGAAGCGGCGGTGGTGCAGTGCGAGCAGGGTTTCTCTGCCGGTACGAAACCAGCTGCAGTCGAAACCTTCCAGATCGAACCGTTCGGCGAGCGCATCGCCCACGAATTCGTCGTCTTCGACTAGGCACAGACGCGGCCGGCCTGCGGCAATCATTGCGTGACTCCCGTCTGCAAAACGACATTGAAGCGGGTCAGACTGCGCCCGTCCCGCATTTCGCTTTTCGCGTCGATGGTGCCGCCGAGTTGCCGCGCGATCTGATAACACACCCAGAGGCCGAGCCCGCGGCCCGGTTCGTCTGCGGTGACAAAGGGCTCGAACAAATGGGTTGTCTGGGCCTCGGTTAGTACGCGGCCGCCGTTGACGACGTCGATGGACAGGTTTTCCCCCGCCGTGGCGATAGTGACATCGACCTCACCGCCTTCGTCGGACGCCTGTACCGCATTCAAAAGCAGATTGATGAGCAATTGCCGCACTGATGTCGATGAGATGTCCAACGATCCCGCCAGATCGTTCGTCCAATTTACCGTAACACTGCGCTTGCGCGCCTGAGGTTCGACGAGGGTTCGAACGTCGTCCACATCCTGCGGCGAGAGGTCCCGGCTCGTCACCTTTGCCTCCACGAGCAATGCGGCGACCGTTTCCTTGATCTGCGTCAGTCCTCTTTCCGCAAAGGTAAGGGTCTTCAAAGTGCGCGCGTCTGTGTCGCCATGCAGGCGCAGGGTATCGAGCGACGTCAGTATGCCGAGGAGCGGATTATTGATTTCATGGGCGATGCCTGCAGCAAGCCTGCCAACCGCCGCAAGGCGCTCCGAGTGGATCATCTCCTGCTCGATCAAGGCTTTCTCGCGTAATTGCCGCAGCGTTTGGTTGTATGCCTGATAGAGCCGCCCCAGTTCATCCTGGTATTCGTAGATTCCGGGTGAAAGATCTTCCGGCATCCGCCGGCCCAGTTCCTCCATGCGTTCGGTGATGCGCACCAGGGGAATGGCGGTACGCTGACCCCAATACCAGCTGATCGGCAGCAGCACTACGAGCACAACACAGGTCACCAGGGCTGCCTGCAGGGTGTTTTCAATAAACCGCGACCGCAGTATCTTCTTGGAATAGATCTGCACCAGCGTACCCAGCCGGGCATCATCCTGGACGAGCGGCGTGACGACAAACAGATATGCGGAGCCGCGTGGTTCGACTACGCTGGTGTCGGTGACCGGAAGCGCGATGTTTTCCGCCACCTCCGCAAATTCAGGCGACAGTTGACGGAAGTCCGCGAGCATAGGAAGCGTTCGTGGTTTCGTCGAGACGTACACCTTCTGCTGCGGGGTCAGCACCAGCAGGAGTTCCGCTTGCCCCGGAGTTCCCGGTGAGTTGGCACTCAAGGGCGACTTGAGGATTTCGTAGGCTCGCCACGCCTGGTCTTGCAGGATCGCCGGCAAAAGAGTGTTGGCCAGCGTTTGTCCCTGGCTGGCGGCGTTACGCAGTACGTCGCGTTTGAGTTCGTCATAGGACCGCAACAGCATCGCGGTCGATAGGATTGCAGCGGTACCCACGATCAACAGGCTTCCCCACAAAGGAATCTTGTAGCGGAAGCTCAGGTTGAACAGGAAGCGCATCGATCCGGCTTGGAACTAATTCCCGCCGAACGCGGCCATCATTCGGGCCACATTGTCGTAGAGCTTGTCGTCGCTCAGTGTGAATCCATCGAGGTTGAGTGCCTTCAGAAGCACCTTCCCCTGCGCATCGTAGCGCATGGTGAGCAGCATCCGCTGCATGGCCTGAAAATCGTCCTGGCTAACTGCCTGGTGAGCGACAAACGGCGGGAAGCCATACTCTTCCGATTGGCTAACCGGCCAAGTGCGGCTGGTTATCTCGTGCTTGACCACGTCCAGAGAATCCCAGATGTAACCATCGACCGACCCGCCATCGACCAGACCATCCGCAACTGCCTCGATCACCTTGCGATGGGCATAGGTGAAAAAGGTTCGCGCAAAAAACCTGTCCGGATTTTCGCCGGCCGCGCGCAGCTGATAGCGGGGAACAAGATAGCCGCTGTTGGAGTAGGGGTCCGCGTAGGCGAACACCTTCCCTCTCAACTGCGACAAATTCGAGATGCGCGGTTTCCCCTCGGGGATGATCAGGTAAGCACGGTAATAGGGACGCTGGCGGTAAAGCGGCACGGCCACCAGGCGCACGTAATTGCGCAGGTACACATAGGGATAGGAACAGATCCAGGCGAAATCGAGCTGTCCCAATTGCAACAGATCAATGGTCTCGCGGTAGCTGTCGCGCTGCACGAATGTCACTTGCCGTCCTAACTTGGACTCTATGTACGAACGCCACTGACC
>Ga0315281_10012841_pt1 | contig 11376 bp, 7 predicted proteins | sample YL17G07_0_MG_FD_204540 | JGI IMG/M metagenome (GOLD analysis project Ga0315281, IMG submission 204540) | Sediment microbial communities from Yellowstone Lake, YNP, Wyoming, USA - YL17G07_0 | ecosystem: Environmental > Aquatic > Freshwater > Lake > Sediment | place: USA: Wyoming | collected... | reverse complement strand
AATATGAAGGTTACCTATAACTGGTTAAAAGATTTCGTAGAGATTAAAATCGCACCAGAGGCACTCGCCGAGAAACTCACTATGTCTGGACTAGAAGTGGTTTCTCTTGAGCAGAAAAACGGTGATTTTATTTTTGAGATTGAGGTCACTCCCAATCGGCCGGATTGTTTAAGCGTGATCGGTATAGCCAGGGAGGTAGCGGCAATCACAGACAAAAAATTAAAGCTGTCAAACTCACCACGTCACCACGTCACCCTGCCTGTCCCTGCCCGTCCGGCAGGCGGGCGGCAGGCAGGCACGTCACCCAGTCACCAGTCATTCGGAATTAAAATTGAGGATAAAAAGGATTGCCCCTTATACACAGCTAAGATAATCAAAGATGTAAAAGTAGGACCATCTCCTGATTGGTTAAGGAATAGGCTGGAGCTGCTAGGTTGCCGTAGCGTAAATAATGTCGTGGATATTACTAACTATGTTTTATTTGAGTTAGGAGAACCGCTGCATGCCTTTGATTTAGACAAATTAGAGACAGAGGTAATAATTGTGCGCCGGGCAAAAAATACCGAGAAGCTCACTACTATTGATGCCCAGGAGAGAACGCTTAATCCGCATGTTATGGTTATTGCCGACAAAGAAAAAGCCGTAGCTATAGCCGGTATAATGGGCGGTAAAGATACAGAGGTTAGAGAAGGCACAAAGAACGTCCTTTTAGAGGCAGCGATATTTAACCCGGTAATTGTGCGGCGCACAAGACAGGCCCTGGGTCTTGAGAGTGAAGCTGCCTATAGATTTGAAAGAGGGGTGGATTTAGGAATATTAGAGAAGGCCTCCTGGCGCACAGTAGAATTAATCCAGGAATTGGCTGGCGGAAAGATTGTTTTAGCCAAAACTTCAGGGATGCCCCAAGCAAAAAAGAAGAATATCAGCTTGGAGGTATCAACGGTACATAAAGTTTTAGGTATCGATGCTTCGCCTCTTAAGATAAAGAAAATTTTAACGAATCTAGGATTTAAGGTTAACAGAGGCGCAAGAAATAATTTTAGGGTTGAGGTCCCCTCGTATAGGCCGGATGTGAACCTAGAGATGGATTTAATTGAAGAGATAGCCCGTATATCTGGTTACGAACATATACCTACGACTGTGCCGGCTGTATGTCCACAGCCAACTTTTAATGCTACCTGGGATTCGGTTTTCTTAATAAAAAATATTCTAGTGGGTTTAGGATTAAATGAGGTAATCACTTATAGTCTTTTAGATAAGCAGGCACTAAATGGATTTTGGGATAAAGAGGATAACCTCATTGAGATTTTAAACCCCTTAAGCCAAGAACAGGAGATCTTGCGACCCATGCTTATGCCAAGCCTTGCTGCTTGTATAGCCTATAATTTGCAGCAGAAACAACCCCATATCAATATCTTTGAAATAGCAAAGACTTATAAAAATTACGCTCGGGAGCAATATGTCTTAGGCATTGCTTTATCTGGGACCAAGAGTATTTGGTATGGTCCAGAAGGGGGTCATCTTCAAGACAAACCGACATTTTTACATTTAAAGGGGATCCTGGAGACGCTGTTTAAGCGTTTAGGTTGCCAAGAAAAAGAATATAAATTTATTATGCATAAAGACGGATATTTAGCTGAGGTCTGGGTTAACCAGGTTAAGATAGGAATCTTGCGTAAGTTAGAGAGAAATGTTTTAGACAGGCTGGATATAAAACATAAAGAGGTGTTTTTAGCAGAGGTTGCCCTGGAAGAACTACTGCCCAAGATTAAGAGAATTAAAAAATTTGAATCCTTTTCCAAATATCCGTGGGTTGTAAGGGATACAAACCTGCAGATTAAAGAAGAGATCCCTTTAGAGCAGATAATGGAAGAGATAGCAGGGCACAAAGAAAGTCTGCTTGAGACAGCGGAATTTAAGTCTTATTTTAAAGGCGCAGATGTGCCAGCAGGTCTTAAAAGAATAGCCGTTTCTTTTCGCTATTGCTCTGGAAAACGCACTTTAACTGAAGAGGAAGTTAATTCTATACATGCAAAAATTATTAATGCGCTAAAGGAGCGGTTTGGTGCTACAGTATGTTAGTATTTGACTTTCAGATTAATATGTGTTATACTTTTTTTGCAATAGTTAAATGATCTTTTAAATTATCCCTGCGGTGCACGTTGGAAATTTGATAATTGTTGAACCAACACCAATATCAAGGGAGCTTGAACTTCCTGGACGCTAAGGCGTTTTAGGAGAGAGCACCCACCTGAAACCAAACCGGTTCAGACTATCCTTCCAACGGCACAGTGCGGGGATTTTTTTTAACCTTCGGGATAAAATGTCATGGATTTATTCGAAGAAATAAAGAAAGAGAATAAAAGAGACCTACCTCTGGCTGTGCGTATGCGGCCAGCGAAGTTGGATGAATTTGTAGGCCAGAACCATATCTTAGGTAAAGGAAAGCTCTTACGCCGGGCAATTGAGGCCGACCGCATAAGCTCATTGATTTTATATGGCCCACCGGGGGTGGGCAAGACTTCTTTAGCCTGGTGTATTGCCAATGTCACCAAATCTCATTACGTAGCTATCGATGCCACCACCTCTAACGTAGAAGAATTAAGACGGATTATTACCGCGGCAAAAGTGAAGAAGTCTAATAGGGGTGAGAAAACCATACTCTTTATTGATGAGATACACCGTTTTAATAAAGCCCAGCAGGATGTGCTCTTGCCCGACGTGGAAGAGGGGAATCCCATCCTGATAGGGGCAACCGTGCACAACCCCTTCTTTTCCCTCGTCTCTCCGCTTTTATCTCGATCGCTAGTGTGTGAGTTAAAGACTCTCAAAGAAAATGAGATTTTAACCATTCTGAATTCTAGCCTGCAGGATAAAACAAGGGGATTTGGAAATTTAAAAATCAAAATGGATAAAAAGGCATTAGCCTTTTTATCCAAGACCTGTGAGGGGGACGCCCGCCGTGCGCTGAATGCGCTTGAGGTGGGGGTGCTGACTACCCAGAAATCAAAAGACGGCTATATTAACTTTAGTTTAGAAGTTGCCTCAGAGTCAATCCAGAAAAAGGCGATACTATACGATAAAGACGAAGATGCACATTATGATACAGCCTCAGCATTTATAAAATCTATGCGTGGCTCAGACCCCGACGCTGCTTTATACTGGATGGCCAAGATGCTCTATGCAGGTGAAGACCCGCGTTTTATTGCCCGTCGCATTTGTATCCTGGCAGCAGAAGACGTGGGTAATGCTGACCCTCTAGCGCTTGTCTTGGCCAACGCCGCATTACAGATTTCTGAATTTGTGGGTATGCCTGAGGCGCGTATACCCTTGGCCCAGGCGGTCATTTATGTCGCCTGTGCGCCTAAGTCCAATGCCGCTTATTTAGCGATAGAAAAGGCCAGCCACGATATTGAGAATCAAAAAGTTCAGGAGGTCCCCGACCACCTCAAAGACGCCTCTTATCCGGGAGCGGAAGTCTTAGGCCATGGAAAGGGTTATAAATACAGCCATGACTACGAAGGCCATTATGTAAAACAGAAATATACCAGAAGGGCTGTTAAATATTACGAACCTACGGAAATAGGTTATGAGGCAAAGATAAAACAGCGCCTGGAAAAAATACGTAAAAAGGACGATGTCTAGACGATGAATATAATACTTCAGATAGCAGTGGTGGTGGGAACGGCCCTGGTTGTATATGCACTCTACGGCATGTTCTCTGCCGATGAGTCACAGAGAAGGGCCAGTCCCGGAAGAAGGATCAGTTTATTTGCTCGAAAACAAGAAGAGAGATATCCTGAGGAAGAAAAACTCTCCAGACTCCAGGGGGAGATTAATTCCTTAAGAAGCGAAGTTGAGAAGGCAGGGGCCGATTACGCTAATCTGCAGAAGGAACTCGAAATAGCCAGAAAAAAGGAAGTACAGTTACAGGAAGAATTAGCCAGAAGACAGGATTGGGTCAATAAAGCCGAGGAGGCGTTAAATAAAGTTAAAGAAGAGAATTTAGATCTGCGGAATAAATTTATCGAGAAAGAAAAAGAACTACAAGAGGGGTTCAATAAGAACGTAGATTCAAATAAAGAATTAAGAGAGATAAAGCTAAAGGTTCAGTCTCTGGAGCAGGAGAGCAAAGAGAAGTCAGATCAATTGGAGGCTAAAAAACATGAACTGGGGCGCTATGCCCAGGAAATAAAGGTGCATTTAGAAACCATCGCTGAATTCAAAAAGAAAGAGCAGATCAGCGAATGGGTCCCCAAGCAAGAGTTTATTAGACTCAATGAAGAATATACAGAATTGGAGAAGGAATTAGAGGAAAAAGAACAGAGATTAAAAAGTTTTGCTGCGGAGATAGTGCAGTTAAGGAACCAGCTGGGCAGTAAAGAACAACCAGCGGTTCGGCAAGAAGAGCCTGCCGAGACAAAAGTAGAGCCAGAAGAGGTGACAAAAGAAGAGCAGCAGCAGGAAGCGCCGCCCATTGAAGAACCGCAGAAAGAAGAAATTAAAGAAGAGGGATCCCCTTTAGAGCTGGAGGAGAAAGTTAAAGTAAAGAAAGAGCCGGAAGAAAAAGCGCCGGAAGAAAGACCCCTGCCCCCTCCCAGTATTGAACTGGAAAAGGTAAGAAACATCGGCATTATGGCGCACATTGATGCGGGCAAGACTACCATCACAGAGAGAATCTTGTTTTATACGGGTCGCTCTCATAAGATAGGTGAGGTAGATGAAGGTAAAGCCCAGATGGATTGGATGAAACAGGAGCAGGAAAGAGGGATTACCATCACCGCGGCAGCTACTACCTGTTACTGGAATGAGCATAGAATCAATATTATTGATACCCCCGGACACGTCGATTTTACAGTGGAAGTTGAGCGCAGCCTGAGAGTTCTCGACGGGGCAGTGGCGGTTTTCTGCGCTGTGGGCGGCGTTGAGCCGCAGTCAGAGACTGTATGGCATCAGTCCAATAAATATAATGTGCCCAAGATCGCCTTCATCAATAAGATGGACCGCGTGGGTGCGGACTTTTTTGCAGTTTTAAAAAGTATTGAGACGGAACTGGCGGCCAATGTTATACCCTTAGAAATTCCTCTGGGCGCTGAAGAGAAATTCCAGGGAATAATTGATTTAATAGAAATGAAGGCCTATATATACGAGGAAGAATCCTTGGGAAAAAATTTCCGCATAGAAGAAGTCCCTGAAGATTATAAAGAAGCTGCCCAAAAATATCGGCATATGCTGGTTGAGAGAGCTGTTGCCTTTGATGAAGCGCTGATGAAAAAATATCTGGAGTCAGAAGCATCCATAACCCAGGAAGAGCTGATACAGGTTATTCGTCGGGGCACGATTGCCAATAAGGCGGTCCCAGTACTTTGCGGAGCAGCTTTTAAAAACAAAGGCGTGCAAAAACTACTTGATGCAGTAGTGATGTTCCTGCCCTCTCCTGGCGATCTGCCCCCTGTTGAAGGGCATGACCCCGATGATTCTGAAAAGATTCTTCAAAGAAGACCCGATTCAAACGAACCCTTTACGGCACTCGCCTTTAAGGTGCAGGCCGACCCGCATATGGGCAAGCTACTTTATATAAGGATTTATTCTGGTTTCCTGGACACCGGCTCTTCTGTGCTCAATACCAGCAAAAATAAGAAAGAGAGGATTGGCAGGATTGTAAGAATGCATGCTAATGAAAGGGAAAATATGGAATATGCCTTTGCCGGGGATATTGTAGCATTACCTGGTTTGGTACACACCATAACAGGGGATACTCTTTGTGACCCGGCCAATCCTGTAGTGCTGGAGAGTATGAAATTTCCAGTGCCGGTTGTCTCTTTGAGTATCACATCCAAAAGTCGGCAAGACCAGGATAAGCTCGGCAAGGGTTTAGCTAAACTCGCAGAAGAGGACCCCACCCTTATGATACAGAGCGATCTGGAAACCAAAGAGACTATTTTAATGGGGATGGGTGAATTACACCTGGAAGTTATCGTGGACAGGCTAAAAGAAGAATTTGGGGTAGAGGCAATTGTGGGGCAACCAAAAGTTGCTTACAGGGAAACGATTTTGGAAAAGGCCAGCGGCGAAGGCAAATACATAAAACAATCAGGAGGCAGGGGTCAATATGGACATGTGGTGATGGAAATCTCTCCTGCTAAAGCCGGATCTGGACTTGAATTCGTCGATAGTATCAAGGCAGGGGCAATACCAAAGTCATTCATTCCTGCCGTAGAAAAAGGCGTGGTAGAGGCAATGCAAAAAGGGGCGTATGCAGGTTATCCTGTAGTGGATGTCAGGGTAGACCTCATTGATGGTTCTTTTCATGAGGTGGATTCTTCAGAACTTGCTTTTAAGATGGCCGCTATCTTGGGCTTCAAGCAGATTTTTATGCAGGCCAAGCCGGTTCTGCTTGAACCAAGTATGTCTCTAGAGGTAACTATGCCCGAAGAGCACTTAAATGCTATTGTAGGTTACATCGGTTCCCACAGGGGCAAGATACTCAATGTGGAGAGCAAAGGTAAACAGAAAATTATCTCTGCAGAGGTCCCCTTGGCTGAAATGTTTGGCTATACCAGTGCGCTGCGTTCTTTAAGCAGTGGTCGGGCCAGCGCCTCCATGGAATTTAAAAAGTATGTGCAGGCGCCCGCAGAAATAGCACAAAAAATCCTCGAAGAAAAGAAAGAAAAAGAGGATAAATAATAACTCTCCACTTCCGCCCCTTCCCATATATTTTCCTTGAGCTTAATCTTAAAATGTGTTAAAATTTTAAAACATGATTATTACTGAACAAAAACCATTACCGGAAATAATAGAGAGCCTTAAGGGATACAATAAGATATTCTTAGTTGGTTGTGGGGAGTGTGCAGCTACCTGTAAGACGGGTGGAGAACCCGAACTGCTTAAGATGAAAGAACAGCTAGAGCGTCAGGGTAAAGTGGTCTTAGGTATGTGTATGCCTGATGCACCATGCCTGGCCAGCCAGATAAAGACAGAATTAGCCAAGAACACAAAGGTCTTAAGGGAGGCAGAGGCAGTTTTAGTCTTGGCCTGCGGTTTAGGGGTACAGTCAGTAAAAGACAATGACAGGATGGGTTTGGTAATTCTACCTGCTTGCAATACTTTATTTGGTGCGGTTATGGATGCTCAAGGCAACTTCTATGAGAAATGTTCTATGTGCGGGGAGTGTGTATTGGGCGTTACTGCTGGTATTTGTCCTATTACGCTTTGTACCAAAGGGCTGTTAAACGGCCCCTGCGGCGGGATGAATAAAGGCAAATGCGAGGTGGATCAGGAAAAAGATTGCGCCTGGGTCTTAATCTATAAAGAATTAGAGAAGAGGGGCAAAATTCAAGACTTAAAAGAGATTCGGCAAGCCAAGGATTTTAAAAAGACCACTAAACCGCATAAATTAATAATGACTAAATAATATGGAACAATTGTCTTATAGCGAAAAAGTGATGGAGCATTTTAGGAACCCTAGGAATGTGGGCGAGATTCCCGATGCCGATGGTATAGGTAATGTTGGGAATCCGGTCTGCGGTGATGTGATGCGGATGTATTTAAAAATAAAAGATGATATAATCGTGGATGCAAAATTTAAGACCTTTGGTTGTGGTGCGGCGGTGGCTACCAGTTCCATGGTTACAGAAATGGTCAAGGGTAAGACCATCACAGAGGCATTAAGGATTTCTAATAAAGCAGTGGCCGAAGCCTTAGGGGGCTTGCCTCCGGTAAAGATGCACTGTTCTGTATTGGCTGAGGAGGCCCTGCGTTCTGCCTTAAAAGATTATTATAAGAGACAGGGCAGGGCAGTTCCTTTTGAGGATACTGGCCATGCTCACGAAGACGAGACCTGTATTTGAAATAGGCGATGTTGACAAAAGAACAAATCCGTAGTAAAATTAGGCAAAGAATGCAAAGACAGAAGGAGGAAGAGCAGGACCGAAAAAGTAGAACTATAAAAGAAAAACTTTTTAGGACACAGGTTTTTCAAAAGGCCAAGACCGTGATGTTTTATATAGCATTTCGTGGCGAGGTAAAGACAGGAGAAATGATAAAGGAAGCAAGAAAACTAGGTAAGATAGTAGCAGTGCCAGTTTGTAAAAAAGATAGAATAACTTTAAGGCCAAGTATATTAGACGCAAATGCAGAGTTGAAAAAAGGCCCTTATGGAATATACGAACCTGCCCTGGAGAGATCTGTGCGCTTAAAAGATTTAGACCTCGTAATAGTACCCGGAGTCGCCTTTGATAAAAAAGGCAGACGCCTGGGTAGAGGTAAGGGCTTCTACGACCGTTTCTTAAAGAGACTCACCAAGGATACCGTTTCTGTTGGCCTGGCATTTGACTTCCAGATCTTGCCTTTCCTACCCGCCACAACGCACGATGTAAGCGTGAACAAAGTAATATTCGCCTAAATTTTACCAGAGAGTATTTTACTCCGTAAATAGCCGCCACATTTAAAGCAAAGGGAGGTTGGTTAAGCGATGTTAAATATAATTATATTTATCGTTATTGCTCTGATTGCAATGCCTGCAGGGTATTTTTTAAGAAAATACCTAGCGGAGAAGAAGATTCAAAATGCAGAGGCACAGGCGCAACATATATTAGAGCAGGCTAAAAAGGAAGCGCAGGATAGACGCCGAGAAGTAGAGTTAGAAGCAAAGGACCTGCTTTATAGGATGCGTCAGGATTTTGAACGTGAGACAAAAGAGAGACGCCAGGAGATCTCCAGCCTGGAAAGAAGGCTCGCACAAAAAGAAGAAAATATTGACCGCAGGCTGGATCTCTTAGAGAAAAAGGAAAAAGAGATCGAGCTAAGGGCAGAGAATATAAAGAAGCAAGAGGAGGCCCTTAAATTAAAAGATAATCAGTTGCATTTACTTATTTCCGAAGAGAAAGAAAGGCTGCAGAAAATCTCTTCTTTATCCGCGGAAGAGGCGAAACAGATTTTATTGAGCAGGTTAAATGAAGAGTTGAATGTTGAGAAGGCGGTTCTGATTAAAAGGCAGGAAGAGGAAATGCATAGTATTGCAGAGAAAAAGGCAAGGGAGATTTTGAGTTTGGCTATACAGCGGTGTGCTGCGGAACACACCGTTGAGTCGACCGTAAGTGTAGTGACCCTGCCCAATGATGAAATGAAGGGAAGGGTCATAGGTAGAGAGGGAAGAAATATCCGTGCCCTGGAAATGGCCACCGGTGTCGATGTGATTATTGATGATACTCCGGAAGCAGTAACCCTATCTGCCTTTGATACAGTGCGTCGAGAAATCGCACGCCTGAGTTTAGAGAAACTTATTGTTGACGGCAGGATCCATCCGGGGAGAATCGAAGAGATAGTTGAAAAAACCAAGAAGGAGATGGATGATAAGATACGTGAAGAGGGAGAGCGCGCAGCCTTTGAGGCAGGCGTGAATGGCTTGCATCCAGAACTGATAAAGCTTTTAGGCCGGCTGAAATACCGCACCAGTTTTGGCCAGAATGCCCTGCAGCATTCTAAAGAGGTCTCTTTCCTGCTCGGCATGATGGCCTCAGAATTAGGGCTGGATTTTAAGCTGGGTAGGCGCATTGGTCTATTGCACGATATAGGCAAGGCCGTGGACCATCAGGTTGAAGGCACACACGCAAAATTAGGCGCTGAGTTAGCTAAGAAATATAATGAGTCAGCAGAGATCGTATCCGCAATTGAAGCGCACCACGAAGAAACACAACCCCAAAGTCTATACGCGGTCTTAGCAGTAGCAGCGGATGCGATCAGCGCTGCCAGGCCAGGGGCAAGGCGAGAGACCTTAGAGACATATATCAAACGCTTAGAGAAACTGGAGTCCATTGCCAATCTTTTTAAAGGCGTGGAGAAATCTTTTGCCATACAGGCTGGCCGGGAGATCCGTGTAATCGTACAGCCAGAGAAGATTTCGGATAGCGATGCCATAAACCTGGCGCGCGATATCCGTAAAAAGATAGAAGAAGGGATGGAGTATCCCGGTCAGATTAAGGTAACGGTGATTCGCGAGACCAGGGCGATTGAATATGCGAAGTAGCTCATAGCGCATAGTAAAGGCTTTTGTTATAAACCATAAACTAAGGACTATGAACTAAAACAATATGAATATACTATTTATCGGCGACATAGTAGGTAGTCCTGGAAGGGAAGCGATAAAGAGCCTCCTTCCAGAATTAAAAAAAGAATATCGCCTAGATTTTATCATCGCCAATGGAGAAAATGCCGCGGGCGGCTCAGGTATTACCTCTAAGGTTGCGGAAGAACTATTCGACTCCGGGATTGAGGCATTGACTTCCGGCGACCATATCTGGAAGAAAAGGGAAATTTTCGAAATCATCAATCAGGAAGAGCGGATTTTGAGACCTTTAAATTTTCCTGGCGGTGCGCCTGGCCGAGGCTTCGGTGTATTTAAGACAAAAGAGGGGCTAAAAGTAGGCGTAGTCAATGTTAATGGCAGGGTTTTTATGGAGGCCTTGGATTGCCCTTTTAAGACGACCCTGGCAGCGCAAGAGACTTTAGTTAAAGAGACAAAGATAATTATTGTGGATATTCACGCCGAGGCTACCTCAGAGAAGGTCGCTTTAGGTTGGTATCTGGATGGAAAGGTTTCTGCTGTTTTAGGGACTCATACCCATATACAAACTGCTGATGAAAGAATCTTACCAGAAGGCAGCGCTTATATTACAGATGTAGGTATGACAGGGCCATGCGATTCTGTTATCGGCAGAAAGATAGAGGATGTGTTAGAAAGATTTATTACTGCTATCCCCAGCAGATTTGAAGTAGCTAGCGAGAATATACAGTTACAGGGTGTGGTCTTAGATATAGATGAGGATACAGGAAAGGCGAAGTCAATTGTAAGGATACAGAAGAAGCTCAATGGCTAAATCCCAAATCCCAAATCCAAGAATAGCGGTTTGTAATTTGCGATTTATAATTTGTAGTTTGTTTTTAATTTTTAATTTGATATTTGGGGTTTCTTTTTTATCTGCCAAAGGAACAGATGACCTTGAGCTGACTTTGGATGCCACCTCCAACACAATTCCTCTGCCAAAAATATTTAAACCCAATATTGATCTGAGCGGTCGCGGTTTCCATCGCGAGGTTACCTGGCCGCAAGGAATGGCGGCAGGAGAGGTTCTGGATACCTGGCAGAAGGATATCGGATTTGCTGGCCTGTATCGTATGCAGTATAGTCTCTGGGAGATAAACCAGCTTTCGAAGGATAAAGCTGCACAAAGTAAGTTGTTAACTAATTATGATAATATTATTAAAAATATAAGCGATGCGGGCGGCATAGTTATTCTGGATATATTCGGAACGCCAGCGGGTTTGGGCAAGGTCTTGGATAAAAAAAGCCCCCCCTGGGATTTAAAGGCATTTAAG
>Ga0315281_10012840_pt1 | contig 11376 bp, 10 predicted proteins | sample YL17G07_0_MG_FD_204540 | JGI IMG/M metagenome (GOLD analysis project Ga0315281, IMG submission 204540) | Sediment microbial communities from Yellowstone Lake, YNP, Wyoming, USA - YL17G07_0 | ecosystem: Environmental > Aquatic > Freshwater > Lake > Sediment | place: USA: Wyoming | collected... | reverse complement strand
GCCCTCTCCCTGACGGGCCGGCAGTCCACCGATGCCAACCGGGGCAGGCTCATCTCCTACTTCGTTGTCGGGGGAAACCTGGGGTTCGCCCTCGGGCCCCTTGCCGCGGGGGCGACTATCGAGCTCCTGGGCCAGGGGGGCATTCTCTTCATGGTCCTCCCTGCCCTTGCCATGGCAATGGCCCTCCCCGTCCTTCTTCCACCCTTCGCACGACTCCCGCCGGAAACCAGGGGAGGGGTATCACAAGACACCGCACCGGTTGCATGGAAACCCGTTACGATCCTTGTCGCTGCCGCCTCCCTCCGTTCCATGGTGATCTTCGGGTCCATCGCGTTCCTTCCCACCTTCCTCGCCGGGCAGGGGTTCGACCTCCTCACGGCAAACGGTATTCTCACCCTCATGCTCCTCGTCGGGGTTGGCGGACAGGTTCTGGGAGGGGCGGTCTCGGACCGGTCGGGGAGGAAGGAGACCATCCTCTTGGGGATGGCCGCAACCGCCCTCTTCCTTGCCGGTTTCCTCGTCCTTCCATACCCGGCCGGGCTTGTCTGCCTCATGCTCTTCGGGTTCTCGCTCTGGTCCAGCTTCTCGGTGACCCTCGCAATCGCCCACGAGCTCCTTCCCGGGAACCTCGGGCTTGCCTCGGGGCTTCTTCTCGGCCTCTCTATGGGGTTCGGGGGCCTCGGCGTGGCCCTCATCGGGGGGATAGGGGATGCTGTGGGGCTCGCGGGGGCGTTCTGGGCCCTCCTCCTGATCACGGTCCTTGCCATCCCGCTCTTCATCGTCCTGCCGTATCCCTGGCGGGCAAAGATACCTTCACTCCGATGAAGACTGAATTGAACTGTACTAATTTCGCGGACGCTCCTGGGGGATTCGCTCCGCTCACCCCCGCCGCTGAGGCGTCCCCCACGTGGGGATAGGACCTTATTGGGATGCTTCAGGATCCATAACTCGCAAAAACCTTCCATCGGTTGTCCCGGTACGCGATAGGGGGTGCCCGAAGCGGGGGCGGTAGTCCCCCGAGAGCCCAACAGTAAAATCACATTATCTCGATGTTGATTCGTATTGAACATCGAAAGCCAAGCGGACGCTGAAAGCAGGTTGTGGATACGATTGAAACCCAACTTCTTTCATCCCTAAAATGCATACACAGTTTCATGGTATCCCGGTTCCGGCGCTTCGGCCAGATCGCCGACGTGCTCATGAAGTACGGGTTCGGGATCGCCATCGATGAGCTCGTCCCCGGGGTCCGGAAGTGGAAGTTCATCCAGAAGCACTTCCCCGAGAAAAGGCCGGTCTACGAGCGCATGAGGCTCGCCATCGAGGAGCTGGGGCCGACCTTCATCAAGTTCGGGCAGATTGCATCCACCCGCACCGAGCTCCTCCCGCCGGAGCTCATCGAGGAGCTCCACAAGCTCCAGGACCGGGTGGCGCCCGTTCCCTTCTCCCAGGTGAAGCCCATCTTCGAGGAGTACTGCGGCTGTACCGAGGGGGTCTTCTCGCACATTGACGAGGAGCCCATCGGGTCGGCCTCCATCGCGCTTGTGTACCGCGGGGAACTCCAGGACGGGACGAAGGTCGCCCTGAAGGTCCAGCGGCCGAACATCGCCGAGACCATCGAGAAGGATCTCGTCATCCTCCATTCCCTCGCAAAGCGGGTGGAGGTAGTCTTCCCCGATCTCAGGGTCTACAACCCCACCGGCATGGTCCAGGACTTCGCGACCCAGATCCGGAAGGAGCTTGACTTTGTCCGGGACGGCAAGAATGCCGAGCGCCTCGGGCACAACATGAAGGGGGTGCCCGGAGTCAGGTGCCCGAGGATATACTGGCAGTACTCGGGGGCAAGGCTCCTTGTCATGGAGTATATCGAAGGGGTCAGGATCGACGATGTGGAGGGGATCCGCGGGTTCGGGCTCCATCCCCGGGAGATCGGAAAGAAAGGCTTCTACGCGTACATGAAGCAGATCTTCGAGGATGGGTTCTTCCATGGCGATCCCCATCCCGGGAACCTGATCGTCACCCGGAAGGGAGACCTCGTCTTCCTCGACTTCGGGATCATGGGGATCATCCGGCCCGAAAAAAGGCATACCTTCACGAACCTCCTCCTCTCCATCCTCGAGAACGACGTGGACCTGATGATCCGGTCCCTCGAACGTCTCGGGGTCAGGGTGAAGCCGGATCACCTGGACAACCTCCGCGACGACCTGTTCATCACCCTCATGGACTACAGCGAGTTCCAGCTCAAGGAGGTGAACTTCTCCCAGGTGATCCAGGAGCTGACCGGGGTGATGCGGCGCTATAACATGCAGGTCCCCATGAACCTCATGCTCATGCTCAAGGTGATCATGATGGTGGCCGACATCGGGAAGAGCCTTGACCCGGAGTTCAACTTCAGTTCCTATGTCGGCCCCTACATGGAAGAGCTCGAAGAGAAGGACTATGCCGCAAGGGAGCTCGTAAGGAGGGCGCGCCAGTCTGCAACCGCGGCCCTTGAAGGGATGTTCGAGCTGCCCACGAACCTGAACAACATCCTGAAGCGCTTCTCGACGGGCGCCATCAAGTTCGAGGTCGCGGACGCCGACCTCCAGCGGCTGCAGCATATCATGGACCGGTCGAGCGACAAGGTCCTCGTCGGGCTCATCACCGCGGCCCTCGTGGTCGGGTCCTCCCTCGTCATCTTCGCTTCCAGGACGACCATCACCGGGCCCCTCCTCCTCCTCGCGTCCCTGGTGTACGCCGTGGCGGTGATCATCGGTTTTATCGCTCTCTACTACAGCCTGGTGTGAACAGGGAACGGGCGGTCGTTCCCTGGCCTGAATTGCCGATCGGGGAGGTTTTTCCCAAAAAGGGGAAGGATCCCCTATCATCTTCTCCCAATCTGGGGTAATTGATATCGGATCAAAACGAATCCCTTTATATAATACCTCAGGAATCTCCGACGGAGCCGGAGAGACGCAACCGTAAATAATTTATGGTGGAGGGGGCGATATTCAAGGGCCATGCGCTGGCCTCTCCGGGTTCTCCTCGTACTCCTCCTCATCGGGCTTGCACTTCCGGTGCTTGCCATCGATGGGAACAAGATCGGGTATATATCCTTTGAGCAGGTGAGGATCCAGCTTCACAACGGAAATGCCAGGGTCGAGGTGGATTACACCCTTGACCCCGGTATGAACCTGATCATCATCCTCTTCGGTGTGGGCGATCTCGAGAAGAAGGTCGAGAGATCCCTCAATTTTCCTTCCCTGAAGGCTGAGGAGGTAGGGCCTTCCCATGCCGTCTTTACCGTTGAGGGCGCCTCGGAGAACTACGGGGACAGGACCTACTGGTTCCCTGCCCATTCCTTCGGGATCACCTTTCCCCAGGTGAAGGTGAAGGCGCCCGGCTATTCTGTGTCCTATACCAGGGCGCGTGCGATCCCGAAAGGGTTCGGGTACTTCGGGGATATGCCCTGAAGCGGTTATTTCGTTGCCATCCCGACCTTTCCCCTTGTCCATTTGCCGATGATAGACTGGATGTAGACCCCGATCAGCGCCACGAGGAGTCCCCCGACCACTGAGAGGGTGATGATCTGGGACCCCTGGCCGGGCGTGTAGGGGAAGGTGAGCAGGTTCGAGACCGAGAGGGTATAGATGCTCGCACCGTAAGCGATGAGGCCGATGGCGCCCGCGAAGAAGGGGAGGACGATGGTTCTCTGGAGGGCGGCCGGATCGTTCATGTAGGCATCGATGACCTTCCCGGCGGTGACAATGAGGGCGGAGGCCGTGAACCACCCGATGGACCCGTAGAGGAAGGAGATGACATAGAGGAAGATGCCCATACTGAACTCGGAGGTATAGTTCTCAAAGACGGATGCCGAGCCGAGAACGATCCCGATGATGGCAAGGACTATCGCCGAGATGGAGGTGACAAAGGAGAACCGCCCCTTCTCGAGGGATGACTGGAGGGATGAGATCCCCTCGCCGAAGACCTCATCGATGCCGAAGACCCGGAAGAGGACATAGGAGCCGACGACCCCGAGCACGATGACCGTCGCCCCCTCGGGATAGCCGATGAGGGTTGCCACAGCGTAGAGGAGCATGGCAAGCCCGATGGGCGCAAGGAAGACCCGGGAAACCTTCGGGTCATTGATCAACTTCTTGATGGTATAGTACGAGGATTCCAGGTTCGGCATCTGGGAGACGATCACCCTCCGGACGCTGGCCACCGGGATTCGTGACTGGATGATGGGGAGGACGAACTCGTCCTCGGCCCCGTCGGAAACGAGGATGCACGAGCCTGTCCCCGTCGTTCGGATCACCTGCTCGAGGCCGGTCGCGATCTTCCGGTCCCCCTGGATCATATCGGTATGGTCCCCGGCAAGGATGGCGATGGACACCTCCTCCCCCCTCCGGACGAGGTCGTCGTAGATCCGGATCCCCTGGAAGATGGCGTTCACATCGGAGTCCTCCGGGTCTGCGAGGGCGAGGGCGGTGGCTGCCGCGAGGGACGCCTCCCTCCCGATGACCGGGCTCGCGATCTTTGCCTTGTACCCGATATCATCATCCCTATCGACGCACAGGACCAGGGTCTTTCTCTCCTGCATCTGAATTAACTCTATCGACGCGGAACCTATATATGCATTGGGCAGGCCCGTTCGGGAAAAGGGATAGAAAGGGGGTATTAAATGAGTTTTGAACGCTGGAGGAGGAGGATATCATCGGTGGTGAGCTTCTCGCCGCCCCTGAAGAGGTTGAAGATCCGCTCGGCCTCCTTCCTGACCGCCTTCTGCTCCTTCGTGACCTTGGCCTTTGCCGTCTTCTTCCGGAGGCCGCTGATCACCTTGTCGAAGTCCCGGAGCTCCTTCTGGCAGGCGATGAAGAACTTGTGCTCTGCATCGGCCGCCTCCTGGGCCTCGACGAACTGGCGGTGGACCTCGTCGGCGGTCTCCCGGGACTTGTCCGCCTTTTTATAGCACTCGACCATGGAGTCATGGTGCTTCTGGGCGAGGTCCGCCATCTCGGTCACCTTGGCATGGAGGTCGCTCGCCTGCTTCCTGAACTCCCGGGCCTGGGTGAGCTTGGTCCGGATCTCCTTGTTCTGCTCGAGCTCGGCCTCCTGCTCCTTGATGGACCCCTTCATCTGCTTGATCTTCTCGATAAGCTCCCTTTCCTTATCGGTGGTGAAGACCTCGGTCTGCTGCCGGAACTCCAGGAACTCGGCCTGCTTCTGGAGCTCCTTCAAGCCACGGCTCCTAATGTTGCCGTGCTCCTTCTTGTAAACCTCGATCTCATCGAAGAGCTCGTTGGCCTTCTTATTCAGCTCGTTCCTCTGCTCTTTTAACGCCTGGACCTCGGTATTGTACTTATCCCTTGCTTCCTTGTTCTGCTGGGCTTCCTCGACGAAGCCCCGGGTCTGGCCGTTTAAGGCGTTTCTCTCGCCAGCGAACTTGCTCGCCTGGGCGTTCAGCTCGTTTCTCCGGTTCTTGTGCTGCTCGGATTCCGCAAGGGTTTTCTTCCTCTTCTCGATGAGATCGTTCAACATCTGTATCCATTCCTCAACAGTCGGTACCGGTTCTCAACCCCTCCGCAGGGACCGGCGACGTGATCCTGCATATCCGCACAGGTACAGGGAGTATTACGGGAGAAGAGTGCTATCAGCAGGGACGGCTTCGGGGCGGCAGTCCCTCTGATGTTCGTCTGGCGGTACATGGTGTTCAACTCCCGTTCCTGTGAGGTGCGAGGATCCCTTCCTGCACGTCAACCCGGTAGAATACGCTGAAATTGAGGGTATTATACCAGGGTTCTGTATATTCTAACGCCTTTTTGATTCTTAAGGATTTCGAAGGGAGAAAAGGGTGGGTTTGGATTTCAGATGAAATCGATGAGGCCGCCGCTCTTCCGGTCCCCGCGGGTGTGCGCAGGCTCTCTTGCTGCAGCGGTTGTCTGGCTGGGAATGGGCGTGTGGGTGACCTTGGCCGCGGTATCTGCATAGGGCCCGAGGACCTGGGCTGAACGGACGCCGGTCATGATGGCCATGACACGGACCTTGCCCTCGAACTCGTTCCGGATCCGGGCGCCCCAGATGACATCGGCGTGGGGGTCGAGCTCGTAGGTGAGTGACGAGGCGATCTCCTCGGCATCGGCGAGGGTCAGGTCATTCCCGCCGGTGATGTGGATGAGCGAACCGGTGGCACCGCGGTAGTCGATGTCAAGGAGCGGGTGGTTCAGGCACTCGTGGACCACGGACTCTGCCTTATTCTGCTGCTTGGACTCGCCCACGAGCATGACGGCGACGCCTCCCTTGGACATGATGGCCCTGACATCAGCGTAGTCGAGCTGGATGAGGGAGGGTTCGGTGATGGTCTCCGAGATCCCCTTCACGGTCTCTGCGATGAGCTGGTCCATAACCGAGAAGGCCTGCCCGATGGGGAGGTTGGGGACATAGGAGAGGAGCCGGTTGTTGTCAAGGACGATGACCGAGTCGGCTGCCTTGGAGAGGTTCTCAAGACCCTCCTCTGCCCGGAGCAGGCGTGCCTTCTCTACCTGGAAGGGGTAGGAGACCATGCCCACCACGATTGCGCCCTGGTCCTTCGCGATCTGGGCGACGACGGGGGCGGCCCCTGTACCGGTACCGCCACCCATACCGGCGGTCACGAAGACGAGGTCGGCCGACTCCATGAGGCCCTCCAGGGTCGGGCGGGCCATCTCTGCGGCACGCTTCCCGATGTCAGGGTAGCCGCCAGCCCCGAGGCCCTTTGTCAGGGACTTGCCGATGAGCACGCGCTTTCCGGCCTGGATCATGTCCAGGTGCTGCTTGTCGGTGTTGACGGCGATGGTCTCGGCGCCGGCGATCCCCATGTGGTAGAGCCGGTTGACGGTGTTGTTCCCTGCACCGCCGCACCCGACCACGAGGATCCTGGGGGCACCGATGAAGTCATCAGCCTCGGTTGTCTTGGTATCGGTCTTTTCGAGTTCTGCATTCTTTACGGCTTCATCTATCAGGCTCTGCATACCATTTACCTCTTAAACATTGAATGAAACCTGGTCGCTCTCCTTGATGATGCGGCTTCCATGCTTCTCCACGAACTCCCTGACCGCGTAACGCACGGCCTCGGAGATGGTGGGGAACTCGCCAGCATTGACGAGCCTCTCGAGCATGTCCACCTGTTGCTTTGGTAAGCGGATGGTGACCCGTTCCATTTTTACCACGTTCTGACACATAGCAGCTTTATGTCTGCTTTTTGTCAGACATGTGTTCTACAATTGTCCGTCAAGCGGATAAAGAACTGATTTGTTTGCAAGTATTTAAACCTTCTCTTCCGAGATTTTCTGTAATTCATAATTCTTTTAAGCCAGTATTTTCAAATATCTTCCCGTTTAGGGGAATGGCATGAAAAGGGAGATTCCCGAAAGGGCTGTTCATGGAGGCACACTCCTGTGGCACCGGAGAAGGTCGGGTCAACCCCTCCTGGACTTCTCCGCGAACCTGAACCCGTTCCCGCCAGAGATACCTTGGAAGCCCGACCCCTCCGCCCTTACATCCTACCCCGACGACCGGTACGAGGCCCTCCGGGAGGTCATCGGAAGGCTGTTCCACCGGGCGCCGGATGAGATCGCCGTTGGGAACGGATCAATGGAGATCATCCGCATCTTCTGCCAGGCAACCCTCTCCGACGGCGATTCATTCCATGTAGAGCACCCCACCTTCGGTGAGTACGAGCTCTCGGCACGCCTGGCAGGGGCCTGTCCGGCGGAGGATCCAGCCTGCGCGCGGGCAAGGTTCATCTGCAACCCCAACAACCCGACGGGGACACTCCGCCCTGCTCACGAGCTGAGGATCATCCTGCGGCAGGTCGCTTCCGGGCCCGGCATCCTCTTCCTCGACGAAGCCTTCATCGAGCTCTCGGACCCCCGCGAGAGCATGGTGGGGGAAAGGACCCCCTCGCTCTTCATCCTCCGGTCTCTCACCAAGGCCTTCGCCGTCCCGGGCCTCCGCTTCGGGTACGGGTTCGGGGATCCTGACCTCGTAACACGGATGGAGGTTCTCCGGCCCCCCTGGTCGGTGAACACCTTTGCCGAGGAGTTCGCCATCCTTGCCTTCAGGAACTACCACCTCCTTGAGGAGTCGCGGAGGAAGATCAGGCTGGAACGGGAGTGGCTGGAGAAGAAGCTCCGCGACCTGGGCCTCTACGCCCTTCCCTCCTCTGCGAACTTCCTCCTGGTGAACCTGGACGGACCGGCATCCGAGCTTGCAGCACGTCTCCTGGTCAAGGGAATCCTCGTTCGCGACTGCACTTCCTTCGGCCTTCCGGAATCTATCCGGATCGCGATCAGGAGAAGAGAGGAGAACGAGCAGCTTGCAGAGGCCCTCGCCGCATGCTTGCCCTGATCCTGGCCGGCGGGGAGGGGACCCGGCTGGGGATGGGCGAGAAGCCTCTCGTCACCATCTGCGGGAGGCCGATGGTCGCCTATGTCATCGATGCCTTCACCGCTGCCGGCCTTGATGTCGTGGTCGTGGCAACCCGCCGCACCCCCATGACCCAGAACTACCTCCATGCCCAGGGTATCGAAGTCTTTCGTGCAACGGGCAAGGGATACGTGGAGGATATCGTCGAGGCGGTCACCGAGCTCGGGGTTACGGTTCCCCTCTTCACATCGGTGGCGGACATGCCGTGCCTCATGCCGGAGTGTGTGAAAGAGATTCGGGAAGCCTACTTCTCGCAGGAGAGACCGGCTCTCTCCACCTGGATTCCCCGGAGCCTCTGCCAATCGGCCGGTTCCAGGACGGAATATGCAGAAACGGTGGACGGGATCATGGCGGTTCCAATCGGGGTGAACATTCTCCTTGGGGAGCGTATCCGGGACCCCCAGGAGGAGTATCGGCTCCTCCTCCATGACCCGGCCCTTGGCCGGAACGTGAATACGAAGGAGGAGCTCGAAGCGGTGAGGAGGGTGCTGTGCCCGAAAAAAATTAGGATGGGGACAAAGCCCCGAGGAGCCCAACAGTAGTATTTTGTGGATACCTGTGAAGGGGCGATTCTTATCGGGTATCCCGAATTGTCAGACGCTCCTGGGGACTGCGCCTTCGGCTTGCCCAACCGAAGGCCCAATAATAGGATGGTTCATAATCCAGCTTTCCTTTTTGCCGCTCACAGATATCTGATAATTCGTGGACGCTCCTGGGGGTTCGCTCCGCTCACCCCCGCCGCTGCGGCGTCCCCCAGTTAGGATAGGCCGTGTTGGATAGGATGAGGATCTGCAAGTTTCCCAAGAACCTTTCGCACAAGCTCCGGAACACGACGGGGGGTGGCCGCGCCGGGGGCGGAAGTCCCCCAAGAGCTCAACAGAAGAACGATTGATGAGAGAACGAGAGAGCTGCCTTTTAAGGATATCCTGATTATCAGACGCATTCGATATACAGCGCTGCCCAGAGAAGATCCCCCAAAAGCCAACAATAAAATATCCGTAATACGGTGAAATTCGGGATTAACCATATTAACCCCCGCCGCCGACGTATAGGCATGGAAGCGTCCCGGGAGATCGAGCTCGAGGGGCATATCATCGACTCGGGGATCATGACCCAGGTCTTCGACCGGATCATGGATATGGAGGGGAACTTCGAGATCCTGGAGTTCGACGTGGGAAAGCGGAAGACGGACCCGAGCTACGCGAAGCTCAGGGTCAAGGCCCGCGACGAGGCCAGGCTCGCCCTCATCATCTCCGAGCTCCACCGCTTCGGTGCACGGCCCGTGGAGATCGAGGACTGCCACCTGGTCGCTGCCGAGGGGAACCGCATAGCCCCCCGGGACTTCTACTCGACAACGAACCACCCGACCTTCATACGCCACGAAGGGAAATGGATCCCCGTGGACGAGATGAAGATGGACAGCCTTGTGATCCTCGACCCGGCGACAGGCCGTGCGGTCTGCAAGACCCTCTCGAAGCTTCTCGCCGGAGACCTCGTAGTAGTGGGGGAGGACGGGGTGAAGGTGGTCCCCCCGGCAAGGCCACGGAAGCAGTCCCTCTTCGAGTTCATGCACGGCACCGTATCACCGGAACGGCCGAGCGAGGCCATCATCGCGCAGATAGCAAAGGAGATGATCGAGCTCAAGAGAAAGGGCGGGAAGATCGTCCTCGTCGGGGGCCCGGCCATCATCCATACCGGGGCTTCACCGGCCCTCGCGAAGATCGTCCGCATGGGCTACGTCGATGCCCTCTTTGCAGGGAATGCGCTTGCCGCCCATGACATCGAGTTCAACCTCATGGGGACCTCCCTGGGGATGGACCTCACGACCGGGAAGCCGGTGGTCGGCGGCCACTGCCACCACCTCCAGGCCATCAGCGAGGTGATCCGCGCCGGATCCATCAGAGAAGCCGTGGAGAAGGGGATCATCACCGGCGGGATCATGTACGAGTGCGTGAAGAAGGATATCCCCGTTGTCCTTGCGGGGTCCATCAGGGACGACGGCCCCCTCCCCGATGTCATCACCGACGTGATCGCAGCCCAGGACGAGATGCGCCTGCGTCTGAAGGGTTGCGGAATGGTCCTCATGATCGCGACCCTCCTCCATTCGATTGCCGTGGGGAACTGCCTCCCGTCGTCGGTGAAGACGGTCTGCGTGGACATCAACCCGACTTCGGTGACCAAGCTCATGGACCGTGGGACGCAACAGGTGATCGGCGTGGTCTCCGATGCAGGGACCTTCCTCCCGCTCCTTGCCAAGCAGCTCGAGGTCCAGTCAGGAGAGGTCAGCCCGTAAGAGGCATGCACCAGGGACGCTCAACCTCGAGCACGAACTCCCACTCTTTTTTGCACCCGCAATCAACGGCAAGGAGGGCTTCGAGGAGGGATCGGTCGCCCGAGAGGCTGTAATCCTGTATCCCCCTCACGAGGTCCCCGTCGCATGTTGCGCAGTGGTGGGGCCCGCGCGGGGTGCCCCCGCCGACCGGGTCGCAGACGACAACCGCTTCTGCCTTTAAAAGGGCGAGGATCACAGACCAGAGGTAGGGCGGCCGGTAGGCACCGTGCCTCCAGAGGCGCTCGACCTCGGTCCCCTTCTGGACGGTGCAGGGGTTGAGGGAGATGGCATCTGCATGGGGGCGAACGTCGTGGACTGACCGGATCACGTCCCCGATGGCCTCCCTCTCGGTGAGGTAGGGCGGTTTCTGGAGGAGGTAGGCCTTCACCCCTCCCCCGGCCCGGCGGGCCGTACGGGACGCTCTCAGGAAATCACCGAAGCTGAACCCCTTGTCCACGCATTTCTCCCGTATCCCATCGTCCGAAGTCTCGAGGCCGATGGCCACCGAGAAGGAGACCGGCCCGCTCCCGGTATCGAGATCCTCCATGCATTCCCCGACCGCGTCATCGGTGACAAACTCGGGCCTCGTCTCAACGATGACT
>Ga0315281_10012839_pt1 | contig 11376 bp, 10 predicted proteins | sample YL17G07_0_MG_FD_204540 | JGI IMG/M metagenome (GOLD analysis project Ga0315281, IMG submission 204540) | Sediment microbial communities from Yellowstone Lake, YNP, Wyoming, USA - YL17G07_0 | ecosystem: Environmental > Aquatic > Freshwater > Lake > Sediment | place: USA: Wyoming | collected... | reverse complement strand
GACACTTTTCCCCAACGTGTAGATAAGGGTGAAATTGGCAAGCCAGTTGACTTAACTAAGGCGTATGAACTAACTGAGAAGTATGGTGATAAAATCCGTGTTTATCCAGCAGCCGTGGAACTGCGCAACGGCGAAACGTACGCCCTTAAATCTAGAGCTGTTGGCGTTGTAGGTGTAGGCGAAAACATCGAAACCGCCAGACAAATCTCTCTGGAAGGCATAAAAGCCATAAAAGGCGGAGCCCTTTGGCACAGAACAGACATAGCATCCAAACAGCACATAGAAAAAAGCATAAGACACATGGAGGAGTTGAGGCGCAAACAGTGAAAAGGGTTTTCATCTCAGACTGTGAAGGACCCATCTCGAAGAATGACAATGCCTTCGAAATAACATCGCATTTCGTTCCAGACGGAAACAAACTTTTCACGGTTATAAGCAAATATGATGATGTGTTGGCAGATGTTTTAAAGAGACCGAATTACAAGGCTGGCTGCACCTTAAAGCTAATTTTGCCCTTCCTCAAAGCATATGATGTTACAAACAATAAAATGCGGGAATTTTCAGCTCAAAACCTAGTTTTAATCTCAAACATAAAAGATACATTGCGGCACGTCAGGAGTGTGGCTTATGCCTTTATCGTGAGCACAAGTTACGAACACTACATAAAGGCTTTATGCCAAGCCTTAGGCTTCCCTTACGAAAACATCTATTGCACGAAAGTAAGCATCGACAAATATCATATGACGGGAGGAGAAAAAACCAAGCTGAAAGAAATCGCACAAGAAATATCGCAAATGCCCATGATTGAAATTCCACCAAATGCAAAATCCATAAAAGATTTTTCAGAAAAAGATCAAGAGACAATTCTGCGGTTGGATGAGATTTTCTGGAAGGAAATAGCATGTACTGATTGTGGGAGAATTTTTTCTGAAGTTAATCCGGTGGGCGGTAGCGAAAAGGCTGAATCTATAAAAGACATCGTTCAGAAGGCAGGTGTGGCTTTGGCTGATGTCATGTATGTTGGCGACAGCATAACAGATGTTGAAGCCTTTAGGCTTGTAAGAGAAAACGGTGGCTTAACAGTCTCTTTTAACGGTAATCAATACGCAATAAAAAACGCTGAAATTGCCGTCTTATCCGAAAATAGCATAGTAACCGCTGTGATTGCAGATGTTTTTAGCAGATTTGGAAAGAGGCAAGCCTTATGTCTTGTTGAAAATTGGAACCGAGAAGCTTTAAAGAAAAGCAAAATAGACCAAACTTTGCTCAACAGTCTTTTCACGTTATATTCCAGAGAATTGCCTAAAGTTAAAATAATAACAAGCGAAAATATGGGGATTCTGGCAAAAGAAAGTAGCGAATTCAGAAAAAAAGTTAGAGGGGCAACTATCGGGAGGCTGGGATAAATGGTTAGGAAAGTCGAGATTGAAGACACCTATGCAGAAGCTTTTGATGGTCTCTACTGTCGAGTTATTGTCACTGCAGATGACGAAGAAACATTAAAGAAGGCTGCAGAAGATGCCACCGCGACACCGTCAGGGGTCATAGGCAGGCTTGACAGCGGAATTGAAAGATGGCTAAGTGAAAGAGAAACGCCCGACAACCGAAAAGGAGCAATTTTACAATTTTGGAAAGGTTTAGACAAGGGAAAGCCTTTAGAAGATTTGGTTAAGCGTTTTGAAAAAGAGCTTTCTTATCGGATTCGTCAAGACATTCTCGTTAAGCCTTTCACAGCGGTTTTTGACGCTTTATTCGTGAAGCCTAAAGGAAAAATAGACATGATGGAAAGAGTTGGTCATTGTGGAGACGGATTCGAGTGGGAAGAACAACTTTATGGACGTAACATGATTGTTGTTCCAATCATGGTGCCCGACTTTCTTATAGAGCGATTCATTGGCTATGCACGAGGGATATCTGGCGGCAACTTTTGGTACATGTGTAAAACAAAGAAGGCGGTAATGGATGCTGGGAAAAAGGCACTAGAAGCCATAAGCCAGATTGAAGGTGTAATAACGCCATTTGACGTTTGTTCAGCTGGTTCAAAAACTGAAACAAAGTTTCCGTTAATAGGACCAACAACAAACCATCCATATTGTCCTTCACTGAAAAAGAAACTGGGCAAAACATCAAAGGTGCCTGAAAATGTTAACTACATCCCAGAAATAGTGATTAACAGTGTTTCGATGCAAGCCGTTAAAGAAGCCATGAAAGCTGGCATAGAGGCAACACTAAACATTGATGGCGTGGTAAAAATTTCCGCTGGAAATTACGGTGGAAAACTGGGCGATTATAAGATTTACTTGCGTGAGTTGTTTCCATGACCGTTTTCGATGCCGTTGGATTCGGCGGCTTAAACGTTGACAAACTTTTCAAAGTAAATAAAATAGCCAAGGCTGAAGAAGAAAGTTTCATAATCGATTGTGAAGAGGCTTGCGGAGGTTCAGCAGCCAACACTATTGTAGGTTTGGCAAGGCTTGGCTGCAAAGTAGGCTTTATTGGAAAGGTTGCTGGTGATAGAGAAGGCAAAATGTTAGTTGAAGATTTTTGCAGAGAAGGCGTGGACACAAAGGGTATAATACACTCAAAGCACGGCAGAAGCGGAACAGTTATGGGTTTTGTGGACGAAAAAGGCGATCGAGCATTATATGTTGATCCTGGCGTGAATGACACAATAGAGTTCAACGAAATAAACCTGGAATATGCGTTTCAGACACGCTTTCTGCATTTAACATCCTTTGTTGGAGAAAAATCGTTTCAAACCCAGAAAAAGCTTGTAGAAATGCTTCCTAGAAACGTCAAATTAAGTCTTGACCCGGGAGAACTGTACGCAAGAAAAAGCGTCGCGTTAAAATCAATAATAAGAAAGACTTTTGTTTTAATGCCAAATCTCAATGAACTTGAGCTGTTAACCAAGACGGCTGATTACAGAAAAGGTGCTGAAGTTCTGCTGAAAAAAGGCGTGAAGATAGTTGCTGTAAAATTGAGTAGCAAAGGATGCTATGTGACAGATGGAAAGCAAAGCCACAATGTGGAACCGTTCAAAGTGAAAGTTGTTGACACAACAGGCGCCGGCGACGCTTTTTGTGCTGGCTTTCTTTACGGTTTGATTTCTGGCAAAAGCCTTTATGAATGTGGAAGAGTTGGCAATTTTGTGGCTTCAAGATGCATAATGAAAATGGGTGCTAGAACTGGACTGCCAACACTTAAAAATTTGACGGAGAACAAGTTGGCATGAATACAGATGAGTTGGGTTCTCTGAAAAGTAAAAAGCCATTCATCATAAGGAAAGCGAATGAGGCTGACGCGGTGGCAATAAAGAACATTGTTGATAGTGTTGCATCAGAGAAATATTATGTTGTTCCAGAAAGTTCTGGAGAATGGAATAAAACTATTAGAGAGATAAAGAATAGAAAAGGGTTAATCATAGTTGCACAAGTTAACAACAAACCCATTGGAATGGCGTATCTAGTCAGAGGAAAATTCGAAAAGAATAGGCACATCGCGTTTTTGGGCATCACTATTTTGAAAGGATTTAGGAGAATTGGCGTTGGAACAGCTATGATGAATTATCTGAGTGAATGGGCTAAGGAACAAGAAGAATTGGAAAAAATCTCGTTGACCGTTTTCTCTACAAACAAGCAAGCAATAAGTTTGTATCGCAAAATTGGATTCGAAATTGAAGGGATAAGCAAAAAACAGTACAAGATTGAAGGAAAATACATTGACGAAATAATCATGGGAAAATTCTTAACCTAACCTTTCTTTTCCAAATAGCTAACTAAACTTTCGAGAATTAGTTTTCCATCTCCGTATTCTGGCATTTGCATTTGCTTTGTCCAGTCTGGCTGTTGCCACCAGTAAAAGGCTCTTTCCGGATGCGGCATCAAACCAAATATTGTCCCTTCCGGGTTGCATATCCCTGCTATGTCATGGAAAGAACCGTTCGGGTTTGCTGGGAAACTGCCTTCTGCGTATTCACCACTTTTGTTGCAGTAGCGGAGCACTAGTTGGTTATTCTCGTAAAGCCTTTCTAAAAACTGTTTTTCCTTTTCTTTTGCAAACATGAATCTGCCCTCCGAATGAGCCACTGGTATCCGCAGAACCTTTCCTCTTGGAATTTTCAATGTGAATATGCATTTTCCATTGTTTTCATGTTTAAGGTATATCCAGCGGCAATTGTAGCCAGGCGGAAAATTAGTTGCCAAAGCAGCCTCTGGGTATGGGCTTATTCCATCAAAACCCGGAAGCAAACCAGCCTCAACAAGCACCTGAAAACCATTGCAAATACCGAGGATGGGGCGATTTTCATCAACAAAGGCTTTCAACTCTTTACCCAATTTGGCTAATATCCATTTAGCCCATATAGCGCCTGCTCGCACATAATCCCCGTAAGAGAACCCCCCAGGAAAAACCAAAACATGATAATCCAGAAGGTTTCGACGTTTAACTAGTTCGTTTATATGCAAAACTTCAGCTTGAATGCCTAACTCCTCAAAAGCACGTTTAGTTTCTGCATCACAGTTTGTTCCGCCCACACGCAAGACACAAACTTTAATCTCTTCCCGTTTCATGGCTTAAGCCTCACTACTGAATGTTCGCTTCCAACTTGCCAACAGATCGCTGAGCGAAGCATTTACAACAACTTCGCCATTTAATCCATAGATACATAATCGGGGGGTCTTCGTAACCCTGCCTATTTCTGCATAGACCTTTCCTTTCATTAAAGCCTCAAACTCTTCCTTCGCTTCCTGTGAAACTTCTACTAAGAAGCGGCTGTTTGATTCTGAGAACAAGACGAAATCGTTGCGGTTTGCATTCCTTATTGGAACTTTTTGTAAATGCAGTTCCATGCCGTATCCGCCTGCAAAAGCCATCTCTGCAGCGGCAACAGCCAAACCGCCCTCAGACAAGTCATGGCAAGCCTTAACAAGCCCCAAATCAATAGCTCTGGTAATAGCCCTAAACGTTTTTCTGGCGTGGTTTGGTCGCACCTTCGGCACGCTTTTTCCAATAAAAACCTTCAGCTTATAATATTCCGAGCCGCCAAGCTCTTTGAACGTTTGCCCAAAAACGTAAATGGAGTTGTCTGGAGCTTTAACATCCATCGAAACTGCTAGACGAACATCAGGAACTATGCCCAAAGCCGTGATCAAAAGGGTAGGCGTTACTGGCCCAAGCGGAGACTCGTTATAGAGGCTGTCCTTTCCGGAGATAAATGGCGTATTAAAAGCTGTTGCAAAATCATAGCATGCTTCACAAGCCCTTACAAGACTGCCCAACCTTTCTGGCTTTTCAGGGTTGCCCCACGTGAAATTGTCAAGTAAGGCTATTCTTCTACCGCCAACAGCCACGTTGTTTCTTATTGCTTCGTCTATAGCGGAAGCAGCCATCCAATAAGCATCTATTTTACCATAATTCGGATTCATTCCGCACGAAATCACTATGCCTCTCCAAGAATCTTTTAAAGGCTTTATTATAGCCGCGTCGTTGGGTCCACCATATTCGCCGTGAAGTGGCTTAAGCGCAGTATTTCCCTTCACCTCGTGGTCATAAGTGCGTATTACGCTTTCTTTGCTTGCAATGTTAGGCGAAGATAAAATCTGCAAAAGCGTTTCAGTTAGGTTTTCTGGCTCTGGAAAAGAGGGCTCTTCAAAACTTGCAGGTCTGTACTCTGCTGTTTTCGTGGCTCTTGGCGGTTTAAAAAGGAATGGAATGTCCATTTCCGCAACTTTTTCAACTTGGTGATAAATCCTTAACACATTATTTGCAGTGTATCTTCCAAGAGCAGTAGCCTCAACATCTTCGTTTCTAAAAATTTCCAGAACCCTTTCGAGATTTTCTGGGGGCACAGCCAAAAGCATTCTTTCCTGCGATTCGGAAACATAAATTTCCCAAGGAGCCAAACCCGGATACTTCAGCGGAATCTTTTCAAGCTCCACAACTGCACCGCAACCAAACCTTTTTGCTGTTTCGCCTACAGCAGATGATAAGCCGCCACCGCCCAAGTCTGTTATTGCCGATGCAAGTTCAAGTTCTCGAATCTCGATTATGGCTCTTTTCAGTTTTTCTTCCTCAATTGGGTTTGCAATCTGAACTGCTGGTCTAGAAACCTCTTCCGATTTTTCCGTTAATTCCGTAGATGCGAAGGTTACGCCATGTATACCATCACGACCCGTTTTTCCTCCAGCCAGAACAATTATGTCGTTCGGTTTGACGCTTTTCCTGAACTTTTTCAGCGGAAGCAAACCAATGCATCCACAGTAAACAACGACGTTTCCCACGTAACTCTCATCAAAGTATATCGCCCCATTTACTGTTGGGATTCCCATGTTATTGCCATAGCTTCCTATACCGGCTACAACACCCATGTAGACGTATTTTGGATGTTTCACGCTAGGCGGAAGCTTTTCATAATCAAAATCAGTGGGACCAAACCCCAAAACGTCAGTGCAAGCGATTGGGTCTGCCCATACGCCTAGAATGTCGCGGATCACTCCGCCCACGCCTGTAGCCGCACCGCCAAAAGGTTCTATAGCTGATGGGTGATTATGCGTTTCAACTTTGATTGCTATTCCATAACCCTTATCGAAACGAATTATACCAGCGTTGTCTTCAAAAACCGAGAAACACCACCGAGGATTCATTTCTTCAGCAGCCTTTACAATGTACGTTTCGAAGAGACCGTCAATTTCCTTCCCATTCATTCTTATTTTGCTTTTGAAGGTTTTGTGGAAGCAGTGTTCAGACCATGTTTGCCCTATGGTTTGAAGTTCAACATCCGTAGGATTTCGCCCTTTATTCCTAAAATACTCTTGAACAGCCTTCACTTCCTGCAGGTTTAAACCTATACTCAGTTCATTGCTTATTTCCAGAAGCTGTCGATCTGTAGCCTCACGCAAGTTTATTTCAAAGATTGGAAATGGCGTTTTTCTGCGAATGTAGAGCCTTGCGGTCATTTTTCCTCCTCAATCACGATTGCATAGTTATCCTTTGTCGGGTTTGCAAGAAGCCTCTTACATATCTCCTCGGCTTTCGTTTCAGCCTCTTTCCTAGATTCAGCCTCAAGAACCACGCTGTAGACTTTACTAACATTTACAGCATCAGCTTTATAGCCAAGTTCCTTAAGTAAGCGCGCTGTGGTTTCGCCTTCTGGGTCGCTGTGTCCCGGCTTCAAGCTGACTTCAATTCTTAAATGATATCTCATAGGCTAAGTTAGAATTTCCAACACATTTAAACACTTTTATCATCAACGAAGCAAACCGTTATTTTAAAATGATTTCTCTGTTTTTGTAGAGAATCTTAATTCCCTTGAAATCGGTTACGTGGCCTATTTGTTCAGCTTTTACGCCGGCTTTTTCTAAAACGTCTAATGCTTTGTCCCTATTCCTTTTATCCACTATTACCGCGAAGCCCCATCCCATGTTAAATGTCTTAAGCATCTCCTCGTCAGTTATCACACAGCCAAGTTCAGAGGCGGTTTTCTGAATTAACTCAAAAATCGGGTGCGGATTAAAATTGTCAAATTCAAAACCTATACCTTTCGAAAACCTTGTTAAATTGTCAAACTTTAGGTAAGCGTCGCCAGTGATGTGTACTGCGGCTTTCACTTTAAGCTCGTCCGCAACTGTGAGCAATGGCTTAACGTATATTTTCATCGGCTCCAAAACTTCATAGACAATTTCTCTGTCTAATCCGTCTGGAATGTCGAAAGGTTCGTATCTTCCGCCCCACTTCTTGAAGAGGATTTTTCTTGCCAAGGACACGCCGTTACTGTGGATTCCAGAGCTTCGCAAACCTATTACAACATCGCCAGGTTTTATGTCTCTTCCATAAATTATTTTTTCACTGGTAACTTCACCTATCGTCGCAACAATCATGTCAAAGCCTCTGCCTTCTACCAAACCTTTTATCACTCCTGCAACATCGCCTATTTCCCCGCTTGGCACAACACACTCGGATTCAACTGCCCCTTTCACTATACCCTTCATCCATTCCTTAACTAAGGCTGGATCTGAAACTTGTGCATGAATATTATCTGCAATCGCTAAAGGCTTGGCGCCAGACCTTATAACATCATTAACAGCCAGCGCCACCCCATCAATCCCTACAGTGTTATATTTTTCAGCTAATTGTGCAACTAGCACTTTTGTGCCTACGCCTTCAATAACTAAGTCCAAGTAGCAATTTTTTCCAAAAGGAAAAATGTTTCCATAAGGAAGCTGAACCACTTCGCCATAACGGCTAAAACTATAGGTTTTCCTCAGAATTTGCAGTGCTTTTTTAGATTCAGCCCTTAACTCCCTATCAACACCAACGTCGGCGTAGGTGAATTTCCGTGTCAACAGCATTCCTCCCTAATTCACATGTGAACACTAATTCGCTTATAGATTGGTATGTAATCTTTCTTAAAAATATCGAGATAACAATTTTGTTTTTGTGTTATGACTTAAAATCGCCGTGGCTTAGAAACGACTAGGCTTTTGTATTGAGCAGGGCAAGCGGAATTTACTTCCGAGCCTAAAGGAGAAGGGAAAGGAAGTATTAGCGAGACGAATATTCCGCTTGCCTTTCTGCTCTGCTCCCTTAATCAAGGATTGTGCTGTAAACTTGTTACAAGCTGTGTTGCAGATTGTTGCTGCACGCTTGTTGCATCGTATTCCGCTTCATAAACAATGCTGGCCGGCTTATTTCTCGCCAAGGCATTTAAAAGCATCCCAAGCAAAACATAATACTGCCTTAAGAAATCAAGGCCTTTCTCGCTAGTTCTGTAAAGGTACTGATCCTCTTTTTTATCTATCTCAATGAAGCCTATTTCAGTGAGACTGTGCAAATATTTCTTAAGCTGATTATAGTTAATACCTGCGTGCTTCATAATCGAAAACCTAGTTGCACCATTATCCTTTACAGCTTCTAATAGCAGGGCTATAATTTCGAAGTGGCCTCTATACTTTTTGTGCAACGGCGAAGTGCATAAATTATTTTTCATGTATGAAGGTGAAGAACATAAATCAAGCATTTTCGTATAATTTGTCATGAGCGCACACCACAAATAGTATTTGATGATTGAAAAGATTACGGGTTTTTTCGGTAGACTTCGTTGAAAGCTAGGGTAAAATTGTTGAAACTGTTGAAAAGATACATCACTGGACGCAAAGGGTTTTTATGTCATTTCAATTGAAACTATTGAATAGGAGACAACAGGTTGGCTCAACATAGACCGGCGCTCAGTGAAATGCGATTTTTGCAAGAGGCTTTAAGCGCAGACTATAGACCTAGCAATATACGTTTGCGGGAAGGTGAATATCAGTATACTCTTGCCAAAGCAATTGCATCCTTTCAACTGGAACTGCGTTTCCCAGACGTTAAAGACATAGTCAAAGGATTGTATGGAGAAGAAAAAGCAAGTGACATCCAGTTTATCCGTAAAATTCAAACAATCTTGAAAAAAATGGAAAGAAGCAACATTGTCCGGATTTTACCAAAGAAAAAGCCGTGGGATTTACAAAGATATGCGCTTACAAGTTTCAAGTTTCAAGATGTTGACAAAAATCTCGTAGCCTTTGCAACTGATTACCAAATAAAGCAAGCGCAAGGTATGCTGCGTTCCATATCAATCCCACAAGAAGTAAACAAAATTAAGATTTGTATACTAGTATTAATAGTAGTCGCATTCTACATGACAAGTGTATGGGCTCTGATGCAATACGTTGTTAACCCAATAATTTTCGGTCTCGCCTTTTCCGTTGCTATCGCTTGTTCTATAATGCTAGGAAAAGTACTCTCCCACAGATAATTATTGCACCTTAACATTTAATAATATATTGTGACAAGAAGAAAGCGGGGTTAAATTGAAGAAAGCCATTGCGATTTTATTTATAATCGTATGTTTGTTATCTGCATTGCCTCTAATTAATCTTGAAACGTCTGTGAAGGCAAGTCCAACAACACGGACATGGACTGTAGATGATAATGGACCAGCAGACTTCGATAATATTCAAGAAGCTATTAACAACGCGAGTTCAGGCGACACGGTTTTTGTGCACATAGGAACATATTATGAACATGTGGTCATCAACAAGACCATTACACTCGTTGGGGAAGACAATAACTTCACAATTATTGATGGTTATGAAACCAATAATGTGATTTATATAAGGACTAATAATGTAACCGTAAAAAGTTTCACTGTAAGAAAAAGCGGTATGTACCCTTACAGTGGGATATTGATAGATCATTCTACAGGCAACGTTATAATCAACAATAAAGTAATATACAGCTATGAAGGCATTAGCCTCCTCTATTCTAGTAGTAATGTAGTTTGTGGCAACACTATCTCGAGCAACTACGACGGAATTGTTCTTTATTATTCTAGCAGCAATGTGGTTTCTGGTAACACAATATTCTCAAGTAACTACGACGGAATTGATCTTTATTATTCTAGCAGCAATGTGGTTTCTGGTAACGTCATCTTGCACAACAATTTCGCCGGAATGAGCCTCTACTATTCTAGTAGTAATGTAGTTTGTGGCAACACCATCCTAAGCAACTATCCCGGAATTGACCTTGCTCTTTTAAGTAGTTATAATATTATTTACCATAACAACTTTAACAATACAGATCAAGTGTGGAGTGAATCAACGAATGTTTGGAATTATGATGATGAAGGAAACTACTGGAGTGACTACACTGGGCAAGACCTAAACAAAGACGGAATAGGTGACACTTCCTATGACATAAACGCAGCCAACAAAGATAATAATCCCCTGATGGGAATGTTTTTTAATTTTAGCGCCACCCTGGAAAGAGAAGCATACAGTGTCACCGTTATTAGCAATTCAACAATCTCTGGTTTCAGATTTCAAATCGGATCTGAAACAGGAAACAAAATAATACATTTTAACGCCACTGGCGAAGATGGCGCAGCAGGTTTTTGTAGAGTCAAAATTCCCACCAAGTTGATGAATTATCCATATATTGTGCTGGTTGATAGTGAGGAAATCATTCCAACATTACTTAATGTTTCAAATGAGGCATACGCTTATCTGTATTTTACATATCTTCAAAAAAATCACACTATCACAATAATCTATTCTAAAACGCTCGCTCTTTATTTTGAACTACTTGATGGATATCTCAAGTTGCAGAAGGATCTTTATGATTTGAACGAGACTTATCATGCTCTCTCTGGAAATTATAACATTCTTTTATACAATTATAGTCAACTCCAAACAAGTTTTCATGAATTGAACAATTCTTATCTCGAACATTTAATAGATTACTCTGCTCTCCTCGGAAACTACAATACCCTCTTATACAATTATACTCAACTTCAAGTGAGCTTTCATGATTTGAACGATTCTTATCTGAAGCATTTAT
>Ga0315281_10012838_pt1 | contig 11376 bp, 13 predicted proteins | sample YL17G07_0_MG_FD_204540 | JGI IMG/M metagenome (GOLD analysis project Ga0315281, IMG submission 204540) | Sediment microbial communities from Yellowstone Lake, YNP, Wyoming, USA - YL17G07_0 | ecosystem: Environmental > Aquatic > Freshwater > Lake > Sediment | place: USA: Wyoming | collected... | reverse complement strand
TCGCTATATTTATAACAAACAAGCCGCGGCATGCATAAAAAGGCTTATCAGCACACAGCCTGTAAAACTGGCCCACTTGCACATCTATTATGGACAACTCACCTCCTCAATTCTGAGCCCGTTGAAAAAGGCCCGCATCCCGATTGTCCAGACACTCCATGAATTTAAGATCGTCTGTCCCGTCTATAAGCTTCTCTCTCATGGGAAACACTGTCAGGACTGCAAGGGACATACCTTCTGGCATGCAACATCTAAACGTTGTAATAGAGGTTCTGTGATGCGTTCGCTACTCAGTACAGTAGAGTCGTATGTCTCCAGATCATTTGGTTCAGTATCAAGAATCGACCACTTCATTGCCGTGAGCGATTTCCTTCGGAGCAAAGTCATTGAACTGGGTATCCCTCCGGAAAAAATTTCAACCGTTCATAATTTTATTGATCTCACCCACATCATGTCTAGCCATCGAAAAGGTGAATATTTCCTCTATTTTGGTCGTTTAGAGCGACTCAAAGGCCTCTTTACCCTCTTGGAAGCCGTACGGCCCCTCAAAGAATCCACCTTGTTGATTGTCGGGGATGGCGAAATGCGCCCTGATATTGAAGCATATCTGGAAAAACACGACCTTCATCATATAAAACTGTTGGGTTTTAAAAAAGGCAAAGAACTATCTGACCTTGTCAGCAATAGTATCTGTACGATTATTCCTTCAGAATGGCATGAACCCTGCCCATTGACAATCTTCGAATCTTTTGCTCACGGACGTCCGGTTATTGGAAGTAGCATCGGCGGACTTCCAGAACTTGTGTCCAACAATATAGATGGATTTTTATTGCAGCCTAAAGATATCGAGTCTCTCCGGGAAGGAATGATCTGGATGTCTGCTCATAGGGACAGGGCTGTGGAAATGGGGGGTGCCGGCCGGAAAAAGGTTGAAAAATATTACAGTGCAGAGATACATTATGAAAAAGTCATGAAAGTCTACCGAAAGGTGACCGGGAAATGAGCATAAGCCTCGAACCGCGCAACTCGATTCAAAAAGAAGTTTCCCGTCTGAAGATCTTTGTTGTCGGCAACAGTCGGAGCGGTACAACTATGATGGCCCGCATTCTGGGTAACCATCCTGATATTTGCGTTTTCCATGAAGTACATTTTTTTGAACAATTGTGGTCACCAGATGAAAAGGACAAATCGTTATCCACTTCCGATGCATTATCACTTGCTGCTCTTTTAATAGGCAAACACCGGGAAGGATACTTCTCCAGAATTAATCCTTATGAATACATGGGGGCAGCTAAAGAAATTGTCAGCTCCATAAAAGATGATACATTGACTGCCGTTAAGGTTTACGCTGCGTTTCATCGGTACGAAACCTTGCTCAAGGGGAAAAGGATACCTTGTGAACAGACACCTCAAAATGTATTCTACATCGGTGAGATTCTTGAATTGTTTCCTGAAGCCAGAGTCATCAACATGATAAGAGATCCGAGGGATGTGCTACTGTCTCAGAAGTGGAAATGGAAAAGGCATTTTCTGGGTGCAAAAAACATACCCCTTTTGGAGGCCTTTCGTTGCCGGACAAATTACCATCCAATAACAATCAGTAAATTGTGGAATGCAGCTGTTACTGCGGGAGATAGATACGACAAAGATACCCGAGTGTTTTCCTTACGGTTTGAGGATTTGCTTCAAAACCCTGCAGAAGAGCTACGCAAGATCTGTAAATTTATCGGCATAAGCTATGACAACAATTTGCTCTTGGTCCCCCAAGTCGGTTCATCCAGCGAAACTGACAAGACTGTTAAAAAAGGAATAAATAAAAGTAAAACAGGAAACTGGCAAAATGGGGGACTCACTTCAACAGAAATCTCCATCTCGCAAAGGATCACCGGAATATTCATGCAGAAATATAACTATGAAATAATTCAAACAGGTTCGCATCCTTTTGGGGAACTCTACTACATACTGTCCTTTCCGGTAAAAACAGCTTTTGCACTGTTGTTAAATTTCAAAAGAATAAAAAATCTGAAGGAAACCATCACTCGTCGGTTGTCTTAAGTTTGGGTAAAACCATGTTTTGGCAACGGTATCGTTAATTTAACGAAGGACGGCATATGCAATATGAAGAAAAATTAAGACAAGAGGCAAGGTATTGGGGTGAAAATGCACATATATTGTTTCAGTCCGGAGCTATCCCCTATGATTTTGACAGACGCAAGGCAACCCACATTACAGACCCGAATATTTTTAGGATACTGAGTGCCCGAAGAAGTGATCCAGTTGCTGAAGAAATATGGGCAGGAGAAAATATTGCCTATATACTTGAACTGTCAAAATCATGCAAAGATGCCATTGATTTGGGATGCGGTGGCGGGTGGATGACGCTGGAGTTAGCCCGTTCAGGTATCGCTGTGATTGGATACGATATAGGCGAGGGAAGACTTCAAATGGCAAGAGAGTATTATGAAAAAATTCGTCTCGAAGAGCCCGGTGTGGGTACAATTATATATAAACAGGCAGATCTTAATAAATTAGAATTACCTCCAGAATTAATAGATCTCGCAGTCTCCATAGGAACGTTTCATCATATTTTAGAAAATCGCCGGCTAACTCATCAGGTATATAATGCCCTTCGATCAGGAGGATATTTCATTATCATGGACGTTGCTGAAGAGCGTGTTCGTTTTGCGAATCGAGTCGGGAACTTTTTATTGTTATTATTTTTGTTGCCTGTTCCATCATATATTCCTTTTGCAAGCCGCATTTTACATGTATTTTTCTCCTTTGTAAGTATTTTCTTGGGTCATGACAGGACTCACCACATAAAGATAGTATTAAAAAGAGTATTGCTCCGAAATAAAAAAATTGCTGGCGGTGCTCCATTTGAAGGAGCAGGAATGTATACAGAAGAAATAGTCAGATCGGTTTTTAAGAAAGTGGATGTGTCTTACCGTTCTTCTTTCGGAATAAGAAACCGGTTAAATTTTAAGTTAAAAAACAGATATGCTTTTCTGAAGTTATTGAATAAAATTGATAATTATTTTGCGGGAAGCAAAGTGTGCCCTGGAACGGTATTATTTTTGGTTGCCCGTAAAGATTGACGGTTTCGTAAAAAGCCTTTTTTTGTCACCCTGAACTTGTTTCAGGGTCTTGAAACCCATTGATATTATTAGATGTAGAAATAAAATCAGCATGACAAATTGTTGCATTTTGACTTTTTACGATATTGTCAAGATTAAGTTAGTAATTTATAACGAAACATGATCGCACAATTAAATGAACTCTATATCAAGACAAGACCTCACAAGGCGATAACGCGCCTGCTGAGTTATGCATGTTTTGAAGGCCGTCCCCTGACGACGAAGGGAAGATGGATAAATTTTCTCATCTTTCCCCTTTTTTCCTTCTGGGAAAAACTTCCTTACCTAAAAAAAGTTGAAAAGCCGATATTCATTTTGGGCACCGGAAGGAGTGGGACAACGATCCTGGGAGCTGCACTGTCCATGCACAGGGACATAGGGTTCCTTAACGAACCGAAGGCACTCTGGCACCATCTCTTCCCCTGTGAAGACCTCATTGGCAATTATACGACAGGAACAGCTCGCTATCGCCTGGGTTCTGGTGATGTTACTGCAGACCTCATACGGTCAGCGCATCGTATCTATGGTGCCTATCTCACAGCAACGTTTTCTCGGAGAGTGGTTGACAAGTATCCGGAATTAATTTTCAGGGTCCCCTTTGTCAAGACAATTTTCCCCGATGCAAAATTTATCTTTTTGGTGCGCAATGGGTGGGATACCTGTCATTCCATTGATAAATGGTCAAAACAGCTCGGTATTGCCAGGGACGGCGAAGTACATGACTGGTGGGGCATAAATAACCGGAAATGGGATTTTCTTGTACAGCAAGTAGCTGCAAACGATCCTGATTTTATTAATATTATGGATGAAATCAAAAGGCTAAGTTATCATTCTGACATGGCAGCAGTTGAATGGATTCTATGCATGAAAGAAGGTCTAAAATTAATGCAAAATTTACCAGAGGATATCATTATGATTAAATATGAGGATTTGACTTATGAACCAGAAAAGACTTTATCGAAAATTATCGAGTTTTGTGAACTTCCGTATGATAGTAAGTTTTTAAATTATTCAATCCAGATACTTTCTTCTTCAGTTCCTAAAAAACCATTTATTCTTCATCCAGCAATTGAGTCAATCTTCAAAGAAACAATGAATAAATTGAATTATACGTAAACTAATGAATGCTGATTTGCTAAATATAGCACTTATTGGAACACGCGGGGTTCCTGCAAAATATGGTGGATTCGAGACATGTGTTGAAGAAATAGGCTGGAGACTTGCAAAAAAGGGACATACTATAACTGTATACTGCCGCAGTGGATATTATAATAGAAAACTTTATTCGTATAAAGGCATGAATCTGATTTATCTCCCGAATCTGAAACATAAGTCTTTAGAAACACTTTCACATACCTTTCTATCAATGCTGCACGCATTTTTCTACCATTATGATGTCCTTATGGTTTTTAATGCTGCAAACAGTCCTGCAGTTCTCATTCCAAGGTTATTCAGGAAAAAAATTGCCATTAATACAGACGGGCTTGAATGGAAACGGGGTAAATGGGGAACTTTCGCAAAAAAATATTATCTTTTTTGCGAAAGGCTTTCTTCGAAACTGGCAAATCGCCTGATTTCAGACTCTCCAGGAATCGAAAAATACTATCGAGAGAGATATGGAGTAGAAAGCTCTGTTATTGCCTATGGGGCAGAGGTCATGGAAAGCAGAACACCAAAAATAATTAGACAACTGGGCATTGAGCCGAATGAGTATTTCCTGCAGATAACGAGATTCGAACCGGAAAACAATCCCTTGCTAACCATTCAGGCATACAAGGAATTGAAGACTCAAAAAAGACTCCTTCTGGCGGGTGGAGTGAGGTATGAAAGCGAATATTTTAAGAAAATGAAAAAAGAATCAACCTCAAATATCATCATGCCGGGGTTTATTTATGATAAGGATTTGCTCAGGGAGCTATGGTGTAATTGCTATGCATATATACATGGAAATGAGGTAGGTGGTACCAATCCAGCTTTGCTTCAGTCTATGGCAGCAGGATGCTTTATAATAGCAATAAATGTCTCTTTCAATAATGACGTGCTTGAAGATTGCGGTCATTATTTTGATAAGAACCCTGTCAGCCTTGCAGATGAGATGAACTGGGCTCTTTACAATCCTGAACTGTTACAGCCATACAAAAAGAAGGCCAGGGCACGGATAAAGGAACATTATTCATGGGACCTCATGACTGATAAATACGAACACCTCTTTCTGCAGCTTGTAAATAATGTCTTTTGAATTTTTGTCTACCCTTGATAAAAATCCTATATCTGATAAAGCTGTAATTCAACCGAGTTAAAACTGCCCTATGCTTCTGCTTGAAGATGTAAGAAAGCAGGGGAAATGGCATCGTTTATCTGATGTCTTTCAGAGTATCAATTCCCTTTCTGAGCATTGTTCTTGAACTGTCGCTGGAAGTTAAGGGGTAATTCTGATATAGTACAAATAACCTCCCATAGGATGGCCTGAATGACAATAGCGATGGTTAGGAACATTTAATTAATGCACCTTAAAGTTTACCAAGAATTTGAACGAATTTGCTCAAAAAGAGGAATTCACGGTTCGGTATTAGAAGTTGGTGCAGTACCATCAAATACCAGTTTGCTATGTATGAAATCTTTAGATAATGTAAGAGAAAAGGTCGGCATCAATCTTGACGGCCCACACGAATTCAGAGACTTTAAGATTCTAAAGGGCAACGCAATTTCGATGAACTGTTTTGAAGATAATAGATTTGATGTTGTCCTTTGCAATGCAATGCTGGAACATGAAAAGTTTTTCTGGAAAGTGATACAAGAAATCAAACGAGTGGTGAAACCTGGTGGCCTCGTTGTGATAGGCGCACCGGGGTATATATATTTAAAAGTGGAAAAAATAAAATCGCTTCTGCGCAGAATTCCGATAATTCGAGGTCTCAGTAAAAATGAGAACTTAAATCTCTTTTTCACTGCGACAATAACTTTCGAACTACATAACGCACCAGGTGATTACTATCGTTTTAGTCAACAAACATTTGAGGAAGTATTTTTTGATAGCATGAGCGATGTAGAAATACGTTCGATAATGCTCCCACCACGGATAATTGGTGCTGGCATAAAACCATAAGAGATACATATGGCGGGGCACTAAAATATGCCGCATCTAAGCGCCATTCTGCAATGCTCCGTAGCGCTAAAAGAGCTTACTCGCTTGTTTCTACAGAGAGGGATAAGGCGTGAAAAAATTTATTAATCGTATTCTCGGACTTTTTGGCTACCAAATTCAAAAAAAGATTCGATCGCAGACAAGGAAAGATTTGTTCAAATATGTTATTCCCGATCTGAACTTAAGGGAGTATTTCGATAAAACGGAAGGAATGATCAGTTTTGAGGAGGTCACTCTTCTCTACGAGTTAGCCAAACACGCTACTGGGGACTGTATTGTTGAAATTGGGTCGTACAGAGGTCGTTCAGCAGTAGCACTCGGGCGGGGTTCTTTAGACGGAAACAAGGTCCCAGTTTATGCGATAGAACCTCATGAGGAATTCACCGGGATATTAGGAGGAAAGTTTGGCCCCGAGGATAGAGGTGCATTTTACAAAGCGATGCTCGACACATCTTGTTACAATATTGTTCGTCTCATAAACCTCAGCAGTGAAATAGTAGCACCGAACTGGAATAAAAAAGTTGGATTGCTATGGATTGATGGGGATCACACTTATGAAGGGGTCAAAAGAGATTTCCAATGCTGGTCACCTCACCTCACATCTTCTGCACTTATTGCTTTCGATGATTCGACCAACCCTGACCTTGGCCCAAGGCAATTGATAAATGAACTCCTTAAAAAAAACCAATTTGAAGAGATTCAGGGGATTGGGGAAATGTCCGTAATTAGACGCAAATCTCAAAATTTAGAGTGTCTTCCTGCCAAAGAATTAAGAAATCCCGTTTTAAAAATATATACAGAAAATGCAGTCCAACCTGGATTTCTCCGAGTAGAGAATCATTTTCCTGCAAAGAACAGGATCACTATCTCGAATTTTTAATTCCTGATCCTCTACGAAATCATGGGGGAAAAACATAGCCGGAATAATCGGGGATGGGCATCGAGCCGGATGAGCCTTTTCTGCAGATTAATACTTTTCCAAGCGTTAGCCTCGTAAGCTTCTATGATTCCCAACTTTAAATTAAAACTTTAGTTTTAAAAAACCTTAAAACCTTTCTCCTATTGACATGCTACCTTGCAGACCTTATCCTAATAAAAGGGCATAACTAATCAAAATTTTCAGAGAAAAGGGCCAGTTGCAACCTTCCTATAGACGTTGATTTGACCTGTCCGACATCAGTGGCGGCAGGGGCTGCGTTTTCTGTAAGCGCAACTGTCTGTAATGATGGAGGCAGCATAGTCAACCTTAACCGCGGAATGGTAGGTCTCATAGGTAATGCTGCGGGAACCCTTGGAGGTGCAGGAATATACGGACCTTACAACAAACCTCTTAGTTGGAGTGTGCATGCTTATGATTGTGTCACCAAAAATGTTACAGTTATAAATTCAGTTCCATCAGCATTGAAAGGAAAGATTGCAGCGGTGATGTTTAGTCTCATTACCTCAAAAGGTTGCACGATATCAAGCGATGGGTGCCTAGTGCAAGTCGCTCCATAACTTAATCGAAAATCAAAACAGATGCCCCCTTCTTTTTAAAGTTTTGACTTACTGGTACCTGAAAATAGTCAATTTCTTGGCTTGTCAAGGATTGAACTATGACTAAGTCATACACTATTTTTGAGAATGAAGTATTTTAACCAAAGATCCCCCTGGATCATTTTTATTGCTCTTCCATTGTTACTTGTAATCGCTATTTTTTTATGTTCTCCCAAGCATAATGAAATCACTCAAGGTAATACTTCGCTGCCTGATATTGCTTTACTAAGTAACCCCGAAGGGTATTATGATAATTTTAAGGTAGAAAAAATCTCTATAGTAAAACGTAAAGACAACAGGCTATTTTTTTCTTTCTCGGCTGATAAGGTTTTACATAGAAAACGGATTTCAAAGTTTTTCATTTATCAGAATTTGAAAGAGATATTTCTATCGGGAGTGCAGATAGATTTTTACCGTTATAATATGTCGCCCCTTAAAAATAAAAACTCCCTGATACCCCTTGATGATATTGGCAGCAGTTTCACCACCCTTGGAAAACCATCAACGCCGATAGAAGATTACCTCGCGGGCAATGCAGACATTGATCTTGACCTGTTGAGCAGAATACTGCTTGAAAATTTATCCCTTAGCGTGTTCCTTTCCCCTGATAAAAAGTTCTCCATCACTGCAAAGGTAGCCTGTATCAATACTGATTTTGAAAATCTTGTCCTTGAAGGTCCTGTAATGGTAATGGATTCGTGCGGTAAAGAGATGCTTACATCTAAGGCTGTATGGTCAGAGAAATTTAATGGACTTTATTTGCCTGATGGGTACACATTGCAGAATGAGGAGCACAAAGGAAATGCCTTTTTTGCTATAAATTCACAAGGTGAACTTTCGAGGGTTTGGAAGTGCCCGAATATTGAGTATATAGATTTTATTGAAGAGAGAGAAAAAGTCCTATATACGTACCTGTCTAAAAAGATGCCGGCATATCTGAGCCTCATGTTTGGTCTCCCAGACAAATACTAATACCTTGAGACTACCGCTTTAAGTCTTTCCCAAAATATAAAAGCGGCAGATCGACTGCCCCTTTTATATTCTTCTATTGATGTGTCTTACTGAAGAAGTTTTCCAAAAGGATTCACAAAGAGAACGATAAGCACAACAACAAGGGCATAGATTGCAAGAGACTCAATCATTGCAAGACCGATGATGAGGGTTGTTGTGATTTTACCGGATGCTCCGGGATTTCTGGCAACTCCCTCACATGCCTTGCTTGCGGCAACATTCTGGCCAATGCCGCAACCCAAAGCGCCGATTTCCACTCCAATACCAGCGGCGATCGCAGCGGAGCGACACATACATTTTTTATGAATACCGTGGTTGAGTAAAGAGGGATATCTCAGTTTCAAGGCCGACAAAGGTGAAACGTATAATGTGTTCTTGAAAGGATTCAGAGACACAGTTTACGGGAAAAGGCAAGAAATCCTTTCAAAAGAAATTTACGGCGACGGGAAAGAAAAAATACGCGATAGACCTGCCGATACAAAAGCTATTAAGCTATTGTATTTCTTTCAGAGTTTTGCTGCGCAGTCTGTGCTACAATTAAACCTGAGAGAGCTATACTATGCCTTTGTTCGACAGATCCCTTTTGAAAAGTGTTTGGAGGGCCAGCGCTGTTGGCTGGTTCTTCGTTCTATCCACCGCTGTCGGCTATTTTATGGGCAAGGGGGTCGATTACGCTCTGGAAAAATGGTTCGGCTGGCATACAAAGCCTTTGTTCACAGTTGTCTTTCTGCTTCTTGGCATTGTTTCGGGCTTTCGCGAACTCTTTAAAATTGCGAAGTCACTAAAGAATGAATCTGACAAGGAGAATTCATAGTCCCAATTGCGCAAGTTGGACTACAATAGTTCGGTAAAAAAAGGGGGCGGGATATCCCGCCCCCTTTTGATATAATTCTTTTCTTTAGCTTAGAAGAACATCTTCTGGTTGATAAGAATACCAAGTGCGACCAGCAGAGCATAGATTGCAAGAGACTCGATCATGGCGAGACCGATAATCAGGGTTGTCGTTATTTTACCTGATGCACCCGGGTTTCTGGCGACGCCCTCACAAGCTCTGCTCAAGCCAAGTCCCTGACCGATACCAGTGCCCAGCGCAGCAATGCCAATGGCAAGGCCAGCTGCCAGAGCGGCAACTCCCTTTCCGCTCATTCCCGTTGCTCCTGCTTCAGGCGCTGCAGCTTCTTCAGCAAGAACAAAAGGCGCGATCAAACAGATGAGGGCAAATGCAAGCAGAACTACAGAAATACCTTTCTTCATTCCTTTTCCTCCTTTCATGCAAATTCGCAATTAATGTGCCTCTTCTACGGCACCAGCCAAATACAGCGTGGCGAGAAGTGTAAAGACAAAAGCCTGTATCAAACTAACGAGTGTCCCTAGCGCCAATATGAGTGTTGGCAGAATCGCAGGTGCCAAAACAGCAAGTACAAGAAGAATTTCATGTTTTGCAACCATGTTTCCAAAAAGCCTGACAGAGAGGGTAACCGGCCTTACAAGATGACCAATGAATTCTATTATAAACATGAGGATCATAAGCGGTAGCGCTACGATGGAACGGATGGGGCCAAGAAAATGGTTAATGTATTTAATGCCATGGGCTCTGATCCCATAAATATGGGTTGCGAGAAAAACAGGGATCGCCATCGCTGCATTTGTGTTTATGTTACTTGTAGGTGAAGCAAACCCGGGGATGAGACCCATAATATTACAAACAAGGATAAACATAAATAGTGTGCCGATGAGTGGGAAGAAGTGTTTAGCCCAGTGGTGGCCAATATTATCCTCCGATAATTTCAGGAAGGTCTCGGCTATAGTCTCTAAGAAATTCTGGAAACCTGTGGGCACCAAACGCATAGATCCCCTTACAACAAGAGCTGAAACTATCAGAATTATAGATGCGAGAATCCCATAACTAACGTTGTGTGGTATTACCTCCGGACTAATGAGAGCGTCCATTAAAAGAACTTCATGCATTTCCATGGGAACCTCCTTGAGGGAAAAATCAGAGTTAATCATACACAGGCCGCCTTGAAAAGTCAACGTATATTATTTTGTAGATTTTTACGTGAGCAACAGGGAATTTCTTTCCCTTTTCTATTACAGCTACCTGCATATGCCCTTTGGCCATTCTGACATGCATCAATAAAGGATAACTCATGTGGCATCAGTAAGAAGAAATGCTTGCGCCAATGAAGTGCGACCAAGACATTTTGCAAGCGTTATCGTTATATTGTAAAATAAAATTGAAGGCATGAAAAAAGTATTCTCAGAAGTTACAGAAGAGGAAAAGAAAGATATGCCCCTTTATCCTATAGGGGTTGTAGCGGACATCATAGGGATTACTGATCAGACAATCCGGCTTTATGAAAAACATGGCCTTATAAAGCCTGCCAGAAGGAATAGAAACAGATTTTATTCAGAGAATAACTTGAGATGGATCCAATGCCTGAGAGACCTGATCCATAACAAGAAGATAAGCATTCAGGGGATCAAGAAACTGCTGGATTATGCACCCTGTTGGGAACTAACAGGGTGTCATAATGAGGGCAGGGA
>Ga0315281_10012837_pt1 | contig 11377 bp, 8 predicted proteins | sample YL17G07_0_MG_FD_204540 | JGI IMG/M metagenome (GOLD analysis project Ga0315281, IMG submission 204540) | Sediment microbial communities from Yellowstone Lake, YNP, Wyoming, USA - YL17G07_0 | ecosystem: Environmental > Aquatic > Freshwater > Lake > Sediment | place: USA: Wyoming | collected... | reverse complement strand
GAGGGGGGTAAGGGCCGACGGCCCTTACCCCCCTCCCCTAAAACCCCTCCCCCAATCCCTTAATTAAGGCCGGGGAAGGCGGGGCTAAAGCCCCGACTCCCCCGGCCTAATAAAACTGGTGGCACAGGCGTCTCGCCTGTGCTTTTTAATGTAGGGTGGGCACCGCCCACCAACAAAAAAGGCGGGCCATGCCCGCCCCACATCTTCTTATGGGAATTGGGGGTGGGAGCTTGGGGGAGGGGGAAAGGGCCCGCGCCCTTTGCCCCCTCCCCCAAATTCCTAACTCCCGCTGTTCAGGTCGTAGCGCTTTAGTTTGCGCCACAGGGAGACCCGGTCGATGCCTAAGATCTCCGCGGCTCTGGTCTTGTTGCCGTTCACCTGCTTCACCACCCAGGCGATGTACTCTTTTTCGTTTTCCTCCAGGGTGTGGAACTCCTTCCTCGAGTGGCGCTGCACCTGAAAGTGGGGCGTCTGGAAATCCAGGGGCAGGTGCGAAATCTCGATGACGCCCCCGGCGCACAGGGTCACGGCCCGTTCCATGATGTTTTCCAGTTCCCGGATGTTGCCGGGATACTCGTAGTCCAGGAGCATCTCCATGGCCTCCGGGGAGATCCGGTCGATCTGTTTGCCCTGGACTTCGGCAAACTTCTTCATGAAGTGCAGGCAGAGCAGCGGGATGTCGTCGAGGCGCTCCGCCAGGGTGGGCACCTGCAAAGTGACCACGTTGATGCGGTAGTAGAGGTCCTGGCGGAAGGCGCCCCGCTCCACTTCGCCCTTCAAATCCTTGTTGGTGGCCGCCAGGATCCGGATATCCACCGGGATTTCGGTGGTGCCGCCCACCCGGATGAGCTTTTTTTCCTGCAGGACCCTCAAGAGTTTCACCTGCATGGAGGTGGGCATATCGCCGATCTCGTCCAGGAGCACGGTGCCGCCGGAGGCGGCTTCCAGCAAGCCCTTCTTGACGCCCCGGGCCCCGGTGAAGGCTTCGCGTTCGTGGCCGAAGAGCTCGTTGGCCAGCAGCTCTTGGCTGAAGGCCCCGCAATTGATGGCCAGGAAACGCTTGTCGGCCCGGGGGCTCAGATGATGGATGGCCTTGGCCACCAGCTCCTTGCCGGTGCCGGTCTCCCCCAGGATGAGCACCGTGGCGTCGGTGGGGGCGATCTGTTCGATGGTCTTTTTCAGGGCGTCGATCCCGGGGCTTTTGCCCACCAAAAAGGGGACGGTCTTCTGGCTCTGCACCTGGCGCTTCAACTCCGTGACTTCGAGGCGCAGCCACCTCTTTTCCAGGGCCTTGCGCACCAGGATGCGCACTTCGTCGATCTTATAAGGCTTGGGCAGGTAGTGGTAGGCCCCCCTCTGCATGGCCTCCACCGCGGTGGACACGGTGGCGAACCCGGTGATCACGATGACCTCGGTGTCCGGGTAGAGCTCCTTGGTTCGCTCCAGGACCTGGAGCCCGTCCACTTGCTGCATCCTAAGGTCAGTCATCACCAGGTCGAATTCTCCTCTTTCCAGCTCTTTTAAGGCCTGTAGGCCGCTGTCCACCGCTACGGTGTCGTAACCCTCTTTCTTGAGCACATGGTCCAGGTTTTCCCGGGCGATGAGTTCGTCTTCCACAATCAGGATGTAACCGGGTCTCATGAGGACGCCCTCTCTGCTTTTGCTTGGGGGGTATAAGGCATGCGGATGGTGAATCTGGTCCCCTCCCCTTCCTTGCTTTCCACGGAGACGTGGCCCTGGTGCTTTTCAATGATGCCGTAGACGATGGACAGCCCCAGGCCCGTGCCCGCGCCCACCTCTTTGGTGGTAAAGAACGGATCGAAGATCCGGTCCAATTCTTCTTTGGGAATGCCCACCCCGGTGTCTTCCACGGTGATGACCGCTTCCCGCTGGCGGCCATCCAGACTGGCGGCGATCTTGATCTCACCCGGGGGCTCTTTGATAGCCTGAACGGCGTTCATCAGCAGATTCAGAAAGACCTCCTGCATCCTCTGGGCATCCAAGTCCAGGATCAGGTCCCAGGGCACTTCGTCCACGATGTCGATGCCCGGAGGCACCTGGCTGGAAATGAGGCGGATGGAACGCCGCACCACGTCTTCCAAAGGAATGCGCTTGAGGGCGAACTCCCGCACCCGGGAGAACTCCAGCAGGCCCTTGACGATGTCCCGGGCCCGGTAGACCTCCTGCTCCACGTTGGTCAGCATCTTGCGCAAAAATTCCACGTCGCACTGGTTCAACTCTTCCAGGATGATCTGGCAGGAAGTGGAGATATTGTTGAGAGGATTGTTCAGCTGGTGGGCGATGCCTGCGGTGAGGACCCCCAGGGAGGACATCTTCTTGCCCTGCACCAACTGGTCCTGGCGCTTTTCCAGTTCCGCCACCATGCGGTTGAAGGCTTCCACCACCCGCTGGGTTTCATCCCGGGTGTTCAGCACCGGCAGCGGCTTGAAGTCTCCCTGGGCGATGCGCTCGGTGGTGCCTTCAATCACCCGCAAGGGGCGCACGATTTTGCGGACGACGATGTAGGTGAAAAACCCCATGAAGGCCAGGAACGCCACCACCGAGATTAGGAGCTGGGTCTTGAGCGTATGGATGATTTCCAGGATGCGGCGGCGCTCGAAGGCCACCAGCTGCACCGACAGGTCCACCAGGGATTTGCCGAGGCCGCGCAGCTGCTCTTCCAGATTGCGGCGCTCCGCCGGGCTGTGCTCCCCGGACTGGGCCATCTGCTCCATGAGGCCCCGATAGGTCATGAGCTCGTTCTTGAAGGTGTCCATCTGGGAAGCCACCTTCAGGTTCTGCACGTCGGGGACGATCTGGGCCAGGACTTCTAGGGCGAGGTCGGTGTAACTGCGGTTCTGCTTGAGATCTTCAACGGAGCCGTACAGCAGGTAGTTCTTTTCGTAGCGCCGGACCTCCAGGACGATTTCCCGCAAGTCGTCGGCAATCTGGACCACGTGCTGCTTCAGTTCGATGGCGCGCAAATAATGGTAGGAAAACCCGCCGAAGAAGCCGATGGCCAGGACACAGGCGGTGAGGCCCACGATGACCTTCTGACGTATGTTCAGGTACAAAGGGAATCTCCGTTCAGCCCCCGGCGGCTGCGGGAACCAAGGAACGGTGAGCAGCAACTGGTCATCATAGGCAATTTTGCAACACTCACCAGATCCATCTCCCGGATGCGGTCCTTTCCGGCGGACTTAGAGCGTCGCGCCACCACTTCCGATAGCTCCTTGATTTTTATAGATATTATCTCAACTTTTGCTGCATTTTGCAACGGAATTAAAGATAGAAAAGAACTTGACACCTTGTGAGATATTTAACATACTATCCCCCAATCCGAACCAACTATCCGGGAGGGAACAGGCAGGATGGAGATTTATCTTCCCATTGCGGGTATGAGCATTAATTTTTTTCTAGTCCTGGGGATCGGCGGGCTGGTGGGGTTTCTCTCCGGTCTCTTCGGGGTGGGGGGCGGCTTCCTGCTCACGCCCCTGATGATGATGATCGGCATTCCCCCCGCGGTGGCCGCGGCGTCGGACTCCAACCAGATCGTGGCGGCAGCCTCCTCCGGCGCCTTTGCCCACTGGCGCCTGGGCAACGTGGACTTCAAGATGGGCCTGGTCATCCTGGCCGGTGGCATCACCGGCGGCACCATCGGCGTCCAGTTTGTGAAGCTGCTGCGCGCCGTGGGCAACTTCGAGTTCGTCATGAAGGTGGTGTACGTCCTCATGTTGGGCCTGGTGGGCGGCGCCATGTTCATCGAGAGCCTGCGCACCATCCGCCGCAGCAAAAGCTCGTCAGCCGCAGCCGAGGTGGTCTCGGAGCCGAAGCCGGGGCTCTTCTCCAGGCTGCCCCTGAAGATGCACTTCGCCCGCTCCGGCCTGCATACTTCAGCCATCTTCCCCTTTGCCATCGGCACCACCGTGGGCATCATGGCGGCGCTTTTGGGCGTGGGCGGCGGCTTCATCATGGTGCCGGCCATGATTTACATCATCGGCATGCCCACCATCGCGGCCATCGGCACCGACCTCTTCCAGATCGTGCTCACCTCCGCCAACGTCACCCTGCAGCAGGCCTTTGTGAACAAGACCGTGGACCTCCTGCTGGCCCTCATCCTGCTGGCGGGCTCCACCATCGGGGCCCAGTTCGGGGCCCAGGCCGGCAAGCGCCTCAAAGGCGAGCAGATCCGCATCCTCCTGGCCATCATCGTCCTGGCTTTGACGGTAAAAATCTTCCTGGACCTGGTCATCACCCCCAGCGACCTGGTGAGCCTGGCGCCGGCCAAGGGTGGAGGGCACTAAGATGAGACGTACCGCAATCCTCATTCTGGCCCTGGGCCTGGGATGCCTCTGGGCGGCGGAGGCTCCGGCGGTGACCTCGGACGACCAGCAGAAGGTCCTCACCGCGGCCTCTAAGAACCTCATCGAAATCGGTCTCTCCTACCACGGCGATCAGATCCACTTTTTCGGGGTCAACCCCGTGCCGGGCTCGGATATGGTGATCAGGCTCACCGCGGCAAAAGAAGAAGCCGTCAAACTTTCGGTCAAAGGCAAAGTGGGCCCCTTCTGGATGACGGTGAAGCAGTACGAAGTCACCGGCTCCCCCTTCATCTACAAGATCCACGCCAGCAAGCCCCTGAGCCAGATCGTGTCACCGGAAATCGCCCAGGAACTGGGCTTGGGTTATGAGTCAATCAGGCACAGCATGAAACTGCACCTCATCCGGGGCGAGGCGGCTCCCGATGACGCGGCCAACATCTTTAAGGGACTGTTGAAAATTAAAGAGAAGGCCAATCTCTACAATATCGTGGAGGACCCCAAGCGCCTGGAGATCTCCGAAGGCAAGCTGTTCAAGCACTACTTCCGGTTCCCCGCGGCAGCCACTGAAGGGCGCTACCTGGTGGAATCCTTCTGCTTTGATAAGGGGCAGCTGGTGGCCTACGGCAAAGACGTCATCGAAATCAAGAAGGTGGGCCTGGAGGCCTGGTTCACCCATACCTCCCAGAACAGCCCGGTATTCTTCGGCATCCTGGCGGTGGTCATCGCCGCCGGCGCCGGCTTGCTGGTGGGCGTCATCTTCGGGAAAGGAGGGCACCATTAATGGCCGCGGCCCACGGCAAACCCATTGTGGTCTCCATTGACGGCTCAGCCCCTGCCTGGGAGGCCATGAACACGGCCCTCTACCTGGCTAACCTCTTGGATAGGCCGGTGGACGTCCTCACGGTGATTCAACTGCGCAAGGCCGGCTACTTTGCCTTCATCGACCGGCATCTCAAGGAAGACCAGGAAACCTACGCCCAAAAAGTGCTGGCCGAAGCCCAGGAGCGCGGCAAAAAAGCCGGGGTGGAGATCCGGACCCACATGTTGCAGAGTGAAAAAGACGTCTCCGAAGCCATCATCGGGTTCCTGGAGGCCGCCGGTCCCGTGAAATTTCTGGTGTTGGGCGCCCACGGCCACGGCTTTGTAGGGCGGCACCTCATCGGCTCCACCACCGAGAGAGTGATCCGGGAAGTGGCCCACCGGGGCCTGCAGGTCCCCGTCATGGTGGTTCCGGCCACCAGCGTGGACCTGGAAGGGGCCGGCCCCTTGCAAACCCCCCGTCCCCCCATGCAATAACAAAACTCATCTTGAAAAAAAGGGAGCCAGGGCTCAGGGGCCTGGCTCCCTTTTTTCCGCCCCATTTCGAGGCGGGTAAAATATCTATAACTGGTGGCACCGGCGTTTCGCCGGTGCTGCACAGGCTGAAAGCCTGTGCCACCAACTCATGCGGGTTGCGGGGGGGGGCAAGGCTTGCTCCCCCTGGCCCCCTCCCTCAATAACCCACTTTTTTAGACCAACCCCATATAACTAAAGAGTCGAAGTCAAAGGCTGGACCTGGCCGGCGTCGAGGAAATACTTGGCCACGATCACCTCCAGGCGCCCCGAGTCCATGGCTTCCCGGATTATATGGCTCTCCCGCCTCAGGGTCTCCTCCAGAGACTTCAGATGCAAGTCCGTGGCCGCCTCCACCAATTCCCTGCCGTTTTTGCCGCTGCGGCGGGCCTGGGCCGCGGCCGGGGCGATCTGCCGCACGATGGCGCTGATGTGCCCTTCGTCCAGGTCCGGATGCTCCACCGCCGCGGTGACCGCGCCGCAGGATTCATGCCCCTTGATGACCAGGAGCGGCACTTTCAGGTGCTCCACCGCGTACTCCAGGCTGCCGATGCTGGTGGGCTCCAGCACCAGGCCCGCGGTGCGCACCACGAACAGGTCGCCCAGGCTTTGATCGAAGATGATTTCCGCGGGCACCCGGGAATCCGAGCAGCACAGCACCGCGGCCTCCGGCTGCTGCCCCCTGATCAGGGTCCGGCGCAGATCCAGCAAATTCCGGCCCTGAAACAGGCCCTGGACAAACCGCATGTTCCCTTCCATCAACCGCTGCCACACCTGCCGGCCGGTTGTGCCCGGCCCTGAATGCTCTGTCATGGCCTGAACCCGTTCCATCCAGTCAAATCCGTGACCCCTGGGCCCCGGTGGTTGACTCAACCATTGCCGCCAGGGCCCCGAGACGCACCGAATAATCAAGCGGCTTACCCTAAGCCGCCGTTCTTTACCGGCCTCAGCACCCGCCCCTGAAATACATGAACACGAAAAAAAGCACCGCAACTAGTATCAGCCATTCCATGGAATCCGTCCTCGGGCGCTCCTTTTCCGAAGCAAGCGCTCACCAGGGTCGGGGCGGTGCGCCAAGCGCCCCGACCCCGGCCACTATAACTCTGCTGCTTACTTCCCTTCCAGGCGCTGCTTGAGCTCCTTGTTCTGGCGCACCATCTCCCGCCAGCGCATGGCCTTGTCGATGGCCAGGAGGATCTGCTCCTTGCGGAAGGGCTTGGTGATAAAGTCGAAGGCCCCCTTGGCCATGGCCTCTTCCGCCGACTCCAGGGAGCCGTAAGCGGTGATCACCAGCACCAGGGCGTCTTCGTCCCGGGTCTTGGCCCGGGCCAGGAGTTCCATGCCGTCCAGGCCCGGCATCTTGAGGTCGGTCAAGATCAGGTCGAAGGGGTCTTTCTCCAGAAGCTCGGCCGCCTCCAGGGGGTTGTTGGTGGTGATGACCTGGTGGTCGGAGTAGCCCTCGACGATCATCTTGAGCAGGGCCAACATGTCCAGTTCGTCATCGACGGCCAGAATGCGTCCCATCTTGGTATGAACCTCCTCAGTTGGCGGCGCGGCGTCCTTCCGGCTTAGCCCCGCTTGCGGTTTCCGGTTGCAGAGAGACAAAAAAGGTGGTGCCCGTGGGCCCCGGGCCGCCCTCCGTGGCGGCCAGGGTCTCAAAGCGAATGCCACCGCCGTATTTGTTGATGATGGCATAGCTGACGGCCAGTCCCAGGCCGGTGCCCTCCCCCACCTTCTTGGTGGTGAAGAAGGGATCGAAGACGCGGTCCGCCACCTCCTTGGGGATGCCGGTGCCGGTGTCGGCGAAGATGGCTTCCACCATGTGGCTGTAAGGGTTGACCTTGGTGACCACCGTGAGCTTGCCCCCCCCGGGCATGGCGGCCGCGGCGTTGTTGATCAGGTTTATAAAGACCTGCTGGAGCTCCCCGGCGTCGCCCCGGACCCGGGGGATCCCCTTGGCCAGGCGCACCTCCAGGTCCACCTTCTTGGTGAGCAGGTTGTTCCGCACCAGCTCCAGCACGTTGGTGATATCGTCGTTGAGATCGGTGAAATCTTCCCGCTTGGCCGGCTGGCGGGCGAAGGTCATGAGGTTTTCCACGATGCGCTTGGCGTTGAGCCCCTGGCGCTCCATGGTCTTGAGCACCTCGTGCTCCTTGCTCTCCGGGGGCACCTTGTCCAGCAGGAGTTCGGTGAACCCCAACATGATCCCCAGAGGGTTGTTGATTTCGTGGGCCACCCCCGCAGCCAGGGTGCCTAGGGAAGCCAGCCGCTCGGTCTGGGCCATCTGAGCCTCCATGCGCTGGCGGTCGGTGATGTCCCGGGCCATGATCAGCACCTGCTCCACCGAGCGGCCGTCTTCGCCGAACAGGGGCACGAAGTGGGTGGAGAACCAGTAGACCCGGTCTCGGATGCGCATGGCGGCCTTGATTTCGAAGCTCTTCCGGGCGTGGATGGCGTCCCGCACGTAGACCAGCATGGCGGCGGCGTCTTCCGGCGCGAAGAAGTCTTCCAGCCTCTTCTTGTTGATCCCCGCAGCCGGGACCCCGAAGACCCGGGCCGCGGCGGTATTGGAGTTGAGGAAGGCGCCGCCCTCGTCCACCAGGAAGATGAGGTCCCGGGCGTTTTCCACCACCGACTTGTAGCGCTTCTGGCTGCGGCGCAGGTCCGCGGTGGTGCGGTCCACCTCCTGCTGCAGCTCCACCGACCAGCGCAGTTCATAGTAAATGATGGCGACCCCGGCGCAGAGCAGCGCGAAGATGAGCAAGCCCTGGATCAGAAATTGCCGGATGTAGAGCGATTGGATGGTGCCCCGGACCTCATCGGTGGGGGCCACCACCGCCACCGGCCAGATTTGCTTGCAGCCCAGCCTGCCGTGGGCCGCGGCCTCGCCCGGACCCATGTGGGCATAGGGGCAATCCACACCCACATGGGCGTTGGAAAAGGCCAGAAACTTATCTATCTGCCCGATGACCCCCCGATGCCAGCCCGAAATATAGGTGGCCGTCCCCTCTTCCCCGGCCAGCATCTTGGATTTCTGGATTTCGTTGATGGCATCGAAGCTGATGGCGGGATTGCGGCGGCCCCGGGCGGTGAAGGCGTCTTCGCCGATGAACTCCCGTTCCGGATGGTAAAGGAAAGTTCCCTGGCTGTCCATCACCCAGCAGTAGCCGGTGCGCCCGGACCGGATATTGGCGCAATAGTGGCCCGTGAACCGGCTGATGTCGATTTTGAAGACCAGCACCCCGTCCAGATTGCCCGAGGCCCGGGGGTGGGACTCGTCCACGCTCTCTTCATAAACCGGAGTAGCCAGGTCCATGAACGGGACCTTGAGCTCGCCCTGCTGCTTGACTTCCAGGGGTCCCTGATAGATCTTCCCCCGGTTGGCCGGCTCCCGGGCCCAGATCACTTCCGGAGCATTATTAAAGTCCTGGTGGACGATGTGGGGGCCGCTGGCGTCCAGGACATAAGCCTTATCAGCCCGGGGGCCCACAAAATCGATGCGGGTGATAGTCGTCACCCCCAGCTTGGAGAGCTCGTCGAAGCTCACCCGCATGCGGTTGGCCCAGGCCACGTCCTCCAGGTACTGGATGGCCGGCGAGTAGGCCAGGACCTTGAGCTCCCGACGCAGAAAAGCCAGGCCGTCCTCTATCTGGCGGGCCGTGGTCCGGGCCAGGATGAGCTGCTGCTGCTGGAAGTCGTCGGAGACGATCTCCTGGGTGCGCTTCAGCGACAGGATCCCCAGGATGAAGGCCACCGCCAGCAGGAGCACCACCACCAGCCCCAGCCCCGTCAGCAGCCTTCTGATGCCTATCCTTTCCATGAATAATTTCTCAAGTCAAAACAAGGGTCCCGCGGCCACAGGCTTTAATACTCGTTCCCAAGCTCCTGCTTGGGAACCAGTAAAACGGTCCTTGGTTAAGGTTCTTTCTCCAACGCCACTTTAAGGATTCCGGTTAACATGTCCGGCAATAAAATCCTGGTAATATTGCTCCACCGCCTCTTCCGACAGCATGACCATGTCCAGCTGTTTGCTCACCATCATCAGGCGGCCCAAGATCTCCAGCTTTTCTTCCAGGGCCGGGGCGTCAAACCCGTCGATGCGGGCGGTGATGGAGTCCTCTTTGAGTTCCACCCGGAAGTCAAGGCTCCCCAGCACCTTGGCCAGGAACCGCACCCGGCGCATGCGCCGTGGCAACTCCGCCCCGCCGCCGTAAAACGTAAAGCTGATGTAGCTCTCGCCGGGCTGCCCCAGGAAAGATTCAATGGTGGCGAAGTGGAACCCCAGCCGGTTGGACAGGTTCAGGTAATCATCTGTAATTATAGCAAAATTTTTCTCGTACAGCCGCTCTCTGGCGCTGGTGTCGGTGGCGGTGCTCATGACCACCGACATGAACCCGGCCAGGTCCACGGGCTTGGGGCCGGTCCAGCCCACGGCGCTCACCCCCCGCCAGTAGGCCAGCATGGGCCGGGAGCGCAGGTGTTCGGGCGTAACCTGCGCCAGGTCCGCGGCCTCGAGAGCCAGCCCCCCTCCCAGGTCGATGATGTGGAGGTCCAGGGGCAGGTTGCTTATAAGCCGCCGGGCCCCGTCCTCGGCCAGCCGGCCGCCGGGGATGTGGAAAAGCTCCGCCATGGCCTTCTCATGGGCAAAGCGCGTGATGTCGTGGTAGGTTTGGCAGAACTGCGGCCGGAAGTTCTCGCCCCGAGGGTCCAGAAGGTGCAAAGGGGTGATGTGCTTCAAGGTGCGCGCCAGCACCTTGAAGGCCCGGGTCTGCTTCAGCATGGCGTCGTCGCCCCGGGGCGCTTTGAGCAACTCCTCCACCCGGCCGGCGTAGACGTTGCCGTAGTAGGCGTCCACCGTCACCATCTGCCCGGCCTTCAGGACCCCGGAGGCCCCCCGGGCCCCGAAGATGGCCGGCACTTTTGCCTCCCGCAGCACCGTGGCCAGATGGCTGGTGGCGCTGCCCGCCTCTGAGACCATGGCCGCCGCCTTTCCCACCGCCAGGCCGTATTCGGGCAGCGCCCGGTCCGTCACCAGGACTACGCCCGGGGGAATCTCCTTGAGCGGCTCGCCCTTGAGGAAATGGACCGGTCCGGCCGCGACCCCCCGGGAGGCGATGAGGCCCTTTTCCAGGAGCACCTCCGCCCCCTTGATTCTGGGGGGCAGGTACTCGGCCTTGAGCTGCCGGCTTACCCTCAAGGGCCGGGCCTGCAGCAGGTAAAACTCCCCGTCCGTCGACAGGGCCCACTCGATGTCCTGGGGCAGGCCGAAGTAGTCCCTGACCTTCTGCCCCAGGGCGGTGAGGGCCAGGACCTGCTCCTCGCGCAAGCAGGGTCCCTGCAACTCTTCCGGGATGCCCACGTCCAGGATGCCGCCCTCCGGGGCCGGGACGTGCATGCGGGTCTTCTCGCCCACGTGCCGGGCAACCAGGCGGCCTTCCTCTACGCGGTAGATGTCGGGCTCCACCACGCCGCCCACCGCCAGGGACCCCAGGCCGCAGACCGAATTGATGATGGCGGCCTCGCCGCCCCGGGGGTCTGAGGTGTAGAGCACCCCGGCCACCTGCACCGGCACCATCTCCATTACCAGCACCCCCATGGCCAGCTCCTGGTAGGAAAACCCGCTGGTATGGCAATAATACAGGGCCCTGGGGGTGAACTGGGAGGCGATGACTTCCTTGTAGCGCACCTCCACCTGGTCCCGGGGTACGTTGAGGATGGTCTCG
>Ga0315281_10012836_pt1 | contig 11377 bp, 1 predicted proteins | sample YL17G07_0_MG_FD_204540 | JGI IMG/M metagenome (GOLD analysis project Ga0315281, IMG submission 204540) | Sediment microbial communities from Yellowstone Lake, YNP, Wyoming, USA - YL17G07_0 | ecosystem: Environmental > Aquatic > Freshwater > Lake > Sediment | place: USA: Wyoming | collected... | reverse complement strand
CATTTGAAGCATACGGCTTGTCGAAAACCCACACCCCGCCATATGGGTCAGTTACCTCATAGCCGTTTAGGTCGATGACATGTATCACTACTTTTGTTAGATCTATGAAAGCGAGCGGCAGTCGGACTTTATAGCTGCCGTTGCTGAGCATGACATTCCCTTCATAGAAGCCTTCGGGGGTAGTCGTCGATGGAGCAACCGAGATAGAAAATTGGCCGTTGGTTCGGGGTGTAAGCGTTATTGATGAGGGCGAGACTGCGGCCCGGTTGGTGGCCTGGCTAGCAGCGGTGTAATTCACATACATCGAAAACCAGTCTTGAGGATTAATGGAAAACGTCTGCGATGAGCCTGTTTTGATTAAGGTTATGTTTTTCTGGACACCAGTTGGTAATCCATAAGATACCGGAGCTTCGGAAAAGAAGACCTCAGCGCTGGAGGCGTTGGGGACATAGAGCTTTCCTGCGCCGGCATACCACATCGAAATGTTTAATGGCTTGGAGCCGGTGACTAGAGCCGATTTGACCATCGCCGGAGTCCAGTCCGGATGGAGCTGTTTTAGCAGAGCGACGGCGCCCGCGACATGCGGCGTTGCCATGCTGGTCCCGCTCAAGCTGCCGTAGCCAGAGGAAGAACAAAGAGAGCAAGACCCTTTTGGGAGGGTCGAATATATTCTAACGCCAGGAGCGGATATCTCCGGCTTTAAAGCGAAATTATAAATCGAGCCGCGCGAGCTGAACGACGCCAATCCTCCTGCAGTGCAATAGGTGCTTGATGGGTCTGATGTTTTACACGTCGCTCCAACCGTGATTGCGTCCGGAGCAAGGCCTGGCGAGTCAACTGTGTACATATTCGGGCCGCTGTTTCCTGCAGCCACGACTACCACCACGCCGGCATTTACCGCCCTGCTGACTGCCTGGCTCAACGAATCGGTTGGCGTTCCTGGTCCGCCGAGGCTCATGCTTATGACTGTGGCGTGGTCGCTGTAGTTGCCGTCCTGATTCGGGTCCATCGCTCTCTCTATTCCGTTGATTACATTAGAATAAGAGCCACTTCCACCACTATCTAGGACCTTATAGGCATAGAGCTTCGCGCCAGGAGCAACTCCCTTCAAGGCACCGTTCGCGGCGACTATTCCCGCGCAGTGCGTGCCGTGGCCTTGGTCATCCTTCGGATCAGCATCGCCATTGACAAAGTCCCAGCCGCCGATTACTTTGCACGACGGCCCGAAACAGCCACCAAGGTCTGGATGGGTATAGTCTATCCCTGTATCCACAATGGCTACCGTGGTTCCGATGCCCGTAACATTCTGGCCCAGACTATCGCTCATCTGCCAGACCTGCGGCGCCCCTATCTCCGGCACTGAACTGTTCAGGGAAGCGTGCGCTATGGTATTTGGGTAGGTATTTTTCACATAACTGGATTTTTTTATGTTATCCAAGTCTTTCTCTGAGACATTCAGCGTGATGCCGTCTAAGAGAATCTTGAAATCGTACATTACTTTTGACTGGCCGATTCTCTTTGAGATATCGGCGAGCGCCAGGCTGTGCTCATTGACTAGCTTGTCTTTCTGCGCCTTCAGGACATTGGGCAGGCTCGTCTCATTGCTTAGTGCCTGCTGTTCATAGCGTTGGGCTAGCGCCAGCTTCTGCGCGCCGATAGAGCCACCGATGGACTGCGCCTGGGCCCTTAGGCTCTTGGCCTCGGCCCTCAAGTCATTAACCTGCTTGGTGACGGCGTTGCTCTTGGCGATTATAGAATCCTCCTTGAACTCGATGATATAGCCTTGCGGGGGCTCTTGTGGAGAAATGTTACCCGACGTCAATATGGTGTTTCCATCGCTAACGACCGGCTGTGGCGAAGCTACTGAAATTGCTTGTGACGTCATTGAATCGGAATAACTTGATTTGGTGGGCTGGATTAAAAGTTGGGTGCATTTTTTAGTTGTGATATCGCAGCTCTGCCCTGGCAGGCAGCCGCAGATATTACAGCTATCCACCAGTTTGCCGTTGTCACACAATTTCGGTTTGGTTACAGAGCACTGGCCATAGACCGTACCATCGGAGCACTTGGCCACGGCTAATGTCAGTATGCTTTGTCCAGTAATCGGCTGGGATGGCTGGAACTCGAGCAGAAGGCCCAGAATAATCAGAAAAGCGGAGAATGCTATCAGATATGTGAACAATATCTCTTCTTTCATACTCTCGTTAAGAAAACGAATTTAATGTATATAACTATTATCCTTGTTCAAGTGGCGGAAGAGCTGGCAAAGGTGGCAGTCTCTCTTCTGGCGGCTTGAACCAGACTACCATGACGATAGAGCCGAAGACGAACTCGATCAAGATAAGGGCTATGATGTACTCGAAAATCCTTGAGGCGCTGGGCCCTTCCTGGCTGACTACAGATGGCGGGTTCTCTAATAGCCAGACCTTAGCAGATTTGGACATGGTCACGTTGAGCGCATCCAGCCTGACTGTCACCGGATAGTTCCCTATCGGCGAGTACAGCGGGAATAGCCTTATGCTCATTATGCCAGTCTCGTTGACCCCTAGTCCGCTGTCGAGCATATACGAGTTAGCGCTCCATCCTGTCGGTAATGACAGGACTGCGGTCACGCTGGACAGATTGCAGGTGCCGGTGTTCTTCACTATGACACTTATCTCCTTAGTGACCCCTTGTGGCACGAATATCTGCTCGGGCACCGTGACTTCCAGGCTGCTGACACAGGGCTCTTTGGTCGGTGTGACTGTCAGGTTTGTCTTTGGTGGTGTCCATCCGCCGCCTCCGCCGCCCCCTCCTCCGCCTCCGGTGGGCGGCTGCGTTACTGGCGGGCTGACTATCGTAAGATTACTAGAATAGCCTGTCCCGCTGTAGTTCTTGCCGTCCGACAGGCGTATAGAGCATTGCCAGGTATCCCCTAACGTCAGATTGGCTTTCGCTAGCGAGACGTTGAAGTTGTACAGGCTCGGATAGTTGTTGTTATAGTTTTTAGTCGAGTTCGGGACGCCGTTCTTGAACCAGCTGACCGTCGCGTTCATCCTGTCATTGTCTAAGTCAACTATGGTATCGTAGCACAGCAAGTCTGAGTTGACTGTGTTCGAGCCGTCATAGCTGACGAGAGAGGGCTGGGGCGCGTTCGGCGGGCTGTTGACTCCAGGCAGGTTCCTTATGGTCAGGTTGTTAGACTCACTCCAGGTGCTATTGGCTTTGCCGTCTGTGACCATTATCTTACATTGCCACTTCTGACCCACAGATAGATTGCCCGACTTTAGGACAGCGGTCGAGAAGTTGCCATTAGACAAGCCGTTGTATCTGCTGACCGCAAAGAGCGAGCTGTTGTTGTACCAGTTAGTTGTAGCGTTGATGGGGTCTCCGTCCAAATCAGTCACCTGTGCCGAGCAGGTCAAGTCCTCGCTCGTCGTGTTTGCCCCAAAGGTGCTCACTAAGAATGGTTTTGAAGTGGTCGGAGGATTGTTGACCGGAGCAGCATGGCACGCATTATTTGAGCATGTCTGGTTGACAGGACATCCGCACACGCTGCATTTACCGACCAGTGTTCCATTATCGCAGTATACCGGCTTGGTGGCTGAGCATTGGTTGTAAGGGGTGCCATCGATACAAGCTGGACCGCCGTATTGTACGGTTTTCGCTTCTGACCTTTCCCAACTGCTGTATTTCTTACCATCAAAAGCCCGCATAATACAGTAAATCGAGTCTCCAACATTTAGTATCTTCAACGGATAGGTTGTCTCGACTGTGGAGCCGTTCTGGTAGTCCGATGAAGCTGTGCCAGTGTCTATGCCATTTATGTTCCATTTTCGATAAACAGTCAATACTGAATTGTCCGAATCGCTGACCTTTGCAGTGCAGACCGCTATGTCGTCAGTCGTGAAACTACCGGTCTGGCTGCTTATCTGCGGGGTGGAGAGAACGGGCGGGCTATCCTCGTAGCAGGCCCCTGCTTTGCAGTTCTGCGTGCTGCTTGGGCATCCGCAGATATCGCACCTATCAATCAGATTCCCGTTGTCACAATACTTGGGCTTGGTGTTGGAACAGTTGCCGTATGGGGTCCAATCGCTGCACGATAGAAATGGTAACGTAGAGGCATGCAGGGTGAACGAGCGGGTTATTGGTTCATAGACGCCTAGATCAAAGCTCACACTGACGTTCAGGGTCTCGCCGGGCTGGGTGAACAGCTCGACTGGGTTGAAATGCCAGTCGAACCTTATCGTCCCGTTATGGGCGTGCGTATTCGTGTCAACATATTCGTCTAATAATAGGGCTACCTTCCTGTTCCCTACTTTTAGCTCCAGCGGGATTCCGGCCACCGGGTGCAGCGCCGTTCCAGCGGAGGTTGTCAGTCTGCCTGTCAGGAGCAGATGGGCATCAGTGTTTTTGTATTCGAAATCAGTCAGGCTGGCTGGCGATAAGTCAAAGTAGACTGGGACCTGCTTGAGCGCGGCGTTGTTTGAGGTATATTCCAAGTAGTTTCCAGACGAGTCGGACAGGTTGAGGTAGAGGTCTATAACCGAGGTATCGGCTGCAGTCGGTATGGCCGCGGAGAACCGGCCTGAGCCTAGGCTGGTCAACGGCAAGGCTGTCCATGCACCTGTTGCCCCTGGCCGCCATTTCGCCGAGGCAGTTACAGGAGACTTGTCATCAGCCGCTGAGAAATTCATGCCTATCGGCTGACCAGAGACAAAGCGCTGGGGCATGCTGAAGCCAGTCATGTATGGCGGGTCGATGTCATTGCCAGGGACCTTGAACCCCAGGTGTATCTCGGTCGAGTTGGAGATTTCGCTGTAGAACGGAGAATAGGATATCTGCGCTTCGTATGTGCCTGCGCCCCAAGAGAGGTTGAGATACCTAACGCATGGGGGCTGGGTCGCAAATTCGACTAGAGCGTATACCCCTGCTTGTTTTTTATTATAGTACAGATACATCATCGGCTCCTCATATCCAGAAGAATCTGCACCACTTTGGTCGTGCAAGAGGGGGGAGAACAAAACCATCGTGTCATTCCTGTTTTCTGTATGTAAGCTCGGATACAGGGGCCCGGCTGCAATCGTCTCGTTTACCGATTCTTTCTGGACCGGTGTCAGGAAATTTCTGTCGACCATGTAGACGTTCTGTGCAACAGTCTTTTTCATGACATTATAATTTGGGACGAAGCTGTCGGAGGTCAGGTGTCCAGTGAGTACATTCTCTGGGAAGTACTTATCAGTGAATACGCCCTGGACATAGGTGGTTCTGGTCATCCCGGAGAAGAACGGATTCAAGCTGGTGTCCGTGTCCCTCCTGGTCCAGAACGCGGCTTCCAACCCGCTTGCTCTGCTGTCGCCACCATACAGATATGGCCAGTCCATGGTCCCTAAAATGTTGTATTTTATGTGGTATTCCGACATGTTGTTTTCTTGTATCCCTAAGACTCTCGGGGTTACCGATGCGTTGAACCCATGGAACTCCCACGAGAGCAAATATTTTAAGTCACCAGTTGACATAAGCGGGTCTTGGTAGAAAGGAACCGACCAACGCGTGTCATAAAAGTTCTGCCAGTTCCTGTTCATGAAGTTCCACATGTCCTTAGAATAAGCATAACCGGTCATCTGGAACCCTATTTCGATGTCTTTTGGAAAATCGGAGACAAACAAATTACTCTGCTTGGGCAGTGAAAAATATTTATAACTCTGACCTGCAATACTGTAATCGGTTGTGCTTGAATCGTCTGAGAGGTTGATTCCGTTCGGCGGCGTATACCTCCAATAGACCCTATAGTCCCTTGGATAAATCTGGTACCCTTCTTGGTTGGTGCGATTAAGTATCACTGGGGCTGCATCGCTCATCCTGAGGTAGATATCCTTGTCCTCTCCCGGGCTCACGGTGAAGTTTGCGGACAGCAGGTATGGATCATTATACGTAAATAGCAGTTCGTGGCCCATCGCAATGGTGCGGTAGTTTCCGGGGGGCAGCAAGAAAGTTCGTGAACTCTCTTCCCCGGGGCCACAGGTTTCTCCTGAGCTAAGAATCGCGAACGCCAGAGTTGGGTTTGGAGTATCGAAAACGTAAGTATTTGCATTTGGATGGCATACCTTGCCCCCATTATTATCGGTAACGTGTATGGTTATCTTGGACAAATCCACATAACCGAACGGGAACCTGACCTCCTGCTGGCCGTCGCTCATTAATATAGAGCCGTCGAAGTAGCCATATAATGAAACTGGGTTTTTTATTAGTAAAAGAGAGACCTGCTGGCTGCCACCAGTGCCTATCGCGGCGGAAGCTGGGCTTGCAGACCCCTGGTTTACCGGTTCTTTTGGCGCCGGCGTGAAATTTCCGAACATGCTGCGCCAGTCTTTGGTCGTGATGGTAAACGTCCTCGATTGGCCGGAATTCAAAATCTCGGTCGCCTGCGCGGCGTTTGTGATAGAACCGTATGAGATGATCGGGTTAGAGGCGAATATGGTCGCGCTTGAGGCGTTGGGGACATAGAGCTCGCCTGCTCCGGCGTACCAGAGCGAAGCATCCATAGGTCGTGCGCCCGTGATTATGGCAGACTTGATTTGCGATGGGGTCCAATCCGGGTGCGCCTGCTTCAATAGAGCCACGGCTCCCGCGACATGGGGAGTCGCCATGGACGTTCCGCTCATGGCCATGTATCCAGTCGGGCTGCTGTGTGATGTGCCTGAATACGGGACCGTTGAGGTGATGCTAACGCCGGGCGCGGATATCTCCGGCTTAATCAGGAGTTCGGCTCTCCCTCTTGAGCTAAATTTTGCGAGCACGCCGCTCTTGTCAACGGCTCCCACGGTTATGGCCTCTTCCGCGCATCCCGGCGATGAGACCGTCCCGAAAGACGGACCGCTGTTTCCCGCTGCTACGACCACGGTTATCCCGGCATCAACCGCTCTCTTGACCGCTTGGCTGGGTGCATCATTCGGATCGCCGCCGCCTCCCAGACTCATGCTGGCGACATCGACATGGTCGTTATAGTTGCCGTCGCCGTTGGGGTCCATCGCCGCCTCGAGCGCAGATACGATGCCAGACATTGAGCCAGTTCCCCCGCTATCAAGTATCTTGTAAGCGTAGAGCTTCGCGTCAGGAGCAACGCCCTTCAAGACACCGTTAGCAGCGACTATCCCCGCGCAGTGTGTGCCATGTCCATTATCATCTTTCGGGTCGGCGTCGTTGTTGACAAAGTCCCAGCCGCCGATGACTTTGCACGATGTCCCGAAGCAGCCGCCCAGGTCAGGATGAGTATAGTCTATTCCTGTGTCTATTATAGCCACTCTAATCCCCTTTCCAGTCACGTTCTGGCCGTTAGAGTCTAATTTCTGCCACATTTCTGGCGCTCCTATCCTGGGAACCGAATCTGTCAACAGCGCCTTGACCTCTAGGTTTGGGTAGACGTTCTTGACGTAAGGGGATTGCTTTATGATTTCTAAATCGGAATCAGAAACATTTATGAGAACGCCATTGAATACTGTCTTATATCTGTTTGCAATGCTCAGTTTTCCGGCCTGCAGTCTGGAGACGAGGTCGCTTATCGCGGAGTTCTGTTCTGCAGTGACCTTGTTTCGCTGCTCAGTCAAAAGCGAGGCCTCTTGCTTATCCTTTTCTGCGGCGACTTTCTCGATATAGGCGATTTGCGAGTCCTTGGTCAGCCTGTTAGTGCCTAACGAGGTTTTTGCTTCCTGCTTGAGGGATTCCGCGACATCGCCCAGTTCGGATATCTCATAATCTATCTCTGCCTTCGTCTCGGCGACAGGCTCCTCCTTGAACTCGACTATGTAGTTTCCTGTTTCAACAGTTTCGACTTCTGCGCCGATTTCCTCTGTCTGAATTTCTTTAAGTGGTTGGAAATAATCGTTGAAGGAAGTACTAACAACCGCTTTTGGCAGGGTAGGCGGCGCAGCATAGCACGAGTTCGAATTAGAGTCGCAGAACAACCCCGCTGGGCAGCCGCAATAGGTGCATCTGTTCTTAAGCTGGCCATTATCACAGTATTTCGGCGCGGTGGCAGAACAGGCGCCATAGAGCGTGCCGTCAGAGCACCTCTGTGTTACCGTCTGGTTTTGTTGGACATAATAGCAGGAATTGGTGGTGGCATTGCACGATAGACCTGATGGGCAAGTGCAGAGAGCGCACTTATTCACAAGCGTGCCATTGGAGCAGTACTTAGGCCTTGTAGCTGAACACTGGCTGTATAGAGTCCCGTCGCTGCAGACCTGGGGGGCGGTCTGGTTCTGCTGCGGGGGAGAATAACAGGCGTTAGTCGTAGAATTGCATGACTGGCCCGAAGGACAACCGCAGGACACGCATTGATTGATCAGGCTTCCGCTCGAACAATACTTCGGCTTGACGATAGAACACTGGCCATAGAGAGTCCCATCGGAGCATGCCTGCGCTGGCTGGCCCGAAGCATTATAACAGACCCTGCTGGTCGCATTGCACGATAAGCCCATGGTACAGCCGCATAAGGGGCAATAATCCAGCAGTGTGCCTCCCATGCAGTACTTCGGCTTGGTCACAGAACAGGCGTTATATGATGTGCCATCGGTGCAGGTCGGATTTGTCCCTTGTATCAGAAGCTCTGTGGAATTCTGCCATTGACTATAGGCCTGCCCGTCTGTGGCTCGCATGCCGCATTTTATTATGTCTCCAGAAAGGGTAGATGAGTAAGAGAATCGGGCTAAAGAGCCGTTCGGATAGCTTGGCATCATAATGGTGTATTGGAGGCGGTTGTTCTTGTACCAGGCTACCGTCACGTTCATCCTGTCGCCGTTAGGATCTGTCACTATCGCGTAGCAGTTGACCGGTATTCCCGGCGCGTTGGAGCCGTCTGTGGTATTAATCGACGGGACTATCGTGTCTGGCGGCAGATTCCCATCGAGGCTGGCGAAGATTAGCGGGGTTATCTGGTTGACCGCTCCTGAGCCAAGGACTATCAGAGAGATGGAAAAGACTAATGCAAAAACAAGGAAATTCTCTAACCTCATAATCCTCTCATAGGATAACTCGGGCGGTGTTTATAATATTTCCTAAGGGATGCTCACAACTTCGTTGGCGGTCTCGGCCCGATTGGCTCTGGCATCTCATCTTCTTCTTTTTTTGGCCTGTACCAAATAAGCAGTATCACCGAGCCGAAGACGAAGTCGATCAGGATTAGCGCTATTATGTACTCGAAAACCTTAAATTCGCTTGCTCCTTCTGTGCTGATTACATAAGAGGGATTCTCCAGCAGCCAGATTGTTGCGCTCTTCGATAGGCTGATATTGGGTGCGTCCAACTTGACTGTCGCAAGATATTTGCCTGCCGGGGCGTCAGTCGGCAGGATGGTCAGGCTGATTGTCTGACTCTCGTTGACATCGAGTCCCTTATCTAGTATGTATAAGTTACATTTCATCCCTAACGGCAGAGCCAAGTCCGCAGCCACGCTAGAAACAGGGCATGTGCCTTTGTTTGTAATCATCAGGCTCACTTGTTTTGTCACTCGCTGCGGGATATAGATGTTTTCTGGCACAGTGACCTCTAGACTGTTAATGCACGCTGGCGCTGGTTGGGGTGGCGTCCCTCCGCTGGGCGGCGCTCCTCCGCTGGGCGGCTGGGTTGAGGGTGGTGTTCCTCCCCCGCTCGGAGGTTGTTGCGTCGGTGGCTGCGGCGGTTGTGGCGGGGCTGGCGGGGCGACTATGTTCAAACTGTTAGATACACCCCAATCGCTATAGGCTCTTTCATCGTACAGTCTGATTCTGCATGCCCAAGTATCTCCTATCGACAGGTTGCTTGACGATAGGATGGCGTTGAAGAAGCTGCCGCTGTCCAGGTTCTGCATATAGTCAATGGCTATCGCTGGTGTGTCGTTGACCAGCCAGGCTACTGTCACGTTCATCCTGTCGCCATTAGGATCCATCATCGTGTCATAGCAGTTGAGATTGCCTGTTGTTGTGTTAGAGCCGTCGCTGCTGTTCAACACTGGATTTGGGGTATGCGGTGGGAGATTTGTGGGTGGGGGAGCGAGTATCTTCACTTTGTTTGAGAAACCGGAGTTGCTGATGCTTTTCCCATCTTCTACAATCATGCTGCACTGCCACCAATCACCAGCCGATATGTTTGCCGACTTCAGGACAGAATCCAGGGTGCCGTTGCCCATGTCCTTGTACATTATGGTGACGGCTATCTCATCGTTCTTGTACCAGTTTGTCGTAATGTTCATGGGGTCTCCGTCCAAATCCGCTATCCTGCTTGAGCAGTTAAGGTCCTCGCTGGTGGTGTTTGTCCCATAAGTGCTTATTAGAACGGGTAATGAGGCGGTTGGAGGATTGTTTGGAACATAGCAGGAGTTGTTTGATGGGCTGCAGCTCTTGCCAGCGGGGCAGCCGCAATTGGTGCAGTTGTCCGCGAGAGTTCCGTTCTTGCAGTAAATCGGCTTGGTGGCGGAGCACTGGTTATAAGGGGTGCCGTCGGAGCAGAGCGGCGCGTAGCAGGCGTTTGAAGTCACGTTGCAGTTCTGGCCTATCGGACAGTTGCAAGCCGTACAATTCTCTATAAGCGTCCCATTGCTGCAATATTTGGGCTTCGTCACAGAACATAGGTTGTATAGAGTACCGTCTGAGCACATCGGGACGTAACAGGCGCTGCTACTGGCATTGCACGCCTGTCCTGCTGGGCAGCCGCATCTGGAGCAATTGTCTATAAGCGTTCCGTTGCTGCAGAACTTTGGCCGGGTTAGCGAGCAGTTGCCATAGCCAGTGCCATCGGAGCAGAGGGGCGTATAACAGGCGTTACTAGAGGCATTGCAAGAATAGCCGGAAGGACAGCCGCATCCTGTGCAGTTGTTCACAAAAGTACCGTTTTGACAATATTTCGGCAGCGTTACAGAGCATTGGCCAGATAGAGTCCCATCAGAGCAGTTTTGTGGCAGCACTATGATAGAGTAACAGGCATTACTAGTAGCATTACAGGACTGGCCCGCAGGACAGCCGCAGGAAGTACAATTGCTTACCAGGCCAGAAGCGGTGCAGTAGTTAGGCTTTGTGGCGGAGCACTGGCCGGATAGAGTCCCATCGGAGCACACATACTCGCTAATCTGCAGAGTATTTGAGCGATTGGTGCTGTAGTTCTTTCCATCATATGCTGTGATCTGGCAGTACCAATAGCCAGCTAACACGCTCCCTCCGCCGAGAGTCATGCTGAATCGAGTCCCATTAGGATAATTGTTGTTATAACCAAAAGAATAATTGCTCGCGCCGTTCAAACTCCATAAAACAGTCACGTTCAGGTTATCTCTGTCCGCATCTACCAACAGGCCAGAGCAGTTGAGCGCTCTTCCAGCCAGGTCGCTATTGTCAACGCTGGCCATGACGGGGTCTCTAACGCTAGGCGG
>Ga0315281_10012835_pt1 | contig 11378 bp, 9 predicted proteins | sample YL17G07_0_MG_FD_204540 | JGI IMG/M metagenome (GOLD analysis project Ga0315281, IMG submission 204540) | Sediment microbial communities from Yellowstone Lake, YNP, Wyoming, USA - YL17G07_0 | ecosystem: Environmental > Aquatic > Freshwater > Lake > Sediment | place: USA: Wyoming | collected... | reverse complement strand
TGATGTGGCCCCAGGCGCCGGAGGTACCGCGTTTCATGTATGCCGGGCAACTTCTCGGCGAGGTGAATTTCAGGGCGGCGCCGGCCGAAGCGAACGGCGTCGCCGGATTGCTGCGCCGGCTTGTCGCGCTCGTCATCGGCGAGCAGCCGCCAACGGTGCTGCAGCGGCCGCAGTCCGGGACGGTTGACGGCATGGGGCGGATTCTTGTTACGGATGCGAGCCGTCAGGCAGTCTTCGTGTTCGACCCGGTTGCGGGCGAGATGCTGGTGTGGGACAAGGCAGACGGGCTCGCCAATTTCATTGCCCCGATCGGAATTACGAGCGGTGCGAATGGCCAGATCCTGGTCGCCGACGCGCAACTCGGCATTGTCGCCCGCCTCGATTCACGGGGGAATCCGGGGCGCGCGATCGGACGCGATGTGCTCAAGCGGCCTACCGGGTTGGCGTACGATGCGGTGCGCAAGCGCATTTTCGTCGCCGATACCTACGCGCATGACATCAAGGTTTTCGACGACGACGGGCAACTGCTGAAGGTAATCGGTCGCCATGGTGAAGGTGCCGGCGAATTCAACTTTCCGACTTTCCTCGCGTTCGCACACGGTGAGCTGTATGTTACGGATTCCATGAACAGCCGTATTCAAGTGTTCGCCGATGGTGGCGATCGCTTGCGCTTGAGTTTCGGCAGGCGCGGGCTGTATGTCGGTAACCTGGTGCGGCCCAAGGGCCTCACGGTGGACAGCGACGGAAACATATACGTGGTGGAGTCCTATCACGACCACTTGCTGGTATTCAACCGGGACGGTAATTTTCTGATGGCGATTGGCGGTCTGGGGCAGGAGACCGGCAGTTTTTATCTGCCGGCCGGCGCCTGGGTGGACAGTCGTAACCGGGTATTCGTCGCCGATATGTTCAACGGGCGCGTAGTGGTATTCCAGTATCTGGAGACGGGCGGCGATGGTGGATAACATCCGCGGCGTACTGATGACGGCATGGGCGGTGGTCGCAGTGGCGGCAGCGGGCGCGGCCTGCGCGGCGTTGGTCCCCGATGTGCGCAATACCAAGCACAATCTTTCGGCAAGCGGCACCGGCACGGTGAAAGCGACCATTGAGACGCAAGTGTGCGTGTTCTGCCATACGCCGCACGCCGCGACCTCAGGCGTGACCCCGCTTTGGAACCGTGCGCTATCGAACGCAACCTATTCGCCGTACACGTCGTCCTCGCTTGATGCCAATGCGATCCAGGGTGCGCTCGATCAGCCCGGCGGCAGTTCCAAGTTGTGCCTGTCCTGCCATGATGGCACGCTGGCGATCGGTAACGTCAATGTGCTGGGCGGGCAAGGCTCGGCCACCGCGGGCACTATTTCCATTCCGATGACCGGCACCGGTACGGGTGGTGTGATGCCGGGAGGTTCCGGGACGACAACCGGATTCACGCGCAATCTCGGCGTGGAGCTCACCAACGACCATCCGATTTCGCTCAATTTCACGAGTGCGCTGGCCACGCGTGACGGCGAATTGCGCGCGGTGGACGTCAACCAGAGGTGGCCGGCGGGCAGCGGCAGCGTCATCGGCGTGCGCGCGCCGGGTTACCGACCGACATTGCCGCTGGAGAGCACCGGCGCCGGTGGCGTGGGACAGGTGCAATGCGGTACCTGCCACGATCCGCACCTGCGCGAGACCGACACCACGCGCGGCAACCACAAATTCCTGCGCCTGAATCGCTTCCAGCAAGCGACTCCCACCAATACTCACGACGTGGTGAACGACATCATCTGCCTGTCCTGCCACGACAAGAACCAGGGCAGCGGCACCTGGGCGTACTCGGCGCACGCCAATCCCCTGGTGGCGACACCCACCTACCAGGCAACGCCCGCGGCACAACGCGATTTTCCGGCGAACCTGCCGGTGTGGAAGGCGGCGTGCCTCAACTGCCACGATACGCATACCGTGCCGGGTTCGCGCCGGCTGTTGCGCGAGGGTACCGACAGCGCGACGATTCCGAAGGCCGGCGGCAATTCCGCGCTCGAGCAGACCTGCTACCAGTGTCACACCGATAGCGCATCCAGCGTCATTACGCCGGGCACGACGGTGCCCAATATCAGGGGCGATTTCCAGCTGGCGAGGCGCATGCCGATTACATCGAGCGATCAGCCGGCTGGAAGTGAAGTGCACGATATCGGCGGTAATTTCAGCGACGGATTCGTCGATTGCGCAACCGCGGCGAACCGGTGCGGGGCGGACTCGCTGGAGTCCCGCGCCAAGCTCGGTGTGGGGAACCTCAATAACCGTCACGCCGAGTGCACCGACTGCCACAACCCGCACAGGGTGGTGAAATTCCGTTCAGTCGTGGGCAACCCGCCCGGCAGTCTGTCCGGCGCGCCGGACGCCGCGGGCACTCACGCGCATACCGACACCGCCGGCTACACCCACACCAACATTGCCTCCGGCGTGCTGCGCGGCACCTGGGGGGTGGAGCCGATCTATGGCAGCGCCTCGTTTCAGAGCCTGCCCTCCAGTTATCTGGTCAAGCGCGGCGATCCGGGCACGAGCGCGGATACCAGCGCGACGGCCGCCTATGTGACCCGCGAGTACCAGATCTGCCTCAAGTGCCACTCGGACTACGGCTATAGCGACAACAATACCTATCCGGCCGGCAACCGGCCGAGCGCCGGCTATCCGGGCGGCACGCCCTCCAGCACCAACAATCTTACCCAGTACACCAATTTGGCCAAGGAAATCCAGGCCCCGTTCAGCCACAAGGGCGAAATCACCACAAACGATTCGGGCGCCGGCTCGGCGTTTTCGACCAACAACCACCGGTCGTGGCATCCGGTCATGGACAGTACGGGGCGTACCGCCGCCGTGCGCGGCAATATGACGGCTAATAACTGGTTTTTTCCCTGGCGCAACGCGGTCGGGGTCCAGACCATGTACTGCACGGACTGCCACGGATCCAGCACCGGCACTACCACCGTGATTCCCACTGGGGGCGAGAATGGCGACCCGTGGGGTCCACATGGCTCGACCAATAATTTCATCCTGAAAGGGACCTGGGCGTCTTCCACCGGGGTCTCGGACCGATCGCCGACGGCGGCGGACATCGCGGCCAACGGCCTGTGTTTCAAGTGCCACAGCATCAACCAGTATGCGGATCGCAACGCGAGCGGCGTGAGTGGATTCGGCAGCGGCACCGACAACTACCATGCGCTGCATGCTGACAGGATCGGCCGGATCCGCTGCAGTTGGTGTCATATCGCCGTTCCGCACGGCTGGAAGAACAAGGCGTTTCTCGTCAACCTGAATGACCTCGGCCCCGAAGCCGGCCAGGCGGGCAACGTCGAGTGGCGGGTGAATGCCAGCACGCAGTTCTACAATCAGGAGCCGTACTATCTCAACGCCAAGCTCAAGGTTCGCAGCTTCGCCAGAAGCGGCAACTGGGTCGATACGAACTGCGGCTCACGCAACATCGGACCGTTCTTTGGCACGAACGGGAACAACACGCTGAACGGGAAAGATTGGATGGGGAGCGTATGCAGACCTTCGCCGTGATCCGTTCGCGCGGCGACTGGCTCGTTGCCGCTGCCTCGTTGCGGGTGACACTGGTGCTCTTGGCCTTGTTCGCCGCCGGCGTCGCCGCGACCTACGCGCTCGACACCGACGCGGCATTTGCGCTAAGCGCGCCGCTCGGGCTCCTGGCGCTCAATCTCGCCGCGGCGATCGTCGCAAACCCGGTGTTTCGGCGGCAAACGGCGCTGCTGGTCTTCCACCTTGCGCTCCTGGCGCTGGTGGTGCTGGCGGCCGCGGGGCGTCTCACCTACCTGAAGGGCCAGATCGAACTCGCCGAAGGCGAACTCTTCAGCGGCCAACTTACCCAGAGCGAAAGCGGGCGATGGCACCGCTCGCAGCTTGAGCGCGCGCAGTTCGTCAACGAGGGCTTCACCATCCGCTACGAAAAAGGCGTGAGCAGGGCCGAAACCCGCAATAGCGTGCGCTGGCTGGACGACCGCGGCGCCGAGCAGCGCGCGGTGATCGGCGACAACCAGCCATTGGTACGTCACGGTTACCGCTTCTACACAACCTTCAACAAGGGCTTTGCGCCGGTGTTCGTGTGGCATCCCACGGGCGGCGCGGCGCGGCGCGGCACCATCAATCTTCCTTCCTACCCTGTCCACGAATACCGCCAGGCGTTGGAATGGACAGTACCCGGCACACGCACGACGCTATGGACCATGCTGCAGTTCGACGAAGTTCTGCTCGATCCGGAGCAGGTCTCGCAGTTCCGCTTGCCCGAAAGACACACGCTCGTGGTTCGCATAGGCGAGGCGCGGCACGAACTCGCGCCCGGCGCAAGGCTCATGTTGCCGCAGGGCGTGCTGATCTATGAGCACCTGAGCACTTGGATGGGCTACACCGTTTTCTACGATTGGACCTTGCCGTGGCTGTTTGCCGCCTGCATGCTCGCGGTGGCAAGCATGGCCTGGCACTTCTGGCAGAAATGTGTGGCGCAGCCGTGGGATGGTGACGCATGACGGCGGAACTGCAGCTTCTGTGGCTGGCATTGATGCTCTACACGCTGGCGGGCTCGACGGCGATCGGCGCCGCGGTGCTGGCGAAACGCCCCGAGCGGATCATTCTTGGCGTTATCATGATTGGGCTGACCGCGCACGCCGTCTCGCTTGGGTTGCGCTGGGAGCGCCTGGGCCACGGGCCGTTCATCACCCTGTTCGAAATCCTGTCGAGCAATGTATGGAGCCTGCTGGCGATCTATGCGCTGGCGTATTGGCGTGTGCCCGCGGTGCGGCCGGCGGCGATGGTGGTCATGCCCGTTCTGTTCCTGATGATGGCGTGGTTGCTGGTGACCAGTTCCGCGGCAGGGCATTTCCCGCCCACCTATCGCACCGTCTGGCTCTACGTCCACCTGCTGTTCGGCAAGGTTTTTCTGGGCTCAGTGCTGGTTGCTGTCGGCGTCGCAGGCCTGATCCTGCTCCGCCATGCGGGTGTTGGCGTCGCACGCCTGCCGCAGCTTCCCGACAACGTCCGGCTGGAAAATCTCGCCTTTAGGTTCATGATGGTCGGGTTCATCTTCGAATCGCTGATGCTGGTTGCCGGCGCGATCTGGGCGCAGGATGCGTGGGGCCGCTACTGGGCCTGGGACCCGCTGGAAACATGGGCGTTTGCGACCTGGCTGCTGCTGGCGTTCTTTATCCACCTGCGCGTTACCGTAAGCCTCAGGCCATATCAAAGCGCGGCGCTGATCATGGCCGTGTTCGTGCTGGCGTTCCTGACCTTCTTCGGTGTGCCATTTGTCTCGACGGCCCCGCACAAGGGGGCGGTGTGATGAATTGGCAGGCGCTGCGCGCACCGGGATCGCGAGACGTGCGCTGGCGCGTGCTCGCGCTGACGGTCATCGCCATTGCGGCCGGGGGTCTGGTGATCGCCGCCGTGTCCGATGGCGGCCTGTTCGGTTGGCGATTTTCAACGGCCAGTACACCCGTGGGCACTCATGGACAGGCGACAAATCAGGCCCGGGAGGAAATCCAGCGCCGCTTCCAGCAAGGGGTGGTCATGCTGCACGCCAAGCGGCACGAGTACGCAATGACTGCTTTCCATCGCGTGCTCGAACTTGATCCGGCGATGCCGGAAGCCCATGTCAACATGGGGTTCGCGCTGATCGGGCTGCAGCGCTACGGCGCCGCGCGCGACTTCTTCGAGAGCGCCATTGCACTGCGCAAGCAGCAGGTCAATGCGTATTACGGGCTTGCGGTGGCGCTCGATGAGTTGCACGACCGGCCGGGTGCGATCGGCGCCATGCGCACCTACGTCCATTTGAGCAAGTCGGACGACCCTTACCGGCGCAAGGCACAGGCTGCACTCTGGGAATGGGAGGCGGCACGGGAGCAAGGCGGTGCGGCGACGGGCCGGGCCCGGACACGCTAGACGGGAGGTCGTGTGCCAGTTTGCCGCACCTGACGCGACTCGAATCCTTGCTGCGTTGATTCTCGCTTTTGGCAATCCAGGCAGATTTTTCCCGTAATTGAGAAAATGCGATCAACGCGATGCTATCGGATCTGGCAAGATTAGGACAAATCCTGGCTGGGCACCGGGAGCGTGCGTCTCGATGCCTTGTTTCAATAGCAGCGGAGAAAGCTTGATGGCAGTGCTGCCCCTTTGGCGCACAGGGTTGCTCGCGGTCTTGTCTTTGCTGCCTGCATGCGGACAAGACTCCAGGGGTATAGCGCCAGGGGTTGGCGCACAGCTGCCGAGCGTTGCGCTGACCGGCCTGATGGGTGAAGCGCCGGTCTCGACTGCCGCCTTGCTCGGCACGCCGCTGATAATCAATTTCTGGGCGACGTGGTGTGAGCCCTGTCGCGATGAGATGCCGAGCCTTGAGCGTCTGTCGCACCGGCTTGCCGCGCACGGCGTGCGGGTAATCGGCATCACCGTAGATAATGACCTGAACCTCGCCGCGGAGTTTGTGCGCACCCGCAGGCTCACATTTTCCATCTACGCTGATGCGGACAAGAAGCAGTTTCAGTCCTTGCTGCGGGTGAAGTCGCTGCCGGAAACGGTGCTGGTTACGGCCGAAGGCGTGGTTGCCGCGCGCGTCGCAGGCGCGCGGGACTGGAACGGCGCCGAGGCCGACCGGCTGCTGGAACATGCGCTTAAGCTGCGGCTTGCGGCCAAGCACTGACAGCCTGGTTCAAGCCGATTGCGAACGGGGTATCCGGCGACGCGAAGCAGGAGTCCGGAATTCCTGATCTGGGTCAATAGTATCTACGGGGGGCGTGTCACACAATGCGTCCTCGATAGTCCGGCGCCCTCCGCCGGACCGGGCGCAAGGAGGTAATTTGAATCTGGCTGGGCAATTGACCGGCGAGCCGAGTGGCAGCGGGACAAGCGGGTTGAGCTTGGATAGCGCGCCCGTATCGCGGCGTACCAAGGTATCGCTGCGCACCAAAGGCGTCATTGCCTTCATCGTTGTCATGTTGTACGTCGTAGTGATCGGCGTCACGCTGGCGCAGCAGCGCGCCACGCTGCGCGCAACGGTCGAACAGCAGCGAAATACGTATGAGGTCGAGGAAGCGCTGGGACGCGTGAATTCGGCTCTGGCGTACGCGATTCTCAACGTGAATGAAGCCTATTCCACCCCCAATTCGCGAGCGACTTCGGACACAATCGCACTTGACATCGGGGCGGTTCAAGCCGGCTTGCAGGGACTCAGCGAACGCTATCCCGTGATGAAGCCATGGATTGTCCGGCTTGAGCATGACAGCGCCATGATCAGAGCCGAATGGGGGAACAAAGGGCTGGTCGAACTGCGCGAGAGTCTCCACCAGCTGGTGACACAACTCGACCTTGTGACTAGCGAAGTGCGCCATCAGCAACAAGCGCTGACCGAGAATTTCCGCAACGTTTATGACTCGATCACGCTTACCTCGGTGGTCATGGGGCTGGCTGGGGCGTTGATCCTCGGGGGCGTCGTAATATGGTTTTTTTCGCGACTGGTATGGGACATCCGCAAGCTGCAGGCGCGTGCGACGGATGTGGTCACAGGCTATCGTGGCGTGCCCATACCGATCACACGCTACGATGAGCTCGGCGCGTTGATGGAGTCCGTCAACACCATGCAATCGGAACTGCGGGAGCGTGAAAGACAGCTGGAAATCGCGCGCCGGCAACGCTTTCACCACGAAAAGATGGCGGCCATCGGATCCCTGGCTGCGACGATCGCGCACGAGGTGAACAACCCCATCGCCGCCATCACCGGGGTTGCCGAAGCGATCCAGGACTATCGGATTTTGTCGATGTGTTCCGGGGAACGCTGTCGGCCCGAACTCATCCTGGAACAAACCCGCAGGATCAGCCAGATCACCCGCCAACTCGCGGAGATGACCACACCTTATTCTCCCGAGCCGCAACTTCTTGATCTCAACACGCTGGTGCGCCGCACGTGCGGCTTTATCCGCTACGACAAACGCTTTGGCAACATCGAGTTCAACTTCGAGCTCGATTTGGAGGTGCCGGCGATCAACGCCGTTGCAGATCATCTGACTCAAGTGCTGATCAACCTGCTCATCAACGCCGCCGATGCGACCGGCGATATCGTCGGCCGCGAACCGTCGATTGACGTCGAAACGAGATCGAGCGGCGGGGAGGTCATGCTGGTGGTGACGGATAACGGCTGCGGGATGGACGCGCCGACAATGGCGCGGGCGTTCGACGAGGCGTTTACAACCAAGCCGCCCGGACACGGCAGCGGGATAGGCCTCTTCATGTGCAGGTCGCTCATCGAGGCCGAAGGCGGGCGCATCGAGCTTGACTCGACACCGGGCAGCGGCACGCGGGTGTCGGTCTACCTGCCGCGTCCGGCAATCCGGGAGTAAGGCGCGATGTCCTCGATGCACGTGCTGGTGCTTGACGATGAACTGGCGCTGCGCGAGATTCTCGGCTCGATCGTGGCGAAAGCCGGTTACTCGGTGGATCTGGCGGCGAGCGTCAAGGAGGCAGCCGCCAAGCTCGCGCGCGGTGACGTGGATGTCGCACTGTGCGACATCAAGCTGCCCGATGGCAACGGCATCGACCTGGTGCGCGAGGCTGTTGCTACCGGCATCGATACCGCGTTCATCATGGTGACCGCTTATGGTTCGATGGAGACGGCCGTCGAGGCACTCCGTGCCGGCGCTTCCGACTATATGGTCAAACCGGTTCGCAACGAGGAGGTGCTGCACCGCCTTGCCAGAATCGCGGCGGTGCGGGGTTTGCGCGAGGAAAATCAGGCACTGCGCAAAGCCGTGAAGTCCGGCCTGGAAGGGCTCTACCGCTGGGAATCTGCGCCGATGATCGAACTGGAGCGGATGGCGAGCCGGATCGCGCCGACCGACAGTACGGTTCTCATTACCGGTGAAAGTGGAACCGGGAAAGGCGTAGTCGCGCGCGCGATTCACGAACAAAGCCGGCGCCGAGAAAGGCCATTCGTCGTCGTAAATTGCAGCGCGATTCCCGAACAACTGCTCGAGAGTGAGTTTTTTGGCCATACCAGAGGAGCATTTACCGGCGCGGACCGTGCGCGCAGGGGCCTGTTCCTGCAGGCCGACCAGGGAACGATCTTCCTGGACGAGATCGGCGAGTTGCCGCTGCACATGCAGGCCAAGCTGCTGCACGTGATCGAGGACAAGATTGTGCGTCCTGTGGGAAGCGAGCAGGCGCGGCACGTCGATGCGCGTATCGTGGCGGCGACCAATCGCAATCCGCAAGAGCTGGTGGCACAGGGGAAATTCCGGGAGGACCTCTATTTTCGCCTTAGCGTGTTCGAAATCCACGCGCCGCCGTTGCGCGAACGTCAGAGCGACATCGGGGGCCTGATTCGGCATCTGCTCTCCGGGGCCAGGGACGCCAACGACCGGCCCCGCGCTTTGCAATTGGATCCCGGCGTCGAGGAGATATTGCTGGGCTACTCGTGGCCGGGCAACGTGCGCCAGGTCCATAACGTGATCAGCCGCGCGCTCCTCCTTGCCGAGGGCGATTGCATCGCGTCAGGGGACCTCCCGGCGGAGATAATCCGCAGTTCCGCTTCGACGATGCAAGCAGGCACGCAAATTGCTCGCGCAGGGTACCTGCGCGACCAGTTGCGAAGCTTCGAGGCTGAGGTCGTGCGATGTGCAATCGAGGAGGCGGGTGGCGACCGCCGGGCGGCTGCGCAACGGCTGGGCATAGGGCTGTCCAGCCTGTATCGCAAGCTTGAGGAACTGGAGCGAGACGGGCTGCTGGCGGGTACATCGCCTGGCTCATTGCCTGCCGAGGGCTAGGGTCCGCCGTCCGCGGCAAGTCTGATGCGCCACAGACTTTGGCTACGAACGCGTTGCAGGAGGTTGGCTACGATGCAAGTACAGGTTCAGGGGGCGAGGATGATGGTCTCAAGGGTTCTTGCGGGGCTTCTCGCGTGGCACGCTTGCGCGGTCTGGGCCGCGCCGGAAGATGATTATCGCGCAGGCGCGGCGGCCTACCGCGGCGGGGACGTTGTGCAGGCAATGGCCCTGCTCAAGAAATCCGCTGACGTCGGCCATGCACCGTCGCAGTCGCTGCTTGCGTATATTCTGGACAAGGCTGAATTCAACGACGAGGCAATCGCCTACTACCGCAAGGCGGCGGCACAAGGCGATGCTGAAGGAGAGTTCGGCCTCGGGTCGATGTACGCTTCGGGCGAAGGAGTCAAACGCGATCCCGCTGAAGCGCGCAAGTGGATCACGCGCGCCGCCGAAAGGGGCCATGTGTCGGCGATCAAAGTGCTTGCGCTGGCCTATGTCAAGGGTGAACTCGGAATCAATGAAGCAGAACGTGGCAGCGCAGAGGCGTTGCGCTGGTTACGCCGCGCCGCCGACTCTGGCGATGTGCCGGCGATGGAGCATCTCGTGCTCGCATACCGCACCGGGGCGTACGGGCTGGTCGTTGATCTGAAGCAGGCCGAGGCGCTTGCCGCTAAGGTACGGGCAGCGCAGGGCGTGGCTGAAAAGGGTGCAGCGAAGAAGAGGGACAAGAAATAGCATGATTACGAGGATACCGAAACGCGTCGTGACGGAGCAATTCAAGGGGTGCGCCAAACGCGGTGCGCGTGTAGATCGTGGTGCCGGTGCGCTGCGCCTGCTTCGCCGCGCGGTCTTGGCGGGGCTTTCGGCGTTTATCGTCACCACGCCGGCGCACGCCGCCGACGTCATCAAGGGGTCGCAGTTGTATGCAAGGCATTGCGCAGCGTGCCACGGACCAAACGGTATCAGCGTAATGCCGACAGCGCCCCATCTCGCGCGAGGCGATCGACTCATGCAGTCCGATTTGGCGTTGCTTGCCTCGTTCAAGTCCGGCAAGAATGCGATGCCCTCGTATATTGGCATTCTTTCGGACGCCGAAATTCTCGACGTTATCGCCTTCAGCCGTACGCTGCGCCGATGAACCCGCGCGTGATGCGGCGCGCATGGCCCGCACTGCTGCTGATTGCCGCCGGGGCGATCGGGGCCTATGCACTCTATGCGCAAGAAGGAATACGGGCGGTCACCGCCAAGGCGACACCGGCACCGGCGCCTGCGCGGGGCTTGATACCGGCTTCCCATCCAAGAATTCCTGCCTCGCACCCCCCCATTTCCAAGGCTCCTCCAGGCGCGGACGCGCGTGTAGGCACGGTAACGGTGGACCCGACGCGCGCATTTACCCACTTTCGCGTCGGCAACAACAGCGTGACGGCGATCTACGCTGACGGGCCCGTCATGTGGCTGGGCACTTCCGGCGGGATGGTCCGCTTCGATACGCTTTCCCGCGAGTTCAGGACCTACGACGCGCGTGACGGACTGCAGTCCAATGGGATTCTTTATCTGGGAAAGCTGAAGGGA
>Ga0315281_10012834_pt1 | contig 11379 bp, 13 predicted proteins | sample YL17G07_0_MG_FD_204540 | JGI IMG/M metagenome (GOLD analysis project Ga0315281, IMG submission 204540) | Sediment microbial communities from Yellowstone Lake, YNP, Wyoming, USA - YL17G07_0 | ecosystem: Environmental > Aquatic > Freshwater > Lake > Sediment | place: USA: Wyoming | collected... | reverse complement strand
GTAGTGACGGCCACGCCGGTCCCAAAAATTCCGAGCGCCGAACTCTCGGGCGTGGTCGGTGTGAGCTGGACCCGCTGGCGCGTGTAGCCCGCGGTTTCGGCGTTTGCGATGTTGTGGCCGGCGACATCCATCGCCGCCCGTTGGCTGATGATGGCGGTGCGCGCGATGCTGAGCAGCCCCTCGAGCGAAGGCATCAGACCCTCCGGTCGACGATGTTTCCGCCGGGGCCGCTGTCGATCGCGCGCGATCCGTCGGGGTATCCTGTCGGCCCGGGGGCCGGAAGCCCGCAGAGCGACCGCACGTAGGCATCGCTGGCGTCGATCGCCCGACGCAATACACGCCGGTTCAGGTCGACTTCCCGCTGCAGCGTACGCGCTGCATCGGCCAGGTGGTCGATGGCGGCACGCACGCTCACGGGTGGCACGCCATTGAAGAACGACTCGAGTGCCGACAGGCTCAGGTCCTCGCTTTCGCCGAGCAACTGGGCAAGCCAGCGCCGGCGGCGGCGCGCCTCACCGAGCGTCGCAAGCACGCGGTGCGTGGAGAAGACCGACTCATCGACGCCGTCCAGGTCGTCGATGGCCACGGCGTCGCGCTGGCGCTGCATGGTGGCGGACAGCTCCGTGAGGAGTTTCGCTTCGGAGCGGAGCGTGTCGGCCAGCCGGTCGGCGAGGCGTGAGGGCGCCATCATCGGGCCCGTCATCTCTTCGTGGATCGGCGGTCGACCGGGGGTGGAGGGGCGGGACATCAGCGGTACTCCGGCGGCGTCGCGTGTGGCCCCAGCGCGCGCACGATCGCGCTGCCGAGTCCGTGGTGCCACTGCGCAGGAGCGCGATCGGCGAGTTCCTGGTCGAACAGGGACGTGAACATCGCTTCGCCGCCGCCGTCATCGACGGCGGCGTCCTGGGGAACGGTGTCCCGCATGGCCTTGAAGAGTTGTTCCACAAAGACTCCTTCGAGCCGCGATGCAGTTTGCCTCAACCGGTCGGTTGGGGCGCCAGCCGACGTGGCGGCTGCCGCGGCGGCACGGGATGCCGCAGGGGAGGCGGCGGCGAGCGGGCTCATCGCGCCACCACTTCGGCCGAAAGCGCGCCGACGCCGCGGAGGGCCTCGAAGATCGCGGCGATATCGGAGGGCGTGGCGCGCATCGCATGGAGGGCGGAAGCGACGCGCTGCACGCTCGTGCCGGTGGGGACACGAACGTCACCGGGCGCGGTGGCCGAATCGGCACTCGCGCCAATGCTCAGGGTGATGCCGCCGTGGCTGACGACCGCTTCGCCGACGAGCAGGTCACCGCCGGCGACGATCGTGCCGTCGCGGCCATCGATGACGATGCGTGCCGCACGGCTTGTGCGAACGCGCAACTCGCGGACCTTGGCGAGCGTGCGGAGGAAGCTCGTCGACGTGTCCTTGAGCGTGAGCGCGATCGAGCCCGGATCCTCGATGGTCGCGTTACCCGGGCCGCCGAAGGCCGAGTCAATGGCCGCCACAATGCGCGTCGCCGTCTGGGTGTCCGGTTCGCGGAGCAGGAGCTTCGTGGCGAGTGCGGCGGCCGGACGGGGCAACTCCACCTCGAGCGCCCCGCCGTCCGGAATGCGCCCGGCGGTTCCGCCGGCCAGCGACCGGCGGGCCGGATCGGAGGCACTCATTAATAGTGCACCTTGGGCGGCCGCGAACGGTCTGCCGCCAGCTTCGGCCACGAGCGGCGTCATCCAGAGGATGCCACCACGGAGCGACAGTGCATCACCGAGCGACGACACACTCACCTCGAACCGTCCGCCCGGGCGAAGGTACGGCGACACCTCGGCCGTCACGAGCACGGCGGCGACATTGCGCGTGCGCAACACCGCGGCGGGCACCTCAACGTCGAAGCGGCGCAGCAGGTTGACGATGGACTGCACGGTCTGCCTCGAGCCGTACATGCCGGTGACGCGATCGCCCGTGCCGTTGAGCCCGGTGACGAGCCCGAAGCCCATGAGCCGCGTGGCCGGGGCTGCATCGGTCAGCACGAGATCGCGGACGCGCGTGTCCTGCGCACGGATTGGCGCGACCGAGATCGCCATGAGCAGCAGCGCGGCGAGCAGCGTCGCGGCGAGCGGGTGGAACCCGGTCATGGCCACAGCGCACCCAGCATGCGGGAGATGATGCCCGCGCGCGGGCGCCCAAGCGCGCCTTGCTGCGCGTAGTTGATCTCGGCGTCCGCGATGCGTGCGGACTCGATCGTATTGGCGCCGACGGCGATGTCCTGGGGGCGAACCCATCCAGTGACGACGACGTCCTGCTTGTTCTTGTCGACGTTGACGAGCTTGTGCCCACGAATTTGCAGCATCCCGCCCGGCGACACGGCGACGACTCTGGCGCTGATGAGCGACCGGAAGTCGTTCTGGCGGAGCGCTTCGCCTCGCTTGCGCGAGTCGCCGGCGTTGTTGAAGTCCATCGTGGCCTTCATGCTCGTCGACACACCGGTCGGGCTCGCCGGTGGTTCGATGTCGAGCCCGAGCTGTTTCTGTCGTGCTTCCGAGTTGTTGTCCGTGAGGTTGGCGGAGGCCTGGGTGCGTTCGCTGACCACGATCGTCACGATGTCGCCGACATGGAAACGCATCTTGTCCGAAGTCCACGATTGACGGGTCGACGGTTCGAGGGCAAGCGAGTCGGCGACGGGTTTGACGGCGGCCTTCGCCGTGCGGCCTTGCGCCGCGACCGCGGGGGCGAGCGCGGGGGTGAGCATGGCGACGCACGCGATGGTGCGTGCGAGCGTGTTCGCCGCGCGAAGGAGTACGTGCCAGCGCGCGCGCACGGGAATCGCCACGAGACGTGTCGTCATTGGATGCGTACCGTTGAAGGACCGGCGACCACGCCGGTGAGCGAGTGTTGCCCGCCGAACCGAATACGGACGCGGTCGCCGAGGGCGCCCGCCATCATGGCTGTTCCGTCGCGTGCAACCGTGATGCCGGCCGCCACCAGGCGAACCGATACCGTTTCGCCGGCGCGGACGAGTGGCGGCGGCGCGACGGCGGGCGCGCGAAGCGGTTCGCCCGCCCGGATTGTTCGGCGCGTGACCCACCCGACGAGCTGCAGAGCCCGCGGATCGGTCGGCTCGGCCCTGATATCGGCGGCCGACAGCATGTGACCGCGCTCGAGGTCGCGCGCGGCGCGCGGCGCCGCCTGGCCGTGGGCGAGTGGAGCGGCTGCCGCCAAGAGGAGGAGCCAGCGCAGGCCCACCGGACGCGCGGCCACGGTCAACGCACCAGGTTGTTCGAGATGTCGGCCATCGACTCGCTGTTCTTGATGGCCTTGGAGTTGATCTCGTAGGCGCGCATCGCGGTAATCATGTCCACCATTTCCTGCACAATTTCGACGTTGCTGCTCTCCAGGTAGCCCTGCTGAAGGCGCCCCATCCCTTCGTCCTGCGGAAAGCCGGTTGCGGCTTCGCCACTGGCGGGCGTCGCGATGTACAGATTTTGTCCCAGAGACTGGAGCCCCGATGGGTTGGCGACGCGGGCGAGTTCGATACGGCCGAGCTCGGTCGTCTGGTTGGCGGCGGTCGCACTGGTCGCCGACACGATGCCGTTGGCCGAGATCGTGACGCCGGCTGCGTCCGGCGGGACCTTGATGCCCGGCAGCACCGTGAGTCCCTCACTCGTGACGATGGTGCCCTGGTCGGAAATCTGGAACGATCCGTCGCGTGTGTAGGCGGTCTGGCCGTTGGCAAGCTGCACCTGGAAGAAGCCGTCACCATCGATGGCCAGGTCGAGCGGGCGCTGGGTCTGTTCCAGCGCACCCTGCGAGTGAAGCCGGGTGATGCCGGCGAGCCGCGTCCCGCGTCCCACCTGGATCGCCGGCGTCGTGTTCGCGTCGGCGTTGCTCACCGTCTGGGCGCCCTGAACCGTCTGGTAGAGCAGGTCGACGAAATGCGCACGGCTTCGCTTGAAGCCCGTGGTATTCACGTTGGCCAGGTTGTTGGCGATGACCTCGGTTCGGGCCTGCTGCGCGGCCATGCCGGTGGCGGCGGTACGAAGGGCGGGATCCATTGAACGCTCCGGTGATGCTTGTGGTAACGGTGGGTCAGACGGGCTTGCCGAGTTCGGTCACCGCGATGCCGCGAGCCGAGTCGATCGTGGTGAGCACTTTCTGGACGCTGGCGTACGCGCGTTGCACGGCGATCATGTCGACCAGCGACGACACGGTTCCGACATTGCTCTCTTCCCGCACGCCCTGGCGGATGCTGCGTTGCGCGACATCGATGCGCGTGCGCGCTCCTGGCGCGGCGAAGAGCCCGGCTGCCTCGTGTTGCAGGCGCGTACCCGCCGGTACCGTTTCGAGCCGCAGCCGTGCGACCTGATGCCCGTCGGCGACCACGGCGCCACTCTCGTCAATGCGTATGGACGCGACGTGTGCCGGAAGCACGACCGGGCCGCGTGTGCTGCCCTGGGCATCCTCTTCGCCGAGCAGGGGATGGCCCGACTGGTCGACAATCTGGCCCTTCGTATCGAGATGGAGCTCGCCACCGCGGGTCAGTCGCTCACCGCCCGGCGTCTGCACAACGAAAAAGCCATCCCGCTCGACTGCGAGGTCGAGCGGTGCTCCCGTCGCGGTCATGGGGCCGCTCGTGAGGTCGGTCGCGGTGTCGATGACCGGAGTCCGGCCATCGCCGAGCAGGTGCGCGAACGCCCGCTCGCCCTTGAACCCGTCGGTATTGACGTTCGCGAGGTTGTTCGCGAGCACCTCCTGCCGTCGCTCCCAATAACGGAGCGCGGCTGCCGCGGTCTCGAGTCCCCCTGTCCGGATCGACGTTCCCATGTGCTGCCTCCTTGCTCTGGTGCTTCGTGGTGCTATGCCATCGCAACGTCCGTGCCACGCGGTGCCCTGACCGTCCGCGGGGTCGGGCCGCCCGTGGCTGTCGGCCGGACGACCGCTGCCGGGCTCCGGCTGGGCGTAAGCGCCGTTCGGCGGGCAGTTCCTGCCGACGCAGGCACGTTCTGCCGAGAGGCCGCGGGGCCGGCGAGCAGCATGAAGACCACGTCCTGCTGGAGCTTGGTGCGACGGGCGATCTGCCGGATGTCGGTCCCACTCGCCCCCATCGATCGCGCGACGTCGTGTGCGCCGCGACATGCCCGGGCCGCATAGGTGGCGAAGGAGATGCCGACGACGACGGTCGCGAGGCTCAACAGCACGGTCAGTGTAGTCGGTGTCATGCGACATGCCTCCGAATTGGTGCGAGTACGGCGCGCAGGTTGGCCAGCGCCTTTGACCGGATCTGCGAGACGCGCGATTCGGTCAGCTCGAGGATCGTGGCGATCTCGTGCAGCTTGAGTTCCTCGAAGTAGTAGAGCGAGAGGACGATGCGCTCCTGCTCCTTCATGTTCGCCAGCGCTTCGCGGAGACGCAGCGCTTCCTGATCGCCGGTCATGCGGTCCTCGACCCCGTCTTCGTCGCCGCTGGTGAGTGTTTCGGCGGGAATCGGCGCGCCATCGTGGTCCGTCGCCGCGTCATCGAGCGGGACCTGGACCGCGCGCTCCAGGTCGGCCTGCCAGTCCCACAGGGTCAGTATGTCTATGCCGAGGTGCTCGGCGACTGCTTTGTCGGACGGCGGCCCCTCGATGGTACGGGCGAGTTCTTCTCGCGCGGTGGAAATGGCTCTCGCCTTTCGCCGAACGGATCGCGGAACATGATCCTGGCGCCGCAGCTCGTCGAGGATGGCGCCGCGAATACGCGGCGTGGCGAATGTGCTGAAGGCCAGCCCGCGCTCAGGCTCGAAGTGCTCGAGCGCGTTGATGAGCCCGATGGTACCGGCGCTCACCAGCTCATCGAACTCGAGGTCCACGCCGAGTCCCCTGGCGACCTGGCCAGCGACGAAATGCACCAGCGCGAGCTGCTCGGTGAGCAGTTCCTGCCGGGCGTCCTGGTCGCCATTGAAGAATCGGGTCCAGAGTGCCTTGTTGTTCATGGGGTCATCGTCTCCTGAGGGGCCCGTCAGGCGCGGCCGACCGGCGCGCGCCATCATTGAGTTGTACGAGCAATCGCTGTGCCAGCACGCGGGCGGCCTGACCCGCGACCGTGTGATCGGCGATGAGCCGGAGCGGCTGGCCGGAGAGGGCTGCCGCCAGGAGGGCGCCGTCCTCAGGAATTGCGCCAGCGTAGTCCAGGGCTCGGCCGAGGAACCGCGAGCTGGCCTCCTGGAGCTGGTCGAACACGATCCGGCCACGCTGGTCGTCCAGCCGGTTCGCGATCACGTCCAGGGGCGCGCCCGGCCACTTCAGTTCGATGGCCTTGACCAGCGCGTAGTTGGCGGCGATGGCCACGGTCCCGGCACCGCTGACCGCGACGAAGCGCCGTGCGCCCGCCGCGCCCGCCGTGATGACAGTGTCGAGCCGCGAACCGGCGTCCACGATCACCACGTCGTAGTTGCGGTAGAGCTGCGCCACCCGGCGGAACAGGGCGCGCCGCTCGCCGGCGGACAGCACGTGGGCGTGATGACGCCCCGACGCATCCGCGCCGGGGCCGCCCGGCAGGACCGAGAGTCCGCCATCCAGCTCCAGTACGCATCCGGCCGGCGCAACCGACCCGGACCGAAGTCCACCAAGTCCAAGCGGCGCATCGACACCAAACAGGCGGTGCAGCGTGCCGACGAGTTCATCGCCGTCAACCAGCAGCGTCCGGTGCCCTTCCGCTGCACACGCGATGCCGAGGAGCGCCGCGACCGTGGAGGTGCCGCAGCCACCCTTGCCGCTACCGATGACGACCACCCGGTCGTCGTCGGTGCGCCAGTGTTCGCGTCCGGTCGCGGCCACGAAGTGACGAAGCCCCTCCATCTGCGTGCTCACGTGAGAGCTCACGCGAACGCCATTCGGCGTGGCGCCACATCAAGCGTCTCAAGCAGCAGCGGGCCGGCCGTGTGCAGGTCGGCGGGGATGTTCTGCCCGTCAGTGACCCAGCGCAGCGGGAGGGCGAGTTGGCCGGCGAGTTGCGCGACCATGGCGTCGTTCGGTACTTCGTCGAGCTTGGTGAGGAGCGCATGCGTCGCACCGGCAGCGGCGAATTCGCGGGTGAGGGCGGCCGCCAGGTCGATGCGCATCGTCGCGGGAACGACGAGGTGCGTCTCCTGGGGCTGTATGGAGCGCAGGATGACCCGCCACGCCGGGTCGGTGCCGTGCGGCCCACGACCCGGTGTGTCGATGATGATCACATCGCACGAGGCGAGGCGCCGGCGCGCCCCGGCGACTTCCGCCGCGTCGTACACGATTTCGAGCGGGAGCTCGGCGGCGTCCGCATAGCCCTGCAGCTGCTCGATGGCGCCGGCGCGATAGGTGTCGAGGGCGAGGAACCCAACCCGCCGGCTACCGAAGGCCTCCGCGTGCACGGCCAGCTTTGCCGCGGTGGTGGTCTTGCCGGCGCCGGTGGGACCCACGAGCGCGATATGGAAGGGCTGCGACCGGCCGCCGCGTCCGGATCTCGACGCGCCAATGCTGGGTGGCTCGGGGGCGAGCAATCGGTGAAAGCGCCTGATCTCCGTCGGGGCAGCGGCAAGCACCTCGATCATGGGTCGCGTGCCGTCGTGCACCGTATGCGAATGCAGGATTATCGCGTCGTCGCCAAGTGAGCGGCGCGCTTCCAGGAATACCGTGGCGAGGTCCCGGCCACGAAAGGCTTCAAGCCGCATGTTGCATCTCCCAGGTGGCGATGGCGTTGAGGTTCACGAACGGGGGCAGTTCGGCGAGCGAGAGCACCGGAAGCGCCGGCATGACGGGTTCCACGAGGCGCCGGATGCCGATGCGAAGGCCGGGCGGTACGATGAGGGGCAGGGGGTGCGCATCGACGGACGCCGTGGACATCGACTGCAGCTCGCGAAGCAGCCCCGCCAGCAGGTCGGGCGTCATGAGACTGGTTCCGGGCTGCGCGGCGCGGGGCGCAAACAACCCCATGAGTGACGCCTCGAGGCGCGCGCCCAGGGTGATGCCGCGCAGGGTACCGGACTCGTCCATGAACCGGTGCGCGATGACGTTGCCGAGGGCGCGGCGCGCGTGCTCGGTGAGCTGTTCCGGGTCCTTCACCTGGTCGGCTGCGTCGCCGAGCGCTTCGAGGATGGTGACGAGATCGCGGATCGGAACGCGCTCGCGCAGCAACCGCTGCAGCACGCGGTGCAGCGTTCCGAGGGTAATGCGGCCCGGGATGACTTCGTCCACCAGCACGGGGTGGGTCCGCTTGATGGTGTCCACCATCTCCTGCACATCCTGGCGTCCGAGCAGCTCGGCGGCGTTGGCCTTGAGCGTTTCCATGAGATGCGTGGCGACCATGGTTGCGGGCTCCACGACGACGTACCCAAAGGCCTCGGCTTCGGCCCGGCGCGCCGGCGCGATCCAGCGGGCCGGCATCCCGAAGCTCGGGTCGTCGGCTTCAAGCCCATCGATCGGTTGCAGCACACCGCCGGTGTCGAGCGCCAGGAGGTGACGCGGCATCACGTTGGCGCGCGCGACCTCCGACCCACGCAGCTTGATGACGTACTCGCTCGCCGGCAGGCGGATGTCGTCGCGCACGCGGATGGCGGGAATGAGGATGCCGAACTCGAGCGCGGCCTGCTTGCGCAGGAGGCCGATGCGGTCGAGGAGGTCGCCGCCCTGTCCCTGGTCGACGAGCGGAATGAGCGCGTACCCGACTTCGATCTCGATCGGATCGAGCTGCAGGAGGTCGAGCATCGGGTTCGGAGGTGTCACGGCCTGATCGGGCTGCGGCAGCGTGAGCTGCGCCCGGGCGTCTCGCTGTTCGTGCTGGCGCGTGGATGCGCGGGCGAGGGCCGCGAGACCGCCACCGAGCAGGAGGAACGGCAGCACCGGGAGCCCCGGCACGAGCGCAAACGCGCCGAGCACGCCGCCGGCGATGTACATGGAGCGTGGTTGCGCGCCGAGTTGCTCGGTGAGCACGGTGCCGAGTCGCGCGCCCCCGGCGACGTGCGTCACCATCAGGCCCGCGGCGGTGGACACGATGAGCGCGGGAATTTGCGCCACAAGTCCTTCGCCGACCGTGAGGATCGTATACGTTGACGCGGCCTGTGCCAGCGGCAGTCCCCGCTGCACGACGCCGATGAATATTCCCCCGACGATGTTGATGCCCGTGATGAGAAGGCCGGCCACGGCGTCGCCCTTCACGAACTTCGAGGCGCCGTCCATCGCGCCATAGAAATCCGCCTGGCGGCTGATGGCCGTGCGGCGCTGCCGTGCCGTGGCTTCGTCGATGAGCCCCGCGCCGAGGTCCGCGTCGATCGCCATCTGCTTGCCCGGCATGGCGTCGAGCGTGAATCGCGCCGCGACTTCGGCCACGCGGCCGGCGCCCTTGGTGATGACGATAAAGTTGATCCCGACGAGGATCAGGAACAGCACGAGGCCCACGGCGTAGTTGCCGCCGATGACGAACTGTCCGAAGGCCTGGATCACCTGGCCGGCGTGTCCTTCGGACAGGATGAGGCGGGTCGAACTCACGTTGAGGGCCAGCCGGAACAGCGTGAGGAGCAGGAGCAGCGAAGGAAACGAGCTGAAGTCGAGCGGATCGGACGTGTACAACGCCGCAAGCAGCACGACGAGCGATATGCCGATCGAAAGCGAGATGAACAGGTCGAGCAGGAATGCGGGCAAGGGCACAACCAGCAGCGCGATGACGAACACAATCGCGATCGCGACCCCCATTTCGGCGAGCCGACCCTCGCGCGTCTCGGGATGCGGAGCGGGCACGGCACTCATGAGGGCGCTCCCGCCATCCACCTCGGCCGCCGGCCGACGAGGGCGCGCTGGCGCACGATGAACGCCAGCACCTCGGCGACCGCGGCGTACAGCGCGGCCGGGATCATCACGCCCACCTGGGACGATGCCAGCAGCGCGCGGGCCAGGGGCCGGTTCTCGATCACGGGCACGCCGTGCTCGTGGGCGAGCTGCTTGATGCGTTCGGCGATCCGTCGCTGCCCCATCGCGAGGACGATCGGGGCCGGGGCCAGGTCGGGGTCGTACTGGAGCGCGATCGCGATATGCGTCGGGTTGACGATCACCACGTCAGCCTTCGGCACGGCCTTGAACATCTGACGCCGAATGCGCGACCGCGCCGCTGACCGCATGCGCGACTTGAGGAGTGGATCGCCATCCTGCTGCTTCATCTCCTGGCGAACCTCGTCCTTGCTCATCCGCAGGCTCTTCTGGAACTGCCAGAGCTGGTAGGCATAGTCGGCCGCGGCGAGCGCGAGGAACACGCCACCGGCCGTCAGGAGCAGCTTGACCGAGTAGTGGCGCATGGCCTCGAGCAGACTGCCGGGGCCGCGGCCCGCGAGGTCGATGAAGTCGGGCCATGCGATGGACAACGCACGCCACACGGCCCAGCCGACGATCCCCACCTTCAGCAGCGACTTGATGAGGTCGGCAATGGCCCGCACGCCGACGAGTCGCGAGGCATTGCTGGACGGGCTGATGCGCGACCAGTCCGGTGCCAGCGGCTTCATCGTAAGCACGCCGCGCCCCTGCAGCGCGCCGGCACCGAGCGCGGCGGCCGCGAGACCGCCGGTGAGCATGGCGACGATGCCGACCATGTCGCGGCCGGTCACCTGCAGGAGCGCGACTGCGGCGCCGGGGGTGTTGGCGGCATCTCCGACGTGCCGGAGCCCGCCGCCGAACAGATCCAGGACGCGCGCGCCGGCGCTGGGTGCGACCAGACTGACCGCTGTGGCAGCGCCGAGGAAGAGCACCGCGGTCCCGAACTCCACGGACTGCGGAATGCGTCCTTCGTCCCGCGCCTCCTGGCGGCGCCGGGGCGTCGGCGCTTCGGTGCGTTCCTGCTCGCTGTCGGCGGCCACGGTTCTGCTACCTACCGCGTGCCCGCGGCCGCTGGCGCGAACGCGCGCACCACCGGACCGAGCATGCTGTCATTGAGGGACGTCCAGCCACCGAGCAGGTGACCGATCGCGGGGATCGCCGCCGCGAGCGTGACGAGTCCGAGGGCGATCTGGATGGGGAAAGCCACCGACAGGATATTGAGCTGAGGCGCCGCGCGCCCAAGCACCGCGATGGCGATGTTCGCGATGAGGATGGCCGCAATGACCGGTGCGGCGAAGCGGGCGCCCAGGACGAACAGGGCCCCTCCCGTCTGCACCATCATGCTGACGCCGTTGGCAAGCGACACCGGGGTCCCAACCGGAAACGCCTGGGCGCTGTCGGCGAGCGCGCCAAGCATCACGGTGTGGAGATTCAGCGATAGCAGGAGCGTGATCGCGAACAGGCGGCCGAAGCTTCCGAGTACCGGTGTCTGTGACGCGTCGAGCGGGTCGAGGATGGCCGCGCCACTCAGTCCGATCTGGATCGCCATCACGTCACCCGCCGCTTCCGCGGCGCCGACGATGATGGCGGC
>Ga0315281_10012833_pt1 | contig 11380 bp, 12 predicted proteins | sample YL17G07_0_MG_FD_204540 | JGI IMG/M metagenome (GOLD analysis project Ga0315281, IMG submission 204540) | Sediment microbial communities from Yellowstone Lake, YNP, Wyoming, USA - YL17G07_0 | ecosystem: Environmental > Aquatic > Freshwater > Lake > Sediment | place: USA: Wyoming | collected... | reverse complement strand
TGGCGCACCTGTTCAACGGCCTGTTCCACATGGCAAGGACGCACGCCCTCAACAACACCGCCTTCGACGTCCCGGTGCGGGAGTTCGGTGCAGCTCTGTGCGAGCTCATGGAGCTTCTCGGACCGGCCACCCTGCAGTGCGTCGAGGACCAGATCTTCGTCAACGACCTGCGCATTCGCTTCGACACGCTGATCGAGCAGTCGATCACGCTTGGCGCCGACCTCCAGCGCCACACCGTCGGCGGCCTGACCCTCAACGCTCCCCTCTCCGACCCGGAGATCCGCACCATCGTGCGCCTGTTCTCGTCCCCGCCCACACCCCCGGAGCCGCGCACCGCTCTGCAGTCGGAGTTGGTCGCGGCCGGCATGAGCTCCGTTCAGGTGCACCCGCCGTTCCGCTTCCGGATCACGGGCGAGGAGTTACATCAGGCCACGCGCGAGTTCCGTGAGGTCTACCTTGCGAGTGCCGGCACGGTCGCCAACATTTTCGCCACCCTTGGCGCCGACCGCCTGCCGAGCCCGCTGCCTGTGCGCCGTCTGGTTCACCAGTTGATCGATGCCTCCCGCCTCGGGGACGCCGCCGAGGCCGCGCGCAACGCCGAGGAAGCCCTGCCGCAGTTTGCCCAGCACACCCTCATGGTGACCAATCTCTCGCTCGTGATCGGCCGAGCGGCCGGCCTCTCCGATCCCTCCCTCGCCGACCTCGGTGTGGCGGCGATGTTCCACGACGTCGGCTTCACCATGCGCGAGGACGGCTACTCGGTCCCGTTCGAGCGCCACTCCCGGGCCGGGCTGCGGGTGCTGCTGCGCCAGCGCGGATTCCACCGGGCCAAGCTCCGCCGCCTGCTGACCGTGCTGCAGCACCACTACGCGTTCGACGACCCGGGGGGTCTGCCTTGGCTGTACGCCCGTATCGTGCACATCGCCGATGACTACGACACCCTGACCCGCTACCGGTCGGGCCAGGGGCCGATCCTGTCCACCCCTGACTGTCTGGCGCGCATGGCAGCCCAGGCCGGCAAGGCGTACGACCCGCTGCTCATGCAGCTGTTCTGCAACGTCATGGGGCGCTTTCCGCCCGGAGCGATCCTGAGCCTGGCGGACGGTCACCTCGTGCTGTCGATCACCACGGTGCGCAGCCCCGAGACGTTCGACAAGCCCCTGTGCAAGGTGATCCGGCGGCCCGACGGCTCCGCACCGGTCGAGGACGAGTTCCTCGACCTCGCCCAGGGGGGCAAGGTGGCCAAGGTCCACCACCCGAGGGGCTGATGCCCCTTGGCCGCCACCGGGGAAGGTGGTAGAAGAGGCAGCCTGCACGACGAGGGGAGGCCGCACGCGCATGGAGAAGCTCGCTGGAAAGGTGGTCCTGATCACCGGGGCGTCGTCGGGGATCGGCGCCGGCCTCGGCTTGGAGTTCGCCAGGCAGGGAGCTGCCGTCGCGCTGCTCGCCCGACGTGCCGAACGCCTGCGGGCGCTGGCCGGGGAGATCCGCGGTGCGGGCGGGCATGCCCTCGCGATCCCCTGCGACGTCACGCGCGAGGGCGACCTCGAGCGCGCCGTCGCGCTCACCGTCTCCGGGCTCGGCCCCATCGACATGGCGGTGGCCAACGCCGGGTTCGGCGTGGTGGGTCCATTCGCCAAGCTCCGGCTCGACGACTACCGCCGGCAGTTCGAGACCAACGTTTTCGGGGTGCTGCGCACCGCCTACGCCACCCTCGACGAACTGCGCCGCTCGCGCGGCACGCTCGTCATCCTCGGCAGTGTGAGCGGTTACCTTGCGGCTCCGTCCGCCTCGCCGTACGCGATGAGCAAGTTCGCCGTTCGCGCGCTCGCAGAGTCTCTGCGTAACGAGCTTGCCCCAGAGGGTGTCTCGGTCGTCCTCATCACGCCGGGGTTCGTCGAAAGCGAGATCCGCCGCGTGGACAACCGTGGCCGGTTCCGCCCGGAGTTCCCTGACACTGTCCCTCGCTGGCTCCAGATGCCGACGGAGCGGGCGGCGCGCCAGATCGTGCGGGCCGTGGCCCACCGCCGCCGCGAGCGGATCATCACCGCCCACGGCAAGCTGGCCGTGTTCCTCGCGCGTCACACGCCACGCCTGCTGGTGTTCCTGGTCCGGCGTAACCGGCTCTCCCGCCGGGAGCCGACCTAAGGCCTGTCAGGGTAATACTCCGGCTGCGAATCCCGATAGCATCCGGCTGGCTGTGTCAGCCGTCGCGAAAAGTCCTCGACGTAGCTCGGGCTACGCCTCCGGGCTTCTCGCTCGGTTTCCTTGCCATCCGGCGCCCTTGGAATTCTCGCTTTCGTCGTTTACCCGGACAGGCTCCTAGCGCAATAGTTGTCGCGGGATCAGTTGAGCCCGACGATGTAGATCTTGTCGCCCTCCCGGTTGAGGGTGACGTCGGTGGGGCCGCCCTTGTTCTTGGCCACGGCCACCACCATCAGCGCTTCGGCGACCCCGCGACACGACGTGGAGAACGTGGCGAGCGACCCCAGCCGCCAGAGGGCGAGCGTGTCGGAGAAACCTTCCGCCTTCGGCGAGAGGGCCGCTCCGGCCTGGCTGATGGCCATCGCCCTGGGCGCGATCTTCTCCAGCTCGGCCTCGTCCTCGGCCGTGCGAACGGCCGGGTACACCACGATCACGTACGGTTTTGTGTCCGGCGGCTGGTAGCGGACGGTGAGCTGGGTCTGCCCCGAGCTCTTCAGGCGCTTGGCGCCGTCCACGATCACGCCTGAGACCTTGGCAGCATCCTCGGCACCGCACGCCGCGAGCATCGCGACGGCAAGCCCCAGCAGGATCGACACCACAGGAAGACGCGTGTGCTTCATGGTTCCCCCAAGACCGCGACGGTCGCCGCCAGTGTAGCCGGAGCACCACGAGGGAAGTCAAGCACCCGGGCCGACCGGGTCCCGATCACTCCCCGATGACCTTGACCAGCACGCGCTTGGCGCGCCGCCCGTCGAACTCGCCGTAAAAAATCTGCTCCCAGGGGCCGAAGTCGAGCTTTCCACCGGTCACGGCGACCACCACCTCGCGTCCCATCACCTGCCGCTTGTGGTGCGCGTCGCCGTTGTCCTCACCGGTGCGGTTGTGCCGGTACGCGGTGGACGAAGGGTCGTAGGGCGCCAGCCGCTCGAGCCAGCGCTTGTAGTCCTCGTGGAGCCCAGGCTCGTCGTCGTTGATGAACACGCTCGCGGTGATGTGCATTGCGTTGACCAGGCACAACCCTTCCCGCACACCGCTCTCGCGCACCGCCTCGGTAACCTCTCCTGTGATGTTCACGAACTCCATCCGGGTTGGCACGTTCATGGTCAGGTAGCGCGTCAACGACTTCATTGGACACCTCCACCGGTTGACTTCCCGGCCATGACTACCCCACCGGATCGTCGCACGCAAGGGAACACCATGGCCCGGTGGTTGCGAGCAAGCGAGACCCAGTCTATATTCCGATCTTTGGGGAGGCGACGATGAGGAGAGCGCACGCGGTGGTGGTACTGGTGGCGTTCGTGTTGGGGGTAGCCGTCGGGGTCGCGGCCTCCGGGGGAAAGAAGGTCGATCCGATGATGTACCTCGACACGACCCCAAACGAAGCGGCGCTCGGGCTCTTGACCGTGGCGCTCAAGCAGGCCGGCAACGGTTCCTGGGAGAACATCGCGGTGGGTCGCGTGTACTACCTGATGGGCGACAAGGCGGAGGGGCAGGGGATCTTCGACCGGGTGATCGCCACCAAGGTCAAAAAGGACGACTGGATGCGCATGGGCCGCGTCTACCTCGAGGCCAAGGAGTGGGACAAGGCCAGGGCCGCATTCGACAAGGCGTTCGCGCTCGATCCCAAGGACGAGGCCAACCTCGTCGAGGTCGGGGCCTGGTACAACCTCCACGGCGACCGCCAGACAGCCGAGGATCTCTTCACCAGGGCGTTCAAGAGCAAGCCGGACGAGATCTGGTACACGGTCAACGCCGCGGGGTCCTACGTCGGAGTAAAGCCCCAGTAGGAAACCTCAGACAACCGCCTCGTCGCTCACGACCGTCCCGTCCTGTACGTTTACGATCCGACGGGCGCGCCGGGCGATCGCCGGATCGTGCGTGATGAGCACGAGCGTGTGGCCCTTCCTCCAGAGGTCCTCGAACATCCCGATGATGTCCCGCCCCGAGGTCGTGTCGAGGTTCCCGGTGGGCTCATCCGCCAGGATGATGTCCGGCTCGCAGGCCAGTGCCCGGGCGATCGCCACCCGCTGCATCTCACCACCCGAGAGCTCCACCGGCCGGTGCAGCATGCGATCGGAAAGCCCGACCTGCTCGAAGAGCAACTCGACGCGTTCGCGCCGCTGACGCGCTGGTGTGCCCTTGAAGAGCAGCGGCAGCTCGACGTTTTCAAAAGCGGTGAGCTGCGGAAGCAGGTTGAAGTTCTGGAACACGAAGCCCACCCGCTTGTTGCGGATCTCGGCCAACCGGTCGATCGTCAGCCCGGCCACCTGCTCCCCGCGCAGCCGGTACGAGCCCTCCGTAGCCGTGTCGAGACACCCGATGATGTTCATGAGAGTGGACTTGCCCGAACCCGAAGGGCCCACGATCGCCAGGAACTCGTTCCCCTGCACCGCCAGGTCGAGGCCGCGAAGCGCCTCCACCTTCACCGCTCCGGTGTCGTAGATCTTGCGGATGCCCTTCAGCTCCATGAGGGCGCCGTTCCCCCCTCCCGGGGTCCCGCCGTTCTTCTTCCTCCCGTTGCCGAACATCCGCACCTCCACACGGCCCGGCCCCGGGCCGTCACGACCTGCCTACTCGTACCTCAGCGCTACAGCCGGCTCCACGGAGACCGCCCGCCTCGCCGGGAAGTAGCCCGCCACCAATCCAATCAGCCCCAGCAGCGTCACCGTCGTGACCGCGATCGGGATCGAGATCGTGGGCTGACCGAGAAACTCCATCGCCTCGCTCTTCGCCCTTTCCTGCACGGCGGCTAGCGCCTGGACGATGGCCGCGCCCACCCCGATCCCAAAGATGCCGCCGAGAAAGGTGAGCGCAAGCGACTCCAGCACGAGCGCTCCGGTGATGTAGACCCGCCGGGCGCCGAGCGCCATCTGGACGCCGATCTCGCGGGTCCTGTGCGTGACGGCTGCGAACATGATGTTGGCCACCCCCACCCCGCCGATGATCATCGTGAGGGCGCCGATCACACCAAGGAAGATCTCGATCCCGATCATCATCTTGCTGAACACCTTGGTGTTCTCGATCGTGTCCCAGAAGTAGAGGGCACGCGTGTCGGCAGGGTCGAAGCGGTACTTGGCACCCAGGACCTCCATGAGGCGACGCTTGGCCACCGGTGTGAGATCGTCGGTGACCGGTTTGTAGATGAAGTTCGACAGGTACCGCCGGCCGAACATCGCCTCGAAGGTGGACAGGGGGATCGTTGCCCGGTCGGAGTCGGGCCCGCCGTACATCCCCATCTGCCGCTTCTTCTGGAGCACGCCGATCACCGTGAACGGCATGTCGGCGACCAGCAGGGTCTTGCCCACTGTGTCCTCGGTCCCGAACAGGTCTTTTGCCAGCTCGTTGCCCAGGAAAACGACCCGGCGCTTCAGGCGCTGGTCCAGCTCGTCGATATAGCGTCCGCCCGGCTGCGGGTAGCTGGTCCGCAGCTCCCCGTAGGCCGGGTGCACGCCCACAACGCGCTTGTTGAGCGCCTTCCGGCCATTGACAAGCTGCACGTTCCAGTTGTGCATCTCGCCCGAAGCCGATGCGATCTCGGGAACGCTCTTGAGGACGAGCTCCACGTCGTCCGGCACGAGCCGGATCGGGCGCCCGGCGGGAAGCCCGGCGTACGCCTTCTCGGTCTCCCCCATCCACAGGATGACCAAGCTGTCCCCGAGGCCGCGCCTCCCCTGATCCATGCTGCGCTTCAGCCCCTCTCCGAACGAGAGCAGCAGGATGATCGCGATGGTGCCCCAGGCGATCGCCGTCACGGTGAGGATCATCCGCTTGCGCTGGATCTTGGCGGCGCTGTGAAAGAGCCGGACAATGAGCTTGGCGGTCAGCATCGCTAGAGCCTCAGCGCCTCGACCGGGTTGAGACGCGCCGCGCTGCGCGCCGGGAAAAAACCCGCCAGAAAACCGATCAGGCCAAGAGCGGCCGTCGTGGTCGCTCCAACTTGCAGCGAAATCGCCGGCGTCCCGACGTACTCGTCAAGGCTCGCCGGAAACGCAGCGCAAATACCGGCCGAAATCGCGAAACCGATCGCCCCGCCCAGCGCCGTCAGCAAAAGGGTCTCGAAGAGGAACTGCCCGATGATTGCGCGCTGCCTCGCGCCCAGGGCCATCTTGACCCCGATCTCCTTGGTGCGCTCCTCCACGACCACGTTCATGATGTTGGAGACGCCGATCCCCGCCACGACTAGCGTCAGCACGCCCATCACCCCGAGGAAGATGCGGAAACCAAGCATGAACGACCGCAAGAACTTCTCATTCTCGGTGACGTCCCACATCCGTACCGCCTCAGAGTCGGTCGGGTCGAACCTGTGGATTTTCGCCAGAGTGGCAATCACCTTGTCCTTGGCGATCTCGACCTTGTCCGCGTCCGCCACCTGGAAGACGAAGTTCTCGTACTTCTGCTGGCCGTACATCGCCCGGAACGTCGTCGCCGGAATGGACGCCCGGTCCGTGTCGCTCCCCTGGTAGTTGGAGTCCTGCTCCTTCTTCTGCATCACTCCCACGACCAGGAACGGTACTCCGTTGACGTTCACGTACTTGCCCACCGCCTCCCCGTCGCCGAACAGGTCCTTCTTGAGCCCATCGCCGAGGAAGACGATCCTCCGCCGCTCGTCCATGTCCAGGTCGTTGACGTAGCGTCCGCCGGTCTGCGGGATGAGGTTGCGCATCGCGGCGAAAATGGGGTTCGCGCCGGTCATCCCCGGCACGAGGACCTTGTGCCCGACCTTGAACTTCTTGTTGTCGGAGCTGTACTCGCCGGATATCGCGCTCAGCCCGGGAACCTCGCGGCGGAGCGCGTCGATGTCGTCATCCTTGATCGTGATCTTGCGGTTGCGGGGCAGGCCTTCCCAGGGCTTGCTGGTCTGGGCGGGCCAGCAGATCACGATGTTCTCGCCCAGACCGCGGATGTTCTTGATCAAACGCTCCTGGAGCCCCTCCCCGAACGCAAGCAGCAGCGTGACGGAGGCCGTGCCCCACACCAGGCCGAACAGGGTGAGGGCTGCGCGCAGCTTCTGGCTGCGGAGGTCACCCAGGAACTGGCGGAGGTAGTTGCGCCAGCCCACGGGTCAACCCCGTGCCTCCACCCTGGCGCGTGCGCGCATGGAGGCCCTCCAAGCGACGCGCGATCCCTCGTCCCGCCCCAGGCGGGACTCGGGATGACCATTCGGCGCGCCCGCGCGCCGAATGGTCATTTGATCTCCTTCGGAGGGCGCTGCACGACCTCGTCGCCCTCGGCAAGACCGGCGATGATCTCGAGCTTCAGGCCGTCGGACAACCCGACCTTGATCTCCTTCTTCACCGGCTGCGCGCCCAGGATGGCGCCCGGGACCTCGACGAAAGCCTTCTCCTTGTCGAAGGTGACGAGCCGCTCCGGGAGCAAGAGCACGTTGGCCTTCTCCTGGATGACGACGTCGGCGTTGGCCGAGTAGCCGGCCCGCAGGGTCACGCCACCGGGGTTCTCGATGGCCGCCTCGACGTCGAACAGCGTCGTGCCCTCCTTCTCGGTCGCCTTGGGGGCGATGCGCGTCAGGCGCCCACTCACCGTGGCATCCGGGAGGGCGCCGATCTTGATCCGCACCGGCATCCCTTCCTTGAGCTTGCCGACGTCGATCTCGTCCACCGTGCCCTTGAACATCAGGGTTCCCATGTCCGCCATGGTCATCAGGGGCGTGCCGGCCTGGTAGGAAGTCAGCGGGACCACCGGGTCGCCGGGGTTGACATGGCGCCTGAGCACGGTGCCGGAGGCGGGGGAGCGGATCACCGAGTCCATGCCGCCCTTCACCCGGGTGATCTTCCCGTCCTTGGTGAGTGCCAGGCGCTCCCGCGCCAGGTCGAGCTGAATCCTCGCCTGGTCGAACGCCTGCTTGCTGGCGTCGTAGAACTCCTTGGAAAGGATCCCTTCTTTCCAGAGCGCGCCGTTGCGCTCGAAGTCGGCGCTCGCCCTCGCGTAAGCCACCTCGGCCAACTGGACCCCACGCTCGACCTCGTTGAGCTCGAGAGGGGTTGGGTCGGGGGTGATGGCAAACAGGGGCCGGCCCACCTCCACCCGATCGCCGACCTCCGCGAAGCAGTCCTTCACGATCCCCGAGATCTGCGACTTCACCTGGATCTCCTGCTCCGGCACGATCTGGCCGGTGGCGAGCGCTTTGTCGGTGATCGTGCCGCGCTCCACCTTCACCAGGGTGAAGCCGTTCTTGGCGGCGCTGCCCTTCTTGGTCGCCTGTACGGCCCCGAAGCCGACACCTCCGAGGAGCACTACCGGTATCAGAACCTTGAGCCACCTCTTCATACGGTCTCCCGCGCCCGGCCCCGGGGTACGGGGTCGGGCCCTGCACCTCTACGTACGTCTTTGGGAACGGCCGGGTTCTCGACGGTTTGAGCCAGACGGACGCACGCGACGCCTCGCGATCCCCGCTCTGCTACCATCCGCCGACGTCCGCGGCCGTTCACACCGCCGGCGTGCGCGAGGTGAGCCCGTCATGACCGAGTCGACGACCACACCTGCTCTCGAGATGCCCGCCCCGCCCAAGGCGTACCGCTGGGCCATGTTGGTGCTGATCTCCCTGGCGATGTTCGGCAACTACTACGTGTACGACTCGATCAGCCCGCTCGCCGACGTTTTGAAGGCGCAGCTCGGCTTCTCCGACGCCAACATCGGCCTGCTCAACGCCATCTACAGCATCCCCAACGTCTTCATGGTGCTGATCGGGGGCTTCATCATCGACCGCATCGGCACCCGCAAGGCAACGATGCTGTTCGGCATCCTGTGCTTTTCCGGCGCGGTGATAACCGTGCTGAGCGGCGCGCTCGCGATGATGGCCGCCGGCCGACTGATCTTCGGGCTGGGCGCCGAGTCGCTGATCGTCGCGGTCACCACGGCCATCGCCAAGTGGTTCCGCGGCAAGGAGCTCTCGTTCGCATTCGGGATGAACCTGACGATCGCGCGCCTCGGATCGTTTGCGGCCCTCAACGCCCCGACCTGGGCCGCGGCGGCCTACGCCAACTGGAAGTGGCCGCTTTTGATCAGCGTCGGCCTGGCCACCTTCTGCATCACCGGGCCGATCCTCTACTGGGTCCTCGAAGCCCGGGCCGAGAGGCGCTACTCGCTCGGGGGAGCCGGCGGCACCGACAAGGTCGTCTTTGCCGACCTGTTCAAGTTCGGCGTCTCCTACTGGTACGTGGTGGCGCTTTGCATCACCTTCTACTCCGCGATCTTCCCGTTTCAGACGTTTGCGGTGAAGTTCTTCATCGAGGCCCACGGCGCATCGCGCGAGTTTGGCGGGTTTCTCTCGAGCCTGCTCACCCTGTTCGCGATGATCTGCACGCCGCTCTTCGGCCTGCTCGTCGACAGGGTGGGTAAACGCGCCCTCTTCATGATGTTCGGCTCGCTGCTGCTGGTCCCCGTCTACCTCATCATGGCGTACACACGAATCCCCCTCCTCGTGCCGATGGCGGTCATGGGTATCGCGTTCTCGCTCATCCCGGCCGTGATGTGGCCGTCCGTGGCGTACATCGTGGACCAGTCCAAGCTCGGCACCGCGTACGGCCTGATGACAATGATCCAGAACATCGGGCTGGCCGGCTTCAACCTGCTGATCGGGTGGGCGAACGACCACTGGGCGGCGAGCGCCTCCAACCCAACGGGGTACCGGCCGGGGATGTGGATGTTCTCCGTGCTCGGCTTCGTGGCCCTGCTCTTTGCCCTCCTCCTGCGCCGACGTGAGACCGGACCCCACGCCCGCGGCCTTGAGACCATCAGGGTCTCCGGCAAGGACTCCACTCCCTAACCACGGGCTGCCGCGACCGCCCACGCCGCCGCAGATGCCACCAGGCGTCGCGCTCGTCCGACTCGACGACCCGGGCTGCGACGGTTTTGCTCCATGACGCATCTTGATGGGTGTGGCACAAGATCTCACTGCAGGCGGTCAGGTGACTCTGAACTTCTTCGAGCCTGCCACCGTATTGCATCTTGGGGAACCCCGGGGAGCGACTACGCGACCAACCCAGACGACGATCGTGGACGAGTTGGTGCTGGCGCGCGCCAAGGCCGGCAACGAGGCGGCGCTCGAGACGCTCTACCGCCACTTTGAGGCACCCGTGTACACCCTCGCCCGCCGTCTGACCCGTACACCCCACGACGCCGAGGATGTGCTGCAGGAGACGTTCCTCGAGGTGCTGCGCAGCATCGGCCGCTTCCGCGGCGATGGCTCCTTTGCGGGGTGGATCCGCAAGGTCACGGCGAGCAAAGCACTCATGAGGCTGCGCACGCAACGCTCGCGCGTGCCCGAGGAGGAGCTCTCCGAGGAGCTGGCCGACGCCATCGCGGCAGATCGCAACCACGGCGTCGCGCCCATCGCCATCGCGCCCGAGAGGCTCGACCTGGAGGCCGCCCTCGCGCGCCTCCCGAACACCGCCCGCGCCGTGATCTGGCTCCACGACGTGGAGGGTTACAGCCACGATGAGATCGCCGCGATGGTGGGCAAGACCGCCAGCTTCTCCAAGTCGCAGCTGGCCCGGGCCCATGCCCGCCTCCGCGAGATGCTCGAACCGACTTCGGAGGGACCATGCACCTGAGCCTCGAACACCTGCTCGCGGTGCGGGACGGCGAGGCGACCGCTGATGCCGCGGGGCACGCCGCTTCCTGCCCGGAGTGCGGCGCGGAGATCGAGCGCCTGCGGACCATCCAGCGAGGTCTCGCGGCGTTGCCCGAGGACCGGCCGGAACAGGACTTCTGGCCGGGGGTCCGCGCGGCCCTGGCCGCTCACCGGAACCGCCGGCACTGGCTCGCGGCCGGCTGGGCCGCTGCCGGCCTCGCAGCTGCTTTCACGCTCACCATCGGAGTGCGCGGCGGGCTCGAGGCCTGGCACGAGGCCAAGCTTTCGCGCGAAACCAGGGAGCTTGTTGCAGCCTCGCAGCAGCTCGAGCAGCAGCTGCGCACCTACGGGAGCGCCGGCCGCGTGGTAAGCGGTCGAACGGCGGGCACCATCGTGCAGATCGAGGACCGGATCGCCCTCGTCGACGCACAGCTCAGCCGCGCGGGGTCCGATCGCGTTCCCTCCCAGGATGTCCTGAGCTTGTGGCAGGAGCGGGTGCGGCTCCTGGACGCGCTGGTCAGCGTTCAGACCTCTCGCACCGCCTACGTCGGGCTGTGAAGGAAGGGAGACATGACATGAACACCA
>Ga0315281_10012832_pt1 | contig 11381 bp, 15 predicted proteins | sample YL17G07_0_MG_FD_204540 | JGI IMG/M metagenome (GOLD analysis project Ga0315281, IMG submission 204540) | Sediment microbial communities from Yellowstone Lake, YNP, Wyoming, USA - YL17G07_0 | ecosystem: Environmental > Aquatic > Freshwater > Lake > Sediment | place: USA: Wyoming | collected... | reverse complement strand
ATGGCCCCGTTCACCGGAATCCTCTTGTCGAACGATCGCGCCCAGCACTTGATCGAGCTGTCGCTGGACGGGATCGCCGCGCGGAACGGCGCCTTCGTTGCGCCCGCGTGGCAGCGGTGGGGGACGTTCGTTGGCGTGGTGATCGGGACTTCGCTCACGACCTACCTGGCGACGAAGAAGCGGTAGAGTCCGGTATGGGTCTCGCCGGGACGCCGTTCGTCCTGAGCCATACGTTTCAGACGCCGAGCTGGCCGGGCGTGCCAACGAAGATCCGGCAGATCCGGAAGCTCGTCGAGATGGGGAAGCGCGACCCAAAGATTTACGCGCTGGCGGGGCAGATTACCTTCGCGGCAAACGTCGCGGGCAAGGATCAGGTGGGCGAGCTGAAGGCGCTCTACGACTACGTGGCGAAGGAAGTGCCGTGGCGTTCCGATATCAACAAGGTTGAGACGTTTGCCGATCCGGCCTCGACGCTGGAATGGCACCGCGGAGATTGCGACGACCACACGTCTTTGTTGATGTCCCTCGCCGAATCTATGGGATACTCGACCAAGGCCCGGGTCATCGAGCGCAAAGGCGCCGGCGGCCCGTCGCACATCTATCCGATGGTCGGCCTTCCTCGAAGCGCACCGCGCAAATGGATTCCCCTCGACATTGCCGGGGGGCAGGGCCCGAACTGGGAGCTCGCCAAGAAGCTCGTCGGAAAGACGGTTGACTACGGAGTCTTCGGAGGGAGGTCTGCGCCCATGAACGGACTCGGAGCCACGGAACTTCAGGTGTTCAAGAACACGGACCAATTGGTTCCGTCCCCAGCGCAGCGGCGGGAGGCCCTCAACATGCACGACCGGATTCGTGAAACGCTTTCTCGTGGTGGAACGGTTCGGGTGAAGCGCCCGGCGGCACCTCCGGGGATGAGCCTGTCGGCGCGCATCAACTGGCCCTGGCAGCAGATGTTCAACGCTCCCATCAACGAACCGGGCTACAAGTCCACCAACACCTGGGGCCGGCGGGTGGGGAGCATGGGCGGCCTTGGGGACATCGTGGAGACGGTTTCCGCGACGGTGCCCCTTCCTGAGTATGCGGAGCCGGATCTTCCTGGGCTCCCGGCGGCGTTCAAGGTGATCACGCCTTCGCCACTTTCGCCCTACAGCGCCACCGTATCGGACGTGATGAAGGACGCCGTGGATGCGGCGATGCAGGACAACATGCCGTTCAAGAAGAAGGCCGCGCCGGTGGTTCACGAATCGGTGCATCAGGTCGCGGCCGGGGCGAGGACGGGCGATCCGAAGAAGGCTGCGCTCGTTCATGGGGTCATGCATAAGTCGCACGGGAAGGCCGCGGGGCACGAGCACCGGCCGGACGGCGGAATGGGTGGGCTGGGGTCGATCGTGCGATCGGCCGCGGCCGAGTCACCGTTCCCCGACGTCGCCGCGCCAAACATCCCTGGACTTCCGGAGGCGTTCTTTGCCGTAGCGCCGTCGCCGCTTTCGCCCTACTCGCCTTCGGTGAACGATGCGCTCGCCGGACTCGGGGCGCCGATCGCGCCGCGGATGCCGGGACGCGCTTCAGGTGGTGGCGGGGCGATCATGCCGATCTTTCGTAGCCAGCAGGGTGTCCAGGTAGGAACTGGTCCCGCCATCTTGCCCGTGGCGCCTGGCGGTGGCCAGCAGCAGTACGTCGGCGGCCAGCAACTCATCGCACAGCCCCAGCAAGCAAGCGACGGCGGCGTCCTGCAAGCCGTGGCGAAGATCTTCGCTCCGGCCGCGGGCGGATCCACCGCGGGATCCGGTTACTCGCAGGAGTCGCCGGGCCTCACCACGTCCGAGCTTGACCAGATGGCCGAGACGTCCCGCAAGTCCTTCCTGAAGGGCGCGATGCACGACGTTCTCCGGCTCTTCGACAAGTTCGGTGCCGACACGCTTTCGTGGGCGCAAGGCGGCTTCCGGCACGTACTTTTGATCGCGGTGCAGTCGCGCAACATGGACGCGCTCGCCGATCTTCGCCGGAAGTCCATCGCCGCGATCGAGAAGGAAGGGCTCTCCGGCCTCGGGCGAGTGCGAAGCATTATGGGCCTCGACAGCCACAGCTTGGGCCTCGGTCGCATCAACCGGACCGCTTCGCCCATGACGCCGGGCTCTCGTGTGGCAGCGCCGCATCTGCGCGCGGTTCCGGTGGAACTCCGCGAGTTGGGGCCGACGCCGCTGGGCCAGATCGGGCAGGACGTCGATCAGGTGATGGAGGGCCTTGGCGTCAACATGAGCGAGGGGATGGGCTATCTCGCGGCGATCAACGACGGCCTCGGTACGTGGGGCCTGGACTCCGACCACTACGGCGTTATGTCGGGGATCGGACTCGGTAGCGACGGCAGCGATGGGATGGGTTCTCTCGGGGGGCTCAAGTTCAAGGTCAAGATCAAGAAGCCGGCGTTCGTGGCGAAGATGCAGAAGGCCGCGGCGAAGGCTGGCGCGCCGATCGCGCACATTGCCGCGGATCTCGCCAAGAAGGGCGCACCACACCTCTTCAAGGTTGCGCTCGTCACACTCAACTTTCCCGTAGCGTTCCTCCTCTACAAGAAATACGGGAGCCATGTGTTCCAGGGCTTGCCGGCGAGCATCACCGCGACGCTGCACAAGGCGGGGTTGAGCGGGTACGAGAACGACGGGCTCGATGGCCTTGGGGCGTTGACCCCCAAAGAGAAGGCGGCTCTCCCGTACATCGCCGTGGCCGTGATCGGGTTGGGAGTTGTGGCCTACTTCGCCATACCTACCCTGCCCGCCGCGTTCAAGGTCGCCGGGGGATGGATTGCGAAGAACTCGGGGATGGCCAAGGATGCGGTCATCGCAAAGCTCAAGTCGCTTGTCGGGCTGGGAAGCAAGACGCCCTCGGAAGAGGCGATTGCGACCGCGAGCGAAACGCCGCCCACGGTGGACGCCGAGAGCAAGGCCAAGGCCGACGAGACCGTGGATGCGATGAACGTTGCGGCCGCGGCCGCGGAAGCTGCCTCTGCGTCGGCAGAAGCGAAAGTCGAAACTTCGGGATCCACTTCATCCGCCCCGGCTCACCGGGGCTGGTTCAAGTAGGAGGAGACGCCCATGAACGCAGGAGCAGCGATCGAAGCAGTCCGTGCCGCGGACGCCCAAGGCAAGACGCTGGTCGTCCATCCCGCGGACATTCCCGCGGTGCGGAGCGCGATGAAGCGGCTGGGCGTGCGGAAGCTCCGGGTGAACGCGAAGCACTCCGCCCCGCGTGACGCCAGCCCTGGAAATTTGTGGGGGCGCCGGCCGGGACTGGGCGACGACGGGGACATTCCTCCCGCGACGATCGGAACCGATCTGAAGAGCTACACCAACCAGCCGCACGATGGGACGCCGCTCGCGGAGTGGTCGTCTCACGGGGACCAGGCGCACGCGGCGCTCTACGGCGAGCTGCGATCGCTTTTTGGCGAGCCGATGGGCGTGCGGCACGCGGCGTCGAACTTGGGCGCGCTCTCTGAAATGTCGGGGAAGCCGGTCGAGATGCAGTTCGTGACGCCGGCGGACCTCGTGCGATTCACGGAAGAGGCGGGGCTGCGGTCGTATTACGGCGAGTCCGTTGGTATCCGGCCGTCGGCCTATGCGCTGGGCGGGTTCTTCGACGACATCAAGATCGGGAAGGACGCGCTCGCGGTGGTGAAGTCGATCACCAACAGCTTCAGGAATCCGCGGGCGCTCACGTTCGATGGGTTCTTCGCGGGCATGGTGAAGAAGGGCTACAAGTCGGCGGAGATCGCTGGCGCGGTGAAGCTGGTGCTTCCGTTCCTTCCGGCGGGCGTCTCGCAATACCTGATGTCGAAGTCTCCCGCGGGGCCCGCGATTCCACCGCCCCCGCCCGGTTCGTCGGCGGGGACGACAACGACCACGACGAAGAAGCACGAACGGTCATGGCTCGAGCGCCTCTTCGGAAAATAGGCCGATGGAATCACTGGCGTCTATCCTGGGCCTAGCGGACCTGGCCCCGCAAAGCTTCTACCGGGTGCGCCACGGCACGGTCCTCAAGGGCTTCATAAAAGATCCTTGGTCCTGGGCTCCGGGGACGATGCCCGTCGCCATCGCCAAGAGGCTCTTCCCGAATATCTGGCAGGCGTTCACCGGGCGCGATACCCGCGTCAAAATCGTGGACATGAAGGGGAAGCAGTTCACTCCCGGAAAGACGCTCGCCAACGGCGGCACCTACGGCATCATCTTCAATCTGCCGGGGGGGGTAACGGAGGAAAATCTGCGCGACGTCTCAACCCAGATGGCCGCGAACGTCGCCAAGATCGGGGCCGGCATCGTCGGCATTGGCCCGGCCAACGACGGCAATCCTGACCACCACTACGTCCTGCTCTCGCGCGACGCTTCCTGGGCCGACAAGTCCGCGACGCAGGTGGATGCCTTGTTCCGCGCGCTCTCGGAAACTTTCGAAGGCGGTGCGATCGCGGCGGGCGGCGCGGTGGCGGCTGCCGGGAAGAAGGGGTGGGATATGCTCCCTCCGTGGCTTCGGTGGATCTTCGAGCATCCGCTCTACATCGTTCTCGGCGTAGGCACGGTCGTGGCGCTTCCCTACATCGCTCCGGCTCTCGGACGTGCGGCCGGTGGCGTGCGGCGCGGAGTTTCCGCGTATAAGGCGCACTGATGGCGCTCGTTACCGCGGCCAAAGCCTCCGACCACGCCCGGTGGCGGACGATGGGCGTTGCACTTCTCGGCAGGAAAGCTCTCTTCCAAATCAACTTCGATCTGAACACGGTTCGCCAGCTCCTTCAGATCGTGCGGGCGGCGCACCTTCTCGATGCTAAGAGCCAGACGGGCATCGACAAGATCGACACGATTCTCTACAAGCTTCAGCAGGCGGGCGCGTCCGCCGTTTCCGTAACTGTGGCTCCGGTGGACGCGCCGCCTCTACTCCCGCACGAAATCCTGGACGTCTTGAGGGACGTCGTATGAGCTGGGGAAATCCCTGGGGCAACCCGTGGAACGGGCTCGGGGCGACGTCCACCGTTGAGTCACTTGCGAAGGGCGTTGGAACGGCTTCCACGTTCGGGAACGCGGTGCTGGTCGGCCGGGGACTTTTGCTCCTGGCCGGCGGCGCGGCGCTCTTCGGCCGGAAGAACAAGAGCAAGCCGAAGCGGAAGCGAGGACGGCGATGAGCGATGAAGAACGTTCCTTCCCAGGGGGCATCGCCCCGGATTCACCTTGGGATCTCGTCCATCGCGCCCGAGAAATCACATCAAAGTGTGTGTCCCTCCAAGGGGCGATCCTCCGTATTCAGCAGACCAACCGCCTTCCGGCGCGGGTTCGCGCCCGACTGGTGAAAGCCTACGGCGCGATACAGTATGCCAAGGAATACGCAAACAAGGCGAACGCCGTTCTGGAATTGCTCACCCCGCGGAGAGAGGCATGAGCGTCCCTTGGGGCAATCCATGGGGCTTTGAGGGCCCCGCCGTGCCGACGGAAGAGGCAATCGCCGCGGGTGTCACGACGCAACTCGCTCCCCCGCCGGCGGACGCCGCCAAGAAGGCGCTGAAGTATGCGCTGATTGCGGCGGCGGTTCTGGGCGGGCTGTGGCTCCTATCCAACGCAGCGTCGGTTGCCGCGCGTCACCGGGCCTACAATCCGGAGGATGAAGACGAGGACGCCGAAGAAGAGCCGGAGCGCGAACGCCCGCCGCCGTCGGCCGCCGCGGGCCGCCGCGGGCTGGCGGGGTGGATGATCGAGAATTCAGCCAAGAAGAACCGCCGTCACGACAACCCAGCAGATCCGCTGGACGCGCTGATGGCGGAGTGGGGAGGACGCTGATGTATTACGATATTCTTTGGCATGGAAGTAAGAAACCCGAGGATTATTGGGGTGAGTTGTCCGAGTTGATTACCGAGATTTGGAATAACTCGGAACAGGAAATTGCTGAAGGAAAAAACGTTCGTTCCGCAAAAGAGTGTCTCGCGCTTCTGAAGCGGTGGGAACAGAAGCATCGGATGGACGTTCAGGATATGTCCGAGAAACAGGCCGCTCAACTTCTGCTGCGATATTTCGGCGCGCGGCGGATCACCGCTCGGACCTAACGTGTGCGCCGAATGCACCGGGAGCGTCAGTCCTGACTTTCTCCGCAAGATGACCGACATCGAAGATGGCAAGTCCGATCTCTGCCCGACGTGTGGGCTGAAGATGACCGAGACGAATCCTCCGGGGTACACCCGGCAACTTTCATGCGACAAGTGCCTCCACTCGTTCGGGGGCGTGCTGCTCGTCAAGGCGCCGTAGATGCGCCCGTGGCAACCTCCCGGTACGTCGATCGCTCGACTCGGAACGCTCCGCAGCCTGGTGCTGATTCGCGGTTCGATGGTGGGGCTCTGGCGCGGGGGGAAGACGTATAAGCTGCCCGGCTGGGTGCGGAACTCGAAGTCGTTCGCCTGGTTCGAGGACAAGCACGGGCTCCCCTCGGCCGCGGCCAAGTTCCACCTCGCGTGCGCTGGCGGTGGCCGGCAGCTCTACATCGTGCCGGACGCTGTGACCTCTCCTCACCACGGACTCGGTGGGGGAGAGCGCGCGGCGCATCTGCTGTCGGAGTTCTTGGGGCGGCCGCCGCAGAGTGCGTCGGCGGTGGGGATGGCACGCTACCAGCCGGGGACGTCCCGGTACGTTGGGGACATTGCGGTGGTGGTCTACACCGCGAACAAGAAGCACCTCAAACAGAAAGGCGACTTCACTCACACATTCGACCGACCCTTCCCGAAGCTCTACGCTTCTCCCGCGGGGTGGTACGTGTGCGGGGGGAAGTACCACGTCAACTGGAGAGGGATTGTTCAGTGAGAGGACTTGACGCAGTAGAGGAAGTGTAGGACACTCCACTTCGAAGAGGGACGAGACACGCTCCATCGGAGCGACCCACGGCCAGCGGCGAACCGCCCAGCGCCCAGGAGAAGCCACAACGTGGCCGTGGAAACCGAGGTAGTGTTCCTCCGATGCCCCAAGTGCAGCAAGAACATCGGGATCTTCGACGAGGTGGGAACACCTCTCTACCGGACGCACATCATCCGGGTGTCGGAGATAGGGGCCACCGCCAAATGCCGGTGGTGCAAGACTTGGATTCCCATTCCGATTCGGCTTATCAAGCCGATCCCCTTCCCCGCCAACGGTGGGACTACCCAACAGGAGGCTCCGAGTGTCCCTCAAGGACCCGGACGCCCGCCGGGAGTACCTCCGCCAGTGGTATCGGCGGAACACGGCCCGGTGGAAACAGCACGCGCAGAGTTGGCGGAAAGCCAACCGTGAGCGGATGCTGGCCTCGCTTCGGGAGTACTACCTCGCCAACCGCGAGGAACTACTCGCAGCGGGATCGTTATATTACGCTGCGAACAGGGATCAGCACTACGCAAGTACCAGAGCGTGGGCGCGTCGAAACGCCGAACGTTTCGGGGACTTCCGCCGGAAGGAACGCCTGATGAAAAAATTCGGGCTGACTCTGGTGTCGTTCAAGGAGCGTGTCGCCGCACAGCAAGGGCTGTGCGCGATCTGCCGGCAGTCGCCGGGGAAGCGAACTCTCGACGTTGACCACGACCACCGGACCGGGCAGATTCGCAATCTGCTTTGCCGCCGGTGCAATTTCGTACTCGGTGCGGTGAAAGAGAATCGCTGGGTACTGAAGAGGATGGTTGCGTACCTCGAAGAGCATCGCGAGGACGACGCACCCCTCACCTTCGCAGCCGCGTAGAAGGAGGCACGTATTTTGCTAGAGGAAATTCTGATGTTCAATCCAGCGAAGGACAACGACTGGCCGGGTGACCGGCCGGGCCATCGCCGCGCTGCCAAGAAGAGCTGGGCGAAACACCGCTCCAGCTTCACTGGCAAGAAGCGGAAGTGGCATTGGACTCCGGCCCGCAAGCGTGCGTTTGCAAAGATGCGCGCGGGCGCCCGGAAGCACCGGAAGGGCGGGCACAGTTCCAAGGCCCGTCGATCGGGTGGACACCGCAAGTGGCATTGGACGCCGGCTCGCCGGCGGGCCTTCGCCAAGATGCGGCGTGCGGGGAAGAAGTATTCTCGTCGGGGGCGGAAGCGCCACGACAACCCGTACAAGAACGACTGGAAGGGTCAGCCCCGGCGGCACCGCAAGGCCGGGAAGAAGGCGTGGCGCCGGCATCGTTCGAAGATGCTCCGGGCGGTTCGCCGTGGCCGGAAGCACCGGAAGTCCGGTGGGCACCGTCGAGGTCGCGTGACGAAGGCCATGCGGTCGCGGTGGGCGAAGAAGGCGTGGCGCCGGCATCACGGCAAGATGGCGCGTGCAGCTCGTAGGAACCTGCGCCGTGGGCGCCGGCGTGTTCGTCACGACAACCCGTGGAATGGAGGGAAGATCATGAAGTCCGGCAACCCGTTCGACGTGATGCCGCCCGCGAAGAAATACTCGCGGCAGCGCCACGACAACCCGTTCCTGGGGGGTCTGACCACAGGGATCGTTCCCTTCGCCAAGGATTCCGCGATCCGCGGCATCGGCGGCGCGGGGGGCATGATCGTCGCCAAGATGATCGTGCAGAAGGGTCTCGGGCGCGTGCTTCCGTCCATGACCAGCGGAACGCTGGGCATGATCACGGAGACCGCGATCGCGCTCTTCCTCGGCAAGTTCGTGTCGGGCAAGCACCTGGGCGGGTTCGGTCGCCGCGCGGGTGAGGGCATCGGGACGGTTGCGATGAGCAACCTCGTGATGAGCACGGTCGGCAAGCAGTTGGGCCTCTCGGACGAGATCACGCTCGAAGATCTCGGAATTTCCGAAGGCGCGATGCGTACCGCGAACGGAGCTCTTTCGGACGCCTACGACACGGCGCAGTCCGCGTTGCAGGGCACCGAGACCGTCGTGGCGGACACGCCGCTCTTCAACGGGCTGTTCGGCACGGAGACCGTGGTCGCCGACACCCCGATCTTCCAGTAACGACCCTCTTAGGCCATCGGCCACCGCACGACGCTTCCAACGGAAGTGAGCCCCCGAATCCGGCATCGTTCCGGCGGGAGGACAACTCAAACGCAGTAGAAGACCGAGGAGGTACCGCACATGTCTCTCCAAGAGGTACGGGGAACGGCCCGGCAGAAGCGGTTCAGCGATGAGCCGCTGTTCGACAGCCAGATCCAGACCACGGACAGCTCGAGCGTCCTGGCGGCCAACGAGGTCCAGTTCTTCCAGCGGACCTTCGGGCAGCCGAGCACGGCCGTGTTCGCGACCCTCGCGGGCGTGACCACCGGCATCAACGCCAACCAGACGGACACGAACCTCCAGGGCACCGGCGGTGTGATCCCGAACGGACGGCAGTTCATCGCGCTCGAGATCGGGGTTCGCGTGTGGTACCCGATCGGCGGCGTGACGGGCGTCCAGCAGGGTCGCCTCTCGACGGCGCACGAGGACGTTTGCGCCATCCTCCAGGGGACGGACCTCTTCTACCATTCGCCGGTGGAAGAGCAGCTCCTGGGCTCTCCGTGGGAATGGCCGACGGCGGGCGGACCCGACGTCTCCTTCCAGTCCGTCGCCGCAGGCCCGGCGTTCGGGATCACGAACAACGGCCAGCCGACCGTGACGGCATCGCGGAAGCTGTTCAAGAAGCTGAACCTGATCGGCGGGATGGACTTCCGCTTCAGCCTCTTCGTGCGGCGCAACATCACCCTGAACCAGGCGAGCACGGCATTCCTGCTTCAGGTGAACCTCCGCGGGATCTGGATCAAGCCGGGCGCGTAAGGCGCAAGGCCACCCGCAAGACGTCGGACCTGGCGGGTGGAGCTGGGGTCAACTCCCAGCTCCACCCGTTTTCCCAGCCTTCCCACCCATGAGGAGATGCACATGAAGAAGATCTTCGGAATCGTGCTCGCCCTGGGCGTCGCCCTCATGGGCGTCGCACAGCAGGCGCACGCAACGGTCGCCACCGCGGTCACGATCACCGCCACCTGGGGATTCATCTCTGGGGGCTTCAAGGCGCTGACGACCGCGACCGACACGCTTGTTCCGGCCGCGACCGGCGAGTTGAACTTCGCCAACGCGGGCACGATCCCAGCCGATGCGTTCTACACGGCGGGGCAGGTCTACACGGTCGTGCTGGGTGGAACGCTGACCTCAATCGTGAGCGATACGCTCACGATCGGTTTGCGAACGGACACCCTCGCGGGAACCTTGCTCGGATCGAGCGCGCTCGTGTGCGGTCTCGCGGGAACTCTCCAGCCGTGGTGCGCGCGTGTCACGCTCATGGCGCAGGCCGTCGGTACTTCGGGGCGGCTTGTTTGCGGAGGGATGTCGATTCTGGGCGGCGTGGTCGCTCCGGCGACGTTCATCGCAGCCACCGGTCCAGGGACGGGTGCGTGGGGGGCTTCGACGCCGCTCATCGCCTACACCACGGGGTCTTCGCACAACCTCGTGCCGACGGTGAACTTCGGAACGGGCTCCTCCACGACGATCAATCTCCAGTACGCCTACCTCTTTCCGAACTAGATTTCTGAGGGCCGGCGCAAGCCGGCCCTCTACCAGAGCCCCCGAGGCATCGGGGGTTGCGGTAGAGCCCCCAACGAATCAAGGAGATCAACATGGCTGACGGACGCGCTGACCCTTCGCCCGGAGTAGCGATTCGACCTGGGATCGGCGATCTCGTGCCGGAGCTCGAGAAATACATCGCGCGCTACTGGCCGGGGAATACGACGGTCCGGTCGCTCACGCGCAGCTTGCGCTTCTCGTCCGTACCGGCCACGACGCAAGCCTCCCTCCCCCTGAACTTCCAGTTCGGTGGGCTGGTGATCGAACTCGCGGGATCCAGCTCGGGGCTGGGCGTCAACGTCGCGCGCAACGCGCCCAACAACACGATGTGGGAGTTGCAGCTCACGTACCAGAACGACGTGCCGCTTTGGGACAACCTGGCGCGGGCTGACGCGCTCTTTGGCGAGGACGGGGACAAGCATCGCTGGTTCCTGCCGCCGCTCTACGTGCCGGCCGAGTCGCAGATCACTGTAACGGTGAACAATCTGCTGGCGTCGACGGCGGACCTCATCAACGTGCTTTTCTTCACGCTGGAGCCGCGGAAGCTGGGCTAGGGCACCCGGAAAGACCGGAGGCACGCATGTCCAGCAGTCCGGGCGTCGCAGACGCCCTCACTCCCTGGCTCGACCCGCTCATCTACCAGCACTTCCCGAATGCAACGGAAGTGCGAGATCGCATTCGGTCGGTGCGGATGACGACGGTCCTCCAGGGCGAGGTTCGTCTCGCCAAGGTGAAGTTCGATTGGGGGGCGATCGTAACGGAGGTGTCGGCGTCGTGCTCCGGGACGGGGGCGAACGGTTCCCGGTTGAATACCAACATGGAGATGTTCGAACTGAACTTCGGCGTCTACCAGGACGTGCCGTGGTTCA
>Ga0315281_10012831_pt1 | contig 11381 bp, 11 predicted proteins | sample YL17G07_0_MG_FD_204540 | JGI IMG/M metagenome (GOLD analysis project Ga0315281, IMG submission 204540) | Sediment microbial communities from Yellowstone Lake, YNP, Wyoming, USA - YL17G07_0 | ecosystem: Environmental > Aquatic > Freshwater > Lake > Sediment | place: USA: Wyoming | collected... | reverse complement strand
CCGCCGCGCGCGTTCAAAGAATATCCAGCCCCACCATGGTGATATCGTCCGCGGGCTGGATGCGCCCCGCGTGCGCCCGCAACTGGTCCAGCAACGCGTCGAACAGCGGCGGCAACTCCTTGTCGGCATGATCCTGGATGACCTGCTTGATCCGGGCCATGCCGAAGGCTTCCGCCTTGTCGTCCTGGCTCTCGTAGAGGCCGTCGGTATAGAAGAGGATGCGGTCCCCCCGCTGAACGACCACCGCGTCGGATGTGAACTTCACACCCTGGAAGAAGCCCAGGAACGTCGCCTGCGGCTCCAATTCGAAGATGCGCCGTTCGGTCCGGCGCTGCACCAGCAGCGGGGGATGTCCGCCGCTGGCGTAGGTCAGGGTGTGATCCACCGTGTCGTATACGCCATAGAACGCGGTGACGAATCCGTTCTTGAGGGTGGTGCTAAGCGACCGGTTCATCAACTCCAGCACGCGGGCCGGGTCGCTGCTGCGGAAGCAGGCATCGCGGAACGTGATCTTGGTCATGGCCGTGATGAAGGCCGCCGAAATGCCGTGCCCGCAGACGTCGGACACGATGACGCCCAGCTTGCGGCCATGCTCGAGCACCACGGCATCGAAGAAATCGCCCCCGACGCGATCCACCGGCAGATAGCGCGATCCGAGGGCGTAGTGTTCGCTCTCCGGCAGGGAATCCGGCAAGAGGGCCATCTGGGTCGCACGGGCCGCTTCCAGGTCCTCCTTCAGCCGCTCGTTCTGCTGCCGCAAGGCCTCGTTGGCCAACAGCACCTCATGCTGCAAGCGGCGCAGCCGCAGGTGGTTGTGCACGCGCGCGATCAACTCGTCGAAATTGAACGGCTTGCTGATGAAGTCGTCGGCACCCAGGTTGAGGCCCGCCACCCGCTTGGCCGCCTCCCCCTCCGCCGAGATCAGCACGACCGGAATATCCCGCAGCATGGGCGAGGCCCGCACGTACCGCAGCAACTCCATGCCGTTGACCTCCGGCATCATCACGTCGGAGAGGATCAATTCAATCGGCGTACGTTCCAGAATGGCAATGGCCTCCCGGCCGTTCTCCGCCGTGAAGACCTGGTAGCGCTGTTTGGTCAGGTAGAACTTGACGACCCGCAGGATGTCCGGATCGTCGTCCACCACGAGCAACAGCGCCTCGGGCTCTGCCGGGCTTGTGGCCGGAGCGGTCGTCCCTAGGGCTTGTGCGGGACCTACCGTTGCCATCGCTTCACCTCTGTATCCGGGAGATAGGTCTCAATCAAAATAGCAGACCCGGAGCCGGATGGGTATGGCCCCCGCCCCGGATCGAGTTTGGCATCGCGGCCGCTTCCCACTATTCTATAACGAAGACTTGGGGCAAGCGGCTCACCAGAGAGGGCGGAAAAACCGCATGAACAAGATCACGCAGGCGCTCTTCGCGGCGGAATACCGCAAGTTCGTGCTCAAGGATCCCCGCGCGCTGGACTCCCTGGAGCCGGAGCTGATGGCCCTGTTCAAGCAGCACCACCTGCGCACCGACGTGCCGCACGTGCAGCGCCGGGTGCGGACGCTGAGAGACCTGCCCGCGCGGCCGCCGTTGGGCACGCACTACCTGGAGACCCACGGCGTGCGGGGGGTGGTGCGCTATCCCTTGGTCAGCGGGGAGGTGATCTACAAGATCCCCGTCTTCAGCTTCCCCATGGGCGACTGGAAGGATCACTGGACCGCCACCTACCTGATCCTGAGCCGCAATGCCCTCACGCTGGTGGATACCGGCACCCATCTCTCCGAGGCCAGCCTGCGCGAAGGCTTCGCCGTCGTGCGCGAGTTCTATGGCGAGGCGGTAAGCCTGGAGCAGGTGGACCACGTGGTGATCACCCACGCCCACTTCGACCACTTCGGCGGACTTAACAGTGTGCTGCCCGCCAGCCGTGCCAAGCTGCACGTCCACCAGTGGGATGCTCACACCATCGCCGACTTCCCCGCCGAGGTGGAACGCGCGCGCGAGCGCATCCAGCGCTTCCTCATCCAGTCCGGCATGCCGACCGAGCAGGTCGCCGTCTTCCTGAAGATGCATGGCGAGCCCAAGCGCCACTTCGCCGGCTTTCCCGTGGACGCCCCCTTTGCCGACGGTGAGCGCATCATCGACGGCTTCGAGGTGATCCACACCCCCGGGCACTGTCCCGGGCTGTCCTGCATTCGTGTGGGCGATGTGATGCTGCTGGGCGACCAAGTGCTCAACGGCGTGACGCCCCACCAATTCCCCAAGATCTACACCAGCGGCTCCGGCTTGCTCAACTACATGAACTCCCTGGTGAAGATCAGCGCGCTTTCGGAAACCGTCCGCCTCGGGTTGCCCTCCCACTATGGCGACATTCCCGACATCGAGGCCCGCGCCATGCAGATCATGGGTGAGCACAACCTCCGCGTGACGGATTTGTGGAAGGACCTGCACGCGCCCAAGACGCTCTTTCAGATCACCAACGACTACTACCGCTACCGCCGCGGCCGGGAGATCACCGGCTATGAGCAACTCCTGGCGCTGGAAGAAATCGGCGCGCATTTGGAATACATGCTGGAGACCCTCTCCATCCTCAACGTGCGACCCCAGGATTCCTCCGATGCGACCGTGCTGCTCTACGAGCGGCGGACCTGATGTCATGAGGGTCAGCGTCCCTCCTCGCGGCCCGATCCGCCCCCGTTATCAGACTCATCTCACGTTGGAATCACGCCTCGCCTTCAGACTCATGTCACATTGGGCAAAGTCCTATATTGACAAGCATCAATCTATGTGCCAAAGTAGCCGCATGGAATCGCCCCGCTCATCCTCCGATTTCTGCACCTCGGCGGACTGCGCCGCGCCGGAAGCGTCTTGCTCCACAGGAGACCGCTCCGCCCAGGTGCGGGTGCTCAAGGCGCTGGCGGACGGGACGCGCCTGGAGATCCTGGCGCTGCTTTCCCGCAAGGGCGGAGAACTGTGCGCTTGCCATATCGAGGCGCACTTCGACCTCTCCCAGCCCACCGTATCCCACCACCTGAAGGTGCTGCGAGAAGCCGGGCTGGTGCGGGCGGAACGCCGCGGCACCTGGGTCTTCTTTTCCCTGGCGCGCGAGGCTGTGGACGGGCTCGCGGGTGAACTGGCAACATTGGCGGGCTGATTTTTTTTTGCACGCTGAATCGAAATCCATCAATATGGAGGCATGACCATGACCGAGCGGAATATCAGGGAGATCGTGCAGGAGCGATACGGGCAAGCCGCGCGGGCGGTACTCAAGCAATCGCCCCAGGGCGGCGCCAGCGCCTGCTGCGGAGCGGCGCCAGCCACCGGGGCGGAGAAGGACGCCATCTCGCGCGACCTGTACAGCGCGGAGGAGGCATCCGCCCTGCCCCAGGATGCGCTGGCCGCATCGCTGGGTTGCGGCAACCCCACGGCACTGGCCCAGTTGCGCCCGGGGGAGGTGGTGCTGGATCTGGGCTCCGGCGGCGGGATTGACGTGCTGCTTTCAGCCCGGCGCGTCGGCCCCACGGGCAAAGCCTACGGGCTGGACATGACCCCGGACATGCTGGCGCTGGCGCACAAGAACCAGGCGCAGGCGGGCGTGACCAACGCGGAGTTTCTCCAGGGCAGCATCGAGGCCATTCCCCTGCCGGACGCAACCGTGGACGTGATCATCTCCAACTGCGTGATCAATCTGTCCGGGGACAAGGACCAGGTGTTGCGCGAAGCCTTCCGGGTGCTGCGGCGGGGCGGACGCTTCGCCGTGTCGGACATCGTGCTCAAGCGGGCGCTGCCGCCGGACTTGCAGCGCGACATGGCGCTGTGGACCGGCTGCGTGGCCGGGGCGCTGGTGGAGGGTGACTACCGCGCCAAGCTGGCCGCGGCGGGCTTCGAGGAGATCGAGGTGGAGCCCACGCGCGTGTATACTGCCGACGATGCCCAAAGCGTGCTCTCGTCCTCGTCCTCCGCCTGCTGCGGCACGGGGCAAACCGCCGACCTGTCCGCGCTCGCGGGCACGGTGATCAGCGCGTTCATTCGGGCGCGCAAACCGGCGTAAGCCGACTCTGGCTGGCGTGTGGCGGCGGGGCGGCGGGATCCCCGCTCTCCCACGGGACTGGGGCGATGCCGGCGCCCTGGTCCCGGTCGCCGGCGCCGCCCCCAGACTGGAAAGGCCGATCGTGACCGATGCGACAGTGAACGGCGCGGGGAGCGACCCGCAATCCCCATCGCGCCACCAGCGCGGCCGCTTTATCAGCGGCCTGGGGATCGCCCAGATCGTCTCATGGGGATCGCTCTACTACAGCTTCCCCCTGATCGCGGGGCCCATGGGTGGCGCGCTGGGCCAGTCCAAGCCCGCCCTCTACGGCGCCGCGACGCTGGGGATGTTGGTCTCCGGGGTGGCCTCGTTTCCCATCGGCGCGGCGATTGACAAGGGACATGGGCGTCTCATCATGACGCTGGGCTCCGTGCTGGGCGGCGCCTTGCTGATGGGCTGGGCCTTGGTCAGCAGCCTGTGGGCGTTCTATTTGCTGTTCGCGGCGGTTGGCCTGGCCCAGGCCATGACCATGTACGAACCCGCCTTCGCCGTGGTCGCGCGCCGCTACGGGCTGGAGTCGCGGCGCGGCATCACGGCCATCACCCTGTGGGGTGGGTTCGCCAGCACCGTCTTTATTCCCCTGACGCAGTGGCTGTTGGACCACGTCGGGTGGCGGGATGCCCTCGTGGTGCTGGGCGCCTGCAACCTGGTCGTGTGCGTGGCGCTGCATGGGTGGCTGATTGACCCCGCCCGGGACGCGCCCCGCGCCGCGGCGGCCGGCGGGGAGGGCGACGCCCAGCCGCTGGCCGGCGCGGCCGCCGTGCGCTGGGTCATCCGCCGGCCGGCGTTCTGGGGACTGCTGGTGGCGTTCACGCTTTACTACGGCATGTTCGTGGGGCTGACCTTCCACCTCTATCCGCTGCTGATCGAGCGCGGATTCGAGATCTCGACCATCATCGCCGCCCTGGCCATCATCGGGCCGGCGCAGGTGGCCGGCCGGATCGCCATGTGGGTCTGGGCGCGCGAGCGGTCCGTCCGCACCATCGGCCTGGCGGCCGCCCTGGGGTTCCCGGTGTGCCTCCTGGCCCTGATGCTGCTGCCGCGAAGCTTCGCCAGCGTTGCGCTGTTCGCGGCCATTTACGGGGCGGCCAACGGCGTCATGACCATCGTGCGCGGCCTGGTCGTGCCGGAGTTGCTGACGCGCGATGCCTACGGCGCCATCAACGGCGCAATGACGCTGCCGGCCAAGCTGGCGGCGGCGATCGCGCCCGCGGCGACTGCCGGCCTGTGGGCCCTGTTCGGCTCGTACGACGGGGTGTTGGCGGCCGCCCTGGCCAGCTCCCTGCTGGGGGCCCTCGCGTTCGCGTTCGCCTCGGCCACCGGCGGGCGGAAGCCCCTGCCCGCGGCATCCCAGGGTTAGCGGGCCGCGGACAATGCCGTTGCGCGGGGCGAGCCAGGGGCTACATCCGCCGTTCCGCCGGCGCCGGGACGGCGTGGGAAGTTTGCACCAGTTCCCCGGAATACCGCATCAGGGCCGTCACGGCAAACCAGTTGATCAGCAGGAAGACGGCGGCCGCCAGCAAGGGCGAGAAATCCACCCGGGTGCGCGGCAGCCTGCGCTGCAGGGGCGTGATGATCGGATCCACCAGGACGAACAGGGTGCGCACGACGGGGTTCTGCAGGGCCGGGTTCACCAGCGTGACCGCGAACCACACCACCAGGATCAGGATCAGGAAGTAGAGGAAGTTGTACAGGACGATCGCGACGCCCCGGAGAAAGAATCCGGCCAACGGTGCGGGCAGGCCATCGGCGGACAGCACGCCGCCCGCGAACATCCCCAGCACCCGCAGCGCGCCGGGCAGGAACTCGATCAGGAACAGGATGAACAGCAGCGCGATATAGGCGGAAAACAGCCGCAGCCGCGCGGGCAGCAGCCGGTTGGCCCAGGCCCACAGCGGCGCGGTCAGCCGGCTGAGAAAGGCCACGATCGGGTTGCCGGGATCCGGGTTCACCCAGGTGAGAAGAATGGAGATGATCATCATCCAAAGGTAGAGGGTCAGCGCCCATTCCACGGCCTTGGACAGGAAATCGAACACGGCAATCACATGCATCTCCAAAGATGGGCCACCGGGCCCGTGGGACTGTACGCCTTCTGCCGCCGCGGCCCCGCGCCGCGCCGGGCGTCGGTCTAGCCCGCGCCGCCAGGCAGGTATGTTTCCAGCGCGGCGCTGGCTTGGGCGAACGCTGCCTTGAGTCCGGCCATCAGGTCCGCGGGCGCCCCGCCGCTCCCGCGCACTTCGGCGCGCAGGCGCTCGCAGGCGGCGGTGACCCCGGCCAGGCGCAGATTGGCCGCCATGCCCTTGAAGGCGTGCGTGATCCGGCCCAGGGCCTCGGCATCCCGCCGGCCAGCCGCCGCCTCCAACTCCACCAGATACGCTTGGCCCCGCTTCACGAAGGATAGGGCCAGATCGGCCGCCATTGCCGGGTCCATCTCCATCTCAGCGATCATGGCCTGGAACCCCGCGAGCAATGGTGGGGGGTCGGCCGCCGGGGCCGGGCCTAGCGCGGCTGATGCGGGCGAGGTCGCGGCCGCCGTGCCGTCGAGAATCCGCAGCAGCTTCCCGCTCTGCACCGGCTTCGTGAGCAGGTGACACGTCCTGCCCGCGACCCTTCCGGCCGGCGGGTTGAGGCCGTCCGCCACCAGCCCCACCACCGGGACGTCGGGGCCTTGCCCCTCCACGGCCGCCAGCGCGGCGGGCGAGGTCTCCGTGTCCAGGTTGATCAGAAACGCCGCGACGCTCTCGGGGACCGGCGCCGGGCGGTATTCCCCGGCGTTTGCCGCGATCCGCACCGTATAGCCCAACGGCTCCAGGTACAGCCGGATTAACATGCGGGTCACGGGATCCGGCTCGATGCCGGCGACGATCCGGGCCGGCCCAGCGCCCGCCTGCGGCGCTTTCATCGGGTGGCCCGGGCTTCAGAGCATGGCGCAACCGGCCGCGCAAGCGCCGCGGACGGCCGGCGCGGCCGCCCGGGGCGCAGTCTGGCGCAGTTTGCCTGGCGGCGCCGCTCCAGCATGGCCTCCTCCCCTTCCGGCCGCTCCGTCACGCCTTGCCCAGGTAGATGTTCATCACGCGGGAGAGCAGGTCCAGCGCCTTCTTGCGGGGCCGCTGGAAGGAGTTGCGCCCGATGATCGAGCCGAACCCTCCGCCCTGGTGAATCGCCCGCACCTCCTCCAGCACGCCCTCGTCGTCTTCCTTGGCGGGGCCGCCGGAGAAGATCACGATCCTGCGCCCATTGAAGGCGCTCTGCACCACGTGCCGCACCCGTTCCGCCAGAGTCCCGACGGGGATCTTGTACTTGTCGTAGACCTTGCGGGCGGCGTCCTGCTCGATGTGCGCCGTCGGCGGCTTGACCTTGATGACGTGCGCGCCCAACTGCGCGGCGATCTGCGCGGCGTAGGCCGATACGTCCGCGGCCGTCTCCCCCTCCTTGGACAGGCCGCTGCCGCGCGGGTAGGACCACACCACCACCGCCAGTCCGGCCGACTTGGCCTCCAGCGTCAGCTCCCGCAGGTCCTCGTACATCGTGTTGCGCTGCGCCGACCCCGGGTAAATCGTGTAGCCGATGGCGCAGCAGCCCAGCCGCAGGGCGTCGCTCACGCTCGCCGTCACCGCCGAGCACGGGTCCTCGCTCGCGTAGAGGGAGTCGCTGTTGTTCAGCTTGAGGATCAGCGGCACCTCCCCGGCGAAGTCCGCCGCGCCGGCCTCCAGGAAGCCCAGGGGCGCCGCGTAGGCATTGCAGCCGGCGTCAATGGCCAGTTGAAAGTGATAGCGCGGATCGTAGCCCTCCGGGTTGGGGGCGAAGGAGCGCGCCGGGCCATGCTCGAAGCCTTGATCCACGGGGAGAATCACCATCTTCCCCGTGCCCGCCAGCCGCCCGTGGTTCAGCATGCGGGCCAGATTGGTCAACACACCCGGATTCTCCCCCGGGTACCAACTCAGAATCTCCCGGACGCGGTTGCCGGCGGCACGCGCCAGGGTGGCAGCCTGTTCCATGGGAACCTCCAGCGAGAAGGGTGGAATGCGAGTAATCCGGCCCTGGGGAGAGGCGGTCAAAGCCTCCGCCGCCTCGCACCGGAGTCTAGGTTCAAGACTAGCACGGCCGGCCGCGCCCGGACAATCGCGGCGCGTCCCTACCCCGCGCGCTTGCCGAACAGCCCGCTGGGGCGGAACAGCAGGATCAGCACGAACAGGACATAGGTGACCATCTGCTTGAGCGAGCCGGAGAGAAACATCGCGCCCACGGATTCCCCCACGCCGACGATCAGCCCCCCGGCGAACGCGCCCAGGAAGCTGCCCATGCCGCCCAGCACCACGACGACGAAGGCGATGATGACGAACAGGCTGCCCACGTGGGGGTCAATGGGGAAGAACGGGGCGATGAGCGTGCCCGCTGCGGCGACGCAGGCCGAGCCGATGCCGAAGGAGATCCAGAACACGCGCTTGACGTCAATGCCCATCAGGATCGCCCCCGTGCGCTCCTCGGCGGCGGCGCGGATGGCCTTGCCCAGGTCGGTGCGGTTCAGCAGCAGGTAGAGCAGCCCGGTGATGGCCGCGCTGGCGCCGAAGGCGATCAGATGAACCAGCTTCAGCGTCAGGTCTCCCACGTAGAAGTTCACGCCCAGGTAGGCGCTCTGCATCACCCGCGGATCGGCCTTGAAGGCCAGCAGCGCGCCGTTCTCCAGGAACAGGGCGACGCCCAGGGTCAGCAGCAGCTGGTTGTGCTCCGGGGCGTCGAGCAGGGGGGCGATCAGGAACTTCTGCATCAGGGCGCCCAGCACAAACAGCAGGGGCACGCTGATGACGAGCGTCGCGTAGGGGTCCATGTGCAGCAGGCTGTACGCCCAGAACGAGGCGTACATGGCCAGCATCATCAGCGAGCCGTGGGCGAAGTTGATGACCTTCATCACGCCGAAGATCACGGTCAGGCCCACGGCCACCAGCCCGTAGAGCGCGCCGGTCAGCAGGCCGTTGACCACCGACTGCAAGAGGAAGGTCGCCATCCGCGCTCCGCGCCGCCGGGGGCTACAGCCCCAGGTAGGCGGCCTTGAGGTGGGGGTTCTCCAACAGCTCCGCCCCGGTGCCCTGCAGGGTCACGGCGCCGTTCTCCAGCACGAACGCCCGGTGGGCCAGGCTCAGGGTCTGCTGCACGTTCTGCTCCACCAGCAGCACGGTGAGGCCGGCGGCGTTGACCTCCCGCACGATGCGGAAGATGTCGCGCACGACGATCGGGGCCAGGCCCAGCGAGGGCTCGTCGAGGATCAGCAGCTCGGGCAGAGCCATCAGCCCCCGGCCGATGGCGAGCATCTGCTGCTCGCCGCCGCTCAGGGTGGCGCCGCGCTGGCGCAGCCGCTCGCCCAGCCGGGGGAAGAGCGCCAGCACCCGCGCCAGGCTCTCCCGCCGGCGGGGCCGGGCGCGGCGGTTGTACGATCCCAGCTCCAGGTTCTCCAGCACGGTCAGGGAGCCGAAGATCTTGCGGCCCTCCGGCACCTCCACGATGCCCAGCGCCACCCGGTCGTGGGGCTCCAGCCGGGCGACGTCCCGGCCCTGGAAGACGATCCGCCCGCCCATGGGCGGCAGCACGCCGGAGATGGCCCGGATGGCCGTGGTCTTGCCCGCGCCGTTGGAGCCGACGATGGCGGCAATCTCCCCCGCCTCGACGCGCAGGGCGAGCCCGCGCAGGATCGGCACGCCGCCGTACCCGGCCGTCAGGTCATGGAGCTCCAGCAAAGCGGTACTCCTCTCCCAGGTAGGCCTCGATCACGCGCGCGTCCCGGGCCACTTCCCGCGGCGCTCCCACGGCGATTTTGCGGCCCTGGTGGATCACCGCCACGCGGTCGGAGATGGACATGATGACCTTCATGGCGTGCTCGATCACGAACAGGGTCACGCCCTGGGCGCGGATGCGTGCGATCAGCTCGATCAGGTCGTCGTGCTCGCGCGGCGTGAGGCCGGCCATCACCTCGTCCAGCAGCAGCAGGCGCGGCCGGGTGGCCAGGGCGCGGGCCAGCTCCAGGCGCTTGCGCTGGGGCACGGTGAGCGCGCGGGCATCGGAAGCCCCCTGGGCGGCCAGCCCCACGAACGCCAGCACCTCGTCCGCTACCCGCCCCGCCGCGCGCGGGTCGCGCGTGCGGTTGAACGCCCCCACCAGCACGTTATCCCGCGTGGACAGGTTGGGGAAGGGCTTGGTGATCTGGAAGGTGCGGGCCAGCCCCAGGCGGCAGACCTGATGCGGCCGCAGGCCCAGCAGCGGGCGGCCCTGGTATTCGATCCGCCCCCCGTCCGCCGGCAGGGCGCCCGAGACGACGTTGAACAGGGTCGTCTTGCCGGAGCCGTTGGGGCCGATCAGCCCCAGCACCTCGCCCGGCCAGAGCTCCAGGTCCAGCCCGTCGAGGGCGGTCAGGCCGCCAAAGCGCTTGCACAGGCCCGTGATGCGCAGCAGCGGCGCCGCGCCCGCCGGGGTGGTGCCCGTCATGGCCAGGCCGCTCATGGCTCGCTCCCGGGTTGCAGGCGCCGCCGCAGGGCCGGCCCCAGGCCCGCGATGCCCCGCGGCAGGAACAGGATCACCAGCACCAGCACCGCGCCGTAGATCATCAGGTGCAGCCCCGCATGGCCCCGCAGCGCCACCTTGGACAGCTCGGAGAGCGGGGTCAGCAGCAGCGAGCCCAGGATCGGGCCCAGCACGGTGCCCGCGCCGCCGATGATGGGCCGCAGCAGGATCTCCACCGACACCGCCGCGCCGAAGGTGATCTCCGGATCGATGTAGAGCAGGTACTGCGCGTAGAAGGCGCCCCCGGCGCCCGTGCATCCGGCGCTCAGGGCCATGGCCAGCAGCTTGTAGCGGAACGGGTTCACCCCCAGGGCGTCGGCAGCCTCCTCGTCCTCCCGCAGCGCCTTGAGGTAGTAGCCCGCCCGGGAGCGCTCCAGCCGCCAGGCGAGCAGGGTCACCAGCGCCAGCATCGTCAGTGCGATATAGTAGAAGGGCAGCTTGCCCTGGAACTGGAAATCCGCCCACCCGGCGCCCTGGAAGGGGATCAGGATTCCCTGCGCCGCCCCGGTGAAGGCCCAGTTCTCGGCCAGCAGCCGCAGCATCTCCGCAAAGGCGAGCATCACCAGGGCAAAGTAGGGTCCCTTCAGGCCGTAGCGGAAGCTCAGGTAGCCGCAGACCAGGCCCACCGCGAGGCCGGCCAGGCCCGCCGCGCCCAGGCCGATCCACGGGCTCACGCCCAGCTTCATGTACAGCAGCGTGGAGGTGTAGGCCCCCACCCCGAAGAACGCGGCATGGCCAAAGGAGAACTGGCC
>Ga0315281_10012830_pt1 | contig 11382 bp, 9 predicted proteins | sample YL17G07_0_MG_FD_204540 | JGI IMG/M metagenome (GOLD analysis project Ga0315281, IMG submission 204540) | Sediment microbial communities from Yellowstone Lake, YNP, Wyoming, USA - YL17G07_0 | ecosystem: Environmental > Aquatic > Freshwater > Lake > Sediment | place: USA: Wyoming | collected... | reverse complement strand
GTACCTCTTTGCGTCTTCACCCAGCGGGCCGAGGGTGAACAGGCGACACAGCGCGCGAGCGAGCACCTCGATACGGCCTACGAACTCGCGGCTGATGGCCTCGTAGACCGGCCCGAGAGAGCCTGGAGCCTGAAGAGCCTCCAGTAGGTCGGGACGCTCCGAGACAACCTCCATCTCCAGACTCTGCCACTCCTGCTCGGGGTCATCGGTGTCAGGCTGACGCCCGCCAACCATGTCCAGGTTGTAGTAGCGAGCCGATTGGGCGAAACGAGACAGGGCCGTCAAGAGTGCCCTGAGGCGCAGATCAGACTCCAGGAAGACCGCGTCCGCGTCTGCGGCCTGGCGGCTGGAGCGGTATTGACCTTCGAAGCACCGCGTCACAACTTCATCGCGCAGATGTTCGAGGTCGTGGCCGAATGCCTTGATCGCCTTGTATGTCGGCAACTCGCCCGTGGTTGCCTTCGCTCGAAAGCAGAGTATGCACTTCATGAGGCGCTCGAGTCCGGAGGAAAGCAGAAGTAAGGCTGGGTAGTAGAAGTCGTTGGCAGCGTCGATACCCTGAATCTCGGCCAAGCCCTTCTCAATCAAGCAAATCGACGTGTGGACTTCCTCGCCGAGGAAGAACTCGCGAAGATCAGTTCCCACCTATGTCCCCTCCGTCTACCGCGCCGCCATATCTAACGCCTGCGGCATCAGCGGCAGCGCGAAGCGCTGTCCGTCTGGATGCCGTCGTTAGAAGCTCACTGCTTGGTCAAGTGCGACTTGAGCAGCTCGATAACCATGCGCCCGATGTCCGCGTTCGTCCCGGTGGTGTCGAGCGCTTCTTCGCTCTTGTCGCTCTCGCCATCCGCCTGACCAAACAACCGGTAGGCTAGATCCATCTTCATTTTGATCTGCATATCATCAGGAAGCTTAAGCAGGTAGGGAGAGATGGACGCAAGTTCGAGTTCCATCCTGCGGTTCTTGCGGCTGGCCTTATCATGCTTGTCCGCTTGGCGGGATGCATATGCGGCGAACACGCCGAATGAAGTTGCCACGAAGACACGCCATCCGACATCCGCCCAGCTGGTGCCGCCTCTTCCTGACACATGCAGAGCGAACACGATCACCGCAAAGACTACGAGTGCTCCAAGACACCCCGCGACGACGCCTCTCCAGAACCTTGCGGCCTTCCGCGCGGCATTCGCTTCCTTCTGGTAGCCGCCAACCATTCCTGTGTCGGTGATGACACCCACCATTGCCTCAGCTTCTCGCTTGAGCTCAGCCATGCTTTCGAGCGCGGCCTTCGCTTGGGCACCGAGCGAAGCGTTGAGTGCATCACACGTCTGTTTCGCCTCGTTCTCTAGCGATTGGAAGCTGGCGTCCTGAGCGGCAAGTGCGTCGTTCCACTTGCCGAGTTCCTCGCTCCGGACCACCTCGCCCGCGCGAGCAAGCTCTTGGCGAGCCGCTTCGAATGCGCCCGCCCGAGCTTCCTCCGCCGCCTCAAACCGGCCCTGCGAATCCGTGAGGCTGTCAGCGACCCTCTGTGAGCTCTCAAGGACACGAGCCTCAACTTCCCGCAGCCTCGATTCGAGTTCCGTGAGCACACCGTTCGCTGCTTCACTCTGGGCCTCAATATGGCGGATGTTCTGCCCGACTGAACGCCGCAGGCTGGTTGTGGCTTCGCGGATGCCTTCAACATCTTCCACGCTGTTTGGGACAGGAAGGCCACTTGCGTGTACCAGCAGACTCTCCAGCTCGTTGTGAGCAGCGACCACCTGTTGCGGTTGGTGGTCAGCCTGATATGCCTCAAGGCTAGAGGCGATGCGGCCCAACGGCTGGTGCATATTGTTGAGCGCTTGGAGCGACACAAGGTCCGAGTCGATCGTTCGCAGTCGCGCGGCGATGTAGCTGACCACTTGGCTTAGGCGAGCCAAGCGCTCAGTGGTTTCCGCGTCCCGATCAACTTCTTGCGCGAGAGCGGTCTCTGTAGCGGCAATCACCGACCTGATGGTGTCGTGGATAGGGTGCTGCTCCACCTGATTGGTCCACTCGGACACGATGCCCCCCCTTCTCCGATGCTTCTAACTACGACTCTGCGGTCTGTGTATGACGCTCGGTCCAGACAGCCCGTGTCCTTGCATGAGGCTACCACTACGATCGGATCGAAGTAGCTCCAGCCGCACGTCTTCCTCCCAGCATTCGACGACGCAGCAGAGTGAGAGGAGACGCCGTCTGGGAGGCAGCCGCCTCAAGATCCTCTGACAACTGGAAGGTCTCGCTGCTCAAGGCGCGCATGCCTGAGCGCCATCGCCGAGCAGAGCGAGATCCTCCGCATCGCGTGGGACGAAGCCGCATCCTCGACGCCTCGCAGGTCGCCACGTCAATTCGAGGGCAACTACTGCGTTCACGTCAGCCGCCACCGCATCCTGAACAGGGGCGTCTGCTCCACGTTTTGCTCCAGCCGCCGGCCGATCTCGTCGAGCAGCTTATCCTTCTGCCGGTCGATGTCGCGGCTGGCCTCATCGTATGCCCGCCAGGCCTCTTCGCGCTTGTCTTCTAGCTTGCGCACCGCGCGCTGACGCTCGAGCTTCTCGGGGAGCGTGGGCGCGAAACGGGCCAGCTTCTTGGCCTCCTTGAGCGCCTCATCCATGTCCGCGAGTTCGGCCTTGAGCGAATCGCGGCGGTCCTCGGCCCAGCGGTCGAGCTTGTCCATCTCGGCGTCGAACCAGTGGCCGTCGCGAGCGGTCATCTCGGCGAGCAGCGTCTGACGGTGAGAAGTCAGCGTGCGGTCGAGCTTTGCCGCCACGGCGTCGGGGACGCGGCGCGGCGCTCCCGCCTCGGCCGGCAGGTCGAAGAGGCGGCGACACTGCGCCTGGTCCATGGCCTCACCGTCGTCCGTGACTCCGGCGAAGACGAGCTGGTCCTCGCTCTCCAGCGCGCTCATGCTCACGTGCGCGCAGGCGAGCCAGCCGGAGCGGCCGCACAGCGGCTCCAGAATGGGGATGTTCTTGCCGCTGCCGGCGTAATCGAACACGACGTCCGCCGGCTCGGGGTCCAGCTCCTGGGCACGTGCGAGCACACGCTGCGCCAGCGGATGACCCACGCGGTAGGTGTTGGCGTCCTCTATCCCCTTGGCCATGCGGTAGGGCCCCGGGTTGATCGTCTCGCCCGGGAAGGGATTGGTGTGCAGCATCAAGCCGAAGCCGTCATCGTCGAAGCTCGCGTAGCCGGCGAGCACGTGCCGCGTGAGACGCCAGAGTTGGTCGTTGAAGCGGTCGAGCATCGCGTGGCTGTCCACGCGCACCTTCTCCACGACTTCCTGGTCGAAGTTGTCGAGCAGCATCTCGCGGGCGTCGCGCTGGCCGCTGCTGATCTGGGCCTCGAGGTCGAGCTGGAGCTGGTCGAACTCGAACTGGATCTGCTCAGTCGTGCGGCACTGCTGGTAGATGGTGGCGATGCGCTTCTCGAAGTCGACGCCAGACTCCACCGCGCCGAGCACCTCGTCGCTGGCGCCGAAGACGCCGTCGAAGAGGCGGAACTTCTCGTCGAGGAGCTGGTACACGCGCACGTCGGCGGCGTTCTTCTTGTTGACGAAGTTCACCACCACCACGTCGAACTTCTGACCGTAGCGGTGGCAACGCCCGATGCGCTGCTCGACGCGTTGCGGGTTCCAGGGCAGGTCGTAGTTGACCACCAGATTGCAGAACTGCAGGTTGATGCCTTCCGCCGCGGCCTCGGTGGCGATGAGGATCGCGGCATGATCGCGGAAGTGCTCGACGAGGGCAGCGCGCATGTCGGCGCTGGGCGAGCCGGAGATGCGGTCGGTGCCGGCGTGCTGGGCCAGCCAGTCCTGGTAGATGCGCTTGGCCAGCGGGCCGTTGTTGGTGCCGTTGAAGAGCATCACTTCGCCGGTGAACTCGGTCTGCTCGAGCACGCGGAACAGATAGTCCTGCGTGCGCCGTGACTCGGTGAAGATCACGGCCTTCTGCTGCAGGGTGGCGCCGCCCTGGCTGCGCTGCGCCTCGGCGGCGACTTCGAAACCGCGGCGCAGCGCGGCCAGAAGCGCCTCGCCCTTGGAGTTCGTGGTGATCGACTTGGCCAGGGCGCAAAACTCCTGGAGCTGCTCTTTCTCACGCCGCAGTTCGGCGAGCTGCTCCGCCGTAAGCTGCGGCGCCTCGTCCTCCATGGGTGCATCCGCGTCGCCGTCCCACTCGTCCGCGAGTTCGTCGAGGTCCTCCCAGTCGGCGGCGAGATCGTCCTCCAACGTGGCCACCGGCGCCGCAGGCGTCGCGGCAGCTTCCGCGGCCTCAAGAGCTTCAAGCCGATTCGCCAGTCCCTCGAGCGTCCCCGAAATGGCGTACGTTGACGACGCCAGGAGCTTGCGCAAGATGAGCGTCACGAGCTGGCGCTGACTCGCCGGCAGCGCGTACAGCTTTGGGCGCTGCAGGTAGTCCGACACGAGGTCGTAGAGGCGCTGCTCGTCGGGTGAGGGCACGAACTCCTGCACCAGCGCGTGACGGTTGGTGTACTTCACGTACTCGAGCACCTGCCGGCGCAGCGTGCGCTTGCAGATGGGCCGCAGGCGCGCCTTGAGCTCGGCGAAGTCGTCGGTGTGGCTCGGGCGCACGAACCGCGCACGGTAGGTCTTGAGGTCGCCGAAGGCGAAGTCGTCGATGATGCTCGCCAGGCCGTAGAGTTCCAGCAAGCTATTCTGCAGCGGTGTGGCGGTGAGCAGCACCTTGGGGAACGGCCCCACGGCCTGTTTGATCGCCATCGCGATCTTGCTGCTGCTCTTGTACACGTTGCGCAGGCGGTGCGCCTCGTCGATCACGATGAGGTGCCAGCCGGTCTGGCGCAGGTAGGGCTCCTTGCCGCGCGCGAACTGATAGGAGCAGATGACGATGCCGTCCTGCTCGAATGGGTTGAGGTTGCCGGCGCGCACGGCGGCGCTGAAGCTGCGCGCCTCGAGGATGACGGACGGCAGATAGAACTTGTCGGCCAGCTCCTGCGACCACTGCTTGCGCAGATTGGCCGGCACGATCACGAGGAGGCGGCGGTTGCGCTCGGCCCACCTCTGCGCGAGCAGCAGCCCCGCCTCGATCGTCTTCCCCAGCCCCACCTCGTCGGCGAGGATCGCGCCCTTCGAGAACGGGCTGCGAAAGGCGAAGAGCGCCGCCTCCACCTGATGGGGGTTGAGATCGACCTGCGCGTCGGCGAGCACGGCCGTAAGCTTCTCCACGCTGTCAGAGGAGCAGCGTCTGGTGAGGTCGTAGGCGAAGTACTTGGCGTGAAGGTCAGTGATCACGGACAACGCGCACCGTCGACCTCCCCCCGGGAACTGCAGGTCAGGCTCTTGTCGCCCAAGATCGTCCTGTCGCCATGATGTAGCGACGCCCCGGGCGAAGCACTTCGCCTTGCCCACGGCCTCCCGCCCCGTCTGGCACACGCGCCACGTACGACACCGGTAGCAAAGCCTACCACCGGCCGCGGACGGAGACGGGCTCCGCGTGACTACGGCCATGGCCGCCGTGCACCGCGGCTTCATGGCGCGAGCCCCATTCTCGTCCCCGAAGAAGCGCGGGCTCCTCAGCACCGGGGTGACCGCCGACTGCCCGGGCGCGCGGAGTGAGGTCTCCGTGACGACCTCGGCCAGGTTCTCGCAAGAATGCCGGCGGCGCCAGGCGGGTTTCAGCGGCCGAGCTTCGCGGCGAGCGCGGCGATGAACGCCGGCGTCGTGCCGCAGCAGCCGCCGACGATGCCGGCGCCGTGGCCGGGGAACCCGGCCACCAGGCCGGCGAAGTGCTCCGCCGTCTCGTCGTACACGGTCGCGCCGTCCTCCAGCCGAGGCGCCCCGGCGTTCGGCTGAGCCACGACCGGCCTGCCCGACGCTTCGCGCAACTCCTCGACCAGCTCGCCCATGTCGGTGGCCGTGATCTCGCAGTTGCAGCCGACGATCGTGGCGCCCGCGGCGAGCAGGGCGTCCGCCGCGGTCTGCGGGTCGACCCCCATCATCGTCCGGTAGCCGCGCGGCGAGGGCTTGTAGGCCAGGGAGACCATGAGCGGCAGGTCCGGCGCCGTGCGCCGCACACCCTCGACGGCGAGCCGCGCCTCGGCGAGGTCGAACATCGTCTCGACGTGGACGAGATCGACGCCGCCGGCGACGAGCGCCGCGGCCTGTTCGGCGAACCCGTCCCGCAGCTCGTCGGGGTCGGCGTCGCCCATCGGCGCGACGAACGTGCCGGTCGGCCCGATGTCGCCGGCCACGAGGCGGCCGGGGCAGTCGCGGTCGCGGACCGCGACCGCGAGTCGCGCGGCCGCTTCGTTCAGCTCGGCGACGCGGCCGCCGGCGCCGTAGGCGGCCAGCTTGGGCCGCGAGCCGCCGAACGTGTTCGTCTGCACGATGTCCGAACCCGCCGCGAAGTACGCGGCGTGGATCGCGGCCACGTCGTCAGGGCGGGTGGCGTTCCAGTCCTCCGGGGGTCCGCCCGGCCTGAAGCCGCGGCTGATGAGCTCGGTGCCCATGGCGCCGTCGAGCAGCAGGGTCCGTTCCTTGACTGCGGCGAGCAGGTCCATGACGGCAGTGTAGCAGACGGCCGACGACACACAGGAGCGGAGACCGGCGGCGCCCCACCGGACTCAGCCGGCGGCGGCCTCGCGCGCGATGCGCTCAGCCTCGCGGTGCGGTACGCCGAGGCAGATCTGCAGGGCCGTGGCGGTGTCGCGCTTCGTAAACCCGCGTACCTCCAGTGCCGCGGCTGCGGCACGGGCCTCCAGAGCCCCTCGCGCCGCCTCGTCCTGCGCCGCACCCAGGTCGATCACCACGGTGATCTCGCCGCGCACGGCGCCGGCCAGCGGTGTCGCGTCCGGGCCGCTCACCGGGTACCGCGCGCTCAGCTCGAGCAGCGTGCCGCGGACGACCTCCTCGTGGAGCTTCGTCAGCTCGCGGCAGACGGCGGCCCGCAGACCGGGCGCCTGTGCCGCGAGCACGGCCAGGCTCCGTGGAAGGCGCTGACCCGTCTCGAACGCGACCACGAGCCCGCCGCAGCGACGCCACGCCGAGAGCGCCGCCTCCAGCTCCCTGGCGCGCCGCGGCAGGTAGCCGACGAAGCGGAAGCCGTCGCCTTCGAAGCCGGCGGCGACGAGCGCCGTGAGCACGGCGGACGCGCCGGGCAGGACGGTCACCTCGAGGCCCTCGGCGATGGCGCGCGTCACGAGCCTCATGCCCGGATCCTGCACCCCGGGCATGCCGGCGTCCGTGACGAGGGCGATGTCGCGCGCCTCGCGAAGCAGCGCCAGCACCTCCTCCGTCTTCTCCGCCTCGTTGTGCTTGAAGAGGCTCGTCAGAGGGGTGTGGACGCCGAGATGGCTGAGGAGCTTCCGCGTGTGTCGCGTGTCCTCGGCGGCGATCAGCTCGACCTTGCCGAGAGCCTCGACGACCCGCGGCGTCACGTCGTCCAGGTTGCCGATGGGTGTGGCGCACACGTACAGCATCTACAACCTCCTCTCGATGAAGACCACGTCGTAGGCGCGGCCGCCCATGACCGCCTGCCCGCGCGCCGTCCCGGCGACGGTGAAGCCCAGCGCCAGGTGGAAGGCGAGCGAGTCGAAGTTGTCGGCGCGCACGTCTGTGAACACCTTGGTGAAGCCGTGGCTGCGCGCCAGCGCGAAGGTGCGCTCGCTCAGGGCGCGACCCAGACCGTGGCGCCGCCGCGCGGACGCCACCCAGGTGCCCATCGCGGCGACGTGGTCGTGGGCGGGCATCTCGACGGCGTACGGGGCGAACACCTGCGCCGCGACGACCTGGGGCGGACCGTCGGTCGTCGCCTCCGCCACGTGAAAGCCTCCCCGCGGCGGCAGGGTCGCAAGAAAGGCGCGTTCCTCCTCGTCCGAGAACGGCCCCGTGAGCAAGACCGGCGCGCCCTCGGCGATGACGGCGTTGATGAGCCGCGCGACGCCGGGAGCGTCGGCGGGCGCGCCCGGGCGGATCGCCGGCGGCGCGCTCACGGGGCGTCCTCGAGCGGCCGGCGCGCCACGACCATGATCTCGTACTCGTCGAGGTCGACCGGGCGCCGGCCCCAGTTCCCTGCCGTCCCTCCCCAGACGTGCTCGACCGCGAACCCCGCGAAGCGCAGCAGCAGGGCGAGTTCCGTGGGCACGTACCCGCGCTCGCGCACCCGCAGGGAGTGCATCCCGTCCGCGTCCTCCCACTCCATGTCGCAGGACGTGGACGACGTCATCGGGTCGAAGCCGCCCTCCGCGACCTGCTCGGGCGTTGCCTCGCGGATCAGGCGCATGGCGTTGCTCGCCGTGAGCACGAAGGGCGCCCCCGGGGCTAACGCTTCGCGGATGTTGGCGAGGATCGCCAGGTCGTGTTCGACGGGGTCGTCGGCACCGATGAGCGTGAACGCCCCCTCGCAGAGACAGATGGCGGCGTCGAAGCCCAGCGGGAGACTGAAGGCCGTCGCGTCGGCCTGCACGAACGCGACCTCGACGCCGGCGGCCCCGGCTGCGGAGCGCGCCTGCTCGAGCATGCCGCCCGAGAGGTCGAGCCCGGTCATACGGTAGCCGCGGGCGGCCAAGGCGACGCTGTGGCGGCCGGCGCCGCAGCCGACGTCGAGAACGCGCGCTCCGACCGGCAGCCCCAGCACGCCCACGAGGAACGCCACCTCGGCCTCGGTGCCCTTGGTGAACACCTCGTCTTCGTACTGCGTCGCATAGCCGTCGAAGAACTGCTGCCACACGTTCTCGCTCACGCGGCCTCCCGGTCATGGCCGACGCGCCCGGGTCGGCGTCCGGCCTTCGACCACGCCCATTCTCTCACGACCTGGTCACGACGATGCCGGCAGAGCGGCACCCGCGGGGACGCAGTACAGAGCAGAACGCCGCCCGAGACGCCGGGCGGTACACTAGCGGCCATGGAGGCCGCGGCGCATCCCGGCGGACGCATCGTCCTCGGTGACAACCTCGACGTGCTGCGCGCGTTGCCCGACGGCCTCGCGCGCCTCATCTACGTGGACCCGCCCTTCAACACCGGCGGCGAGCAGCGCCGGCCGCGGCTGCGCACGGTGCGCGACGACGCCGGCGACCGGACCGGCTTCAAGGGCGAGCGGTACCGGACCGAGGTCCTCGGGAGCAGCGCCTGGCGGGATGCTTACGACGACTATCTCGGCTTTCTCGCGCCGCGCCTCGCCGAGGCGCGGCGCGTCCTCGCCGCCGACGGCTCCCTGTTCTTCCACATCGACCCGCGCGAGGCGCACTACTGCAAGGTGCTGCTCGACCAGCTCTTCGGCCGCGCCTCGTTCGTCAACGAGATCGTCTGGGCCTACGACTACGGCGGGCGCTCGAAGACCCGCTGGCCGGCGAAACACGACACGATCTTCTGGTACGCGCGTGACCCCAAGCGCTACGTCTTCCGCTACGACGAGATCGACCGCGTCCCGTACATGGCGCCGGACCTCGTCGGGCCACGCAAGGCGGCGCGCGGCAAGACCCCGACCGACGTGTGGTGGAACACGATCGTCAGCCCGACGGGCCGAGAGAAGACGGGGTATCCGACGCAGAAGCCGCTGCGCGTCGTCGAGCGCATCGTGCGCGTGCACTCCGAGCCCGGCGACCTGGTCCTGGACTTCTTCGCCGGCAGCGGGACGACGGGCGAGGCGGCCGCGCGTCTCGGCCGCCGGTACCTGCTCGTGGACAGCAGCCCCGAGGCGTTCCGCACGATGGCGCGGCGCCTCGCCTGGGACGCACCCGAGCTCGTCGGCGGCGAGGGACCGGGGCTCACGGAGGAGGGAGCCTCGGCGCCCTAGATACGGCGAGGCCGGCCCTCCGGGCCGGCCTCGAAAGGTCCAGAGCCAGTGACGGCGGTCAGTCGCCCGGGACGATCGCGTCGTTCGGGCACGACTCGACGCAGGTCGCGCAGTCGTCGCACAGGTCGGGGTCGATGAGGTAGATGTCGTCACCTTCGGTGATGGCATCGTTCGGGCACTCGTCCACGCACGCGCCGCAGGCGAGGCACTCTTCGGTGATCTTATAGGCCATGTGGGTCTCCTGTGACGTACCGTTGGCGCGGTGCGAAGCAGGCCGCGCGGGGCTTCCCCGCCATTTACCAACAGCGGTGGAGCGAAGTCAAGACGCCGTCCGGGACGCGCGCGGTACCGCGTCTCGACCGGATGGCCAAGGGACGCCCGGCGCGGACGTCGCGAGATCGACTTCAGAAGAGCTCCGTCAGGGCGAGCGCCGCGGCCCCGACGACGCCGGCGTCGTTACCGAAGCGTGCCGGCACCACGCGGACCTCGTCGCGCTGCGGCCGCAGGGCGCGGGCGGCGAGGACGCGACGCGCCGGCGCAAGGAGGACTTCGCCGGCCGCCGCCGCGCCGCCGCCGATGACGACGAGTTCGGGATTGAAGACGTTGACCAGGGTCACCAGCCCGGCGCCGAGGTCCTCGCCGATACGCGTGACGACGGCGACGGCGTCGGGGTCGCCGTCGCCGGCGAGACGCGTCAGCAGCGGGCCGTCGACCGTCTGTCCGGCGGCGAGGGCGCGGCCCAGAGCCGAGGCCGGCTTCGCCCTGGCCTCGGCCAGCGCCGCCGCGCCCATCGTCGTGCCCGAGACGTACATCTCGAGGCAGCCGCGATTGGGGCAGTCCCCCCGACACTGAGGGCCGTCGACGTTGACCGTGACGTGACCGAGCTCGCCGGCCGCGCCGCTGAAGCCCCGGTACGGCCGGCCCCCCGCGATGATGCCGCCCCCCACGCCGGTGCCGAGCGTCAGCATGAGCATCTCGCGCGTGCCGGCGCCGGCGCCGAAGACGTGCTCGCCGATGGTCGCCGCCGTGGCGTCGTTGTCGATCACGACGGGAACGCCGAACCGGTCCTCGAGCACGGCGCGCAGGGGGACGTCGCGCAGGGGCAGGTTCACCGACTCCACGATGCGCCCGGCGGAGAAGTCCACCATCGACGCCGTGCCCACGCCGATGCCCTCGAGTCCTCCAGGATCCGCCGCGGCGCCGTTCGGCGCGCGCGTCTCCGTGACGAGGGCGGCGATGCTCTCGACGAGGGCCGCGAGGCACGCCTTGGCCGATGAGGTCACGGTGGAGCTGACGACGTGGCGCAGCACGACTGGGGGCCGGACGTCCCCGGCGACGGAGCCGGCGCGCGGCAGCCGCGCGCGCACCGCCGCCGCCGCGGTCTTCGTCCCGCCGATGTCGACCGCGATCAGCGTCCGCTCTTTCATCGCCCGCGGGCCCCTTTCCGCACGCCGCGCTCGCCCGCAGCGCCCGGCGTCACCCATGTCCGCTTCCCGCCGCGCCGACGGGCCTGCCGCTCCGTGTACAATACCAGCAGAGGATTCGCCCACCCTGGGGCGTAGCTAGGCACCGACCCGCCGCCCGACTCCCTTCA
>Ga0315281_10012829_pt1 | contig 11382 bp, 15 predicted proteins | sample YL17G07_0_MG_FD_204540 | JGI IMG/M metagenome (GOLD analysis project Ga0315281, IMG submission 204540) | Sediment microbial communities from Yellowstone Lake, YNP, Wyoming, USA - YL17G07_0 | ecosystem: Environmental > Aquatic > Freshwater > Lake > Sediment | place: USA: Wyoming | collected... | reverse complement strand
GCTTCAGAAACTGATCCGGGTTCTTGTGTGTGTAGACGACCACCCGCGCGCCGGATTTCGCGGCCTTGTGCAGCCGTGCGGCATCTGGCGTGCCGATGTCGATCCATGTCTGGATTGTTCCGGTCAGGTCGCGCACCGAAATCGCGGGCTCCTCGGGATCCGACACGCCGCGCGAGAACTCGATCCCCTCGGCGAACTCCAGCACGTACGCGAGCACGCGCGTCACCAGATATTCCTCGGACTCCGACGGGTGGCGCGCCACGCGCAGCGCCAGCGTCTCGTACAGGTTGCGGTCGGCGTCGGCGAGCTCGATGTCGAAATTGTAGATGGTCGCGGTCTGCGCCATGGCTAGAGCGTCGCTCGCGCGACATGGATCGACGTCACCGCCGTTTGTCGGCGACAAAGCGCAAGCGGACGTAGTCGGCGGTCCATCCGCTGGCGGGATCGAAGAGCGTCGGCTGCACCGCGCGGCGCACGTCCTGTATGAACGCGGGACGGTCGTGCTCGGACACCGCACGGAGGAACGGCTGCGCGAACGTCTCCAGCCAGTCGGTGATGTCGCCCGGCAGCGGCGTCGGCCGCGGAAACAGCGTGATCGCCCGCACGGTGAAGCCGTGCGTTTCGAGCAGCACCCGATACGCCGTGTCGGTCGGAAAGAACCAGGGATCGATCGCGGCGCCGTCGAGGCCGCGGCGGTTGGCCGCGTCGATGAGCGCCAGGCGGACGGTCTGAACGCACCCCGCGCCGCCGAACTCGGCGACGAAGCGGCCCCCTGGTTTCAGCGCGCGGTGGACCGACGCGATGACGGCGCCTGCGTCGGGAATCCAGTGCAGGACGGCGTTGCTGAAGACGGCGTCGAACTCGGCGTTGAACGGCAGCGTCTCGGCGCGGCCGCGCCGCGCGTCGAGGCCACGCGCGCGCGCGGCGCCGATCTGTTCGACGCTGCTGTCGATCGCGATCACGCGGCAGCCGGCCGCCACCAGTTTCTCCGTGAGCGCGCCATCACCGCATCCCAGATCGAGGACCTGCTCGCCCGGCTGTGGCGCCAGCAGATCGAATACGCCGGCCCCGAGGTCCGAGACGAAGCGCGCGTTCCTGGCGTAGGTGTCCGGATCCCACTGTTGTGTCGTCATGTCGTTGTCATGTGGTCGGTATGTGGTCGGTATGTGATTGTGCGGCGACAGCTTACTATGTCGCGGCCTCCGGCGACTCGCCCGAGGCACGAAAACACCAGGGAATGCCAATCACTGGTGGATTCCGCCTGGCTGGCCGGGGCGGGACCCCGATTGAAAAATCTGGTCACGGACGGCGCGGGCGGGTGTAGTATCACTCCGTTCGGGGCGGCCACCTGGCCAGTCACACGAGGAGCATGCATGTCACAGAATAACGGGTTGAATCGCCGGTCGTTCCTGAGAAACACGGGGCTCGCAGCCCTCGCGGGCGCAGTCGCACCGGGCAGTTCGCTGGCGGCCGCCGCCGGCGCCGCCATGGCGCCGGGAGATTCCACCAAGTTCGACTTCGACACGCCGTACAGCCGCATCGGCACCGATTCGACGAAGTGGGACGGCCCGATCAACACCGGCCTCACCGACAAGGCTCACATCGTCGCGGGCATGGGCATCGCGGACATGGATTTCCGCGCCGCGCCGGCGATCACGCAGGCGCTCCAGGAACGGATGAAGCACGACGTCTGGGGCTACATGGTCATGCCGAAGTCCTTCCCCGAGGGCATCGTCGCCTGGAACAAACGGCGCTACGGCGTCGACATCGACCCCGCGATGATGGACATCACCACGGGCGTCCACCCCGGCCTCATCGCCGCGCTGCGGGCGTTCTCGCCTCCCGGATCCAAAGTGCTGCTGACGACGCCGACCTACAACGGGTTCTACGGCGACCTGCGCAACACCGGCACGATCGCGGAAGAGAGCGTGATGAAGGTGGTCAACGGCCGCTTCACGTTCGACTTCGACGACTTCGAGCGCCGCATCAGCCGCGAAACCAACACGTTCATTCTCTGCAACCCGCAGAACCCGACAGGCAACTGCTGGTCGGCTGAAGAGCTGACACGCATCGGTGAGATCTGCCTCCGCCACCGCGTCATCGTGCTCGCCGACGAGATCCACTGCGACTGGGTGGCCAAGGGCCAGAAGTACACGCCGTTCGCCAGCCTGCCGAACAAGGCGATCGTCAACAACAGCCTCACGTTCAAGGCGGCGAGCAAGTCGTTCGGCCTCGCGGCGATGAAGTGCGCCTGGTACTACAGCACGAACAAGGATCTGTTCATGGCCACGAAGGCCAACAACCGCGCGGATCTGACCACGGTCGGCATGATCGCGAGCAAGGCGGCGTACTCGGGCGGCGAGGACTGGCTCAATCAGTGCGTGGACTACGTCAACGGCAACCACGACCTGGTGCAGTCGTACGTCAAGGCGAACATCCCGATGCTCAAGACCTACAACAAAGCCGAAGGCACCTACCTCGTGTGGCTCGACGTGAGCCAGGTCGCCGAGAAGATCGGCGCGAAGGAGAAGGCGGCGGCGGAGGTCAAGGCCGGCAAGAACACGTCGCCCGAGCAGATCGTCGAGCGCTGGTTCCTCAAGAACGCCGGCGTGGCGCTCAACCCGGGGCATACCTACGGCGCGGGCGGCGCGAACCACATGCGGATGAACATCGCGTTGTCGCGCAAGACGCTCCAGGCGGCGCTCACCAGCCTCTCGAACGCGCTCAAGAGCGGCAACCTCTCGACGGCGGCGATCTAAGCCACCACCGACGACCACGCGGGTTCGGATCCCACAAGGATTCGGGCCCGCGCGCTTCCCTCTCTCGCACCCAACCGACCAACATCGAACGCTGATCTCGAGCCGAAACTCGACGAGCCTAGCGAGCTTCGGTGCGGCAGCCGCAGGGGTGGCGTTCCAAACCGGACCTTCGCCCTTTCTCCTGACCGTCCGGGTCGTGCGGCGAGTGGCGCAGAGTAGCGGTTCCCAACGGGATTCGAGGCTCTGGACGGTGCGGAGTGATACGCGGGTCGAAGCGCGGCGGGGAATCGATGTGACCGCGCATTGCCCGCGGGTACCAACGGCGTCAGCACGGAGCGCTCGTTGTACCTCGTGATGGAGCTAAAAAGGGCCGCGTCAGGCGCACGCCCCCCGCCAGCCCGGCGGCCCCTACTCGTAACCGCCGAAGTAGATGTCGTTATTTTGAGGGTCAAGGCCCACCCGAATCCGCTCAAGGAAACCGGTGTAGCCGATGAAATTTCTTCCGGTAGGCCAATGTTCGTCCGGGATGAACACTGTTGCGTCAACCACGAGGTCATCGCCTTCGTCAGCGAGTACGCGAACATTTGTCCGGACGAGCCTTCCTCGGGCGATTCCGCCTCTGTAGCTTAGAGCAGTGTCTTGGCCGTCGGCGGCGTCGAGACCCACCTCTTCCGCAATTTCCCGCGCGAGAACCGAGTACTCCGCACCGGTATCGAGTAGCGCCAAAAATGGTTGCTCCATTCCTTCGACGGTCACTCGAACGTAGATGCTTGCTCGGCCTGGGTTTTGTGGAAGCGCATCCTCGTACTCGGCGCGGCCCGAGCTAAACGGCGTGTCGCCCAAGCTGAGCATCGACATCAACTACTCGACGTAGTGAACAAGCGCGGTAGGACCTTCGCCTGTTGCTTGCAGTCGTTGGCGAAGGTCACGCAACGTGTGCGCCGTGGCGACGAGTCCCGCGCCAGACACGGCGACCCAGCGGCCACGGTACTCGTTAGCGTGCTGGCGTAGCCACTCATATTCGCGCGCGCGATTGCGGTCGCGCCGTGGTGAAGTCGACGTAGTCGGCTGTCTCAACAGCGTCTTGACTTGGTCATATCGACGGTCGTCGGGCAGTTGTCTAAGCAACACTCTTGCTGCCCGGGTGCGTTGGTTTTCGACGAGTGACCAAATTACCGAGATTAGCGGCGGTTCGGCTTGAACGCCGAGACCCGCAACTGGTGCCGTCGATGCGCGCGGCTGAGGGATGTCGAAGTCGGTCGGTCGGTGGACAGATGTCTTGTGAGCGAAAGAACCGGAATAGAAGCCACGGATCGCATCTAACGTCCGACTGTCGGACGCTTCGGAGGATTTGGACGCGAGAACGCTGCAAGCCACCCGTCGTCGAAAGAAGTCATACGGGCTGCTGGTGGGGTATGTCGATCTGGTGTTGGCGAACAGTGTCCTCATCTCGACGTCGCCGTTCGCGATCGGAAAAGGTGCGCCCGACGCGGGTGCAACCACGAGACGCAACAGCTCCGAGGGAGAATTTGACCTGAACACGAAAGACTGTGCCTGAGTGCTCTGGTCCGGCCTGTCTTCGACAGCGTAGGCACCAAGTTGTCGAGCGAGACTCATGTCAGCTCGCCTCGGCGGCCAGGCCCAAAAGGGCGAGCGCATCGCGAGCATCTTTGTCGATTACCTGTCTCAGCCCAGATGGCTGCACAGAATTGCTGTAGACGGAGAACAATCGGACGTAGAGATTGCCCGGCAAGACTCCGGACAAATCGGCTGTTACGCTCCGCACCGTCGCAATATCGTCAGCACCGAGATAGAAGACGACGCCGCAACCAATGAGTGGTGTACTCGAGTTTGGCGCTGCACGCAAGAAGCGACCAAGGTGCCCCTTTGGATCGGTACCCACGAGGGAACCATGAAGTCCAAGATCAATCGTATAGCTGGCAATGACAGACTTCGGATCCGCCTTCGATAGCGCACGGATCAACTTGATGACAGCGCCTTCCAATTGGTCGAGGTCTTGTCGCGTCAGGTTGTTGACCTGAATTTCAACGCGTTCCAATCGAACGCGCACAAGCGCGCGAAAGCCCAGCAGCCAAAAATTGACATTGTAAGCGCCCAGACTTCCGTCGCCCACATCGCTCTTTATGCCGTTTACGGTAATGCCGACATCGCCAAGTTCGTTCAAAAGAGCGGAATATAGGTCTGGTACATTGTGAAAGAGAGCCCACAAGTGGCCGCCGAATGTCACCTGAACGGACAAGTCCGCGCGCTCAACTCTAAAGGGCACGGGTGCCGCTGAGGAGTCCAGCTCTGAAATATCAGCCATATCCTCCTCACATTGTATGACGGTTGCCAACTGGTCCACGAGAATTGCGGGATTGCTTTACAGTTCTTCTAGCCGCAGTGCCCTCGCACTCGTCACGCAGGCCTCAAAGGACCTGCCCTACACAGACAGTCCGGATGAAGCCGGACACTACCGTCATCACCGCTCTGCGTGCCCTGCGGTTTCTGCGTCGATCGTTGTGTCGTTCGCGACAGCGTCACCATCCGGCGACGCGTTGATCGTCGCGTCCGTGAGTTCAGTGCTTGGCGAAGACGGTCTTCTTGCCGTCCTTGGTGAAGGCCATCGTGTTGAACGGCTGCTTCGCCCCACCCTGGTCCATGCCGGGCGAGCCCGCGGGCATCCCCGCCACCGCGACGCCCGCGATGGCGGGCTTGTCCTTGAGCATGCGCTGGATGTCTTCCGCCGGCACGTGCCCCTCGACGATGTAGCCGCCGATCTTCGCGGTGTGGCACGACTGCAGATCGTCGGGCACGTTCGACTGGATCTTGAGCGCGGTCAGTTGCGAGTCGCTGACGTTGTTGGCTTCCACCTGGAAGCCGCGCGACTGGACATGGGTAATCCAGTCGCCGCAGCACCCTCACGTCTGGGACTTGTAGACGATCATCGAGACGGCCGCCGCTTGCTGAGGGGCCGCCGCCGTCGGCCGCTGCTCGGGCGATGCAGACGATGCGACGTTTCCTGCGAAAACCGCCGCAAACCCGAGGCCCGCGGTCAGGAGCGCGGCGCCCGCGACGATGGCGAATCGTGTGCGCATGGGACTAGTCCTTTGGTTGAGGCACGATACGAAGATACGGCTTCGGCTGCCTCCAGCCCTGCGGATATTTTTCCTTGGCCTCGGCCTCCGACACCGACGGCAGGATGATCACATCGTCGCCATGTTTCCAGTTCACGGGCGTGGCCACCTTGTGTCTGGCCGTGAGCTGCATGGAGTCGATCACGCGAAGCACTTCGTCGAAATTGCGGCCGGTGCTCATCGGGTAGGAGATCACGAGCTTGATCTTCTTGTCGGGGCCGATGACGTAGACGTTGCGCACCGTGGCGTTGTCGGCGGCCGTTCGGCCTTCGCAGGTTTCGCCGGCCTCGGCCGGGAGCATCCCGTAGAGCTTGGCCACCTTGAGGTCGGTGTCGCCGATCATCGGGAAGTTCACCGCGGTGCCCTGGGTTTCGGCGATGTCCTTCGCCCAGCCGGCATGGTTCTCCACCGGATCGATGCTGAGGCCGATCACCTTCACCTTGCGGCGATCGAACTCGGGCTTGATGCGCGCCATGTAGCCGAGCTCCGTGGTGCACACCGGCGTGAAGTCCTTGGGATGAGAAAAAATCACGCCCCAGGAGTCGCCCAGCCACTGGTGAAAACGGATCGGACCGTCGGTGGTCTTGGCGTCGAAGTCGGGGGCGTCGGAACCAATCGCGAGAGGGCCGGACATAAGGGGGACTCCTGGAGAACTGTGTTGTTCTGATTAAGAGTTTTGCTGGTCGGCTCGGTTCTTCGGTTCGCTGAAGATCGGCAGCCACGCGGCGGCGCACGCCTTGAAGTACGCGGAGCCGGCGTGCAACAGCGGCTGGAGGCAGATCTCACCTTTGGCGGAGCATCCGGACTCGAGACACGGATCGTTCTTCGCCGCGCAGTCCTCGGTGAACTGCCTCTCGATGCGAGCGCACGCGTCGAGGAACGGCCGCCGGCTCTCAATCGCCAGGAAGCCCGCCAACTCATCCTTCGTGAACCGGCCTTCAGCCGCTTTGGCGATCAACTGATCCGGCGCGTGCGCGTTGGTATCCATAGTCGCTCCTCCTGTGGTGCCACCCATACGCGGCCGTCGCAATGGGCGTGCCGATCCATCGTATGACGATACACGCCAAGATTCAGTGGGTCAATGCAGGCCTACTGGACCCGTCGCCAGCCGACACGCTGCGAGACGGCGACCGCGACGCTGCCGTCAGATTGTCGGTACGCGATCACGCCCGCCATCCCGGGCGTGGCATCGATGAGCGCGATGCCCTGTCGCGGCCCGAGGACGAACGCCGCCTTCGACATCGCGTCGGCGAGCGTGCCGTCTTCCGAGACGATGGTCGCGCTCAGCGACGCGTTCGACGGCTGCAGGGTGTGGGGATCGAGCAGGTGTCCGTAGGTGCGTCCAGCGGCGACGAGAAAATTCGCGTAGTCCGCCGACGTCGACACCGACCCGCCTTTCACGTCGATGACGCCGATCAATCGGTCGACGGCGTCGGGATTCTTGATCCCCACGGTCCAGGACGATTTACCCGGCGGCGTGCCCAGCATGTACTGATTGCCGCCGGCATCGATGAATCCGGTGAGGCCGCGGCGCCGCAGCACGTTCGCCGCGACTTCCACGGCAAAGCCCTTGGCGATGCCGCCCAGATCGATCTCCATGCCCGGGCGCGCGAAGCGGATGGTGTGGTGTGGCGCGTCCACGATCACATTGCGGTAGCCGACGAGCGGTCGCACCGCGGCCAGTTCGGCGGACGAAGGGATATGCGGCGTCTTGGTGCGGAATCCCCAGAGTTGCACGAGCGGGCCGACCGTCATGTCGAACGCGCCGTTGCTGGCCGCGCTGACACGCTGCCCGGCTTCAATCACCCGCAACAGGGGATCGCTGACGACGACCGGGCCGAGCGGGGCGTCGCGGTTGACGCGCGAGAGCTCGCTGTCGCTCCGGTAATTGCTCATGAGCCGATCGACTTCGGCCATGGCCGCAAAGGCTTCGTCGATGGCGGCGCGGCGCGACGCCTCGTCGCCACCGATGGCCTGGACCTGCATCGAGGTCCCCATCAGGTAGCGATACTCACGGGTGTCGGTGCCGTTCTGCGCGGCGCGCGCCGGACCGACGGCCAGCGCGATCAGCAGGAGCGCGAGGCACCACGACGCGCGAGAAGAGGCGGATCGTGCGGGCACGCGTCTACTTGCAGCCGCAACCGCCACTCTGGACGCCGTTGCCCCCGGCGGAGCCTTCGCGCGCTTCCTGCCAGTGCGCCATATACGCCACCTGGCTTCCGTCGGCGTCGAACACCATGCAGGGATCGGCGAGCCGGCCGCGTTGCCACGGATGGACCGTGGCGCAGCCGGCGCCGAGCACGGCCGCGGCAAGGCCCGCAGCGAGAACCAATGTGCGCGTGAGCCTGTGAGGCATGACGGTCAGTGCTCCGAGAGCAGTTGGGCAATTTCGCGACGATAACTGTCGTCCACATTGCCCGAATAGCCCATGTGGGTGAAGCGGATGTTGCCGGCGCGATCGATCAGGAACGAGCTCGGCATGCCCTTGACGCCGAATGCCTGAGGCGAGACCCCCTTGGGGTCGAACAGCACGGTGAGGCGGTGCGGGTGCGCGTCGAGAAACACGTCGGCATCGCGCCGTTTCTCGTCCACGTTCACGGCGAGCACTTCGAGCCCACCCTCCTGAAACTCGCGATAAATCGCGTCGAGCGCGGGAAACGACGTCTTGCACGGTGGGCACCAGCTCGCCCAGAAATCGATCAGGATGACCTTGCCGTTGTAATCGGCGAGCCGCACCGTGGCGCCGTCTGCCGTGTGAACCGCGACATTCGGCGCCGGCTTCGAGACCGACGCCGTGATCGTGGGCATGGCGAAGGCCAAGGCTCCAAGCGTGAACGCGACCGAGACGATTCGGCGCATGGGCATCTGTGTCTCGCTGAAATGCAGTTTCATCGGCTCTGTGGCGCGCCGTTGAGCACCCAGGTCTTGATCAGCTCGGCCTTACCCGCGCGATCCCCACTCAGGAAACCAGACATCGAGCCGCGGGGCTGGGTCACGATGACCAGCGCGCTCGACGCGCTGCCCACTTTCACCGCCGCCATGACGCCGGCGTAGGTCGCCGTGGAGTAGCGAGCTTTCGGCGAACGCGTCCCATGGCAGGGCGTGCAATCGGAAGCGAAGATCGGCGCCAGATCCGTGTAGGCCACGACTGTCGGTGTTGGCGTTGGTGTTGGCGTTGGTGTCGGTGTCGGTGTCGGTGTTGGTGTCGGCGTCGGCGTCGGCGTCGGCGTCGGCGTTGGCGTTGGCGTTGGCGTTGGTGTCGGCGTCGGTGCGTTGGCCTCTGCTGCGGCTTGAATCGCGGCGGCGGACGGCCCGAGCGGGACACCATTCGAGCATCCCGCAACCGCGGAGATCAGCGCGACGGCGGCGGCGAGTGCGAGCGTGCGGGAATACGATAAGGGCATCATTTGATTTTCAGGGGCACACGAACGCCCGTCGAGAGAATGCCGGCGGTGAAGCCGTTGCTGGCCTGATAGCGCTCGTACTGCAGCGTCAGCCCCGTGCCATCGGGCATCCACCACATCTTGCCGGCCGGCGTAAACACGATCTTCCCGGTGTAGTTGTTCGACGCGAACGGTTCGAGCCGGAAGTCTGCCGTGTAATACGTCGGGATGCCGGCGTACTGCGGCTGGTAGAAATACGCACCGGTCTGATCATACCGCCGGTACGACCCGTAGAGAAGCCACTGCGGGCTAAGGTGATGCGAGATCCCCACGGCCAGCGCATTCGACCTCACCTGCCAGTCGTCGAAGTAGTGCCGGTAGTCAGCTTCGAGGTACGTGTCGGCCGGCAGCGCCTGCCGTATCCGCGCGGTGACCGTCTGCCTCGTGCGCAGGTCCGGCACCTGGCCGAGCACCATGATGCCGCTCACGTTCGCGCGGAGGTACGGGTTGTCCTGGTACCCACTGATCCGGCCGATCTCGTACCCAGCCTGGACGATGGTGGTCTTCGTCACGGTCTGGGTGATGGATGCGTACCCGGCGCTCGCGAACTGGTTCTCCCGATCTCTTGTCGGGTGCAGCACCGGCTGGTTCACCGAGAAGGAAAACCCGCCGGCGACGGTGGTGTTGCCGTCGGCCAGATCGCGCGACACCGAGGTGAGCGCCGTCGTGGCGCGATAGAAGTTCTCCTGGCTGTAGGCGCCGCCCAGCGTGAATTTCAGATCGTTGAACTTGCGCGTCAACGACACACCCACGTCCTGACGCCGGCTGTTCACGCCTTCGCGGTGGCAACGGACGCAGGAGTCCGACGCCGCCGAGATCGCGTCCACGCCGAAGCTGACCCGCAGGCTCGTGCGCTCGGTGAAGTCCTGGCTCAAATCCACGGTCGGGCTCAGCACCGTGACGCCCCGCGTGTCCTGGAATCCGTGAAACTGGACGTTGACGTCGTTCTGCTGCGCCCAGTTTCGTCCCGCCACGAGCGAAAAGGCGACGACGGCGGCGAACACGAACGCGGACGGGGTGGATGGCCGGCGTGTCACGCGTGTCCCTAGCGCGTTTGCAGCGCGTTGTAATAGACCAGCCAGCGGAACACCATCGTCGACTTGGTGACGACGTCGCCGCTGTAATACTGGTACATGCTGCCGCCGGGAGAGCCCGTGACCACGAGCGAGCTTTTCGCGTCGCCGCGCGTCTGGCCTTTCAGGACGTCGGCGAATGTCGCGACGGAGTAATCGCCTTTAGCCTCGCGGCTGCTGTGACAGGACAGGCAGTCGCGGTCGAGGATGGGCTTGATGTCCTGCACGTACGAAAGCGTCTGGACACCGATGGCGGTCGGCCCGAACGGAAACCCGGGGTCACCGGTGTCGGCGGCCCGTTGGCCCTGAACACAACCCGGCCACACGAATGCCGCGAACAGCAGCGTCGACGACAACCAGAACCGCACAGGAAGAGGGGAGCGCACGCGCCGTTTCACAATGGTGAGCGGTCAGGCTGCAAAGGACATGCCTCCCGCGATCACCGAAATCGTATCAGGCTCTTGGGCAACGACGCGTCAATGGCTTGGGCTGGTCACCGAGGCAGGACACGGACCTGTCCGACGGATGACACATCGCAAACGTGACCAGCGCGCTCCGGTTCCTCCGAGGCAGACACGGTCGCCGGCCTGGAGGCCTGTAGTCCGGCTAAAGCCGGACGCCACGAATACGCGCCACTGCAGTGCGTGGCGTCAGGCTTCCGCCGGACCGGCGTGCAGTCGTGGCGTCCGGCTTCAGCCGGACCGGCGTGCAGTCGTGGCGTCCGGCTTCAGCCGGACCCTTGATTATCGTGCGCTGTGTTATGGCTTCGGCGGCGTGGCGAACGGACCCACTTCCGGTTTGCCTTGCGTGTTCGCCAGCGGCCCGAGCTCCGCGGCGACGCCGCGGGCGATCGCGGCCGTTTCGCTCGCGTTCTGGAAGCACGTGAAGTCGGGACGATCGCGCCACGCGAACGGACCGCACAGCCGCTTCCCCGCCTTGATCGCTGCGTCGTGGACGATGTTGATCGCGC
>Ga0315281_10012828_pt1 | contig 11382 bp, 8 predicted proteins | sample YL17G07_0_MG_FD_204540 | JGI IMG/M metagenome (GOLD analysis project Ga0315281, IMG submission 204540) | Sediment microbial communities from Yellowstone Lake, YNP, Wyoming, USA - YL17G07_0 | ecosystem: Environmental > Aquatic > Freshwater > Lake > Sediment | place: USA: Wyoming | collected... | reverse complement strand
GGGGCAGGGTTGGCGGCAAACGCGCTCACCGCTGAGACCATTCACTCACGCGCTTTGCGCCGCGCTGATCTCTGCGGCGATTTTATCGCCCGTCTGGGTTTCTTTTTTCTTGCGCGGCACTTCCCCCTCCGCGCAATCTTCTTTTATCGGCGATTTGGAAGTTTATAGTTGGAGTCCGCTGAACGCCCTGCGGCGTGAGTTTGTCACAGCCGATGGCGTTTTATCCTATCAGTTGCCCAACGGTCTTTATTACGGAACACTTCCCGGTCATCTTTATTATTTCACGCCCTTGCTTGTGCTATTTATTCTGCCGGGCCTGTGGTATATGTGGCAACGCCATAATGCGCTCACACTGGCTTTGCTTGTCGGGTGGCCGGGCATGGTGTATGCCTTTCATGCCGGAGCGCCCTGGCAAAACTTTCGCTTCATGTTAGCCGCTATGCCGCCGCTGGCGATTTTGCTGGCCCTCGGCGTCGGCGCGGCCTCCGGGCGCTTGCGCGGCTACTGGCGTGTAGGGTTATGGTTGCTCGTGGCGAGCGGTTTGGGCGCGATGGTGTTTGGAGGCGCGCGCGTCGCGCGGCAATTTGTCGTCCGCAAGAATGCCGATCTCGCGTTGGTGCGCGCCGTCGAATCCCAGGTCCCGCCGGGTGCGCGGTTGCTGACCTTCAGCGTCACGCTCACCTTTCAACACTATAGCCGTCTCGAAACATTTGAGTTATCTGAATTGCGCCCCGCCGCTTTGTCCACGCTCCTCGCCGATGGTCGCCCAACTTATCTATTGCTCGATGTGAACAATATCGAGACGCAATGGCGTGTCAAACCATTAGCCGAAAGTTATCATTGGTTACGCGACCAAATTGGATTTATATCGCAAACCTCATTGGGGAATCTCACCCTCTTTACTTTGCGCCAGCCATGAGCCACCGCCAGTTGTGGAACAAGAGCATTGCATGAAAATCGCCCTTATCGTCCCCGGCTTTTCAGCGCACGAAAAAGATTGGTGCATCCCGGCGCTACTTGATTACGTGCGTGTTCTGGCACAACGCGCCGAAGTCCATGTTTTCACCTTGCGTTGGCCGGAGCGCGGAGGAACGTATCCCGTGTTTGGAGCCACTGTCTACGCGATGAATGGGCGGCAACGGCTGGGGGCGCGCGTTTTCAATTTGTGGGCGCGAACGGTGCGCGCGATGGCTACCGAACATCGTCGAGCGTCATTTGATGCAGTTCACGCATTTTGGGCTGACGAGCCGGGTTGGGTTGGGGCTGTTGCATCGAGATGGCTCAACGTCCGGTTCGTGCTATCCCTCGCGGGCGGGGAACTCGTCGGGTTACGCGATATCGCCTATGGCTTGCAACTCCTGCCGGGGCGCGGGAGTCTCGTGCGGGCCGCCCTTCGTCAAGCCACACATATCACAGCGGGTTCGGAATATCTCTGCGCCCTCGCCCGCGCGCAGTGCGACTCGCGCAAGCTCGCGCGCGTGCCGCTGGGGGTAGATACAACTTTATTCTCCCCTCTCTCATCACTTGCGATGGGAGAGGGGGCAGAGGTGAGGGTGTTGAACGTTGGCTCACTCGTGCCGGTTAAAGACCACGCCCGCCTTATCCGCGTTTTCCGGCGCGTGGCTGAACGTTGCCCACAGGCCGAGTTGCACATCGCAGGCGACGGGCCGTTGGAACAAGAGTTGAGGCAGTTGGCGGAGGGTCTGCCGGTTAAATTTTTGGGCGCGGTGAATCATGGTGATTTGCCCGAAGTGTACCGGGGCGTGGCAGTATTCGCGCAGACCTCGCGGCACGAGGCCCAAGGGCTGGCCGTGTTGGAGGCGGCGGCCTGCGGCGTGCCGGTGGTGGGGACGCCAGTGGGCGTGTTGCCGGAGATTGGTTTAGTGGCGCACGATGATGATGAATTAGCGCGGACGCTAATTGAACTACTCAATGACCCGGCGCGGCGAAAAGCATTGGGCGAAACCGCGCAAAAAAAAGTCGCCGCCGAATATTCTTTGGCCGCGACGGTGGAGGCTTTTATGCGGTTGTATCAATCTGTTGGTCTAATTCATCTTCCCCATTAGCATCCGATAAGCGTGCCGCGCGGCGGCATAATCGGGATTGAGCGCCAGCGCCTCTTTGTAACACTGCCGGGCTTTATCCCACTGGCCGAAATGCTCGTGCACGCGCCCCAGGTTCATGTGCGCGAATTCGCGATTGGTATAGCGCGGCGCGGCGATGGCTTTCTCTAACCAGGGGATGGCTTCTTTCCACCAGCCCAACTCGATAAAATACGCGCCGATGTCGTTGTACGGGTTGCCGAAGGTCGGGTCGAGTGCGATGGCTTGATGACATTCTTCAATGGCGTCTTCGTGCCGCTGGAGCGTGGCATACACCCAGCCGAGAAAGGTGTGCGCCTCGGCCGTGGGATAGCGCGCGATGGACTCTTTATATAAGCGGATGGCATCGGCCAGCGCGCCCCGTTGTTGCAGACGATAGGCGCGCTGAAAAAGTTGCCGGGCGGCTTGCGCTGGAGTTGAATTGTCGTCAAGCATAGTCGCAATTTACCACAAAATTGGCGCGACCTGTATAATCGCTTGATAATGCGTCCCACTTTCGCGCGCCTGGCGCAAACGGCGGCTCAAGCGGCGTTGGGCCTCACTCTGGTCGCCATTCCCTTCCGCTACCGGCAAGTGTTGCTGGAGCGGCCACTTTATCCGGTCTACGGCGATTACACTAACTTTCTTCTCTTCCCCAGCGACGTGGGCTTGTTGCTCACGCTGGGGTTCTGGCTCATCAGTTTGGCATTAGCGCCGCGCCGGGTGCGCCCCGGCCCGTTCTTTTTAGCGGCCCCCATCGCGGGCTTCACCCTCGTGGGCCTGCTGAGTATTTTCGTCTCGGTAGACCCCGCGCTCTCGGTTTATCACGGTCTGCGGCTGGTATTGCTGGCCGGACTCTATCTGTATCTTGTCAACGAAATCGAAAGTCTGAAACCGCTGTTGTGGGCGGTGGCCCTGCAAGTGCTATTGCAAGCCGTCGTCGGCATCGGCCAGAGTTGGCAACAGCATTCGCTGGGCTTGAGCGCTTTCGGCGAGTTGACGCTGGATCCGGCGCGTCCGGGCGTGAGTGTGGTCGGCGCGGGCGACGACCGTTTTTTGCGCGCCTACGGCCTCACCGATCATCCGAATCTGCTCGGCGGGTGTTTAGCATTTGCGTTGGTGGCGCTGGCGGCAGGTTATGCGGCCGCGCGCGCCGAATGGCGACCTTTGCTCACGGGGGCGTTCGCGCTGGGCCTCACCGCGCTATTCCTCACGTTCTCGCGCTCGGCGTGGCTGGCGCTGGGCGGCGGTCTTGGCGCTTATCTATTAACGCTCGCCTTTGGTCGCCACAAGCCACAGATTTTCTTCAGCCTCGGACTCGTCGCCGCGGGAGTCATGATGACTTTGCCCTTTATGTGGCGCGCCGCGCCTTACGCGGGCTTGCGCCTCAACGTGACGGGCGCGCCGGCTGTTTCCAGTCTCGAAGAACGCGCTTTGAACGAGCGGCAGTATTTGGCCGAAGTGACGAATGAAATTTTCTCCGACCACGCCGGATTAGGCATTGGGCTGGGGGCCTTGCCCACCGCCCTGCGCCGCTTCTATCCGCAGTTCCCCATCAACTATCAACCCGCGCACGTCGCTTTGCTCGAAGCGGCGGCGGAGACGGGCATCTTGGGCGCGATTTTTTATAGCCTCGCGTTGACGTTGCCCTGGCTCGTGCTCTGGCGGAGACGCCGCGTAGCTCTGCGCTCGCCGGAGTTGCTCGGCCTCTCGGCGTTGTTGCTGGCCCTCACGGTGGTGGGTTTCTTTGATTATTACACCTGGCTGAGTACACTGGGGCGAATGTGGCAATGGCTGGCGTGGGGCGTCTGGGGCGCGCAGTATCAAAAATTGTCACGCGAGCAGACCTGACGGGTTTTGTCATTCGTGTAGTAGTTAGAAAGAAGAGTCTGAAGACCTGTCACGTCTCAGAACAAAGTTGCGGAGTCGGCGGTGATGGAATTGCTATTTGTCCCAGTCGCGGTGCTATATTTTGCGGTGGTTGGCGCGCTCTTTATCTACGGAATAAATTTCTTTTACCTCGCCGCGCTGTCGCGGCTCACAACCCCGTCACCCGTGGCGCCGCCGTTAACTGCGTGGCCGCGCGTTACCATCCAATTGCCCATCTTCAATGAACTCTACGTAGCCGAGCGTTTAATTGACGCGGCGGCGAGCCTCGACTATCCCCGTGACCTGCTCGACATTCAAGTGCTCGACGACTCAACCGACGAGACGGTCGGCCTGGCGCGGGCGCGCGTGGCTGACTGGCGGGCGCGTGGCGTGAACATCACTCACTTCCACCGGCTCCACCGCGTTGGATTTAAAGCCGGCGCGTTGGCGCACGGCCTCACCCATGCGTTAGGCGAATATCTCGCCGTCTTCGACGCCGACTTTGTGCCGCCCCCCGATTTTCTCCGGCGGGTCTTGCCGCACTTTCACGACGCGCAAGTGGCGTTTGTGCAGGCGCGCTGGCAACACATCAATCACGGCCACTCGTTGCTCACGCGCTTGGAAGGGCTGGCGCTCGACGCGCACTTTATCATCGAACAGTTCGTCCGTTTTCAGCATGGCTACTGGTTCAACTTCAATGGCACGGCCGGCGTGTGGCGGCGCGCGGCGCTGGAAGACGCGGGCGGCTGGCAGGCCGATACGCTCACTGAAGACTTGGATCTCTCGTATCGCGCCTTCTTGCGCGGGTGGCGCGCGGTTTATCTGCGCGACCTCGAAGTGCCGGGGGAACTGCCGGTGAGCTTCAATGCTTATCGCCGCCAGCAACACCGCTGGGCGCGGGGGAGCTTTGAATGCGCGGTGAAACTGCTCCCGCCCATCTGGCGCGGACCGGGGTCGGTGGCGCGCAAAATGCAGGCCACCCTACACCTCACCAGTTATGGGATACACCTGCTACTGTTTGTAATGTCCCTGTTGTTCCCCGTCGTCCTCGCCTTCTCGGTGCGCTATCCGGGCGTGTTGTCGTTGTCGGGCTTGGCGGTCATCTTCAACATCACCCTGTTTGCGCCAAGCGTGTTCTTCGCGGCGGCCCAATGGCAAACTCTTGGGCGCGGCTGGTGGCGGCTATTGCCTCTCATCCTGCTTTTTAATTTGTTCGGCACCGGGATGATCTTGAACACAACTCGCGCGGCCTGGCACGTTGTGCGGCATCAGCCGGGCGTGTTCGAGCGCACGCCCAAGTTTGGCCTCTTGCGCGCGCCGGGCGAATGGCTGGGTCATCGCTATCAAATCCGGTTTGATGTGATTGTGCTGTATGAACTGGCGCTGGCTTTATTCAACCTGGCCTCGGTGCTATTTGCCATTCAGACGCGCAACTGGACTATTGCTTTCTACGCCGCGCTGTTCTGCGTGAGCCTGCTGTTCACGGCTTCCCTCTCACTCGCGCAGACGTTGGCCGGGTTGCGAGTCCCTCACCCTCGGCCCCTCTCCTGAACGCGAAAACAAGCATTCCCGCCTCGCTATTCAAAGACCTCCTCCACACAGCGCCCCTCCCACTCGGAGTGCGGCTCCAGCTTCAGCAACCGCGCCAACGTCGGCGCAGTGTCCAGCAAACTCACCGGCGATTGAACGATATGTCCCCGGCGAATGCCCGGCCCGGCGATGACCCACGGGATGGTCATATCCTCCGGCACATCGGTCCCGTGATTGCGGTCGTGCCCGCCGTGGTCGGCGTGGATGAGCACGGCGCTCTCAGCGGGCAGAGCGTCCAGAATAGTCTGCATCAGGTGATCAACGGCTTTAACTTGCGCCAGATATTCCGCCGACATCCAACCACGTGAATGACCCGTAGTGTCCACTGTGCCAAGATAGATGAAAGAAAAATCCGGCTTAACGGTGGGGATGAGGCGCTCGGCGTCGGCGGCCACCCACTCGTCGCCATCGCGGTCGTACGAGGTGTCGCGGAAATGCGCGAGCCACAAAGCCCCCGGCTGGTTCAAGTTGCGGAGTGGCTCCCAGTTGTAAATGAACGCGCAGCGTTTTCCGGCTACACGGGCCACGTCCACCAGCCCCGGCAGTGGGCGGGCCATTGGACTCCAGGTATTCGTCGTCACCCCGTGCCGCGCCGGTGGCACGCTGTGAAAGATGCTCATGTGGCAGGGCAGGGTGATGGTCGGCATGATACTCGCCGCGCGCAACGCGGACGCGCCGCGTTGCATCACCGCCACCAAATTCGGGCAATGCTCCGGCGTCACTGCGTCAGAGCGGAGACCGTCAAGCATGATGAAGACGACGATAGCCATACTTGCTCCTGTTACTGCTCGCGCATCGCCAACGCGCACGCCTGTTCGTAATCAGCCAGCGCTTGTTGCGCGCGGTCTAGTTGCGCCGCGCTTCCACTGCCGAACACGAATCCCAGCAATTCCCAACCGAGCCGTATCGCCGAGCCCATCATTTTGAATTCCACTCGGCCCGGAAACAAGCGGCGCGAGCGCCGTTGCCGCACCTGATTGGCGGCGGCATAGAGCCGGTCAAGCATCGCCGTCACTTGGGCTTGTTTCCTGGGCAAGTTCATGCTTCGACTCTCCCGTGAGCAAAGGCGATTATAAGTCACTTGCGCGAACTTGACCTCTCCCGTATCCGCACTACCATTAACCCTATGACCACCGACATTCTCTCCGGCACTTGCTTTCCCCTTGGCGCGACCGTGCGGCAGGGCGGCGTGAACTTTTCGGTCTTCTCCAAAAACTGCGCCGCCATGCACCTCCTGCTCTTTGACCGGCACGACTCGCCGCGCCCCGCGCGCGTGATTCCCCTCGACCCTCTCCACAACAAAACTTTCTATTACTGGCACGTCTTCGTCCCCGGCCTGCGCGCGGGGCAACTCTACGGCTATCGTGTCGAGGGGCCGTTTGCGCCGGAGCAGGGCCACCGTTTCGACGCGACGAAAGTTTTGCTCGATCCCTATGGCCGCGCGATGATGTACGGCGACAACTACTCCCGCGAGGCCGCGCAACACCGGGGCGATAACTGCGCCCGCGCCATGAAGAGCGTTGTCGTGGACCCGCGCGGCTACGCCTGGGAAGGCGACGCGCCTCTGCAACGCCCCTTCGCCGGGTCGGTGATTTACGAAATGCACGTCGGCGGGTTCACGCGCCACCCGAGTTCAGGCATCGCCGAAAAACGGCGCGGCACGTATGCCGGATTGATCGAGAAAATTCCGTATTTGACGGATCTCGGCGTGACGACCATTGAACTGCTCCCCGTGCAACAATTTGACGAGCAGGACGCCCCGGCGGGGTTGCGCAATTACTGGGGCTACAGCCCGGTGGGATTCTTCGCGCCCCATCGCGGGTACGCGGCCAGCGCGGATGCGCTCGGCCCGGTGGACGAGTTCCGCGACATGGTCAAGGCCCTCCACCGCGCGGGCCTCGAAGTCATCCTCGACGTGGTCTTCAATCACACCGCCGAGGGCGATGAGACCGGGCCGACGCTCTCTTTCAAGGGCTTCGAGAATCGCGCCTACTACATTCCTCAATCCAACCGCGCGCTTTACGAAAACTACTCCGGGTGCGGCAACACCTTCAACAGCAATCACTCCATCCCGCGCCGGTTGATTCTCGATTGCCTGCACTACTGGGTGCAAGTCCTGCACGTGGACGGTTTTCGCTTCGACCTGGCCTCCGTCTTCGCGCGCGACGAGTGGGGCCAGCCGCTGAAAAGCCCGCCGCTCCTGTGGGACATCGAATCCGACCCGGTGCTGGCCGGGACGAAAATCATCGCCGAAGCGTGGGACGCCGCCGGGCTGTATCAAGTTGGCACCTTCATCGGGCACAAATGGGCCGAGTGGAACGGGCAGTACCGCGACGACATACGGCGCTTTGTCAAAGGCGATGAAGGGATGCTCGGCAAGTTGGCCGCGCGCTTGCAAGCGAGTCCCGACCTCTACCCGCAACCCGACCGCGAGCCGAACCGGAGCATCAACTTCGTCACCTGCCACGACGGCTTCACGCTCAACGATCTCGTTTCGTACAATGCCAAACACAACGAAGCCAACGGGAATGCCAACAGCGATGGCGCGGACGCGAATTTCAATTGGAACTGCGGCGCGGAGGGGCCGACGACTGACCCGGCTATTCAAGTTCTGCGCGCACGGCAAATGAAAAACCTGCTGACGATTCTGTTGACCTCGCAAGGCACGCCGATGCTCCTCATGGGCGATGAAGTGGGCCGCACGCAAAACGGCAACAACAACGGCTATTGCCAGGATAACGAAACGAGTTGGTTCAACTGGGGCAATGTGCAAACGCGCGCCGATTTATTGCGCTTCGTGCGCGGGCTGATTCGCTTCAACCGCGCGCATCACGTTTTTCAAGACGAACACTTCTGGGCGGCGGAGGGCGGCGCGGACGTGACGTGGCACGGTATCCATCTCAATCACCCCGATTGGGGCGAACACTCGCATAGCCTCGCCTTCACACTGGAGCACCAAGCGCGCGGCGAACACTTGCACGTCATGTTGAACGCTTATTGGGAATCGCTGGAGTTTGAACTGCCGCCCCTGCCGGCCGGAGCGCGCTGGCTGAGGGTGGTGGATACCGCCCGCCCTGCGCCCGAGGATTACTGCGAACCCGGCGCGGAGCCGCCGGTTAGGGAGAACGTCTATCGCGTCGCATCGCGGTCGGTCGTGATTTTAACTGGAAACACAAACACCCGCTCTCGCTAAGAAAACGGGTGTCTGTTTGGGGAGTGCCCCCGTGGCGACTCGAACGCCAGCATCTACCTCCGGAGGGTAGCGCTCTATCCACTGAGCTACGGGGGCTACTGAGGCGATTTTACCACAGGCTTTGCCGGGAGGCACAGTCTCTGACGCCCGACCTTGTCAGCGGGAGTGATTGGCAACCGCGACAGCGCGGCTATAAACCGCTCCTACCCTACTCTCGTAGCGGCTCGCTTTTCCCCGCTTTTCGGCATTTCCCCCGTTTGCATTCCTCCATATTTTGAGTATGCTACCCCCCAAATGTCCTATCAGAGTGAGGTAGCGCATGACACGGGATTTCCACGCTGTAAACGCGGGCGGGCCGCCGCCCCTCGATGAGAGTTGGTGGTCCGCCGTGATGCAGGATGAAGACCGCTGGCCGGGCAATGATCGCCCCCGGCCCAATGGGCGCGATGCCGCGCCCCCGCTCGTCTCGGACGCGGTTAACGATTGGGATGCCGCCCGCACCCTTTACGAAACCGATGAGCCGGTGGATCTCGAAGTTACCGGCTACAACCGGGGCGGCCTCATCGTCGGCCTGAATTCCCTGCGCGGTTTCGTCCCCGCCTCGCACCTCGTGGATTTCCCCTCGCAAATCTCCGAAGACGAACGCAAATTTGCCCTCGCGCAAAAAATTGGACAACGCTTGCATCTGAAAGTGATTGAATACGATCAGGGCAAGGGCCGCGTGGTCTTCTCCGAGCGCGCCGCGCAGGCCCGCCCCGGCTCGCGCAAACATGTCCTCGAAACCCTCAGCCCCGGCGATGTGGTGACCGGCATCGTCACCAACGTTTGCGACTTCGGCGCGTTTGTAGACCTCGGCGGCCTCGAAGGTCTCATCCACGTCTCTGAAGTCTCGTGGAACCGCGTCGCCCACCCGCGCGACGTGCTGTGTTGCAATCAGGACGTGCAAGTCTCAGTCATCTCGGTGGATCGGGCGCAGGCTCGCGTGGCCCTGAGCCTCAAGCGCCTCCGCCCTGACCCGTGGGGCACGGTCGCCGACCGTTATCGCGTCGGCGAAATTATCGAGGGCACGGTCACCAACGTCGTCAACTTCGGCGCGTTTGTCTGCCTTGCCGACGGCCTCGAAGGCCTCATCCACATCTCCGAACTCGCCGAAGGCAACTTCCTCAACCCGCGCAATATCGTGCGCGAGGGCGAGCGGGTGCGCGTGCGTGTGATGAGCATTGACGGCCATGCCCGCCGCCTCGGCCTCAGCCTCCGGCGCGTGGAGGCGGATTACGTCGCCTCGTAGGCGGCGGCTTTAGTCGCTTGTGCGATAATTCGAGCGGGCCGAGGCTACCCCTCGGCTCGTTTGTTGTAGTGGTATATTTATTAGTGATGTCTCACAAAAAAACCAAGCACCTCACCTTCGAAAAGCGGCAACACTCCCTCCGCCGCTACGCGCGCACGAGCGCGGGCGGGTCTCAGACCCGCCCCGACGTGGCCTCGCCCGCGCCGCCTGCCCCGGTCACTGGCAACCCGCCGCCCGAGTCCGGCGGCAAATCCATTCCCCGGCCCGACCCGTTTTTCGCCGCGCTCTGGCTCCTCTTTGACCGCCTGAAAAAATACGGCGACGACGTGCTCGCCTGGTGTCTCCTCGCCTTCGCCCTCATTACCCTCCTCGGCCTCTTCGGCCTCTCCTCGGGCGCGCTCCTCAACGTCTGGATCAACTTCCTCCGCACGGGCCTGGGGTGGGGCGCGTTCCTCGCCCCGCTCACCTTCGGGGCAGTCGCCTTCGGCATCCTCCTCCACAACTTCGGCTTTCGTGTCCGCGTCCTGTGGGGGCGCGTCATCGCCGCCGAAGCCGCGGCCCTCGCCCTCCTCGGCCTCCTCAACATCTTCACCGACAACCACATCGCCCTCGCCGTCAGTGGACGGGGCGGCGGCCTTGTCGGCTGGGGGCTGGGACTGCTCGTCGCGCGCGTCCTCCCGCCGCCCGCCGATGCCCTCCTCTTCGGCCTCCTCTTTGTGTTTGGCATCGTCTTCGCGTTTGGATTGACGGGCCGCCGGATGGCTGTGATTCGAAATTGGTTGCAACTCCCGACCGTGACCGCGCCCCCGCGCGACTTTGCCCGCTCGACGGATTCACCGGTAACGGAGTCGGCCCCCACGCGGTCACCCGCTACCTCGCGCGACTTGCCCCTTGACCGCAAACCCAAACCCCAACTCTCCCGCGAGGAGCGCGTCCGCGTCCCCGTGGAAGCGCCGGTGATTGACAAGCCCAGGCCCAAGAAACGCGACAAGCGCCTGCCCCCGCTCGACCTGCTCGACGACAGCGACCTGCGCCGCCCCGCGCAGAAAGACATTGACGAGACCGCTTCCATTATCGTCAAGACCCTCAAAGAATTTGGCGTGCCGGTCAACGTCGTCGGCGCGAAAGTCGGGCCGAGCGTCACGCAATATCAAGTCGAACCCGGCTTCGTGGCCAAGCCCGGCCCCGACGGCATGAGCAAACAATGGAAAGTACGCGTGGCGCAAATCTCCTCCCTCGGCAACGACATCGCCCTCGCGCTGTCGGCCAACACCATTCGCATCGAAGCCCCGGTGCCGGGGCAAAGCTACGTCGGCATCGAAGTCCCGCACCGCCGCACCTCACTGGTCAGCCTGCGCCCG
>Ga0315281_10012827_pt1 | contig 11384 bp, 8 predicted proteins | sample YL17G07_0_MG_FD_204540 | JGI IMG/M metagenome (GOLD analysis project Ga0315281, IMG submission 204540) | Sediment microbial communities from Yellowstone Lake, YNP, Wyoming, USA - YL17G07_0 | ecosystem: Environmental > Aquatic > Freshwater > Lake > Sediment | place: USA: Wyoming | collected... | reverse complement strand
GCAATGCGCCAAATGGCCAACCCAAATCCTGCAATGAAGACCGTCCATAGTACCGAAGGGATAAAATAACCCGTAAATCCCAAGGCTGTAATAACATAGGAAAACGCTACATTTCCTGCGGTGAAAGCAAGGGTATGACGGCCCAAAGCGGGCAAGACGGCTTTTTTACCTAAAAAGCTCTTGAGGAGTATGTCCCCAGCTGCCCAGCACGCTGCGCCGAAGGCGATCATACAAATGAACTGCCAGAAGAGATTCATAGAACCATTGGAACCGGGAAACACGAAATCAAAGCGAGGGGTGATAACGATTCACCCAGAGCTCCCATACGAGTAGGGTCCAGAGTTGCTTTCTATTATCCTTCTTATTAACCAAATGATCCTGAAGGAGAGTGGTCACATATTCGGGATTGAGGAATCCTTCTCGTTTTATTCGATCGGATGAAAGTAAGTCTTCAAACAATTCCTTCAATGGCCCTTTTACCCATTTGGCAATAGGGACGCCAAATCCTTTCTTCGGCCTGTTAATCACCTCATCAGGAAGCCAATTCTTCATGGCTTTTTTCAGAATATATTTGGATGTGAACCCTTTTAGTTTCAGTTTCGAGGGAAGTCCCATCACAAACTCAACTAACTCATAATCGAGGAGGGGGGCCCTCACCTCCAGTGAACAGGCCATACTGGCTCGGTCAACCTTAACCAGAATGGCTTCTTGAAGGTAAAGTTTCATATCAAGAAATTGAAGAAGACCAATCTGATCTTTCAAGGGGAAACCCTTTTCATAAGAAATAATTTCCTCTACAAGCTTCATTTTATCGAATTGAGCCGCGATGTCAGAGGATAAAGCCCTCCATAAATCTGGGAATGAAAAGGAACCGAGCCAAACGGAATTCCTTATGGCATCGGGATAACCTATCCCGGATAGAAATTTCTTTACCTTGAAGTCAAAACTAATATTATCATCGGATACAGGCAGTAAATTGCCAAAAAAAATAATGGCCGGGTATAACCCTTTTAAGTAGCGGTCATATTTCATCGCAAACTTATGAGCCAGATAGGTGGGATACCCTGCAAAGAGTTCATCACCCCCATCCCCACCGAGAGCAACGGTGACGTGTTCGCGAGTGAACTTTGATAGAAGATAAGTCGGCAATATGGAAGCATCTGCCATAGGCTCATCTAAAATATCAGGAAGGTGCGGAACGATATTGAGTAAATCAACAGGGGTCATTGTCTGTTCATGATGTTCGGTGCCTATATGTTTGGCTGCCAGCCATGCATATTTTGACTCGTCAAAAGAAGGGTCTTCGAACCCGATTGAAAATGTTTTTACTTTCCCTGGGACCTCCATCTGAGCAAAGGCCGTGATCGCACTCGAATCGATCCCTCCGCTTAGAAATACTCCCAGAGGGACATCACTGATGAGCCTCCGTTTTACAGACTGCCTCAAAAGATCCATCACTCTATGTTCTGCTTCAGCCTCTGAAAGGGGCTTCTGTCCCTCCAGATTAAATGGCGACCAGTATTCCTTTATTTCAATTCCTTTTCTATTCCAGATGAGATAGGAAGCCGGTGGAAGTTTTCTTGCATCATTAAAGATGGTATGAGGACAAGGGATGAACTCAAAAAAAAGATATTTCATAAAAGAAAGAGGATCAACCTTTCTCGGAAAGGTGGGATAGGCCATGATCGCCTTCAACTCCGAAGCGAAAAGAAACGTGTCATTCATGAGGCCATAATAAAGAGGCTTTTTCCCTAAGCGGTCTCTTGCGAGAACCAGTCGATTTTTTAATCCGTCCCAGATTCCAATAGCAAACATTCCATTGAAATGCTGGAAGCACTCTTCCCCATATTCTTCATAAGCATGGGCGATGACCTCCGTATCGGAGTTCGTTTTAAACTGATGTCCAAGAGTTTCTAATTGACTTTTCAATTCCTTAAAATTGTAAATCTCGCCGTTAAAGATCACCCATACCGTTTCGTCTTCGTTAGACAGAGGTTGATGTCCTCCGGTCAAATCTATAATGCTTAAACGACGATGCCCGAAGAAGACAAAAGGGCCTTTTTCATCAAGAGGCCGAATGTATTCCCCCAAGTCATCGGGTCCGCGATGGGAAAGACTTTCACGCATTTCCCTCAGGACTCCAACATCAGGAATATTCTGAGTCCTTGAGGTAAGAAATCCTACAATGCCACACATATTACCGTTTCCGTTACAGTATAAAAAAGGTTAACGCTGAAGACGCTCGTATCGAAGCCCGAAGCACGATGCTGGAGGCTCGAGTTTCAAGTTTCGAAAAACGAACATCGATACGAGCTTCGACAACGATAAACATTCATGACTATATCTTCTATGAGATCATTTCCTTAATTTGATAGGTGGGCTTTCCTTGAGATTCATAGTACGTTCGAATTAGGAGCTCAGCCAGGAAACCCATTAGGATTGAGAGGAAACCCAGCACCAAAAGGAGAACACACAATAAAGGGAGAGGGGTTAAAATGAACGAAACCTCTTTAAAAAGTTTCAGGTAAACGGCATATACTCCGGAAAAAAATCCCCCTAAAATCATTAAAAGTCCCAATCCCCCAAAAACGTAGATGGGCTTCTGAGAATAGGATAGGAGGAACTTGACCACCATCAGGTCTAAAATGACTTTAAAGACTCTGCTCATCCCATACTTCGATGACCCGGAACCCCTCGAAAAATGGCGCACAGGAATTTCTGATACACGAGCTCCAATCCATTGGGCATAGATCGGAATGAATCGATGCATTTCTCCATAGAGTCGAATATTCTTCAAAATATCTCTTCGATATGCTTTGAGCGTACACCCATAATCATGAAGATAAACGCCTCCGATCCATGAGATGATTTTATTGGCAATGATGGAGGGTAATCGACGTGTTAAAAAGGGATCTTTGCGACCTTTTCGCCATCCACTGACCACATCGTATCCTTCTTCAATCTTTTGAAGAAGCATAAGAATGTCTTCCGGGTCATTCTGAAGATCACCATCCATAGGAATGATGATATCCCCTATAGAGGAGTCAATTCCAGCACTGAGCGCTGCGGTCTGTCCGAAATTTCGTGAAAAACTAATAATTTTTACGTTTGGATTTTTGTCCTTGAGATCGAGTAAAATTTCCATTGTTCCGTCAGAGCTTCCATCGTCGACAAAGATGACTTCGTAAGGTCTTCCCACTTTTTTCAATGCTGCAGCTAACTTCTCGTATAATAAAGAGAGATTCCCTTCCTCATTATAGACAGGGATCAAAATGGAAAGAGTTTCATTTAATCTACCATCCATTCGTTTTATCTCCTGATGATCTTAAAAAGTCTCCCAATACCCTTCATTTATTAGTGTCTCCTCCGGGGAGGGTGCAAACCCTTCGCCTCCAGGCGGAGCGAAGTTTTGTGAAATGTGAACAAAGTGAACATTAGCCAGCTCTGGAAACGAACTACATCCGTCATACCCGCGGAAGCGGGTATCCAGGAGTTTTTTTCGGATTTTTGTTCTGGATTCCTGCTTTCCTGCCTACCGCAGGCAGGCGCAGGAATGACACAGAAGCGATAACAAAAACCGAGGTCGAATTCAAGTCGACCAGTTTTCGGAACCCCTCGCCTTCGAGGCGAGGAAGGGTTCAGTCTCCATATTAATTTATTGAAAAATTTGCCTTATTATTATATCCTTCCAAAAAAGAAGTCAAGAATTTAATGAGAGCTCTAAAAAACTACCATACGCTCTCTTGATTACGCAGATTTAAAAAAAATGATTAAATAGATTTTCTTTATTTTCAATGCATTCCTGCCTGCGCCAGACAGGTCTTATCTGTGGTATCGTTTCACAATCCCTGCCTACCGGCAGGCAGGGATGGTATCAGAGATTTATGGACTTTTTCAGAAATCTCATTGATGATATCCATTCTAACTAACGATGATCACAATGAAAACAAATTTTTTTGAAAAAACGGCTAAAATTTCTATTGCCGTAACCATAATTTCCATCACCGCTTTAACGGTATTTGGAGTGGTCTCTTATTTCTATTTCACTCATGATCTTCCAAGTATTGAAACTTTAAAAAATTACAGCCCCTCTACCGTGACCAAAATATTCTCTGAAGAGGGAGAGGTCATTGGTGAGTTTTTTTATGAAAAAAGAGAGGTGGTTTCCCTCGATAGAATTCCCAACCATTTAATTCAAGCCTTTATCGCAGGAGAGGATGCAAGATTCTTTCAGCACAAGGGGTTAGATTATCTGGCCATCCTGAGGGCTCTTTTCAGAAATATTTTCTCTGGAGAAATGGTTCAAGGAGGGAGCACCATTACCCAACAGGTGGTGAAATCGCTTTTGCTCTCCCCTGAGAAGAGCTTTTCGAGAAAGATCCGCGAGGCCATCTTAGCTTATAAGATCGAAAAATATCTCACCAAGGAGGAAATTCTATTTTTATATTTAAACCAAATCTATTTGGGTCATGGAGCATATGGGGTAGCCGCTGCAGCGGAGAATTATTTTGGTAAGACCATTGAGGAATTAAATATAGCAGAGTCCGCCCTCCTGGCCGGACTTCCCCAAGCGCCCAGTAAGAGCTCTCCTTATCACCATCCTCAACAGGCAAAAAAAAGACAGGTTTATATTCTAAATCGAATGGTTGAAGAAGGTTTTATTTCATCAAATGAGGCGATTAAAGCTGCGCAAGCCCCCTACATTACCCGAAATAAAGGAAAACCATCTATCGAAAAGGCCCTTCATTTTGTTGAATACATCAGACGTTATGTCGAAGAAAAATATGGCAAAGACGCCCTCTATAAAAATGGCCTTCAGGTTTTTACAACCATCGACCTTTATTTTCAGAGAACGGCTCAGGAGGCGATAGAATCTGGATTAAAGGATATAGAAAAACGGGGAAAATACCCCTCTGCTAACATGCCTTTCACGCCGGAGGGCGCACTCGTCTGTTTCGATTTAGAGACCGGATATATCAAGGCGATGGTAGGAGGAAGGGATTTTAAAAAAAGCCAGTTCAATCGAGCGACCCAAGCCCGGAGACAAACCGGATCAGCTTTCAAACCCATCGTTTATGCCTCTGCTCTTGATAAAGGTTTTACCCCTGCCTCCATCATCGTGGATTCTCCAATCGTTTTTAAGTGGGGAGATAAAAAATGGAAACCTAAAAATTTTGAAGGAAAATTTTCTGGACCGACCACCTTAAGGAATGCGCTTACCCACTCCGTCAATATTGTGACCGTGAAGATTGCCCGAGAGGTCGGCATCGATTACATCAGAGATTATGCCAAAAAATTGGGAATATCCTCCGCTCTCCATGATGACCTTTCAATGGCTCTGGGTTCTTCCAGTATCTCCCTTTATGAATTATCAAAAGCCTATGCCGTATTTGCCAATCAAGGCAATCTCTTCAAACCTATTTTTATCAAAAAGATCTTGGATAGGGAGGGGAATCTTTTAGAAGAAAACCTACCTCTTTTCTATTCTGAAGGGTCCTCCCAGGAAGGACAAATCCTCACTCCTCAGACGGCCTTTTTGATGACCTATCTTTTAGAAGGTGTTGTCCAATATGGGACTGGTTGGAGAGCCAGATCTCTGGGTAGACCTGTAGCGGCCAAAACAGGAACAACCGATCAATTTATGGACGCCTGGTTTATTGGCTATACCCCGGAATTAATTACAGGGGTATGGGTGGGTTTTGATGAAGAAAGATCTCTCGGTGAAAATGAAACAGGGGCTCGTGCAGCCTCCCCCATTTGGGTCACCTTCATGTCAAAAATATTGAAAGATAAGCCTATGAAAGATTTTCCCGTCCCAGAAGGGGTAGAGTTCATGAAGATCGATCCCCAAACGGGTCAGGTTAGTTTAGGAAAGGAGGGCCTCCTTGAATGTTTCAGGGAGGGAACAGGTCCCCCACAAAAAACTTCTTCTTCATTAAAGACCACGACAGATTTCTTCAAATTCGACTTTAATCTTTCAACAAAACCCAGATAAATTCCTTTGAAGTATTCAAAGCGATATTCTAAGCATGGGATAAAATAGAGTTTCCATGACTGCTGGCATCCCATTAAAAGAGGTCACCAGGATATGAATGGAAGAAGACTTTGCAATGATTTCGTTTTGCATCTACCGAGCTAAGAGTGAACTGAATGGTTCTATCTCTTCTGGTGATATTTGGGTTATCTTTGTAGGTGTTTTTACTTTTGAAGCGATTTGATTACGGATGAAGATTTGAAAATTTGCCTTGACCTTCATTGTAACCATTTTCGAGCGGATATAAACGTACCAATGGCTCAGAGCTGATTCAATTCATAACCGCCGTGAATAAGGGAGATGCTCTGGCCAGGGCCGCGCTTGGCCACCACCAAGATGCGCATCGGCACTAACGGGGAGACATCGTGAAAGGCGAGGCAGCGATCGTCTTCGAAGATCATGCGCGCTTTTCTGTCACTCACTTGCCCGGTGTGAATCCCACTCGCAAAAGAAGACGATTATTTCGCTGGTAAAGTTGGTTCAGCTCTGGCGTCCGCTGCGTCACTTGCTGCCATTGTGCCTCGGTCAATTCGACGACAGGCGGGAGGGCTTTCAAAATCTGCCTGCCCAGCTTTCGCCACTGTTCGTCGCTGTAGTAGTTGGGCGTGGCCCCTGGCACGAACGTGAAACCCACGGCGGAACGCCGGATATAGAGATATTGCAGCCCGCCCATATCAGCGACAACAATACGTTCCTCGGGGCCGAGGTTGGCGTCGATCCAACGGGCCATGACGAGCTTCAGTACCTCGCCCCTCCAGCCCTGCATTTTGCGTGACGCCTGGTAGGTCATAATGGTCTTGGCGCCAAAGTTGGCGATGACCAAGACCCCCACGATCGCCCAGGCAATTGCGAGTGGCAAACGGGAACGAGGCTTCCAGGTCACCAACGGCGAGAAGGCAATGGCTGCGCCGCATAGGCCAAAGCTGCCGACGAAGGCGATATGCGTGAGATCGCCCCGGCTGATTCCGAAGAGCAAAGAGGCGGTCCCGGCGATGGCGGCGGTGCCAATTACCAGATAGCCATAATCCAACGACCGTCGCCTCGTGTCGATAATGGCCTGAACCGTTGCCACGATTGCGCCGCAGATAGCGAATAACGGCAAGATCTTGATGAACCGCAGTCCGGCCACCGCCAGGTCGCGCCAGGGCCAACTAACCCTGGCGTGCGCGATAATGTAGCTCTCGAGAAAGGCACCATAGCCTAGCATCGCTGCGTCCTTCTGCCCCTCGGGGTAATGGGTGAAAACCCATTCGAACATCGCGTACCACATCTGATCGAGCGCCCCGACCACCCCCAGATAGAGGATGAACGGTGCAACGCTAATCGAGGCCCCCGCAAACACGCGCAATGGACGGACACATGCCTGCCTCCAACTGCGCTGGACGATTCCCGGCATAGCCAAAGCGGCCATACACCCAGCGAGGATTGGCAATCCCAGTGATTGGATGGTGGCGGCACTCAGTCCGAGGAATGCTCCACCAGCCAGCTCGCGGCGCGCGCGGCCACTGCTTGTCGCCAGCAGATAGATACCTGCAAAGGCAAGAGCCTCCGCCAGCAAGTGCGGGTACGCATAGGGCCACATCGGGACCAGCAGGCATGCATGTACCGCCGCTGCCCCTCCACCGGCTACAGGCCCAAGGCTCCGCGCGACGAGCAATGCAATGATTGTTGCAGCAAGAGCCGTGACCAATAGGTTCAAGGCCCGCGCTGCTGCCACCGATGGACCAGTGAGGGCAAACAACCCGGCGTGAACATAATAGAAAACCGGTCCCTGGAATTGGAAGAAGTCGCGATAGATCACCTCACCACATGTAATGCGAAAGGAATCATAAAGGACCGTACCCTCGTCGCAGACCAGCTTTAAGGGCCAAGTGTAGCGGGGCGAGGGCCCTCCGGGAGCGAGGTAGGGCAGATGGGCGACAACGGCAAATACGAAGACACCAACGATGAACAGTCGATGCTTGCTAACAAGCCGTTTAATCCATTTGGGTTTTTGCATAGGTGCCTGGTGTTCCATCCGCGAACAATACACTGAAAACCCAGCTGAAAAAAGGCACTCATAAATTATAATTATAAGGGGTTTTGAAAAACGGAACCGCGAATGTTTACCATAAATGTTACCAAACAGTGTTCTTACAAGCATCGAGGGGTTAGGGAATTTCCTCCAGCCCCTTGTTTTAATTTGGTGCCGAAGGGGGGATTTGAACCCCCACAGGGACTACTCCCCACTAGACCCTGAATCTAGCGCGTCTACCAATTCCGCCACTTCGGCATGTTTTTTTCAAATCGATTGAAAACCACAACCTATTATTTTATATTTCTCATAACAAAGTCAAGTTCAACCTTTATTGAAAATTTATACTTTTCGGTATGGAAATCATTAGTGGAATCGAAAATTTAAAAAGGCCATTCAGGAACCCCGTTGTGACATTGGGAAATTTTGATGGGGTCCATTTAGGGCACCAGAAGATCTTCAAAAGAATAAAGGAAGAAGCATCGAAGATCGATGGAGAGGGAGTGGTCATCACCTTCGAGCCCCATCCCCTCAAAGTGCTCGCACCTGAAAAGTTTTTACCTTTACTCACTCCCTTCAGAAAAAAAATGATGCTGATCGAAAGATCGGGTATCGAGACCGTACTCTGTATTGAATTTTCATTAGCTTTTTCAGAGATCTCCCCGTTTGAATTCATCAAAAACAATTTGGTGGAAAAGGTAAAAGTTAAGAAGGTCATCATTGGATACAATTATCATTTCGGTAAAGGACAAAGAGGGGATGTTCAAACCCTTAAGGATGCGGGGAAGGTTTTTAGTTTCGAAGTGGAGGTGATGGAACCATTAAAAGTTGGTCAAACGATTGTCAGCAGTTCAAAGATAAGAGATCTCATTCAAAGGGGAGAGGTTGAAGAGGCCTCAAAATTATTGGGAAGAGATTATCCCATCATCGGAAAAGTCGTGGAAGGGGCAAAAAGAGGGCAAACTTTAGGTTTTCCCACAGCCAATTTAGAAATCTCGGATGGACTTTATCCAAAGGCCGGGGTCTATGCCGTGGAGGTGGTATGGCATCAGCAGCGTTTTAACGGTCTTGCCAATGTCGGACTAAATCCCACTTTCTTGCCTGAACAGACTGGAAAGGGAAAACCAATTTCCTTAGAGGTCTATATCCTGGATTTTAACCGGGACATCTATGGTGAGGAGATAGAGGCCGATTTTAAAAGAAGAATCCGAGATGAAGTACGTTTCAAATCCCCCTCCCACCTCATCATCCAGATCCAAAAAGATATTCAATGGGCGCAAGAAAACGTATTTTCCAGACATGAACGATGAAAATGGTCTATGGGTTAGGGTGAGGAAGCCCGTCTGATTTAGAGTCGGAGGGTTAGGACTAAGGATTTAGAGACCAACGACATCACCTGAGGACAAAACTGGCATCTTTGCCCTTACCTTTTGACTCTCTTATCATTTGGTTAATGAATCAACTTGCCCAATCGGTTCCACCTGATCTTACCCAATAGACTCTGTGCATCCCAATTCCAAGAAAAGTAAATAATAAAGGATTGTCCTTTTACCTCGTTGATATTGACAAAACCCCAAAAGCGGCTATCTTGGCTATTGTCACGATTGTCCCCTAAAACAAATATAGAATCTTTTGGCACCACCTCTGGGCCGTACCTCTCCTTCGATTGAAAATATTTTGACCATTCGCTCTTTTCATCATAGCGTCCCCAGGGGTCGGCAATTAACCGATCATTAATATAAATTTTGTTGCGAATGATCTCCACTTTTTCTCCTTCTGTCCCGATCACTCTTTTAATAAAATCCTTTGACCGGTCTTTAGGGTAAATGAATACCACAATATTCCCTCTTTTCGGTTTGGTAAATTGAAACAGTTTTGTATCGGTAAAGGGTATTTTTACTCCATAAATAAATTTGCTGACGAGAATATAGTCTCCCACCAGTAACGTAGGTTCCATAGAACTCGATGGAATTTTGAAGGCCTGAATAATAAACGTCCGAATAAAAAGAGCAATCAAGACAGCGATGACAATCGGTTCTATATATTCTTTAATAAATTTTTTCTTCCCCATGATCTCCTCATTCACCTCAAAACACGCTAAGCGCCCGCCTGCCAAAGTACTCGCTTGCCTGCCCAATAGCCTGCTTGGGCTAAAATTTCAGCAAAGGCAAGCCCATTCGTCGAAGGCAGGCACGGCGGACAGGCAAAGTGCATCTTTCGACAAGCTCAGGACCCCGAGCAAAGTCGAGGGGTAGCGCAAAGCGTTTCTCCTCTTTGTGGTTTTCACTCTATGCGCTCTGCGTCATGCTCCAAGCCATGGAGTATCTCTTTGTAGCTGTCCGGTCTCCTGTCTTTTAAAAAAGGCCACTCCTTCCTCGCCTTATCAATGTTTTTTAGATCGATCTCGATTAAAGCAATGCCATCTTTCATTCCAGTCGGTTTATCCAATAATTCTCCCTCCGGGGAGATACAAAAGGACCTTCCATAAAAATCTTGCTTCTCTTCGCTCCCTACCCGATTCACTCTGAAAATAAAGACCCCATCGGCAATGGCATTGCTTGAGATCACCGTTTCCCATTTTCTCTGGGATGCAAAAGCAGCGGCGGTAGGAGAAAAAATAATCTTGGCTCCTTTTAAGGCTAATATTCTTGAACCCTCTGGAAAGAAATTGTCCCAACAGATCTGGACACCAATGGGAGCAACCTTAGTTTTAAAAACAGGAAATCCATGGTTTCCATGTGAAAAATAATATCTCTCTTCCCAAAGAGGAATTTGGGGGACATGAATCTTTCTATAACTCCCTAAAATCTCTCCACCTGTATCGATAACGATGGCTGAATTATAAAAAGAATCTTTTTCGATTTCAAAAATAGGGCAGATCAAAACGACCTCGTATTCTTCTGCCAACTTTTGCATTCTCGTGATGGTGAAGCCATCGCTCTTTTCAGCCAGAGAGAAATAGCGTTTGTTCATTTCTCTTGGAAACCAATGGGTCGTGAATAATTCTTGAAAACAGATGATGTGAGCGCCCTTTTCTATCGCGATTTGGGCAAATTTAACCGCTTTTGCAATATTTCGCTCCTTCTCTTCGCAACAGGCTATTTGGATCCCAGCCAATTTTATCAATGTCTTACCTCTCCTCGACAAATAGTAAATTTTGCAAATGCTAACAAAGATAAGATGAAGTGTCAAGGTTGTGGGTCATTATTTCCAGCAATGAAGAGTGATTTTTTTTCGCGATTCTAACCCGCTTCAGTCCTGCCTTTTTTCTATCTAACCCGTGAAACAAATAATATTTTTTCGCAATGAGCATTTTTTTGTTGACATTATTTGGAA
>Ga0315281_10012826_pt1 | contig 11385 bp, 10 predicted proteins | sample YL17G07_0_MG_FD_204540 | JGI IMG/M metagenome (GOLD analysis project Ga0315281, IMG submission 204540) | Sediment microbial communities from Yellowstone Lake, YNP, Wyoming, USA - YL17G07_0 | ecosystem: Environmental > Aquatic > Freshwater > Lake > Sediment | place: USA: Wyoming | collected... | reverse complement strand
GCCCCGTCAGCTTGCCGCGCGCAAAAGAACTCGTGGCGGCAATCGCGCACTGATCGTTCGAGAGGTTCCAGGGGTTCCAGGGGTTCCAGACGTGCGAGAGGTGCGAGAGGTTCGCGGAAGGTTCTAGGGGCTCTGGACGAAACGCGCGACTGACCAGTACCCGCGAGGCAACGTTCTGGGACCATGCCAGCCGCGCTCTCTCAGGCACTTCGCAACGAATCGATTAAACATTCCGTGTCCGACCACGAGCACCGAGCCGTGCTCGCGTGCGAGCTCGCACAAGCGATTTGTCACGTGACTGGCGCGCTCTCGCGCGTCGGCGATCGTCTCGGCAGGCCTGCTCCAGTTCAACCACCACATCGCTCGCGCCAGGACTACGCACGCATCTGGCCGCAACCGCATGGGAATTCTGATCGTCTCGGGCAGACCCGCCTCACGTAGATCGGGTTCGATCCGCGCACGATCAGAGAGCCATGTGGCCGATTGGATCGAGCGCGGAAGGTTGCTTGCGAGGACGCGGCTCGCCGCCGCCAGCTGCCGCAGTGTATCCGGCGGAGGAAGATCTCGATCGATACCGCTGTCGTTGTAGCGGCGCACCCACGCGCCCAGTTCGTCGCCGGTAATTGGCGAGACATCCCTCAGCAGCGGCCGCCCGTGGCGCGCGAGAATAACTTCGTGCGGTTCTTGCGTCACACGATTACTTCTGCGGCTGAGCCGACTGCTCCAGATGGCGCCGCATGTTTTCATTGAATTGCCGATGCCGCGCGACCTGCTCGTCAACATCGGGCGGCAGGTGGCGATGGTGAACCACGCCGGCAGCAGGAGCGCATCGCGCCCGCTGAGAACCACTTGAACCTTCGGAGAACCTCTCGAACCCCTCGAACCGCTTGAACCTCTGGAACGACTACTTGGCTTCTATGTGGATCCCACATTCCAGCTTCTGGCCCTGCCAGCGGCCCGAGCGGGGATCGTTGGGGTCGGGCGGCAGTTGTGTGCACGGCTCGCAGCCGATGCTGGTGTAGCCGAGCTCATAGAGCGGGAGCAGCGGGATGTCGTGGTCCTTGGCGTACCGCCAGACGTCGCGCGCGGTCCACGCGGCCAGGGGCGCGACTTTCCTGATCGCGTTGCCGCTCTGCAGCTTGAACGGCTCGACCTCCTTCAGATTCGCGCGGCTCGGCGACTGGTCGCGGCGGAGCGCCGTGAACCACACGTCGTGGCGCTCGAGCGACGAAAAGAGTGGCCCGACCTTGTGGCGCGCGCAGCAGGCGTCGGTGCCTTCCGTCTGCCACAGCCCGACCTTCGGCTCGGCCGCCTTGAGAATCGACAGATTCAATTTGTAGCGCGCCGTCATCTCGTCGCGGTACGCGAGCGTCTGCGCGAAGTGGTGAAACGTCTCGAGAAAGAGCACGGGAATGTCCGGCCGGACCTGACGGAGCAGATCGGTCAGGACGACGCACTCCGACTGGAAGCTCGAGGTGATCGCGGGCGTCTTCGCGTCCTGCAACTGCTCGGCAATCAGATCGAGCGCCTGGGCCGTGAGATCCGCGTCGGTGCTCATTTCAGGATGTCCTCGAGCGCGAGCCGCACGGCTTCGACGGCGTCGGCGTCCGTCGCGGCGGCGCGCGCGATCTGCGCGAGACGTTCGGCCGCGCTCGGCCGCGCGACGCTGGCCGACCGTTCGTGCACGGCGGCCGTGATCATGCCGGCGCCCGCCGTGAAGTTCGTCGCCGGATCGATCAGGATGAAGCTGCCCGTGAACCGGTTGTCGGCGTAGCGGTCGAACACGATGGGCCGCGCCGCGGTGACCGTCACCGTGCCGATCTGATTCAGGACGAGGCCGCGATTGACTTCGGCCGACACGACGCGCGTCCCCTGTTTCAGCAGGTAGACACGGGCCGGATCGAGCGGCCGCTCGTCCATCCACACCATCTCGGCTTCGAAGCGCTTCTCGACGAAGGGCTGAGCGCCGACGGCTGATGGCTGCCCGACGCCCTGAGCCTTCAGCCCTGATTCCGCCGTGATTACGTCCCCGCGGCTGATGTCGATTTCGTCCTCGAGCGTCAGCGTCACCGACATCGGCGCATGCGCCATCTCGAGATCGCCGTCCCAGGTGACAATGCGCTTGACCTTGCTGCTGCGCCCCGAGGGCAGCGCCGTGATCGTGTCGCCGGGCTTGATGATGCCCGACGTGATCTGGCCGGCATAGCCGCGGAACACATCGTCGGGCCGGAGGACGAGCTGCACGGGGAACCGGAGCGGCTTCGCCGTCGCGTTCCGATCGACTTCGACCGTCTCCAGAAACTCGAGCAGGCTCCTGCCGTCGAACCAGGGCGTGCGCTCGCTGCTGCCGATGACGTTGTCGCCGTGCAGCGCGCTGATCGGAATCGGGTGATAGTTCGAGCCGCGCAGGAGCTCTTCGAAGTCGTCGACGATGCCGTCGAATACGGACTGGTCGAAGTCGACGAGGTCCATCTTGTTGATGGCGAGCACGAAGTCGTTGATGCCGAGCAGCCGCGCGATGCGCGCGTGCCGCCGCGACTGCGTGCGGACGCCGTTGCGGGCGTCGACGAGGAGCACCGCGACGTCGGCCGTCGACGCGCCTGTCGCCATGTTGCGCGTGTACTGCTCGTGGCCGGGCGTGTCGGCCAGGATGAATTTCCGGCGCGCCGTGGCGAAGTAGCGGTACGCGACGTCGATCGTGATGCCCTGTTCCCGCTCGGCCTTCAGGCCGTCGGTGAAGAGCGAGAAGTCAATCGGCCCGGCGACACGGTTCTTTGATGCCTTCTCGACGGCCGACACCTGATCTTCATACACGGCGCGCGAGTCGTACAGCAGCCGGCCGATCAGCGTGCTCTTCCCGTCGTCCACGCTGCCGGCCGTGCAGATGCGGAGCAGACCCGACATCAGAAGTAGCCCTCGCGCTTCTTGAGCTCCATCGAGCCGTCCTGATCGTGGTCGATGATGCGGAGCTGGCGTTCCGAGTTCTTCGTGTGGACGAGCTCCTCGATGATCTTTGGCACGGTGTCGGCGTCCGAGGGAATCGCGCCCGTACAGGGCGAGCAGCCGAGGGACCGCATGCGGCACTTGACGATCTGCGTCTTTTCGCCAGGCAGGAGCGGCACGAACGGCTGCTCCTTCATGATGAGCGACGCGCCGCGGACGATGACCTCGCGCTCCTTGGCGAAGTAGAGCGGGACGATCGGGATGTTCTCGGCGTGGATGTACTGCCAGACGTCGAGCTCGGTCCAGTTCGAGAGCGGGAACACGCGGATGCTTTCGCCGGTGCGGATCCGGCTGTTGAGCAGATGCCAGAGCTCGGGACGCTGGTTCTTCGGATCCCACTGGCCCTTCGCGTCGCGCAGCGAGAAGATGCGCTCCTTCGCGCGCGACCGCTCTTCGTCGCGGCGCGCGCCGCCGAACGCGGCGTCGAAGTTGCCAGCTTCGAGCGCGTCGAGCAGCGACTTCGTCTTCAGCAGTCCGCAGCACCGCTGCGTGCCGACGAGAAACGGCTGCGTGCCGTCGGTGATGGCTTCTTCGTTCGTATGGACGATCAGCCGCGCGCCGATTTCCTTCGCGTACCAGTCGCGGAACTCGATCATCTCCTTGAACTTGTACGTGGTGTCGACGTGCAGCAGCGGGAACGGAATCGGCCCGGGGTGAAAGGCTTTCTGCGCGAGTCGCAGCAGCACGGACGAGTCCTTGCCGATCGAATAGAGCATGACCGGCCGCTCGAACTCCGCGACCACCTCCCGCATGATGTGGAGGCTCTCCGCTTCGAGCGCGCGCAGATGATCGAGGCGCGGGGCCGGGACGGTCGAGCGATTGAACGCGACAAGTGCCATAAGAATGATGTCCGTAAAACAAAAAAAGCCCGGGAGGTCATCCCAGGCTCGATCTTCGTGTTCGCTGTTACCGGATTATCGGTAGTTTACAACGCAGCGGATCGAGGGCGCAGGGATCGGTCCCATGTGCATGCGCGACAACACGCGCAGGCCGCACTCCAGACTCGCAAAAAGGACATATAACCTGTTCATTATGCTCAGCTTGTCCGCGTCAAGTCAAATGGGCCGCCGCGCGCCGAAGAACCGGTAAAGCATGACGGCGTCCACCAGGATGACGCCAAGGAGAAAGAGATACGCGGACGGCCCCGGCACGATCTTGAGGTCGCGGAACACGGTCGAGACGCCGAAGGCGACGATCCACGCGTCAAAACTCATGCAAATCCGGCGGAAGGTGTCCACTTTCATCCGACGGATCAGCGCTGCACCGATGGGCACGCCGATGAGGACGCCCGGCAGGATCTGCGGGATCAGCAGGTTCGATTGCGCCGTGATCAGCCCTGCCGACAAGTAGGCGATGGCCGTGAAGCTCGACTCGGCCAGGCGGATGAACCCGAGCGCCGCGCGGAACTCACGCTTGTCCAGCCCCTGGTTGTTCAGGAGGACCGCAAGCGGCGGTCCGGAAATCGTCGTCACCGAATAGAGCACGCCGAGGCCGAGGCCGAACGGCAGGCCGAGGGCTTTCTCGGACTGAATCGGACGTCGGAAGCCGGTCGCCTGCAGGAAGATCAGCGGCAACAGCACGAGATACGTCCCGAGCTTCAGCCACGCCGGGCTGACGCTTGTGACGATCATGGTCCCGACGATGACGCCCGGCAGCAGCCCGATGACGATCGGCAGCACGCGCTTCCAGATGCCGCCGAGCGCGTCGCGATTTACAAACAGCACCCACGCGTTGAGCGCGACTTCGATCAGCACGAGTGCAGGATTCAGCGTGCGGTTGGTCAGGAACAGCAGGGCCAGCGGCACCGTGATCGACGAGAAGCCGTACCCGAGGCCGCCGTTGACGATGGCGGCGAACAGGGTGATCGCGACGAGAGCGATGACGTGGCTGTTCATGTCAGAAGCTGATCTGATTCTGAATCAGCATCGCGTTTTCCACGTGCCTCGCACCATTCGGATCGCCGTCGAACACCGTGCGCTCGACGTTGAACGTCCACTTGACGATCGGGTTCAGGTACCAGTTCGCGCCGACAGTGAATGCCCGGGCTTCACGGCTCGAACCCGCGGCGGCAAGTCCACTGGCCATGGCCGCGGGATCGACCGTGAGCACGTGATAGCGGGCGGCGAGCTGAAGGGCGCCCCATGTGTGATTGCCCGGGTTGAAGACGACCGTTGGCTTCACACCGCGATCCGAGGCGGGCTCGCCTGTCACGACCAGCGAGCCGGCGACCTGCCACGACTCGTGCGTGATCTCGTGCGCGATGTTGTCCTTCCTCACGCTTCCACGCGAGCGCACGTATTCGCCGAACGCCCCGACGGCCTTGTAGTAGTAGAACGCCTGCGGCGACACGCGGTTCCTGCCGCCTTCGCCGATCGCCGCGTGGTCGTACGAAAAAAAGATCTGCTGCCCCGACGTCCTGAACGCCGGCAGCACAGCTCCCTGCGTACCGGTCGACGCCGCGAACGCAAGTCCCAGGCCGGCCCCGGGATGATCTGGCGAGCGGGCGAGTGGTCTGACAACCACTCGCCCCACGGCGTCCTTGCCGTCGTTGGTGTCGAGGTCGGCGGGAGCGCCGTCGGCCACGCCGTTGACCACGCCGCCGGCATAGCTGACCACTCCGCCCATCAGGTCGCCCAGCGCGAGGATGCCGATGTCGCGGTCCGGCGCGACGGCCGTGGGAAGCGCGCGCTCGACGAAGGTCAGGTGCGGCGCCGAGTGCAGGCGCTCGAGGCCGAATGGCTCTTTGCCTTTACCGACGCGAATCCGAAAAGCCGGAGAGAACCGCGTGTCGACATACGCGTCCCGGATGTTGACGACGCCCCCGGCGAAGTCGGGGTTGAAGTAGAAGTCGAAGAACTTCGCCACATGTCCCTGAAGGATGGGGCGCAGCCGGCGAAGCGCGAACGTATCGACGACGTTGTTCTGGGGGTCGTCGGCGGCAAACCGACCTTCCACCTGGAGCAGAAAGTTGAACTGCAGACGGTTGTCGCCGTCGGCGCTCTGCAGCACGAATCCGTCCTGGGCCCTGGCCGCGGACGGCAGTGCGGCGATCACAAGAATGGCAGCGGCGATTCGGAACGGACGCATGACTCAGCGCCGTTCCGCGGCGGCGGCGGCCGCCAGCGTGGTGCCGTCGAGAATCCGCGCGGTTTCGTCGCGGACCTGCTGAAACACCCGGCGGACGGCGCAGTCCTTTTCCGTCACGCATTCTTCGCACGGCGCGTAGGCGGTCTGGCTGACGCAGGAGACCAACGCGAGAGGGCCGTCCAGCGCGCGGACGATCTCGCCGACGCTGATCTGGTCGGGTGTACGCCCGAGCTGGTAGCCGCCGTGCGGACCCTTGCGGCTCTGGACCAGGCCTCGGTGCTTCAGCGCGAGGAGAATGTTCTCGAGGAATTTCTTGGGAATCGCCTCTTGCTCGGCGAGATCGCCGATGAGAATGGGACCGCGGCCGTGCTCGCGCGCGAGCAGGATCATGGCCTTGAGTCCGTACTTGCCTTTTCTCGTCAGCATCGAAAGTCGATAAAGCCTACAAAGCCGGTAGACTACTTGTCAACCCGAAAACCGCTTTCGCGGAGTGCTAGGATGCGCCTCATGACGACACGGCGCCCCATCCTCTATATATCCGCCTCGCTGTTCGTGCTGACGCTCGTCGTCTCGGGGCTCCGCGTCGCCGCCGATTCGCTGCCGGCGCAGTTGAGCGACCAGGAATTCTGGAAGCTCAGCGCCGATTTCTCGGAGCCGGACGGCTTCTTCCGATCCGACAACCTGCTGTCGAACGAGATCTGGATGCAGCGCGTGATTCCGGAGCTCCTGTCGAACATCAAGACGCCGAGCGTCTACATGGGCGTCGGCCCCGAGCAGAACTTCACGTACATCACCTCGCTCAAGCCGAAGATGGTGTTCATCGTCGACGTCCGCCGCGGCAACTTCGATTTGCAGCTGCTCTACAAAGCGATGTTCGAGCTGTCGAGCGATCGCGCGGACTTCGTCGGCCGGCTGTTTTCGAAGAAGCGGCCCGCGGGCCTCGATCGGAATGCCTCGCCCCTCGACATCTTCACGGCCTATCGCGCCGTGGAGACCAGCGAAGAGCTGTACAAAGAGAACCTGAAGGCGATCGACGACCTGCTCGTGAACAAACATCACTTCGCGCTGTCGGACGGCGATCGGCAGGGCGTCGAGTACGTCTACCACGCGTTCTACAACTTCGGCCCCCAGCTCAATTACTCGTCGACCGGCGGCTTCGGCGGACGCTATCAACCGAACTACGCCGACCTCATGGTGGCGACCGATGAAGCCGGGCTGAATCGCAGCTTTCTCGCGACCGATGAGAATTATCAGTTCATGAAGTCGCTCGAAACGAAGAACCTGCTCGTGCCCGTCGTCGGAAACTTCGCCGGACCGAAGGCGATTCGGGCCGTCGGCGAGTACATCCGGATGAAGGGCGCGACGGTGTCGGCGTTCTACCTGTCGAATGTCGAGCAGTACCTCTATCAGGATCGGATCTGGGGCAACTTCTGCCGCAACATCGCGACGCTGCCGCTCGAGCCGTCGAGCACGTTCATCCGGTCGGTGCGCGGCGGCGGCGCCGGGCCCGGCGGCGGGCTGAACTCGGAACTCGGCAACATGATGGCGGACGTCAAGGACTGCGGGGCCGGTGGACAGTAAGTCCCCGGGCATCTCGCCCGGCCGGCTCCTCCTCATCTACGGCGTCGCGCTCGTGACGCTGTTCGTTCTGGTCCCCGCGGCGCTCTATGTCGCCCTCGATCCCGAACGCCTCGATCTCGACGATGCGGTCAGGGCATCGGCGCCGGGGCAGTTCGCCCGCTTGGGTGACGGCTACACGCATTACGAGCTCGCCGGTCCCGCCGGCGGCCGCGTCGTCGTCCTTGCCGCGGGCGCGACCGTGCCGTATTACATCTGGGATCCGACGTTCACGGCGCTGGTCGAGGCGGGCTTTCGCGTGCTGCGCTACGACTACTACGGCCGGGGATTTTCGGATCGTCCGGACATCCCGTTCACGCAGGATCTCTACGTCAGGCAGCTGCGCGAGCTGCTCGACGCCGTGCACATCAGCCAGCCGTTCGATCTCGCCGGCCTGTCGTTTGGCGGCGAAGTCATCACCAGCGTCGCCGCGCGATATCCTGAGCGCGTGCGCTCGCTGATCTACATGGATCCGGCATTTCGCTCCGCGCCCGAGTCGCCGACGATGCTCGAGTCGACGCCGTGGGCGTGGAACCTCATGACGGCGATTTTCGACGAGCGCGGCTGGGCGGACGGCCAGCTCGGCGACTTCCTGCATCCCGAGCGGTTTCCCGACTGGCCCGAGCGCTACCGCGTGCAGCTCCGGTATCGCGGCTTCAGACGCGCGAGGCTGTCGGATTTGAGAAGCAGCGTGAATGACGATCAGCGCGACGAGCTGCAGGCCGTGGGACGCCATCCCCGGCCGGTACTCGTGATCTGGGGCAAGCAGGATCCGAACGTGCCGTTCGAGTTGAGCGCGTCGCTGATGGCGGTGATACCGGACGCGCGGCTGATCGCTGTCGACGAGGCCGGCCACCTGCCGCACTGGGAACAGCCGGACATCGTCCAGCCGGCGATTGTCTCGTTCCTGCGCGAGGCGCGGCCGTGACGCGGCGACTGTTCATTGTCGCCGCCGCGCTCGCGGTGTTGTATGTCGCGCCGGGTGCGCGCGCGGCATTGCCCGATCGCCTCACGAGCCAGGAATTCTGGACGCTCATGACGTCGTTGTCCGAGCCGGATGGAAATTTCCGATCGGACAATCTGGTCAGCAACGAAATCAAGTTCCAGTGGGTGATCCCCGGGCTCGTCCGCCGCGTGAAACCCGGAAATGTGTACATCGGCGTCGGGCCGGAGCAGAACTTCACCTATATCGCGGCGCTCAAGTCGAAGCTCGCCTTCATCGTCGACGTGCGGCGGGGGAACACCGATCTCCACCTCCTGTACAAGGCGCTGTTCGAGCTGTCGTCGGACCGCGCGGATTTCGTGTCGCGGCTGCTGTCGCGTCCCCGCCCCGACGGCCTGACATCGACGTCGTCGGCCGTGGAGATCTTCTCGGCGTTCTCGACGGCCGATCCGAGCGAGCGGATGTTGAACACGACGCTCGCGTCCATCCGGCATCAGCTCACGACGGTGCACAAGTTTCCGCTGTCGGACGACACGCTGGCGCGTCTCGAGGCGATCCACCGCGTGTTCCTGCTGGCCGGCACGAAGATCCAGTATTCGCCGTACGGCAGCTTCGGCGGCACGACGCAGCCGACGTATGCGGATCTGATGGCCGCCACCGACGAGGCCGGAGACGCGAGAAGTTTTCTCGCGAATGAGTCCACGTTCGCGTTCATCAAGGATCTCGAACAGCGCAACATGCTCGTGCCGCTCGTCGGCGACTTCGCCGGGCCGAAGACCGTGCGGGGCATCGGCGACTACGCGCGCCGCCGCCGCGCGACGATCTCCGCGTTCTACGTGTCGAATGTCGAGGAGTACCTGCAGGCGCCGGCGTCGCGTGCGTTCTGCGCCAGCGTGTCGTCGCTGCCGTTGACGGCCGAGAGCGTCTTCATCCGGGCGGTGAGAGGGGAATCCCTCAACGCGAACACCGAAGGATTCGTGAACCAGCTCGCGCCGATGCTGGAAGAGACGCGGCGATGTTCAGGGCAAAGGGCTCAGCGCTGAGCCCTCAGCCCTAGTCCAATCCCAGCATCGCGTCGAGGCTGAATTTCCCCGGACCTCGAGCCGCCAGATACAGCCACAGGAAGCAGTAGAGCACGGTGATCTCGCCGCCGTTGAGATGCGGAAAGAAACTGTGCGGCCCCGGCCCGGGCGGCGCGTTCACGGGACCGAGCACCGTGCCGAAGTGGCTCATGAAGTACGCCACGGCCATCTCGCCGCTCAGGATGAGCGCCACATAGCGGGCGCCCAGCCCGACCATGATCAGCGGCGCGCCGATGCTTTCAATCCACGCCGCCGCGGTGAGCTGCGGGAGCTCGGGTGGCGGCATGAAGCCGCCCAACATCCCGATGTTGAACTTCTGCAGGCCGTGCGCCAGGAACATCAAGGCCGCGGCGACCCGGAGCAGCAGGAAGAGAAAATCGCCGTACTTGCCGAGGAAGGATTTCATGTGGCGAAGGATACCCCAAAGGGTTCAAGATTTCGGATTTCTGCACAGAAGTCGTGCTGACACGACGTCAAAATGTGTTGACGGCTGTTGAGTGTGGCCCTACACTGCAGCTGCTGCTAAATACTGATACCGCAGTGGTATACGATAGATACCGAAACGGTATAGTTCAACAAGGAGTCGCTATGTTTGCGGTGCGAAGACTGGTTTGGGTTCTGTTCCTGCTTGCCATGCCGTCGTATGCGTTCGCGCAAGCGACGGCCTCGATCGTCGGCGTCGCCAGGGACGCATCGGGCGCGGTGCTGCCCGGCGTGACGGTCGAAGCGTCGAGTCCGGCCCTGATCGAGAAGACGCGCACGGTCGTCACCAACGGGGCCGGGCAGTACTCGATCGATAGCCTGCGACCCGGAACCTATACGGTCAGCTTCACGCTGGCCGGATTCGCAACGACTAAACGCGAGGGCGTCGAGTTGGGCGGCAGCTTTGTCGCCACCGTGAACGCCGACATGAAAGTCGGCGGCGTCGCTGAGACGGTCGTCGTGACCGGCGAATCGCCGACCGTCGACGTGACGAGCACGCGCAACCAGCAGGTGCTCAGCGGCCAGACGATCGCCGAGATTCCGTCGTCGCGGAACTACTCGGCGTTCACGCATCTCATCCCGGCGATCAACGTCCAGCAAAACGATTTCGAAGGCAGCAACCCCGCGCTCTACAGCGTGTTTCAGATTCACGGCGGGCGCCGGAACGAGGGACAGGTGCTCGTCGACGGAATGAACGGCGGCTACCAGGGCATGGGCGTGTCGGGCTACGTGCCCGAGGTCGGCAACTCGCAGGAAGTCGTGTTCAGCCTGAGCGGCGGGCTGGGCGAGGCGACCACCGGCGGCCCGCAGATGAACATCGTCGGCAAGCAGGGCGGCAATCGGTTCGTCGGCACCTTCTTCATGAGCGGCACGGGCAGCAAGTTTCAGGGCACCAACCTTTCGTCGGACATCATCGCGAAGGGCATCACGGCGACAGGTTCGATCCAGAAACTGTGGGAGGTCAATCCTTCACTGGGCGGCCCGATCGTCCGTGACAAACTCTGGTTCTTCGGCACGTTCCGCTACCTGCTCAGCAAGCAAGGCGTCCCCAGCATGTGGGTCAACAAGAACGCGGGCGACGCCACGAAGTGGACCTACGACCCGGACAAGAGCCAGCAGGCGATCAACGACGGCATCTGGAAGCAGGGGAACCTGCGGCTGACCTACCAG
>Ga0315281_10012824_pt1 | contig 11386 bp, 2 predicted proteins | sample YL17G07_0_MG_FD_204540 | JGI IMG/M metagenome (GOLD analysis project Ga0315281, IMG submission 204540) | Sediment microbial communities from Yellowstone Lake, YNP, Wyoming, USA - YL17G07_0 | ecosystem: Environmental > Aquatic > Freshwater > Lake > Sediment | place: USA: Wyoming | collected... | reverse complement strand
CGGCGCGCCATGCCGATCTGCCCCTCCATGTCGGCATCGGGCTGGACCTCGGCGAGGCCGTGCCCGTCGAGGGCGGCTATCGCGGCGCGGCCCTGAACATCGCCGCTCGCCTGTGTGCCAACGCGAAGGCCGGCGAGATCCTCGCCAGCGAGAGTGTCACAAGCCTTGCCCGGGGCCTGGAGGGCATCGGCTTCGAGCCCCGCGAACCGTTCGTGCTCAAGGGCATCGACGACCCGGTCCGGGCATCGGCGGTGATGGGCTTGGCCGCCTCGGAGCCAGAGGCGAAGGCCTCACCGGGAGTCGCTGCCGGGATGGCCGACCTGCCGATGTCGCTGGACGCCGTCGTCCCCACCTTCGGCCGCGACCTCGAGACCCGGCGATTGCGCTGGGCGTGGCGACAGGCGCGACGCGGACCGGGGCGCTGCGTCGTGGTGAGCGGGCCGCTGGGCAGTGGCAAGACCCGGCTCGCCGCTGAACCGGCGTCGCTCGCCGGCCGGGATGGCGCACGGGTCCTCTATGCGAGCACGGTCGGTGCGGCGCAGGATGTGCCGGCGGCCGTGGCGCGCGCAGTTGCCGACGGTCCGCCCTGCCTGCTCGTGGTCGACGACCTCGAATCGGCGTCGCCCGGCGACCTGACCGCTCTCGGCGCGGCTGCGGAAGCGATCCCCGCGCACCGCGTGCTGGTGCTCCTGCTGCTCAATGGCGACCCGTCCGATGACGTGGCCCGGCTCGTCGGTCGCCTGTCCGGCGTGGACGGGACCATCCGTCTTGGACCGTTGGACGAGACGGCCATGGCCGCGATCATCGGTACCTACGCCACCGATGCCGCCGATCCGCCGCCCGTGTGGGCGATCGCCCAGGCCTCGGGCGGGATGCCCGCCCAGGTGCACGCCCTGGCGTCGGGTTGGGCGCAAGGGGAGGTCGCGCGTCGGCTGGGCAGCGCCGTCTCGCGGGCGGCGGATGGCCGGCGCGACCTGCGCCGCCTGGAAGCCGAGGTGGCCTCGAACGTCGTCGACCTTCAGCTCGCGCGCGAGCGCCTTCGACTGATCGGGCAGGCGGACGCGGGAGACCTCGAGACGTGTCCGTTCAAGGGCCTGGTGGCCTTCGATGTCGGTGACGCCGATGTCTTCTTCGGGCGCGAACGCCTCGTGGCCGAGATGGTCGGGCGCATGGCCGGCTCGTCCTTCCTGGGCGTCGTGGGACCGTCGGGCAGCGGCAAGTCGTCGGCCATCCGTGCGGGCCTCCTGCCCGCCCTGGCCGCCGGGGCGCTGCCCGGCGCCGAGACGTGGACGCGCATCGTCGTCCGCCCCGGCTCCCAGCCGGTGCGCGAACTCGACCGCATGCTCTTCGCCGCGGTGCCCGAGGCGGCCCGAGCGGCGCTCTCGGCTGCCGGCGATCCGTTGGCCGCTGCCGCCGGCTTGCTGGCCCCGGAGGCGCGGCCGTTCATCGTCATCGACCAGTTCGAGGAGCTGTTCACGACCACGACGGACGAGGCCGAGCGGGTCCGCTTCATCGACCTGCTGGTCAGCGCCGTGCGCGAGAACCGGGCCACGGTCATCGTCGCGGTGCGTGCCGACTTCTACGGCCGCTGCGCCGCCTACCCCGGGCTGGCCGAGCTGCTGGGCGCCAACCACGTGCTGGTCGGGCCGATGACCGCGGAGGAGTACCGCCGCGCCATCGAGGGACCCGCCCGCCGGGCCGGGCTCCACCTCGACCCGGCGCTGGTGGACGCGCTCGTGGTCGAGGTCATCGACGAGCCGGGCGGCCTGCCCCTGCTCTCGACGGCGCTGGTGGAACTCTGGGAGCGACGCGAGGGTCGGGCCATCCGGCTCTCGGCCTACGCCGCGACTGGCGGGGTACGCGGCGCTGTCGGCAGGCTGGCGGAAGCGGCATATGGTCGCCTGGACGAGCCGGAGCAGCCGATCGCCCGCGGACTGTTCCTCCGCCTGGCCTCGGGCGAGGGCGACGCGGTCGTGCGACGGCGCGTGCCGCTCAGCGAGTTGGACGCCACGGACAACGAGGTCGTGGCCACCGTGGTCCGGGCGCTCACGGAGGCGCGTCTGCTGACGGTCGGGGAGGGCACGGTCGAGGTCGCCCATGAGGCCCTGCTGCGCGAGTGGCCCCGGCTCCAGGGCTGGCTGGAGGAGGATCGGGCCGGTCGTCGCCTGCGCGAGCACCTCATCGACGCGGCGCGCGAGTGGGCCACTCGGGGACGCGACACCGGCGAGCTCTATCGCGGCACCCGCCTGGCCACCGCCATCGACTGGACCACCGATCACTCGCTCGAGCTGAACGAGACCGAGAAGGCCTTCCTCGCGGAAAGCCGACGGGCCACCGCGAACGAGGTGGACCGGCAGCGGCGCACGAACCGACGCCTGCGGGCCTTCCTTGCCGTGGCCAGCGTGGCCCTCGTCGTGGCCGTCGGGGCCGGCGGTCTGGCCGCCATCCAGCGCGGGGAGGCCGAGCAGGCCAAGACGCAGGCCGAGCAGGCCAGGACGCAGGCCGAGCAGGCCCGCGGGGAGGCCGAACAGGCCCGCGGGGAGGCCGAACAGGCGGCCAAGGCCGCCGACGCCCAGCGCCAGATCGCGTTCACGCGCGAACTCTCAGCATCTGCGATCAACAATCTCTCGGTTGATCCGGAGCGCAGCATCCTGCTTGCCTTGCAGGCAGTAGACCTCGACGCGCAGAACGGTCAGCCCGTGTTGATCGAAGCGCAGGATGCTCTCCATCGCTCTATCCAGGCATCGCGCGGGGTGGCTACCCTGCGCGGCTCCACGCTGCAGGTCGATGGCATCACGTACAACCATGCGGGAACCCAAGTTGCCTCGATGAGTGACGATGGCACGGTGAACATCTGGGATGTCAGCACCAATACGAAACTCCTCACTCTTCAGGCCGGCATTCCAAGCACCAACGCTACCCGCAAGATCAGCTTTAGTCCCGATGACACACGCCTGGCTACGCCGGCAGGTGACCATACCGCCAGGATCTGGGACCTTTCGGCTTCAGGCAAGTTGGTGCTGACGTTGGCTGGTCACACTGACGAAGTGACGTCAGTGACGTTCAGCTCGGATGGAAAACGTGTGGCCACTGCCAGCGGGGATGGGAGTTCCAAGGTTTGGGATGCGGCGACGGGCAAGGAACTGCTGACGCTCACAGGGCAGAACGAATCGGTCAACGACATCGCTTTCAGTCCGGACGGGAGGTACCTGGCGACCGCAGGCGGAGACAGTGCCGCGATGATCTGGGACGCCGCCTCAGGTCAGGCTCTTCATACGTTGCCTTCCAACGGCGGCGTCACGAGTGTGGCGTTCAGCCCCGATGGGAAGACGTTGGCGACCGGCGGATCTGACGCGACCTGGACGCTTTGGGATGTCTCGACAGGTCAAAGGATCTTCTCGGCTTATGGCCATACGAGCATCATCGTTGCGATCGCATTCGATCCAACTGGAACGCGGGTCGCCACAGCGAGCGAAGACGGAACCACGAGACTTTGGGATGCGGCCACGGCGCGCGAACTTCTGACGCTGTCGGGCCATTCCAGCGGGGTCCTGGGCGTGGCGTTCAGCCCGGATGGCGTGCACGTGGCGACGGCAAGCCGTGATACGACGGTCAAGGTCTGGGATGTCTCGCCCGCCGGGGGCAATGAATGGTTCAATCTCATCGGCCACACGAGTCTAGTCTGGGCCGTGGCGTACAGCCCGGATGGGAAGACCATCGCCACCGGGAGTTTTGACGGCACTGCAAAGCTCTGGGATGCCAATACCGGCAAGGAACTCCACACGCTGGTGGGATTTCCGGACGCGGTGCAGGGCGTCGCTTTCAGCCCAGATGGCGCGCGGTTGCTGACCCACAGCGTGGACGGCACGACCAAGATATGGGATGTGGTCAGCGGGAAGGAGCTCCTGGCAGTTCCTGAGATCGTGGGCGGCATCGGCGCCGCCTTCGGCCCGGATGGAACGACGTTTACCGTGGCCGTATCCGACGCGTTGAAAGTCTTTGATGCGGCCACCGGCAAAGAACTGCTCACGCTGACCCCCGGGCATACCACAGGGTATTGGGATGTTGCTTACCGGCCTGATGGCAAACAGATCGCCGGCGTTGGTGATGATGCGAATGCGTATGTTTGGGATGCGGTCACGGGGAAATTGCTGCTCGTGCTTTCCAACGAGCGTGTGCAGGTACGTGGCATCGCCTACAGCCCAGATGGCAAATGGATAGCAACGACAAGCAACGATGCCACGGTCAAGACCTGGGATGCCGAAAGCGGCAAGTTGCTTCATACGCTGGCCGGCCACACCGGCCCGACCTTTGGCGTAGCGTTCAGCCCCGATGGTCGTTATCTGGCGAGCACCAGCGTCGACGGCACGGTGAAGATCTGGAACGCGGCCGACGACTTCACGTCCCAGCCCCTCACGCTGTACGGCCATACGCGCGCGACCTTCCGCGTTGCGTTCAGCCCGGATGGAGCGCGTCTCGTCACGACGAGCCGCGATGGCACCGCGCGTATGTATGCCTTCAAGATCGAAGACTTGATCACGCTTGCCAAGTCCCGCCTTACACGCGGATTGACCACCGAGGAATGCCAGAAGTACTTGCATGTGGATGTGTGTCCTGCCTCTCCGTAGTCCGGACGGCTGAGCGCAGACCACGGCCCGCCGGCGGGTCTCGTTCCTTCGTCCGGCAGCGGATGGGACAATGCGTGACCAGATGAGCGTGTTGGCCCACCCGTGAGTCCTACGTCGCCCGCCGCCGACGCTGCTGGCCCCGGCGTCCTGACCTTCCTCATCGCCGACATCCGCGGCTACACGACGTACACGCGCGCCAATGGCGACGAGGCGGCAGCGCGCCTCGCGGCGGCGTTCGCCGAGCTGGCGCGCGAGGGCGTCGAGGCACGCGGCGGCACGGTCATCGAACTGCGTGGCGACGAGGCACTCGCGACGTTCGCCTCCCCACGCCAGGCCCTGCGCGCGGCCGCCGAGCTGCAGGCGACCTTCGCCGACGAGGCAGCGCGTGACGCCGATCTGCCGCTGCACGTCGGTATCGGGCTCGATCTCGGCGAGGCGATCCCGGTCGAGGGCGGCTATCGCGGCGCGGCCCTGAACATCGCCGCTCGCCTCTGTGCGAACGCCGCGGCCGGCGAGATCCTGGCCAGCGACGGGGTGACGCAACTCGCCCGGGGTCTGGAGGGCATCCGTCTCGAGTCGCGCGAACCGTTCGTGCTGAAGGGCATCGACGACCCGGTGCGTGCCTCGGCCGTGTACGGGCTTGCCGCCGGCCCGGAGCCGGCGTCCGTCGAGCGTCGCGCGGCGAGGCCCGCGGAGCTCCCGCTCAAGCTCGAACCGATGGTGCAGATGGTCGGGCGCGACCTCGAGGCTCGCCGCCTGCGCTGGGCATGGCGCCAGGCGCGGCGAGGCGCCGGCCGAGGCATCGTCGTGGCCGGGCCGGCCGGCAGTGGCAAGACCCGGCTGGCTGCAGAGCCTGCCGCAGTTGCCGCTCGTGACGGCGCGCATGTCGAGTACGTGAGCCTGCTCGGGTCCGGATCCGAACTGCCCGCCGTCATCGCCCGGGTGGTTGGGGGCCACAAGCCCGCCCTGGTCGTCGTCGACGACCTCGAGGCGGCGTCAAGCAGCGACCTGGCGGCCATCGGCGAAGCCGCCGAGGAGATGGCGGCTCGTCCGTTCCTCCTCGTCGCCCTGGTGGACGGCGAACCCACGGACGAGGTGGCCCGGCTATTGCGCCTCGTGGCGGGACCGGACGGTCCGATCCGTCTCGGGCCATTGGACGAGCCGGCCATCGCCGCGATCATCGCCACATACGCCGCCGACACGGCCGACCCGGCGCCGGTGTGGGCGATCGCCCAGGCCTCTCGAGGGCTGCCCGCAGAGGTCCACGCCCTGGCCTCGGGCTGGGCGCAGGGTGAAGTCGCCCTACGGCTCGGCAGCGCCGTCACCCGGGCCGCCGCGGGCCGGCGCGATCTGCGGCAGCTGGAAGCCGAAGTGGCCTCGAACGTGGTGGACATGCAGCTCGCGCGGGAGCGGCTGCGCCTCATCGGGCAGGCCGGGGCAGACGATCCGGAGGCCTGTCCTTTCAAGGGCCTGGTCTCCTTCGACGTGCGCGACGCCGACGTCTTCTTCGGTCGGGAGCGGCTGGTGGCCGAGATGGTGGGGCGCATGACCGGGTCCGCCTTCCTCGGCGTCGTGGGGCCCTCGGGCAGCGGCAAGTCGTCGGCCATCCGGGCGGGACTCGTGCCGGCGCTGGCGGCCGGGGCGCTCCCTGGCGCCGAGGCCTGGACGCGGGTCGTCCTGCGCCCGGGCTCCCAGCCCATGCGCGAGCTCGACCGCGCGTTGTTCGCGGCGCTGCCCGAAGGTGCCCGTGGGGCGCTCTCGGCAGGCGAGGATCCGCTCGCGGCGGCAGCCTCTGCTCTGCCGGCGGAGGCCAGGCCCCTCATCGTCGTCGACCAGTTCGAGGAGTTGTTCACGACCACGCCGGACGAGGCCGTCCGTGAGCGCTTCATCGACGTGCTGGTGAACGCGGCGCGCGCCGGCCAGGCCACCTTGATCGTGGCCGTGCGCGCCGACTTCTACGGCCGTTGCGCGGCGTATCCGGGGTTGGCGGAGCTGCTCGGCTCGAACCACGTGCTGGTCGGGCCCATGACGGCCGAGGAATACCACCGGGCCATCGAGGGGCCCGCCCGGCGGGCCGGATTGCACATCGACCGGGCGCTGGTCGACGCGCTGGTGGTCGAGGTCATCGACGAGCCCGGAGGGCTGCCGCTGCTCTCGACGGCGCTCGTCGAGCTGTGGGAGCGGCGCGAGGGCCGGGCCATCCGGCTCTTCGCCTACGCGGCCACCGGAGGCGTGCGCGGCGCCGTCGGTCGGCTGGCAGAGGCGGCCTACGGTCGCCTTGATGCGGCCGAGCAGCAGATCGCACGCGGGCTCTTCCTGAGGCTCGCCAGCGGCGAGGGCGACGCCGTGGTCCGCCGGCGCGTGCCCCTCGACGAGGTCGGCGCCACGATCGATGCGGCCGTCGCCGGCGTCGTCCAGGCGCTCACCGATGCCCGCCTGCTGACCGTCGGCGAGGGCACCGTGGAAGTCGCGCACGAGGCGCTGCTGCGCGAGTGGCCCCGCCTCGGGGCCTGGCTCGAGGAGGATGGGGCCGGTCGCCGTACCAGGGAGCACCTCACCGAGTCCGCGCGCGACTGGGAGAGCGGCGGACGGGACCCGGGCGAGCTGTACCGCGGCACACGCCTGGCCACGGCGGTCGACTGGACGGCGGACCGCCTGCTGGAGCTGAACGAGACCGAGAAGGCCTTCCTTGCCGAGAGCCGCCGAGCCACCGCCGACGAGGTCGACCGGCAGCGGCGCACGAACCGGCGCTTGCGGGCGTTCCTGGGCGTCGCCGGTCTGGCTCTCGTCATCGCCGTTGGTGCCGCCGGGCTGGCCGCCATCCGCGGCGGCGAAGCCGAACGCGCCGGAGCGCAGGCGGAGGCGGCCCGCGCGCAGGCCGACGCCGCCAAGCGGGACGCCGAGAGGGCCGCACTCGCCGCCGATGCCCAGCGTCTCGGGGCGCAGGCGCTGACCGAGAAGGACCTCGACCTTTCGCTCCTCCTGGCTCGGCAGGGCGTGGCGCTCGCTGACGACCCCGCGACACGGGCGAACCTGCTCTCGGCGGTGGTGCGTAGCCCCGCGGCCATCGGCACCTGGCGCCCGGTGAGCGGCCGGCCGCTCCACCTCGAGGTGAGCCCGGACGGTCGCGACCTGCTTATCTTCGACAACCAGTTCCAGAGCTACCTCGTCGACGCGGAGACCGGCCTCGTCGTCCGGAACATGGGCGGTGGGTTCGCCACGTTCGCCAGCGATGGGTCGGTCCTGTTGCAGCCGTTCATCGAGCCGTTCACCATCGAAGTCAGCTCGGTCGCCAGCCCCATCGTGACTCGGCACGTGACCTACCCGGCAGGCATCCAGAACCTGTCCTGGGCGCCGGACCTCAGCTCCATCTCGGTCGTCGATGCCGACCGACGCGGGGTGTCCATCCTGGATCCGGACACCGGGACGACGCTCAGCCACATCATCGCGCCGGCCGACACGACCGTGCTCGAGGATCTTCAGCACGAGGGTGGCAACGTTCTGCTCGTGCTTCATCCCGGCTACCTGACCGATCCCGCCCAGATCCAGCGGGCGCAGGGCGAGCCGGTGCAGCTCGGCTGGGTTCCTCCCGGCGCCGGAGCTCCGACCTGGCTGGCCCCGGCACTTGGCACTGACTTCTCGTGGGCCGTCAGCGTGCGGGGCCGTCGATTGGCTGTGGCAGAGGCGGGCGATAACGTCGGCCTGTACGACCTCGCCACCGGCCTCCGGCTCGACCTGCAACTCCACCACGAGGGGCTGAACGGGATGAGTTTCTCGCCCGATGGTCAGACGCTCGTGACCGCCGGCGACGATCACCTGCTCCGCGTGTGGGACGTTGCCAGCGGCGACCTGCGCGAGACGCTGGCCGGGCACAACGGCCCGGTCGTCGCGCAGGCGCTATCCGACGCCGATGGCCGGCTCAAGGCCTGGTCGATGAGCCTCGACGGCCAACTGATCGCCTGGGATCTCAGTGGCGACCGACGGCTGGGCAGGCCTTTCCCGGCCGGGAGGGCGGCTACCTTCGAGGGCGGCAGCGCGGCTGGGGTCGCCTTGAGCCCGGACGGGCAGCTATTGGCCAGCACCGACGCCGACGGATGGGTGCGCCTCATCGACACCGGGACTCTCGCGGAAGTCCGCCGCTTCGAGGCGGTGCCGGGCGGCCAGGCGCTGGCGGTGGCCTTCTCGCCCGATGGCCGCACCATCGCCGTCGCCGGGCAGGGCGCGGCCATCGCCTCCCGATGGGATGTCGCCTCGGGGACGGCGATCGGCGGGCCGCTGCCGGGGCCGCCGGCGACGCTGCCGCGAGATCCCGAGACTCCCAACGCGCCCGCCGCACCATTCCAGGATGCCAGCCGATCGATCGCATTCTCGCCCGATGGGCGTTGGATCGCGGCTGGCGTCGAAGATGGTGGCATCTACCTCTGGGACGCCGCGACCGGCGCACTGGCCGGCGGGCCGATCCAGACCGGCGGCCCGGTCTTCAGCGTGGCCTTCGCGCCCGACTCGGGCTCCATCGCCGCCTCGTACATCCTGCTCGACTTCATCTACGAGACCGGTCAGGACATCTTCGGCAGCAGCAAGGCCGGCGTCTGGACGGTCGGGGACCGGTCGTTGCGCTTCCTCATCTCGCTCGGCGACGACATCGGTCTGCCTTTCGCGGTGGCCTTCAACCCGGATGGCCACGGCACCCTCGCGACTGGCGGCGGAGATGGGCTGGTGCAGTTCTGGGATCCTGCCGGTTCTCCGAACCGCCGCTCGGTCCTCGCCAACGCCGGCTCGGTGCTGTCCCTCTCATACGATCGGAGCGGCACATCGCTCGTCTCGGCCGGGACCGACGGGACCACGCGGCTGGTCGACACCATCGGCCGCCAGCAACTGGGATCCGCGCTGCCCGGTGGCGACACGGATGTTCGTGCCGTGCTCTCGGTCGGCGGCGACCGTGTGTACGCGATCTACGCCGATGGCCACGCTTTCGCCTGGGAGATCAGTCCCGAGGCGCTCGCGGCGCACGCCTGCAGCGTCGCCGGTCGGACGCTGACCGAAGCTGAGTGGGCTCTCTACCTCCCCGGCAGACCCTATCAGCCCGCCTGTGCTGGAGGTAGCTGAGCTCAGGCTTCGTCGCCGACACGGAAGGTCAGAGCGGCGAGGACCAGCAGCGTCACCGCCCACGCGCCGAGGCCCAGGGCCTCGAACGGGGCCACCACGGACCCGGGTATCAGCGCACCGCGCAGCAGGTCGGCCAGCAACGCCGGCGGCAGCAGCGACGCCGACACGGCGACGATCGAGGGCAGGCGGTCGAGCGGGACGATGACGCCGCCCAGTAACACGCAGAGCAGGAACAGCCCGTTGGCCAGCGCAAGCACCAGCTCCGGCCGCAGCCGTCCGGCCAGCACCAGCCCGAGGCCGCCGAAGGCGGTCGTTCCCAGCAGGAGCCACGGGGTGGCCGCCAGGAGGGCGCCCACGATGCCGCCGGCTGGGTTCCAGCCAAGGGCGGCGCCGACGACCGCCACGAGCGCCACCTGGAGGAGTACGGTCACGGCCACGGAGGCCGTCTTCGCACCGAGCAGCGCCCAACGCGGCAGCGGGGCGCCGCCCAGTCGCTTCAGCACGCCGCTGTCGCGCTCGAAGGCCGTGGCGATGCCGAGCGAGACCAGGCCGGTCGAGATCACCGCCAGTGCGAGGATGCCGGGCACGAGCGCTTCGATCCGCCCGATGCCGGCCTTCTCCGGAGGCGGCAGCAGCGGCACCTGTACCAGGAAGACGAGCAGCGCGATGGGGATCACCAGCGTGACCAGCAGGTTCTCGCCGCGCCGCATCGTCAGCAGCAGCTCGACGCGCGTCAGCGCGGCCCAGGCGCGCCACGATGGCGCGGCACGCCCGTCGAGGTCGCTCATGACTCGCTCTCCTCGCCGGTGAGACGCACGAACACGTCTTCGAGGCTCTCCCGCTCGACCTCGAGGATCCGGGGCTCGATGCCTCGTGCCAGCAGCCAGGCGGTCAGCTCGACGAGCAGTGCTCCGGGCGACGCCGTTGCCAGCGTGTAATGGCCCGGTCGCATCGGCCGCAGGCCCGCCAGATGCGTCAGCCGCGACAGCGCGGCCTCGTCGTCCACGCGCAAGGGCACGGCCAGCTCCAGGCGGACGGATCGATCGCCTGCCGCCCCGTCCGCGGCGGCGCTACGCAGCTCGTCGGGCGTGCCGATGGCTACCAGGCGGCCGCGGTCGATGATGGCCACGCGGTCGGCGAGGCCCTCGGCCTCCTCGAGCAGATGCGTGGTCAGGAGGATCGTCGCGCCTTCCGTGCGCAGCGTGCGCAGCAACGCCCAGGTGGCGCGTCGCGCGCTCACGTCCATGGCCGCGGTGGGCTCATCGAGGATGAGCAGCTCCGGCCGGCCGACGATGGCCAGCGCCAGGCCCAGGCGCTGCCGCTCGCCGCCCGACAGGCTTCGGTAGCGGTCGCGCGCACGCGCGGCGAGGCCGACTTGCTCCAGCAGCGCGACGGGGTCGAGCGGCGTGGCGAAGAACGCGGCGAAGAGACGCACCGCCTCCTGCACCCCGATCTGGCTGTACACCTCGGCGCGCTGGAGCATCACGCCGACCCGCGCTCGCAGCCGCACGCCGTCCGCCAGGGGATCGAGGCCCAGCACGCGCACCTCGCCCTCGTCCGGTCGCCGGAAGCCCTCGATGATCTCGACCGTGGTCGTCTTGCCGGCGCCGTTGGGGCCCAGCAGCGCCAGGATCTCCCCGCGCGCGACGACG
>Ga0315281_10012822_pt1 | contig 11387 bp, 9 predicted proteins | sample YL17G07_0_MG_FD_204540 | JGI IMG/M metagenome (GOLD analysis project Ga0315281, IMG submission 204540) | Sediment microbial communities from Yellowstone Lake, YNP, Wyoming, USA - YL17G07_0 | ecosystem: Environmental > Aquatic > Freshwater > Lake > Sediment | place: USA: Wyoming | collected... | reverse complement strand
TCCACCAGCAGTGCTTTATTGACCTTGGTCGTGGCATTATCCGCACCCAGTTCTTCAATATTCTTGCGCATAATGTTCTGCACACGTTTATTGGCTGCTGCAAGATCTTTGGATGTTTCCAGCGCCGCAAAGGAGCGTACACCATCCAGCCGATGTATGACCTGGTACAGCTTACCCTTCAGCATAGGGATCACAGCTTCTATATGGGTTGCTTCATATCCCTGCTCGCGCAGATAACCGCGCAACCTGTCCATCATGAAGTTTTCGACTTCCTTGGCTACGCCCACACTGAGCAACCCTGCCGGAAAAACATCCGAGGCCATCTTGATAAGCTCGCTTAGCTGTAACTTGAGCGGCGCTTCTATCAATATTCGCAATATACCCAGGGCATGGCGACGCAGGCCAAAGGGGTCTTTGTCCCCGGTCGGAATCTGCCCAACACCGTAGATACCAATGATCGTTTCCAGTTTTTCTGCCAGCGCAACCACACAGGCTAGCGGGCCCTTGGGCAGGCTGTCACCCGCAAAGCGGGGATAGTAATGCCCTGCAATCGCTTCAGCCACTTCGGGTTTTTCGCCATCGTGCAGGGCGTAATAGCGCCCCATCACCCCTTGCAGCTCGGGAAACTCGCCTACCATGTCGGTCAACAAATCAGCTTTGCACAGGCGTGCGGTCAATTCTGCGGTGGCCTTATCCACTTTAAGTTCGCGCGCAATCATTCCAGACAAACTGATGATGCGCTCAACGCGCATTAGTTGCGACCCCAGTTTGTTGTGGTAGACAACGTTGCCGAGCTTTTCAACCCGCGACTCCAGTTTTTGCTTGCGGTCCTGGGTAAAGAAAAAGCGCGCATCTGAGAGCCGTGAACGCACTACCCGCTGGTTTCCGCCCACAATATGCTGGTTATTCTTGACCTTCATATTGGAAACAATTAAAAACTTGTGGAGTAATTTGCCATCTGTATCCAGCAGGGGAAAGTACTTCTGGTTTTGCTGCATGGTCAAAACCAGACATTCCTGCGGCACCTCAAGAAACGCCTCTTCAAATTCACCCACATACACCACTGGCCACTCCACCAGTGCTGTCACCTCGTCCAGCAAGGTACTGGATGCACTCCGCTCGGCTCGGGTAAGCGACAGCAACTCCTGCATGGACTGATGACTATGGCCGATCCAGATGGAATTGAGATCTCCCGCACCATGATCAAGCTGTGTGCATATCATCTTTTTGCGTGCCTTGAAGCTGGCAATAACGCTGCCTTCCGCTTTCAGCGTACTCTCATAATCCTCCGCATTTTTGATGGTGATCGCACCCGAGGACATAAAGCGGTGGCCGCGCGTGACATTGCTGCTGGCACAGCCCATAACCTCGCCATTGACAACTCGCGCTCCATGCATCATCACCAGTGACTTTACCGGACGTACAAACTGGTGCTCGCTCTCTCCCCAGCGCATCAATTTTGGTATGGGCAATTTTTTAAGCGCCTGTGCCACCATCTCGGGCAAATACTCATCAAGTGGCTTGCCCTTCTGCTCTACACGTGCAGCGTAATAATCTGTCTTGCCATCATGAATAAGCTTGAGTTGCTCATACTCCACGCCGACAGAACGCATAAAACCTTCCAGCGCTTTGCTCAGCTTGCCATCGGCGTTTCTGGAAGCTGCAGCAGCGGGGCCCTTGCGCTCTATCACGCGGTCAGGCTGCTGAGCCAGTACGTTGGTCACCGTCAATGCCAATCTTCGGGGTGTGGCAAATGGCGTACAAACGCTATCCTCATCAGCCAGCCCCTGTTCGCGCAGGGCAGCGAACACATCATCCGCAAAACTCGTGGATAAACGCTCCAGCGCCTTGGGAGGCAACTCTTCGGTCAGCAATTCAATCAGTAGTGTTGGATTGAGCAACTTGGGTTTGATAATGACCTTGCTCATGCTGTCACCCCGGCCTTGGCTTTGCACATGGGGAAACCCAGTTTTTCGCGAGAATCGTAATAAGCCTGGGCTACTTCGCGTGACAGTGTGCGCACACGGCCTATGTAACCCGCCCGTTCGGTGACCGAAATTGCACCGCGTGCATCCAGCATGTTAAAACTGTGCGAACACTTCATCACCATTTCAAAACCCGGCAATACCAGCCCTGCCGCGATCAGACGCTTGGCTTCACTCTCGTATTCATTAAAGTGTTTGAAGAACATCTCCACGTTGGAATGCTCGAAGTTGTACCTGGATTGCTCGACCTCATTCTGGTGATAGACATCGCCGTAGGTCACGACCGTATTACCATTTTTAGCCCAGACCAGATCAAACACACTGTCCACGCCCTGTAAATACATGGCCAAGCGTTCAAGACCGTAGGTAATTTCACCCAATACCGGCTTGCACACCAGCGAGCCTACCTCCTGAAAATAGGTAAACTGGGTAACTTCCATGCCGTCCAGCCAAACCTCCCAGCCCAGTCCCCAGGCGCCCAGCGAGGGCGACTCCCAGTCATCTTCCACAAAACGTATATCGTGCTCATTCAGATCCAGGCCCAGCTCACGCAAACTGTCGAGGTAGAGTTCCTGAATATTGTCGGGTGAAGGCTTTAACACCACCTGGTATTGGTAATAGTGCTGCAAACGGTTGGGATTTTCGCCATAGCGCCCATCCTTGGGGCGGCGCGAAGGCTGCACATAGGCGGCACGCCAAGGCTCGGGGCCGATGGCACGCAGGAATGTGGCCGTATGGAACGTCCCCGCACCCATTTCAATATCGTAGGGTTGCAGCAGGGCGCACCCCTGTTTGTCCCAGAATTGTTGCAGGGTGAGAATGATTTGCTGAAAAGTGAGCATTACAAAAACCGTGTTGATTTGCCAAAGACGGTATTTTAAGCCAATTTTATAGGCAAGGTGAACTAGACCCTATTGTTTCTTGCTACTGAACGGACGTTAATTACCTCCATGTATAACTATTTCTGTGCGCCACCTTCACCAACCAGTGAGAAAGCTGACCAAAACAGGGGGTGTGCCAGGGAGATTTTCTGATTGCCATATTCCACATACTTGTTATCAATCATGTCCAGTTCGGCCAGGCGAAGCGCTTCTGCACGACCTAAAGTCTGATTAGTCGCATAGTTTTGCAGTGTTGCGGTGATCAGTTTTTCTGTAGCCTTGGACTCTACTGGCCATTGACTGACCAAAATGGAACGTGCGCCAGCAAAGAAAAATGCACGTCCCAAACCGGAATATGCTTCCGCCCCTGTTCCTTGTCCTCCAGCTGTGTTGCACGCCGAAAGCACTACCCATTCCGCATTCAACTTGAGCGTTAATACTTTTTCAAGGGTCAGGAAGCCATTGTCACTTTGGTCGCGTTTCGTGGCGAGCTCGGGTGCACTCAAAGCCAAGGCTGGTGAGTCGAGCCCTGACAGTTCTCCGGGTACCAGGCCATGAGTCGAAAACGCAATCACCCGTCTATCGATTAAATTTGCTCCCCGTACCGAAACTTCATTCGCATCAGCGCCTAAAAACACATCTTTCGATATATCCGCATTGAGCACTTTTGCCATGGCCAGAATTTCATCTCTTGTTTCGGGTAACTGGGGTAAGAATGAAATCTCACTGGCAATAATCCCAATCTTGCTTGCATTAAAAGATTCAGGTTCGCTGCGGGTGAGCTTCAATGCACGTAACTGAGAACCACCCCGTTTCTTTCCGGTTTCAGTTTGCTTTAGAGAGAACAACGGGTCACCAAAACCAGCAAATGGTTTTTTAGCCAACGCTACATTGTTAAGTCTCAACGCTGGAAAGTTAACGACTGAGGGCAGGTTGGTAACCGCATAGCTACGAACCAACCAGGGCACTTGCTTATATTCAGCAAACAGTTCTTTGCTTGTATTCGCTGTGCCAGTGGCAGCAGGCATTTTGGTTACCAGCAAGCTCAGTGGTAAACGACCCAGCGGACCGGGTGTAACCACAATCAGTTTCTTGGCTCCATTAAGGGTACTTTCGATCGGGCCAAATAGCTGGCGATACAAATGGTGAGAAGAACTCACATCAAAGGGCGGTGTCTGGCCTATGCTGACCTCGCCTGGGTCTAAAGCTTTACGTAACTTGTCGACTGTTGAATCAAGCTCTTTTCGCGACAAATCAACAATTGCAAAGCTTACCGGCTGTCCTGAGCGCATAGCCCAGATATAAGTTTTGTTGTCCGCTGAATGAAAACTGACAAAAGCCTCATCCGGTTTGAGTAATTTGGTAACGTCTGCCAAGCCCGGAGCACGCGGGTTGGTCAGGCTGGCATAGGTCGGTGAACGCTTAAGTATATCGCTGTGCAGTTTGTTGCGCGCACTACGAGTTTGTTCAATTTCCTTACGCAGGCTAGCAATGTTTTTTTGCACCAGTTTAGGGTCAGGCACATTACTCAGTCCTTCCAGGGTTTGGCTTAATTGGTTGAGACGTTGCGACATATCCTGCTCATTGCGCACCATCTCAGCCAGTTTTGAGTCAGTGTCTCCCAATATAGACCGAGCCGCGCTTGCAGCAAGGGAACGACTAACCGTGCTGGCAGCACTCATATCCGCAAAGCGAAATGCAAGATCCAGTGGCTCACCATTTGGAACGCTGAGCTTGGCCTGATGTCTTCGCATTAATAAATCGATGTAGGAATCCACAATGCGGTGAATCATTGTTTCAGAAGCAACCGATCCCTGATCTTCGGCATTGAGTTGATTTAAATTCTCCAGCAAACCTGGTACAGACCGACGAAAAGAGGCTTCAGCCAATTCTTCCTGCCCGGATGCGAATTGAGCCAGTCCCAATAAACCACGCGTTACCAAAGGTTCGGTGGCTGTTTCTGGCTTGAGCTGTAGTTGCCTTGCAAGCATTTTTTCCAGCATATCGATGGCGCTTTTTGTTTGACTGATTTGTACCAGTGACAACGCCCAGTGCGGATTTCCCAATTCAATTTTCGCTGCTAATACTGGATCAGCTTTTACTGCCACCTGTATTTCATTAAAAACACTCACGGCATCCTGCCATTTATCTTGATTTGCCAAAGCTGTAGCTAATGCTTGCTGAGAAAAAATAATGCTATTAGCATAGGGAACAACACCGACTGACTTCAAAGATACCAGGGCCATATTTGCTTCGCGTTCAGCAGCAGCATATTGACCACGTTCAGACAAGATCATGGACATGACTCGATGGCCCAGACCAGCAGAAAATGACTTCTCTCCCAATCGTGTTTGTGCTTGAGATAACAATTGTCGTGCAAAAAGCTCAGCTTCAGCGGGGCGCCCCTGAAGCAGCATAATTGATGCCAAATTCATCAGACCAACCTCGACTTCTCTTTCTGCGGTTCCTTCAATAAGATCCTTTTGCTTCACTGACCCGGCTTTGGCACCATCTACACGAAAATCTTCATGTGCCAGGAAGCTGCGGCGATAAGCTGCTTCCGCAACAGAAAATAGGCCCTCAGCCTGGGCTATTTGCGCTCTACCTCTTTCCATACTCCCGGTCAAGCTTGAACGAACATCCCGGGCAAATGGAAGATACTGCACAGATGAATATAGTTTTTCAGCAGCGGCCAGGTTCTTTTTTGCATCGTCCAAATCACCCAACGCTATTTGACTGCCTATTATGTGAGTCAGTGCCGAAAAACGTAATATGTGCATGTTGCCATTTTCAGCAATTTTTATAGCAAGATTTCTCTGTTTCTGTCCCTCAACCAGGTTACCAGCCACAGTCTCTGCGGCAGACAGGTGTAGCAACAAAAAAACTTTAAATTTTCCATTCGGTAAATCCAATGCGTTGGCCTGCCTAAGCAAATTCAGCCTTTTGCCCTCATCACCTAATTTGTCGGCATGTGCCGATTCCTTCAATAGTTCCATGGCACTTGCAGTATCGTCTGCTTGAACGTTATTGTTCAGTGCCAGAATTAAAAACAATTGGATGATGAATACAACAAGGCTATTTCGAATTTTCATTGATCGTTAACCATTAGTTATTATTTATAGTTAGATAGTAGCTCAGTTTTATCGTGAATGGGTTTAAAATTCTCAACTTGATTCGTAATTCAATCATCTGACAAAACGTGCAATATGAATGCTGATTATCCAGCAGATAATGACGTATCATTGCGCTATAAGGCAAAGAGGCTACAAGATATGAACGAAATAAATAATATAATCGAAGCTCTGCGCAAATTTCGTGATGAACGCGATTGGGCACAGTTCCACAATCCCAAAGACCTTGCACTTGCCTTAAGCATTGAAGCCAGTGAGCTGCTTGAATTATTCTTGTGGAAAGCTGCCGATGAAGCTGATGCGGATAAGATTAAAGAAGAACTGGCGGATGTATTTGCCTATGCTTTTATGCTGGCGGATAAATATGATCTTGATGTAGCAAAAATCATGCAGGACAAACTGGCCAAAAACAATTTGAAATATCCCGTAACTAAAGCCAAGGGTAGCGCGAAAAAATATAACGAGCTGTAAACAAGAGGCGGTCTTAACTCCAGATTCCGCCAGAAAAACGATATGGCGCGCACTTTCGCTACAATAAACCAAACGCCCAATATACCGTGATAAGAATGGCATAGGGATAGGCGACAGTGGGTCTGAACGCATTGCTCAGGTATTCCCTGATTAGACCCAATATGCCCGCTTTGCCAGCTTGCCAGTCTGTATGTAATTGAAAAGGAGTTTCAGTATTCCCAATTTTTTTGATCGCACTTTCAACAGTCAGCAGGCGCTCGCCAATTCTGGACTGATAGGTTTTCCAAACTCCTTCTTGCACCCACAAAACCAGTAACTCCGGGCCTGTGAGCGCAAACGCCATGTGCATACTCAGGCCAGCAAAACATAGTGCAACAGCGGCCAATTTAATAACCAAAGCGTATTTTTCGTATTGCTCGTAAGCATTTTGAAGGGCAAGCCACTCCTGCTCAAACAATGTATTTTTAATTTCAGGCACGCTTCCTCCACTCAGACTATCGGGATGTTGACTCAAGTTATTAGCGCCCGTTTTTTACTACGAGGCATTTTTTTTATCTGTATCTCACGCTTCAGTGCCACCGATTTGTCAGCACACGCTTCGCAATACACTACCCTCACCGGCAAGCGGCCCCGCGTGTATTTTGCTCCTTCACCTGCATTATGCATGGCCAGGCGCTTTTCCATATCGTTAGTGATACCGCAATAAAGAGTGTCGTCTGCACAGTGCAGCAAATAACACACCCAGCTCATCAGCCCTTCACCTTTGGCTCATTAACATGCACTGCATTACAAATATTTTTATATTTCAAACCATATAAATCCCCCCTAGCCCCCCTTTGCCAAAGTGGGGTACTCACACCGATCGTATTTTGGTTGCTTCCCCACTTTGGCAAAGGGGGGCTAGGGGGGATTTTGAGCGCCATCAATTATGCAAATTTCAATTGCCCACTGACTGATGAAAAACTTTCTTGTGGCGCAAACCCCAAGCAGCAACCAACATCAGCACGATCAAGCACAGCATCGCGGCATTGCCCCAGCGTACATAAGGTGTGCTGCCACTGTAACCCTGCACCATGCCGGTGAGAACACCTACCTCATGCTGGGGCAACATCTGCAACACGCGGCCATCTGTTCCGATGATTGAGGTCACACCGGTGTTGGTGGCGCGCAGCATCATGCGCCCTGTTTCCAGCGCACGCATTTGGGAAATCTGGTTGTGCTGCATGGCTGCATGTGATTTTCCATACCAGGCATCATTGGTGACATTCACTAACAGACTGGCTTCGGGCAAATAACGAATTATTTCCTCGCCAAATACATCTTCGTAACAAATATTCACCGCCACTTTCTGGCCCGCAACGCGCAACAGTTGCTGGCGCTCGCCGCCCCTGGCCTGATCAGACATCGGGATTTGCATCAGATCATTAATCATCCAACCCAGCATGGGACGTAGGGGAATAAATTCGCCAAACGGAACAAGATGATGTTTGCGGTAACTCTGGCTTTCGGAGCTACCCAGCGTAACAACACTGTTGTAGTGCAAGCCACGATCGCTCTCAAACAAACCGACCAGGACATCTGCAGCATTCTGGCGTGCATGTTTGTGCAGTAATTCGAGATAACTTGGAGGTAACTCATTCTGCAACATGGGCAGCGCAGTTTCGGGCATGACGATCAGCCTTGCATCTGTGCTTTGAGCTAACCGCCGATAAGTTTCCAGGGTACCAACCAGATGCCCCACGTCAAACTTTTCACCCTGCCCGATATTCCCCTGCAACAGGCTGACCTTGAACGGCACTCCCTCGGCCTGCGTCCACTCAATTGTGCTTAATGCGAAACCACCCAGCCACAACAGCACCAGAATACCAAGTGCCAGTTTGCCCTGGGCATCCCTCCATCTTTGCCACATAACAACCAACATGCCAGCGCTTACCGCCACCAGCAGCGAGACACCATACACGCCAAGCAATGGCGCGTAACCAGCCAGCGGACTAAAAGGAACCTGCGAATATCCCACCAACAGCCAAGGGAACCCGGTAAAAAGCAGCCCTCGCAGCCACTCCAGCAGCACCCACAGCGCTGGTATTAACAACATCAGCGCTACATACGAGGCGCCACCGCCACTCCCTCCGAAACGTGAACGCAGCTTTGCCTGGAAGAAGCCAACAGCAGCGGGGAATAAAGCTAGCAGTGCCGCAAACAGACCGATGAACATTGCCGCGAGTAAAAAATGCATCCCGCCATAGTCGTGCAGGGCAACAAACAACCAGCCTATGCCTGCAGCAAAATATGCAAATCCAAAAACAAATCCCAGCCTCGCAGCTTGCCATTTGCCCTGGGCATGCAGCAACTGTGAAAACAATATTGCCAAAGCGAATATTGTCAGCGGGTATAAGGAAAATGGTGAAAAACCCAAAACGGCCAGCAGGCCGGCGCTAAATACAAGGAGGTACTTCCTCATCTGCTCAGATGTCATGGTTGATGGTGTTCAGTTTTGCAGCTTAATGCACTTATGAGTAAGCAAACCTGCTATGCAGATATTGATTAATTTCAGCTGATTCATACAGCCAAATTTCTTTGCCATGCTCGTTTTTAATCCTCAAACAGGGAACTTTGATCTGTCCGCCACCTTTTAAAAGCGCTTGACGATGCTGGGAGTTTTTTTGCGCATCACGCAACTCAATCGGCAATGACAAGCGATTTATTTCACGACGCACCTTGATACAGAATGGGCAGGTTTTAAATTGGTAAAGCACCAGGTGCTGGCTTTGCTGATTGATTTTAGCCTGCTCATCAGGAGCCCGAACCAACCCATTAGGGGTTGACGCAAACTCCCACAAGTACATAAACGGAGTGAGTAATATCCTGATTAACTTAAAAAAAATTCTAATAACTTGATTCATTCGTATTGCTTTCCATTACTTATAAGGAGTAGTTACTGAGATACATTTGCACTTAATTAATGCAAGGTAATCATTCTACCATTATGAAAATTTCTGCTTGGGTAGACATTTTCCAGCTAGCAAATCCATAGTGACTGCTTACCCCTAAAGTGCATGCATATATTTTCCCCATTAAATAGATAGTGTTAGCTACAACCACTTGAAAAACCGCCTCTTTTAACCTTGTTCAACCCTTGTTTATTGATTAAAATGCAACCGAATAACAAATGATCTGCTTAACATGGATCATCACACAAAAATAACCCAAGGCCACTTATGAATCGTTTATTGTTGATATTGATCTCGTTAATTTTCCCTCTCACGCCTGCATTGGCAGCTTACACACCTTTCTACGCCGGCATTCAATTGGATAACATTTCGGGAAACGCTTTGCTGGGGTATCAGATCAACAAAACTTACGCAGTTGAAGCAAATTACACCAAATCTGATACACATATTGCCCAATCGGGGATGACTTCTGATACCAATATCATCAGCACAGGACTCTCTGCTGTCGTCATGCTCCCCATGACCTTAAGCGGAGGCTCACCCTATTTTTTGTTTGGCAAAGTTGGCTATCAGCGCATTATTAAAGATGAAAGCTATTTCATACCAGCATCGGTCACCTCTACCAACTCCTACAGCGGAACGCTGAGCACCACGGAAAATCGCGTCATGTTTGGCGGGGGAGTTCAATATGATTTCTACCAGGCACTCAGTGGCCGCGCAGGCATTGATGCGGTTGGTGATAAACGATCAGTATATATAGGCGCAATTTTCAAGTTTTAATACACAGAGTAATCAGCCCAATTTAATCGAACTTCCATGAAAACAATGAAACTATTCTTTGCAATATTGCTTCTGACAACAACACTGGCTAATCCAGCAATCGCAGCAAAACTTATTCCATCTGTGCCCGGAACAAGCTCGCCTAGCGAACAAGCAGCTCCGACACAGCCCATTCGCTCAGCCGCACCTGCACCTGTAGCCACTACACCAGTTCGGCCTGTTCAGGCTGCAGCACCAGCCCAGACATCGCCCCCTGCACGCCCCACTCAGCCTGCTGCAAGCAGTTCTGCTTTTTATCTGGGAGCGCAGGTAGGTGACTCAACTATTGGCGCAATGCTGGGATACCAATTTTCAAAAATGTATGCCATGGAGATTAGCTACGACTATGTAGACCCCGTGCGCACGTCAACAGCCACAGGTAAAACATCCCTGGAAGTATCCAGAGTAGGCGCCTCAGGCCTGGCCATGTTCCCGATAAAATTTAACGAGATGGGCCCGATGGCCATCTTCATTAAAGTGGGCTATGCACGCACCACTGAGGTTTACACCGTCAACGATTATGGGAATCCCCCGCTTTTACCTGCCACTACATCCGTTACCACAACACTCAAAACGGGCGTCACGGGCGGTGCGGGTGTAATGGTCGATTTAAGCACCAACACGACCGCGCGCCTGGGTGTTAACTATGTAGGCGGCGACCGCTCAGTTTTTCTGGCCGCATTGTATAAATTTTAAGCATTGCTAACTGTATAGACCAAACTAAAATGAGGTATCCGATCATGCGAATATTCCAATCCAGATCAGCATTCGTGCTTGCGAACGTTGCTGTTTTTACAGCACTCCTCACCGCTTGCGGAACCGAAGAAAGCAGCACCACAACAGATTTCACTCCACCCACTTCGGTTCAAGCCTCACGCCTGCTTTCACAAGCCACCTTTGGCCCCAATCTGGCTGAGATCGAACATTTGAAATCCGTAGGCTATACACACTGGTTTAACGAACAATTCTCAAAAAAACAGACCCTGCATTTTTCTTATATGAACCAGAGAAAAACTGCTGGAGATACACTAAGCGAGAATCAATTCCTGGAATCCTTCTGGCAACAGGCCATCAAGGGTGATGACCAGTTACGCCAGCGCGTCACTTACGCACTTTCACAAATTTTCGTCATCTCTTTTCAAAATGACA
>Ga0315281_10012821_pt1 | contig 11387 bp, 18 predicted proteins | sample YL17G07_0_MG_FD_204540 | JGI IMG/M metagenome (GOLD analysis project Ga0315281, IMG submission 204540) | Sediment microbial communities from Yellowstone Lake, YNP, Wyoming, USA - YL17G07_0 | ecosystem: Environmental > Aquatic > Freshwater > Lake > Sediment | place: USA: Wyoming | collected... | reverse complement strand
TTGAAATGATTCTCGCTTTCCAATAAGGACATTTCTTCCTCTAACTCTCGCGACGCCGCTTGCTGCCAAGTCTCTCCCAAATTAATGTAACCGCTAATTAAAGCCCACTCACCTTTTTTAGGTTCAATGTTCCTTCGCTGAACTAATAGTGCAGGCTTTCCTGGTATCCATTCTACAGTCGCCATTATCACAACAACTGGCGTAGGATTTGCATAGGTATCATTATAACAGTTAAAACATTTTCTGGGATAGAGACGTTGCTCAGAAAATGATTTTCCGCAATAAGAACAGTAAGTATCTTTACTCACTAACAGGCTGCTAATTGCAGCATATTATGCTGACGAATTTTAGTACGCCATAAAAATGTAGCAAATAGCGCGCAACTAATTAAAAATGTTCCAAACATTAATGGAGCTAAACTCGCACTATGTGCGGTAAAAGTTGACGCGCGCGTTTCGTATACTAAATTAGTTCCGGCTTCAGCAGACATATAAGCTTGATTCATATTATTTTTCCTTCTTCTTAGAAGAAACCCTCTTGGGTTTCTTAATTTCATTCGTAACTTCTTCGCTAGGAACAGGCTTCTGAAATCCATCCTGCGCATTTGGTTTCTTAGCATCACGCAGTTTAACTAACTTAGCTCTAACCTTTGCGCCTGCGGGCTCTGGAGGAAGCTTTGCAAGCTTCTGCTCAAGAGAAAGCTTATCATAAGCCTCTTGACGCGCCACAGCCGATGCCCTACGTGCCGCCATAATCTCTCTGGTTTTTCTAAAGCTCATTAATTTTCCTTTCAAAGGAATCCTCAGACTCCTTAATCATCAATATTACTATCATCGTATTTTAACCTTAGGAAACATCTCAACAAATTTCTTTATAGTATTAAGATTATACTCTGCAAAGGCTCCAGTATTACCAATTAAATTGGTGGTCTCAAGCCATTTAACTTCCCCTTCATCCGAAGAAGTTGGGTTGCCTTCCCAATTAGTAGCGTAAAAACAATATGTATAAAATGGGAAACCCCCTGGGCTGCCAGCAGGCTCTTCTCTTTTATATATCTCAACGCAAGAATTTACTTTGATCCCAGTCTCTTCAAATGTTTCTCGAATGCCCGCTTCTTCGGGCGTTTCATTATCTTCTAATTTGCCTCCGGGCAAACCAAATTTTGTTGAATCATTACGACGAGAAACCCCAAGAATTAATCCTTCTTCATTAAGAACTAACATTACAGAGGCTTTTTTAATCAAGCCCCATAGATTGGGAGCGTACATTGAATTACCTATTAAATTTAGAGGTGTAATCAAACATTGCAATGCTGGCAGCAGACGCTGCGTTCAAAGAACGAATAGAGCCGTACTGTGTAATCTCTACCCTGATATCACACAACATAAGCACGTCATCGGGAATGCCAAGGCTTTCTTCACCAACAATTATTAAAGAATTAATTGGCCAATTAAATGAAGACATTGGAGAGGTACCGCCCGTGTTCTCCAAAGCCACAAATGTATACTTTTCTTTCAGAAGCTTAATCTCTTCAATAGATTTAAGATGCGATAATTGTGTATAATTTTGGGCTCCTAAAGCGCCTCGACGATCCCAACCCTTCTTTCCAAAGAAGAAAACTTCCTTTGCATTAAAGGCATTAGCCGATCTTAATACAGAGGAGAAATTAAAATCTCCTTCAACTTGAGCCATTAGAATGGCGAAGGGATGCGCGGTTCTTTCCAACTCTTCCCTAATTTTTTCTGTAGGAATGTCCTTGAATCGATCTATTACATTCCGCTTCCAAAGTCCCCACTTCTCATCTTCTGACATTTAAAAGATTCCTACCTTGGAATCGTCTTTAAACTTCAGAGTTTTATTTTCCCATTTTTCAATGGCAAAATTAAGTAGATAAGTTGCATAACCAACGTTAGCTCTAATGCCTTGAAGACCCATGCAAGGATCTTTGCTAGTCTCATCGGTAATGAGAGTGATGGAACCAAGATCATCCTCAATGGTAAACATTGTTCTACCACACATTGAATAGGTTAGTACACAGAAGTTCTCATCCTTCTCTGTCTTGGCAGAGACACCTTTAACTGTAGAAGCCCTGACAATTTCCTGAAGACCTCCAAACCAAATCTTGGTTTCAAACTCTTTAATTTTCTTTTGAATATCAAGAATGGCAATCTGAATATCAAGACGATATCTTAAATCACGCAACTCGTTTTGATTACTAATCGAAACGCGCTTAGGCTCCCTATTAGTTTCCAGTAAGTAGAATAGCTTCATCCAATTGTTAGTAACTAAATGTGTTGTAAGAACTTTTGTATCGATATATTCTTTAAACTCTTCATTATTAGAACAATCAAAACAAATGACTTCTTTCAACTCATCACCGGACCATCTGGCAGAATGCCCTCGTTCAAGGGAGGCATCACAACGCTGACAGTTCTTTACATCTTCTGTACTTACAAGACTCATTTAATCATCTATTCTATAGGCTAGTTGTCCTAATGGCAATCCAGGAATTGTGTCAGATACAATCTCGGTGTTATCAATCAAATCAAGATAGTAGGCAAATCCTTTATGGCGGATCATATAATCCACACATTTGGGCATTTGGTTTCCTAATAATTTTGCAATTAAATTATTACATTTATGTTCGGAAGCTTCTTGCATCTCGGCAATAGAGGAGATATCATATGATGTTAATGCGATATATCTTGCGAAGATATCTGGATCCGTATCCCATAAAGATTCATAAGCTGCCTTGCTTGCCGCTTCATAGCAGGCTTGATAAGCGCCAACCGCATAAGAAGCGTCGTCATGCATATGATATATGTCTAATCCCCAATGGGATGCCTTATCAATTTTTTTGATATAAACTGGTACCGCTAAACCAGCGACCCAATTATTTATTGCTTCGGTGCGGGAGAGTTTAATATATGAAACTCCATCCCGCATCTCTAACTTTTGAAGATTAATTGAGCTATCTAATTTAAATATGTCAGCAGAATTAGCTGCCCAAATGGCATTGTTTACAATGAAATCAATGCCGGGAGATAATCTATCTAAATTAGATGGAATTGATAAACAATTAGCTTCACTTAATGCAAAGAATACTTCGCCTATTGGAAGCCCTCGACTAAGAGAGACTAAGTCTTGCATAGATAAATCACCTACACCAAGCTTGTCGCCCGCATTAGAGAACCAGCCAGCATTAGTTAAGATTGCATTTTTTCTTATTTGAGCATATTCTAATCCAAATTCTTTGCAATAGGGATCTGAATACATACATTTATTTAACATAACATTTTTCCTAATTATACATTAGGTCCCAATTATCATCTATTCTCCTCAGAAGTTCTGCATCAAATTCTTTGTCTGACCAACCGCAAGAATCAATATAAGCGTAATACAAATCTCGATATAGAGAAGACTCCTGTATTGTTTTAGCGACCGCCGATTTAATACAGAATATATCAGCGTAATAACTAACTATATCAAAAGTTATCTTCATAATAAAAACCCGGAGAACTTAACATTCTCCGGGCTCTCCCACCACCACGTAAACTACGAGTTTAATATAACTATTAAAATTTTCAAGTCAACCTTCTTACAATTATTTATAATTGATAACAAAGGCGAGCAACAACTTTTGCTAATTTTTCTGTGCCGATCGCCAAATTCATACGAATATAACCTGGCATGCCGAATAAATTTCCATCAATAACATTGACTTTTGCTTTAAGAAAGTTTGCATTAGGTCCCACTTTGAACCAACCAAACATTCCTGGAATGTCTTCTAGGTTTTTTGGAATCTCTAGAATTTCTGAAGGAACCGCCTTCATTAATTTCTTGGCTTTTAGCAACTCACCTCGTGCTTCATTCTCAAAATCCTTGGCAAAGGTTGGGTAGTCTTTCTCCCAAGTTAATAAATTATATAAAAATTGTTGAGAGATTGAAGATACTCCAACCGTCATCATCTCCATATATTCTTGAAGAATAGAAGCATAAGATGCTTCATGGCAAACTACATAGCCAAGTCTTAGTCCACTTAACCCATACATTTTAGATGCCGAGAAGATTTGCATATCTCCTAATGGACCCAGATCATAATCAGGCGGCAAATAAGTGTGAGTAAAATAAGCAGCATCATGAATAAATGGAATGTTCTCATCTTTATAATTTGCCGCTGCCTCCTTTAATAAATCTAGGGATTCGCATTGACCATCTGGATTATTGGGAGCTAATAAAAGATAGCTATCATGCTCCCATCTCTTAGAGAATGGTCCACATTCTTTTCTTGCGTTAGAAACATCGGGAGATGTATATGCACAATCTAATCCATGGGCATTAGCTAATGGAGGAATCAAAGCCCAATAAGGCAATTTCATTCCCACTCTACTCTTATCCATTTTATGGAGTGCATAAAATGCGGCACCTAATGCTTGCTTGGCACCATTAGTAATGACTACAGGTGCCTGATATTTATCCTCTAAAAGATCAACGAGAGGTTTGAATCCTCGCGGCTCTGGATATTCCCAGCTAGTTTTATCCGGGGTAAAATATCCTTTATCTAATTCAACGAATTTAGATAAACATTCTTTTACAATGTAAGGCTCGCCAACGGAAACGTCGATAAAATCCGGTGGCAACTTTGGCTTGGCGAGCAATAGATTTGACATATTTTTATGTTGAGAATTGCATTAGTTTAAATTAATGTCAACTTTCTTTCGGGGAATTTCAATTATAAATGAAATCCAGTTGCCAATTTTTGTTTCAACTAATTTGGGGAGATTATAATTCCAGGTCATGCCCTTCATATATCCATTCCCCAGAAGTAAATGGAGGGACGCCTACACTCCTCGCAGGAGAGTTACGCCTTCAGAATCAAATTTAAATAGAAGATTAATTACTTTTTGAACTGTATCTTTGCGAAGATACCATAAAGGCATCTGTTGATCTTTAGAAGCCGACCAACGTGCCAACTCTTCTTCATCATTAATCTTTTTATCTGGTCTCGCGAAATCGAAATACTTATCGTGTTCTTTTAACTTCTCAACTAGATTAATATAATAATGCATACTATCTTTAGTCTCTACCATAGAGAGACTATAATAGGTCAGACTCAGATGTCTATTTATATCATAGACTTTATGACCTTCTTCTCCCACCCAAAGATTGGTAAAGACCGGCTCTGTAATCCAAAGCAAGAAGTTACCAATCTTTAAGAAACCTATGGCAAACATATTAGTAATGATCCTATCATTATTTAGGAATCAATATACGCCATTATATAAAAGGAGTTTATTGTGCCTAAGAAAAATTATATTGGAAACAAGTATGGAAAATTAACTGTGATATCTTTTCACGGATATGCTCAATCAAATAATAAAGATAGTTTATGGCTTTGTCAATGCGATTGTGGTGAAACAAAAATTACAAGAATTCGTACTCTAAAAAATGGCAATACTAAAACTTGTGGTAAATGCCCTAGACTAATTGGTAATCAACATCCTGAGTGGGAAGGATGCGGCGAACTAAGTAAACATTTATTTAATACTTATCGTCATAGCGCTGTGGATCGCGGCTTAGAATTTAAAGTAACTATAGAATATTTATGGAAACTATTTGAACAACAAAATAGAAGATGTGCTTTAACTGGTTGGGATTTACATTTCCCAGCAAGCTATAAGGAGAATAAAAATAAAACAGCTTCGCCAGATAGAATTGATAATACTAAGGGATATATTGAAGGCAATATTCAATGGGTTCATCAAGATATAAATTATCTTAAATCTGATTGGGACTCTAATTATTTTAGAAAAATGTGTAAGGCAGTTAATAATTTTATTGATTTATAACTAATCTACTTTAGCTCTGTCTTTAAGATTGCCACGACGGGCACCAAACATCCAATCCTGCTGAGCCATATTCTTAAACCAGTGCTCAAGTGTAGGAATAAACCCAAGGTCCTCAAGCACATGGTCTTCAGCAATATCTCTAACGGAAACTTTCTTTCCATCAGAGTTAGTGATGTTAGTTCCGAAAATCTTTTCGATTACAAAGATTCCAAAAGCCGAATGAAATGCGGCTCTGTGACGCATATCTGGTAATGCAGCTTTCGATGAATCTATCATATCATGAATTGGCATATAATCTTCGGGAGTTCCGCCATGCCTCTTAACAGAATTCTTTGCGTGTTGATACGGTTTCATTTATATGCCTGAATCATGAGGTTTCTTACTTGAAGGCTCTGTTGATTGTTCGCTCCAAACAGGAGTTTCACACCACAAACACCAACTATTAAATAGGTCAGTAATTAAATGATAAAGGATATTGTTTTCATGATGACGAACATCATGCTTACAAATTCTATCAAAAACTTCTGATGCCTGAATTGACCAGGCATTATTAATGAGAGTCTCTTTATTAGAGTCTAATATAAGTTGCATCATTGCAATGTCACCAACCCAAAGAGTATTGACGGCTCCTTTTTTAAAAAAAATTAATTTGCTATTACTTAGATGTAATTTTTCTAAATTAATTTCTGAAGAATAGCGAACATACCCCATAGATTTTTGGATCCCTACTTGATAAATATCATCAAGTGGATGTTTACTTTTCCATTTTCTTTCATCATTAAAATCTATACTACGATAGGGTTTCATGAAAAGACATCTCCAAATTCTACTTCCTGAATGAAGGTAAAACCCAAGGTACAAAAATTGTGAAATTTTTTCCAATCATCATCAGACATTTCAACTTCTTCGCCTTCATCTTCATCAGAAGATGATGGAATATATTTTGAACTTCGTGACCACCAGTCCCCAATCTTCATTTTGAATTTGATTGAAATGAATTCCTCAAACTCATCTGAGCAATCAAAGACTACGTCTACCTCGCCGTAGCCATAATTAAAAATCTCTCCTTCTAAAACAAGGTCTTTAAATCTTGTTAAAGATAAACTATTAGAATATTCCTCAGCCTGATCAAGCTCAAGAAACACTTTGGTAGGATGTCCGCCGACCGACAGCGAGTAATAATTATCGTCATAGGAGAAGCTTCCCTCTGAAACTACATAAGCTTTCGTAGCCATATCACTTAGACTCCTTGATAATTTCGCTTAACTTTTCTGGTTTAATACTGGACCCTCTGCTACGAGGACTGCCCATAATATTATTTCCGCCGCCCCACTTATCATCACCAATGATATCATCTTCACGATTCAATGTCGCTGTAATGTTTATCAAATCAAAAGGAATGAATGGCGAAAGCTTCCCAATCGTATAAGTATATCTTCCATCCGAACGCTCGCGCACTGACACGTATGCCTTAATGCCTTCACTAAACATTGCGGTGCGAGCATATGGTCCCACTTCTTTAACCATCGACCAGCCATTGCCGCCGCCGATTAACTCATAACGAGTGTCTAACATTATAGCGGACTTTCCATGACCAGTTACATGTTGAAGTATTCTGTTTTCTACATCGGTAATAATAGATTTATACGCTTCGTATTCTCGTTTTTCCAATGCTCCGCTCATTCTGAACTGGCGATATGGTTCAAATATCCACGCCATTTCTTTCAAAGCTGGAAGGTCCACGGGAAACGGATAGGCTCCAGCTGTAGAATCCAATGCGTCTTCCATTGAAACCAAACGGTTAATCAATGGATTCATAGTTCCCTCAACTAGATGATAGTTGTTCAACAAGAACCAGGAAGTACAAACATCTTCATCGCAATCATTGACATAAACTTTTGCCTGGGCGCCATTAAAATCTCTGAATTTAGAGAACATTCCCTGACGGATTGCCATTAAAACTTGAGCGCAAGTTGCGCGAGTCGCAAGTCTATCAACGCCCTCGTGGTGATTGAAATTAACAATCACTTTTGTGGAATCAAAGTTAGGTCCTTCATGGACATAACCATCTAATGCAACGCTAAAGGGGGGCGCATATTTACTAAAGTAGTCCCAAGAACAACTTGGGGCATCTCCAGGACCAACACCAGATGTATGAACGTACAATTCGATAGACATTTGTTTTCTCTAAGAAATAGAAAATGCTGGGGAGATTTCTCTCCCCAGCATTAATTTACAATCCGATTTACTTACTGACGACAGGCGCCAAGCTTGTCGCCCTTCCTAAGATGGGCTGGAACGGAAGGAGTACCAACACAGATGTTGTGTTCGTTGCTACGATTGCCAGGAGGAAGATGACAGATTAAAGTCTTTCCCTCTTTGCACTCATCATCAGAAGGAGGCGGAGGAGGAGGCTCACCCGCACAGACACAAGCTCCATTCTTACAGACTCTGCTCTCAGGACAGACAACGCCGGCACAAGGGTCAACAAGAACACAAGTTCCAGCCTTACAGACCTTACCAACGCAACACTTAACCCCATCACAAGGATCGGGAGGAGGCGTACAAGTACCATCTTTACAAGTCGAACCTTCGTTACAGGTCACGCCAGCGCAAGGATCATTCGGCACACAAGTGCCGCTGACACAAGTACCGCCGTCACAAGTCACATTAGCGCAAGGATCGGGAGTAACGCATTGACCATTCTGGCAAGAAGCGCCTTCAGGACAAGTAACGCCAGCACACGGGTCAGTAGAGACGCAAGTGCCCGCATTGCAAACAGTGCCTTCAGGACACGTCACGCCATCACAAGGATCAACTGGAGTGCAAACATCCAGATGACATACCTGTCCAACAGGACAATCAGCGTCTACACAGACCAGCGTAACTGGAGGCTGCGTAGCGGGAAGATCGGCAGGAGGAGTCACAGGAGTATCCGTAGAAGGAACAGGATCGGGAGTTGGCGTAGCTGCCGGTGGCGTACCATCGGGGAATTCTACAACTTGAGATCCGCAACCAACGGCAATGCATGCCGCAATCAATACAACAACTAGCTTATTCATTACTTATCACCTTTCACAAGAGTAAAACTTACATCAAATTCCACGCGACGATTCTGAACGCGACCCTCTTCAGTCTTGTTATCAGCAACCGAAACGGTAGAGCCGAAACCAGTAGCCGTCAAGCGGCTTCTATCAACTCCATTAGCAACAAGGAATTCAAGAACCGAATTCGCTCTACGCTGAGACAGCTTGTTGTTATGCTCCACTTGACCCTCACTCGAAGCATGACCTTCGACCTTGACATGGTAGGACTTATCCGCAAGCATTGCCTTCGCAACATCATGCAGCGCAGTCAACTGCGAAGTCTCAAGCGCATCAGAATCCCAAGCGAATTGGACTCTCGGTCTAAAATGAAGAACCACGGGAACAACAGGAGTAGGCGGAGTTTCCTTAGGCTTCTCAGCCACCGGAGTTTCCTTAGGCTGCTCAACAGGAGGAGCAACTGGCTCACTCTTAGCAGCAGTCGCTGCGCCAAACTCAAAGCTCAATCCAAAAATCACCGTCTTGGCACTGTTAGTATTAACTTTCGTCTTGCCATCCTCTTGGGCAACAAGATCGTATCTTGCAAAGGGTCCAACCCAAAGCCAACGACTATCACTGGTAGGAACCGAAGCTCCAACAGCAACCGCTGCACCAAGACGATCCAGAGGATCTGTATGAACCAACTTCAGGTCTACATCAATCCAGGGAGAAACGGCGGACCAACCACTGCCGGTATTCTTTTCATCATGGGGGCGCTTCAGACGAAGAAAACCTCCATAGCTCCAAGCATTACCAGGAGCAACACCATCAACATTAGAGGGCAAATGCATCACCTGCACAACAGGTCCAAGGCTCAGATAAGAGCCAAGTCCAAGCTCGGGCTTGACAGCCAGAGCAGCACCAGCTCCGAATCTCTGAGCTTGAGGATCCGTTGTAGGAACCGCAACGCCCGGCTCGACTCTCAGCGTCAGGCTTTGAGCCTTAGCTACACTCGGAGCCGCAAGCAATGCGGCAACTACCGCAAATCCAGTAAACATCTTCATCATATTCATATCATTTCCTTTCAAATAAAAATCAAATACACTTTACTAATTTCACTTAATAAATCTTATTTCGCTTTTGTTCTTCAACGACAAGGTCTTTGCAGACTTTCCTAATGGAAGTTTCTGTTTCACAAAACTGGCTGGAACATAAACCAGCCAACGATACTTGTCAACCCCTGCCAAACTAATAAATTCTTTGGGCGCTTCCTCCCAAACCCAAATAGCTAACGTTACATCATTTTCAAGTAATGCTGCATATTCATTAGCAACATCTTCTATGGAACGAACTTTAAACTCTAGAGTTAGATCATCAAGATTACGACAATAAACTCTGATTCCTTTATTCTTTTTAGCGGCGATGATAGCGTCATAGACGACATCTTCTACATCAAGAAGAATAGGCGGTCCACATTCTCTGGAATATTCGTCGGGAGTTTCCCCACTCGTATTAGATTTTCTCTCATCATCCCAATACTTTTTACGGTAAGCTTCGCAATCGGCAGCGGTAAGATGCAGAGAGAAACCATCAGGTCTACTACCCCAACCTCTCTCAGACTCTAACCACTTTTGAACAACTATCGGCTTCATATATACTTTCCCCGGAGGTAAATGGAGTGTGCGACGATGTGGGACATCGACGCCCTCATCTAACACTCATCGAATAATCCTTTTATTTCCGCGCTACTAGCGCCCAATAAATCTTCTAATTCAAGAGACATTCCGGCTTGTTCGCCTTTGAAATAAGCGATGATATCAATGGGTTTCTTATCTTCAGCTATATCTCTTTTATTATCGACGGGCTTTTTATCAGGAAAATTATCCGCTGGCGCCTTGACAATTGCTTCTTTTTTATCCAGCGTTTCTTGTTTTAATTCTTGAATTTTGAAATCGAAATCGCCGTTTTCGATTCTATATTTAACGGCATTCATTAATCCTTCGGCGTAAGATTCGGAAAATAATGCGCCGCGCCCTCGACAAACTTCGGTCAACACTCCATCAATCTTTGCTTCTAAAGTTAAATATAATCTTTTAACATTATCAACGTCAGAATCTTCTGACCCATAAATATAATAAATGAATTCATCTACCGCGAACTCGGCGTTATCCTGATCAGGAATATTCATCATTGATGTAAGTTTTTGCTCTACAACATAACAAAAGAATTGTGCGGAGAGAATAATGGCTAATCTATTTTTCCAGAAATAACGAACATGAGAACGATAAAGAATGTTCTCTTCGGGATATTGAAAGGTATTATCTTTCAATTCTGAAAGTTTAATCTCATGCTTTTCAATTAAAGCATCTGCCAATGCTTTAGCATTTGCCGATTCATTTTCATTTGGGGATTCCATCAGCTTCTGAAGAAGCTTTATTTTAGATATTACTTTTTCCCTATCCACGTTAGCTCCATTTCAATCGCTGAATCTCAGCCGAGAAAAGAGCTTCTAAAT
>Ga0315281_10012820_pt1 | contig 11388 bp, 8 predicted proteins | sample YL17G07_0_MG_FD_204540 | JGI IMG/M metagenome (GOLD analysis project Ga0315281, IMG submission 204540) | Sediment microbial communities from Yellowstone Lake, YNP, Wyoming, USA - YL17G07_0 | ecosystem: Environmental > Aquatic > Freshwater > Lake > Sediment | place: USA: Wyoming | collected... | reverse complement strand
CGCGCTCAGGTTCACCGTTCCGACCACGCAGCAAGCCTTCGTGGCGCCGGCCTCCCACTGGGCGTCGAGCAACACCAACCCCAGCGCGCCTCCGATGGGCACGCGGCTGCGGCTGAAGTCGAGTTTCGACATCTCCGGCTTTTCGGCGCGGAACCAGGTGATCCTCACTGCGCTGAAAAAATACGGCATGATTCTGGCCGATAACGGCAGCGCGATTTTCATCAGCGGCGCTCCCGACAGCCGCTGGAGCAATTCCGATCTCGGCAATCTGAAAAAGATCGCCGCCTCCAATTTCGAGGTCGTGCAGATGGGCACGATCTACACTCCCAGCAACGTCCCGACGGGATCCGCGCCCGCAATCTTGAGCTTTACGGCCAACCCGACGTCGGTGTCGGCGGGTCAGCCGGTGACGCTGGTCTGGAGTGTGAGCAACTCGGAATACAACATCATTTCGCCCACCATTGGCGCGGTGCGCGGCACGAGCATCATGCTGGTTCCATCAAAGACAACCACCTATACCCTCTATTCCACCAACGAGTATGGCCGCGCGACCACCACGGTGACCGTGACCGTGCACTGATCCCGCCTGTCTCCGGCCACGGCGCGCGCCGGCTTATCGGGACCGGATACGATTCCTGCGGCAATCGTGCAAAGGTAGGCCGTCGTCTGGTATAGCTTTCAGTTTGAAGCAACTCGTTTGCGCCCGAATCGATCTCGGGCCCGCACACGATCACGCACTGAAAGTACCGAAGCAGGTCGCGATTAAAAGTTTGACATCATCGATTGCCTAAAAAACGGAGGAACCAATGGGAGAAGCCTGGATTATCGACGCAGTAAGAACCCCGCGCGGTCGGGGAAAGAAAGAAGGAGCGCTAGCCGGAATTCATCCGCAGGAGTTGATGGCGCAAGTTCTCAACGCGCTCAAGGATCGCAATAACGTCAACCCGCTGGATGTCGAAGACGTTGTGGTCGGTTGTGTCACGGCCTTCGGCGACCAGGCCATGTGTATCGCGCGGATGTCGGTCCTCGCGGCGCAATGGCCGAATGATTCAACCGGGGTCACGATCAATCGTTTCTGCGGATCGGGCCAACAGGCGGTGAATTTTGGCGCGATGGGCGTAAAATCGGGCGAGCAGCAACTGGTGGTCGCTGGCGGGGTCGAATCGATGTCACGCGTGCCCATGAACGCTGACAAGGGCGGAATCGACGGCCACAACCGCCATCTTCGCGAGTTGCATCCGTTGGTGCCGCAGGGGATTTCCGCGGACCTGATCGCCACTCTCGAAGGCTTCAGCCGCGAGGACTGCGACGGGTTTGCCCTTGCCAGTCAACAGCGCTACGTGCGCGCACACAAGGAAGGCCGCCTGAAGAAAAGTCTGATTCCGGTGCGCGACGCCGAAGGCAAAGTCGTCCTCGACCACGATGAACATCCGCGGCCCGAGACTACGCTGGAGGGGCTCGGCAAGTTGACGCCCTCGTTCGCCGGAATCGGCGATTATGTCCAGAAGGGCGATACTATGAGCTTTAACCAGAAGGCGGCGTCGCGCTATCCCCAGGCCGGGAAGATTAACAACATCCATCACGCCGGCAACTCCTCCGGAATCGTGGACGGCGCCGCCGCGGTGCTGATCGCATCACCCGAGTACGCTCGTGCGCATGGAATGAAGCCGCGCGCGCGGATCGTCGCAACCGCGACCGCCGGCGACGAGCCGATCATCATGTTGACGGCCCCGATTCCGGCCAGCAAGCACGTTCTCAAGAAGGCCGGGATGACGATCAAGAACATCGACCTGGTCGAGATCAACGAGGCCTTTGCCGCCGTACCACTCAAGGTCATACGAGGCTGCGAGATGGATCCGGAGACGGTCAACGTCAATGGCGGCGCGATCGCGCTGGGCCATCCTCTGGGCGCCACTGGCGCAATGCTGATCGGCACTGTGCTGGACGAGCTTGAGCGGCTGAACAAGACCACCGGGCTGATCACGATGTGCATCGGCGGCGGGATGGGGATCGCCACGATCATCGAGCGGATTTAAGGTTATGCCTGTTGCGACGCGGCTCATCCAGTTGGGCCGCGTCGCAAGATCAATTTGCGATTGGCCGGCCCGCGCCTTCGAGGCAGGCGCACGCCACGGATTCGATGATTGCGTCGGAGTCTATTCGATACTCGCGATAAAGCTCGGGGATGTTTCCCGACTGGCCGAACCGGGTGACACCCAGCGGCCGGACCCGTTGACCGCGCACGCCGCCGAGCCATGACAGGGCAAGCGGATGCCCGTCGATTACGGTGATGATCTGCGCGTTGGGCGACAGCGGCGCGAGCATCCGCTCGACGTGCGGCGGATCTCCTCTATCTCCCTGTCGCCACGCACTCCTCGCGCTCCAATCGGCGTACAAACGATCGGCCGACGTCACCACCGCGACGCCGATTCCCGGCGCATCTTCCTGAACGGCTGCGTACGCCTCCATCGCGTCGGTCGCGACGGCGCCGCAGCATACAATCGCCAAATCCGCGCCTTCGCGCGGCGGAACGAGCCAGTACCCGCCGGCAAGGATCGCCGCGCGCAACTCTTCGCTCATCGCGCGCTCGGGTTGAGACACAGGACGCGTCGACAGGCGCAGGTACACAGAGCTCCCGTCTTTCTCATGGAGCTGATGGAACGCCCACTCCATGATTGCCGCGACTTCATCCGCATACGCCGGCTCAAAAGAGATCAGCTGCGGCTGTCCGATGCCGATGAGCGGAGTCGTGATCGACTGATGCGCGCCGCCCTCGGGCGCGAGCGTGACACCGGACGGCGTACCGACGAGAATGAATCTCGAGTCCTGGTAGCATCCGTAGTTGAGAGCATCCAGTCCTCTGGAAATAAACGTGTCGTAGATCGTGCCGATCGGGAACAGCTCGACGCCGAAAAGGGGCGCCGTCAGGCCCAGGGCGGCGAGAAGCAGGAAGAGGTTGTTTTCGGCAATCCCGAGTTCGATGTGCTGCCCCTGGGGAGAGACGGTCCAACGTTGAGCCTCGGCCAGGCCGAATTCGCTGAACACATCGCCGCGCGGCTTCGTGCCGAAGATGTGCTTTCGATTGACCCATCCTCCAAGATTGGTCGAGACCATCACGTCCGGCGATGCGGTCACGATGCGCTCGGCGAACCCGGGCTGCGTTCTGGAAATTTCGGTCAGGACGCGTCCGAACGCCTCCTGGGTCGACATCGTTTTTCCGCCGGGCGCGGTGATGCGATCCGTGAGGGTAATCCTGGCGGCCTTGCGATCCCGCTCCTTGCACATCGCCAAGGGACGGCTAGCGACATAGCGGCGCACGTCTTCTTCCAGGTTGCCCAAGCCAGCGAATGGCTCCCATTCGGCGCCTTCGGGAACGCCGAGAGCCTCCCGCAGCGCGCCGATCTGCTCCACGGTCATCAAGCCCGAATGGTTGTCCTTGTGACCGGCGAAGGGGAGGCCGTAGCCCTTGATTGTATAGGCGATGAAGCATTGTGGCCGGTCGTCCTCGACTGAAGCGAAAGCCTCGGTGATGCACTCCATGTCGTGGCCGCCCAGATTCGTCATCAATCGCGCCAACGCCGCATCGTCGTAATCCGCCAATAACGTCCGCACACCGCGCGCATGACCGATGTCGGCCGCGAGCCGCTTGCGCCATGAAGCGCCGCTTGCGTAGACCAGCGCCGAATAGACGTCGTTGGGACATGCGTCGAGCCACTTCTTAAGCTCTGATCCTCCCGGCCGCGCAAAAGCCTCCTGTAGCAGCCGCCCGTATTTGAGGATGTGAACGTTCCATCCCAAGGTACGAAACACGCCTTCGATCCGGTCATAGAGATGGTCATCCAGGATTCGATCCAGGCTCTGTCGATTGTAATCGATCACCCACCAGACGTTGCGAACATCGTGCTTCCAGCCCTCGAGCATCGCTTCAAACACGTTGCCTTCGTCGAATTCGGCGTCGCCCATGAGAGCAATCATCCGCCCCGTGGGCGCATCGAGCGGCACCAGCCCCTTCCTGCGCAGGTATTCCTGGGCGAGCGCGGCGAAAATCGTTATCCCCGCGCCCAGTCCCTCCGAACCGGTGGAGAAATCGACCCGATCGTGGTCCTTGGTCCGCGACGGGTAGCTCTGCGCGCCGCCAAGCGCGCGGAACGACTCGAGGCGCTCGCGCGTCTGATTGCCGAGCAGGTACTGGATCGCGTGGAACGCGGGGCTCGCATGCGGCTTCACCGCGATTCGATCCTCCGGCTTCAGGATCTCGAAGAAAAGTGCCGTCAGCAGACTGACGGATGAAGCCGAGGATGCCTGGTGGCCGCCGACCTTGAGGCCGTCGCGCTTGGGGCGCAAATGATTGGCGTTGTGGATGATCCAGCTCGACAGCCAGAGAACCCTTTTCTCAAGCGCTCGCAAACGTTCGAGCGTCTTGTCGTCCACCGCAGGGCGACGAATGGTCATGGCCTCTTGTTGAGTCTTCATCTGACGGTAGGCACCTCGCCACGTTTAACCGGGCAGACGCGGCGTGGTCAAGCGCGAATTATTGCGAATATGCTTGCCCGAAGCCCATATTGAGCAATAATATTTCATATAATTAGGCTATAAGGGTGAAATATGCTGAAACGCGAGATCGACTCGACCGACCGCAAGATCCTGCGAATCCTTCAGGAGAACGCCGCCATCTCGAACGTCAATCTGGCCCGAAGGGTCGGACTGTCGCCCTCGCCATGCCTTCGCCGCGTTCAGCAACTCGACGAGGCCGGCATCATCCGGCGCCGGGTGACGCTCCTGGAACCTGCCGCCGTAGGGCTGGGGGTGAGCGTCTTCGTTCAGGTCAGCCTGGAGAAGCAGGCCGACCGGGCGCTGCGGACCTTCGAGAAGGCCGTGCTCGCCCGCCCCGAGGTGATGGAGTGTTATCTGATGACTGGAGACGCCGATTACTTGCTCCGCGTTGTTGTCCCCGACATCCCGTCCTTCGAGCGGTTCGTTCTGGAGCATCTCACGCACATATCGAGTGTCGCTCGGGTGCGCTCGAGCTTCGCGCTCAAGCAGGTGAAGTACACAACCGCGCTTCCTCTGTAATCCCAGAGGTTCTTTCTTGCTATTTAAACGGGTGAGAGGGATTTTTGATTGGATCTTGATGGTGCGCGGCGCGGAGTTGGTTTGGGATGTCGAGAATGATCATCGGTTGAGTTCATTATTCGCGATTCGCGCGGGCATCCCGCTGGTCGGAAGCCGGAGGTTGATCATGACGACGACGCAGGTGGTCGGGGGCCCGTTCTTTGATGATCTCCATCTCGGCCAGATCATCGATAGCGCGCCCGCGATGACCCTGACTGAGGGGCATGCGGCGGCGCATGGGGCAATCGTGAGCAATCGGCTCAGACTGGCGCTCGACGCGGAATTGAGCCGCCGCGTACTCGGTGGCCGGCTCGCTCATCCCGCGCTGGTCTGGGACGTGGCGATCGGGCACTCCACGCTGTTCACCCAGCGTGTCATTGCGAACCTTTTTTACCGTGGCTTCATGTTTCGGAGAGCTCCGTGCCTGGGCGACAGTCTGCACACGACGACCGAGGTTGTTGCGCTGCGCCAGAACCGCCCACGCCCCGGACGAGCCGCGACCGGATTGGCCGCACTCCGCATCCGCACGACGGATCAGGCCGGCCGAGCCGTGCTCGACTTCTGGCGCTGTGCGATGCTTCCGTTGCGCGATCCCGAACGCCAAACCGGACACGAAGCCGACATGGACGCGATTCCTGCGAACCTCGATGCTGTGGCGTTGAGAGCGCCGATGGAAGGGTGGCGTCTGGACGTGTTTCGTGCGGCCGCGCCAGGCGTGCACTTCGCGGATCTTGTACCCGGAACGATATGGGAAATTGCCGGCGGTGACGTGGTTTCGTCCGCGCCCGAACTCGCCCGCCTCACGCTGAACGTCGCGATGGCGCACCACGATGCGGCTTCGAGCACGGCCGGGCGGCTGGTCTACGGCGGCCACACCATCGGGCTGGCGGCGGGTCAGACGGTCCGCGCGCTGCCAAACCTCGTAACGATCGTCGCCTGGCAAAGCTGCGATCATCTTGCGCCGGTTCGCGAGGGCGATACGTTGCGCAGCACTCTCGAGTTCGAGCGTGGCGAGCCGCTGCCCGGCGGCGGTGGGTTGGTGCACCTGCGCTCGCGCGTGCGGGCGGACCACGATGGCGGTCCGCAGGACGTTCTTGACTGGCGCTTCGTAGGAGTCATGGCATGAAAGGAATTCTCTCCGGCCTTCGTATCGTCGAGGGCTCCGCGTACGTCGCGGCGCCGCTCGGGGGAATGACGCTTGCCCAGCTTGGCGCCGATGTTATCCGCTTCGATCAGACCGGCGGTGGGCTGGACTACCATCGATGGCCCCTGGCCGCCGACGGTCAAAGCCTTTTCTGGGCCGGCCTGAACAAGGGCAAACGCTCGATCCAGATTGACCTGAGCTCGCCAGAGGGGCGCGAGCTTGCCGACGCTCTGATCACCGCGCCGGGCGAGAACGGCGGCCTGTTCCTGACGAACTTTCCTGCTCGCGGATGGCTCAGCTACGACGCGCTGGCCAAACGCCGGGCCGACTTGGTGATGGTGGCGCTGACCGGCAATCCTGACGGAACCAGCGAGGTCGACTATACCGTCAATCCGGCCACCGGGTTTCCCTGGGCGACTGGCCCGCGCAACCTTGCCGAGCCGCTGAACAGCATTCTGCCCGCATGGGATATCGCCCTGGGTACACTCGCCGCCGTCGGACTGCTCGCCGCCGAACGCCATCGGCGGCTCACCGGCGACGGTCAACTCGTGGGTCTCTCATTATCCGACGTCGCCTTTGCGATGGTCGGTAATCTCGGACGCATCGCGGAGGCCCGACTCGGCGGACGCGACCAGCCCAAGGATGGCAATTACCTTTACGGCGCCTTCGGGCATGATTTTGAGACCCGCGAAGGCCGCCGGGTGATGATCGTCGCCCTCACTGCGCGCCAGTGGAATGCCCTGGTCGAGGCTACCGGTATTGGCGAGGCATGCCAGAGCATCGAGCACGTCACCGGCCACGACCTCAGCACCGAGACCGGCCGCTTCCAGGCCCGCGACCTCATCGCCGCACTGTTGCGCCCGTGGTTCGCGGCTCGTGACCTCGCCACGATCCGCAAGGCGTTCGCCGGCACGCATGTTTCCTGGGGGCCCTACCAGACCTTCCGCCAGCTTATTACCGAGGACCCACGCTGTTCGAGCGCGAACCCGATATTCGCCGAGGTCGAGCATTCCGGCGTCGGCACTTATCTGATGCCGGGTTCTCCGCTGTACTTCTCGAGGATACCGCGCTTGAAGGTTCGACGCGCGCCACTGCTTGGCGAGAACACCGACGAGATACTCGCAGACCTTCTGGGACTGAGCTCGAGCGAGATCGGTCGCCTGCACGATCGCGGGGTCGTGGCCGGACCGAGCGCCGCCGCACGCTGAGGGGTTGTGAAGAAATTTGGTTCCAGGGCGTATTTTTCGCCCAGCCCCGCGCCCTGTTCTGTCATCCCGAGCCCATTCGACTTCGCTCAGGGCAGGCTCCGCGAAGCATCACTATTTTTGTCATTCCGAGCGGAGGCTCGGCGGAGCGAGGAATCTACGCGGAGCGATTATGTCTGAAAACCCTTGGTAGACAGGGGAAAATCGCTTCGCGTAGATTCCTCGCTGCGCTCGGAATGACAAACCCAGCGGCTGTTTAAAACCCCAAGGAAGGGCTTTAGTCGTTCTCCGTTGAAAAATTCACAGACGCTGAGGGCAATTCCCGGCTCTGTCCGTAGCCGTCCGTTTCAAGCCGTCAGGGCGGTTCGCGATCGCGTGACCGAATGGAGTCGAGGATGCCTCGGCCTCGGGCGGTAAATGCTTGCCATTTCCCGCGAAGCGCGCTAACAAGGATATCGTATATCCGAATTAGAAATCTGAAATCAAACGAGCGTCAAATATTAGATAATTGAATTGAGCGAACGCGGGTATGCTCACGCGGACTTCAGTTACGGCGGTTCGGTTATTACTCCACCTGGACCGCGAGGCTCCAGGAGAGTTCGCCTCTCTCAAAGAGATCTCCAGTAAACTCGAAGAGTCACCGACCTATCTCGCCAAGATAGCGCGTCATCTCGTCCGCGCCGGCATCCTGCGCGCCCAGCGTGGCAAGACCGGCGGGGTGATCGTGAATCGCCCGTCGGATGCCATCACGTTGCTGGCGATCGTTGAGGCTTGTCAGGGGGCGATTCTGGGCAATTTCTGCCAGGAAACGGATCGCTTGTCCGACACCTGTGCCCTGCATCAAGCCGGCGCGGAACTGCACGACGCGATAATCGGCGTGCTCGGGCATTGGACGCTGGCGGATTTCAGCCGGCAACCGCGCCCAGCCAGAGAATTTCGCGACAAAGTCCGGTGCCTGCTTGAAGGCGGATGGCCCGGTGTGTTCACCCCGGTGAGGAGACGCGAGCGATGACCGCAGCCGCACCATTGCGCGTCGACGTGCCCGGCGAGGGCTATCACCGCGGACTGATCTCGTGCCAGGTGGCCTGCCCGGTGCATACCGATGCGCGCGGGTATGTGCGGGCGATTGCGGCGGGGCGGTTTGATGAGGCGTATCTCATCGCACGTGGGCCGAATCCGTTTGCTTCCATCTGCGGGTGGGTCTGCGGTGCGCCGTGCGAGGCGGCGTGTCGGCGAGGAAAAGTTCCGCAGGTGGATGATGACGGCCGGTTTGTGGCTGTCGACCGTCCGATTTCCATCCGCGCGCTGAAACGATTCGCTTGCGAGCAGGCGGGACCGGAGACGCGGCCCCCTGACGATGTCCTGCGAGCCGTGCGCGAGTTCGTGCCGAAGGTCTCGGCCGACGCGGAGGAGATGGCCGCCTTGATACGGGCTGCTGTGGCCGGCGCGTTCAAACCGGAGAAAGGCCAACGCGTGGCGGTCATCGGCGGAGGACCGGCCGGGCTCTCGGCGGCGCATGATTTGGCGCTGATGGGATTCAGGCCGGTGGTGTTCGAGAGCGAGCCGGTGCCGGCGGGGATGCTGGCGCTGGGCGTGCCGGCGTATCGGTTGCCGCGCGAGGTCATCGCGCGCGAGGTGGCCGTCATCCAAGCACTCGGCGTTGAGATTCGATGCGGCGTAACGATCGGCAAGGACATCTCGCTCAAGTCGCTGCGCAAGGAATTTGCGGCGGTGATCGTCGCGGTGGGTGCGAAGTCGTCGCGAGCATTGGGGCTGCCGGGCGAACGCGGGCCGCGCGTCTATGGCGGCGTGGATTTGCTGCGCGCGGTGTCGGTTGGCGAAAGCGTGGACATCGGGCGCGAGGTGGTAGTCATCGGCGGCGGCAACGTGGCCTACGACGTCGCGCGCACCGTCCTGCGTCAGATCGCTTACGACACCGCCCGTACGGCGGCCCGCCTGGCGGGCACGTGGCGCGTTCACCTGGCGTCGCTCGAGACGCTCGAAGAAATGCCGGCTGACACGCTGGAAATCATGGAGGGCGACGAGGAAGGTATCCAGCGGATCAACGGCTGGGGGCCGGTGGAGATCGTGCGCGACACGGCCGGGACCGTGACCGGCGTGACGTTCCGGCAATGCGAACGCGTGTACGACGAGAACCGCCGGTTCAATCCGGTATTCAACGATGCGGTTCGCCAAACGGTGCCGTGCGACACGGTGTTGCTGTCGGTCGGGCAGGCGCCGAACCTGGCGTTTTTGTCGGACGGCGGCGCGGACATCGAGCAGATGTCGCCGGGCTGGCCGAAGGTGGACAGGGCTACGCTGGCCACGACCGCGCCGGGCGTGTTCGTTGCCGGCGATCTCGCGCACGGGACGCGACTGTTGATCGATGCGGTGGCGTCGGGCAAAGCGGCGGCACGTTCGGTGTACCGGTTCCTTACCGGGCGCGCGATCACGATGGAAGCGCTCACGGCGCACATCGAGCTGCCGATGTACCGGCGCGAGTCCGGTTATGAATCGATCCGGCGCGTGCCGGTGGCGATGCTGGAGCCCGAGGAACGCCTGCACCATCCGGAAACCGTCGTCGAACTCGGCTACAGCCGCGACGAGGCGATGCGCGAGGCGTCGCGTTGTCTGGATTGCGGCGTGACTCCTGTATTCGACGGCAGCCGGTGCGTGTTGTGCGGCGGCTGCGCGGACGTCTGTCCCACCCAGTGTCTGAAGCTGGTGTCGCTCTCGGCGCTGGCGCCCAATTCGGATCTGGATGCCGCGATCGGCGGCTCGCTCGGCGCCGGCGTGGACCGGGAAAACAACTCGGCGATTTTGAAAGACGAAGACCGGTGCGTCCGTTGCGCGCTGTGTGCGATGCGGTGTCCCGTCGACGCGATCGCCATGGAACGCGTGATTTGTACAACCGAGTGGAGGTTTCAATGACCACCCAGCCCCAAGCTCCACGTTCGCGGCTTGAGCCGGAGCCGCTGACGCGCCGTGATTTTCTGGGTCTGGCCTCGCTGTGGGCGGCGGCGTCGGCGATGGGCGTCGCGATGATCGGGATGCTGCGCCTGCCGAAGGCGGCGGTGCTGTCGTCGCCGCCGAAAAAATTTCGCGTGACATTGCCCGATTCGCTTCCCGCCGGGGAGGCGCTGATCCTGCCGGGGCGGCCGGTGGCGCTGTATCGCGATGCGGACGGCGTGTATGCCGTGTCGCTCACCTGCACGCATCTCGGCTGCATCGTGAAGAAGAGTCGGGAAGGATTTGAATGTCCATGTCACGGCTCGCGGTTCGCGGCGGACGGCGAGGTGACGAAAGGCCCGGCGCCGCAGCCGCTGCCGTGGGTCGAAGTAAGCGGCAAGGGCGCCAATTACGTTGTGGACCTCGGCAAGAGAGTGCCGGCAGGGACCAGGTTTAAAGCATGAACGCCACGGTTCCCTCCAAATCGGCGCTGCGGGTTTTCGCTGAGAACCTGCGGCAGGTTCCCCGTAGGGTGCTGGAGACCGCGTTTCGCGGCGGAGCGCCGCGGACCGATCGGACGCGCTCGACGTTCGTGTTCGGCAACGTGTTTCTGCATCTCCATACGGTGCGGACACATCGGTGGAGCTTGCGATGGACGACGACGTTCGGTTTGGGCATCGCGTGCGCCGCCGCGTTTCTGATCACGTTGGTTACGGGCATCCTGCTGATGTTTTATTACAAGCCCTACCCCGACGTGGCCTACCTCTCGGTGAAAGACATTCACTTCGTAGTGCCCACGGGCCAACTGATCCGCAACATCCATCGATGGGCCGCCAACCTGATGGTGGTCGGCGTCTTCCTGCACATGGCGCGGGTATTCTACACGGCGGCCTACCGGAGCCCGCGCGAGTTCAACTGGGTAATCGGGATGGGGCTGTTGGTGGTCACGCTGGGGCTCTCGTTCACCGGCTACCTCTT
>Ga0315281_10012819_pt1 | contig 11390 bp, 13 predicted proteins | sample YL17G07_0_MG_FD_204540 | JGI IMG/M metagenome (GOLD analysis project Ga0315281, IMG submission 204540) | Sediment microbial communities from Yellowstone Lake, YNP, Wyoming, USA - YL17G07_0 | ecosystem: Environmental > Aquatic > Freshwater > Lake > Sediment | place: USA: Wyoming | collected... | reverse complement strand
TCCAAAAACCACTGAAGATTTACCTCAAGAGTTAGGACGCATGGTTAGTGAGGAAGCGGCAAAGTATGGGTTAAAATCTGCTATGGTTATTAACACCCATAACAGTATCAACGACATAGTCGATACTGAAGAATATTTAGATGCCTTGCAAATGGCAGCTTCTAAATGCCTTCAAAAAGCAGTTGCATTGCCAACTAAGCAGTTCATGGTTGGCGCCGCCACTGTTTTCCCTAAAGAATTTGATTTAAAAGATGGCATGGGCACAGGCGGAATCACCGCAATAGTTGTTCAAGTAGAGAAACAGAAAACTGCTTACGTGGTAATCGATGGAAACAACATGATTTCGGGTTTGCGTGAAAAAATTCTTGACGCTTTAACTTCTGTGGGTTTTGATGAAAGCGAAGTTTTCACTACAGACACTCATGCCGTCAGCGCCGTAGTTACGGGAAGGCGTGGTTACCACCCGGTCGGTGAAGTTATGAGCCACGAAGTACTGATTCGTTGTATTTGTGAAGTGACAAAAAAGGCAGAGACAAATTTGGAGGCTTCCAAAGCTGGATGCCTGCGTCTTGTTGTTCCCCAAGTAAGAGTAATTGGTGAAGCCCGGTTGCAATCAATGTCGATTCTTGTGGATAAGGCGATTCAGAAGGCGAAAAAAACGTTGATTCCGGTCTTTGGGTTGGAAGGACTGTTTTTAATCTTGCTCCTAGCGTTCTTCTAAGTTAAGCGGCTGCATCTCTTGGTGCGTAAAGGTTAATATTGCTTCTTTACTAGTCGCTTTTGATTGGAGTTATTTCAAAATGGTTGCTTACCCTAAAATTGTTGTTTCTCCACCTGGCCCTAAAGCTAGAGAGCTTGTTCAGAAGGATGAACGGTTTGTTTCCCCATCGTATATGCGGTATTATCCGCTTGTTGTTGAGTCAGCAAACGATTGCATAGTTAAGGATGTTGATGGAAACGAGTACATTGACCTCAACTCTGGCATAGCCTGTATGAACGTTGGTCATAATCACCCCCGTGTGGTTGAGGCCATAAAAAGTCAGTGTGACCGTTTTCTGCATTATTCTAACACTGACTTCTACTACAAAGAAGTAATCAACTTAGCAGAAAAGTTAGCTAAAATAGCTCCTGGCGACTTTGAGAAAAAAACCTATTTTGGCAACAGCGGCACCGAAGCCGTTGAAGCTGCAGTAAAACTTGCCAGATGGCACACACGTAAACAATTATTCATAGGCTTCATAAGCGCTTTCCATGGTCGAACGATGGGTTCGTTAGCTTTTACCGCCAGCAAACCAACGCAAAGGAGACATTTTTCTCCATTTATGCCTGGTGTAGCTCATGTTCCTTATCCCTATTGTTACCGTTGCCCTTTCAAACTGGAACAGCCGGACTGTAACTATTGGTGCGTAGATTTTATTGAAGAGCAAGTATTGCAAAAGTATATGCCTCCTGAAGATGTGGCAGCGATTCTTTTTGAACCAATCCAAGGAGAAGGTGGTTATGTGGTTCCTCCTCCAGAGTTTTTCCAAAAGCTCAAGAAAATCGCTGATAAGTATGGTTTACTGCTTATCGACGATGAAGTGCAATCTGGCATAGGCAGAACGGGCAAATGGTTCGCTATTGAACACTGGGGCATTGAACCAGACATAATCTGCAGTGCAAAGGCTTTGGCTTCAGGTTTGCCCATCGGTGCAACAATTGCTAAAGCGAAAATTATGGATTGGACTGGTGGTTCGCACGCAAGCACTTTCGGCGGAAATCCATTATCATGTGCAGCGGCAGCCGCAGTTATAGACGTCATTAAGGAGCAGCAGTTGCTGGATAACGCCAACAGGCAAGGTGCTTATGCGATGAAAAGGTTGGAGGAATTGAAAGAAACCAGCAACATAGTTGGAGATGTACGTGGTAAAGGTCTAATGATTGGTGTTGAACTTGTTGAGGACAAGGAAACAAGAAAGCCTGCACCGCAGAAAGCTTCTCAGGTTATTTTGCGCTCATGGAAGCGCGGAGTAGCAGTTGTTACTTGTGGTGCTTCAACGCTTAGGATAGTTCCGCCGCTTACTATACAAAGTGACCTGCTAGGCTCAGCGCTGGATATCGTTGAAGATACGATTAATGAGGTAGCAAAAGAAGCCTAGAGCTACTTTGTCTTCAAGCTTTTCGCTGTTCTACGGGGCTTTCTCTTAAGTTCTGTACCACAAACTTGGCACTCCTTGGATGAGCAGTTGGCAGGGTATTCTCGGTGGCACGCTGGGCAGTATCTTATCCACTCTAAAAGGCGCTTGATACCGAAAGTAGCGAGTGCTAAAAATTCTATTCCTAACTGAGTGGCAACATTCTGGATTGAATAGTCATCAGTAACAATTTGAGGCGTGTAACCTGTTGCTTTCAATTCGAAGGCTAAAGCCAAAAGCTGCATGTCCGTTTCAGACAGTAAATATGAGTCGCCCATTTTACTTGCCGATGCTTTTGCTTTGTTCCAAAATGCTTCTGAAGGCACCTTAACCTTTAATCTTCCACTTTCAATTGCTGTTTCAAATCTAACCCGAGTCATAGAATTCTTTCTTATTTCTTCTTCAACTTTGGGCACGGTTACTTGTTCTTCGCTTAATGAGAAAGGGTCAAAACCTGCCAAAAAAGCGGAAGTGTCTAGGACAATTACTCTTTTACATTTATTATCTGCTTGGCTTTTCATTCTGTTCCCTTAAAAAGCAACCGACTTCTTAACCGGTCATAAAAATCAGTTTCGAATCTTATAAAGGAAGTTACATTTTTGGATCTTGTGACCTTAAGCATTGGCTCTTTAACGCTTACAAGTTTGCGGTAGTTTCCATCAATTAAAACAAGCATGTCCTTTGGCCTAATTACGTTGAAGGTAATAATGGAGTCCGCTGGAAAAACAAGCGAATGGAACACAGTTAACGAACAGATCGGCGTAATAACGAAAGCATCTACTTCTCGGTCTAAAACCGGTCCTCCTGCTGAAAGGGAATAACCAGTAGAACCCGTTTGGGTGGCTACGATTAGGCCGTCTGCTTGGCATTTAAGAATTGGCTTCCCGTTCTTGCATATTTGAGTGTAAAGTATTTTTGATGGTTCGCCAGCAGAAATGACAACGTCATTTAAAGCGTCTGGCATTGATTCTTCGCCTGCTGACACAGCTAGCTTAGCGCATTTTTCTATTTTGTACTCGCCTTTCAAGATTTTTTCTACTGCTTCACAGGCGTTTTTAGGTTCAACTTCTGTTAAGAATCCTCTGACTCCCATGTTAATTGCTAAAATTGGCGGTTCAGGCTTAGGCACCGTGATGCATGTACGTAGTATTGTTCCGTCGCCACCGATTGTTATTATGAAGTCAGTTTTCATTTTTGATAGGGGAACCATCTTTTCCTGCGTGGTTACTTTTCCTGCTAGAGTATCTTCTATGTAAACCTTCAAACCTTTGCTTTTAAGATACTCCGCTAACTCCTCTGTAAGCTTTAACGCTGGTTTTTTATCGTAGCGGGCGACTAATCCCACGCTTTTGAACAACTAATTCCACCGCTCAGTAAATAGCGTTACCTTAATCTATATATGGGTGTTGTTCAGAATGCATTGAATAGAACTGTACTGTGGTGAGTGTATGAGCAGACCAGTCGATGTCGGAGAATTACGCGTTGGCGGCTACATGATGATTGAAGGCGAACCCTGCAAAATAGTAGACATTGCAAAGTCAAAGCCTGGAAAACACGGCTCCGCCAAATTCAGAATAGTTGCCATCGGCGTATTTGACGGTCAAAAAAGACAGTTCGTCAAACCCGTTGATTTAGGCGCTGAAATTCCACTAATTGATAAAAGACCCGGACAAGTTTTCGCCATCAACCCCACGGGAGTTCAAATAATGGATCTGGAAACCTACGAGTACTTAGATGCTCCATTTCCTGAAGAGGAAGACCTCAAAGCCAAGCTATCCCCCGGCGCAGAAATTGAATACTGGAAAATACTTGGAAGAGTAAAAATCGTCAGAGTAAAATAATCAATTAGCAAGTTACAAATTTTTTCTCCTCTTACTTATTTGAGAGTTTGCTTGTCCGTTATTTTTTTTAACTCCACCATTTCCAACCGAGCTTTTTAAAACTAAGGTACATTGCTAAGAGAATTATTCCCCAGCTTAACGGAATGCTTCCGATTACAAGTATGAGGTTATCTTGCAGGTAAGTGTAGCTTGCCCATGCGCTTAAAACGGTTAAGCCTACAAGTAACAAGATGAATATGCTTGCGTGTATTGCCCGTTCTGCAGTCAACTATTTCGCCACCAACTGTGTATACCGAGTATTCTCTGTGTGTTGTTAAAAAGATTTTCCATCAAAGTTTATTTCCTAGGCTCAGGCTTTTTGTTGATGAAGCCAATGATGCATGAAGAGCCGTCTGAATTGTGAAGATAGCTATAATGGGGAACTGAGGCTTCAAAAACGTTTTAAAAAAGAAATTAACCTGTATTGTTGGACTTTTATGCTGTAATCTTTATTTAAAAGAATAATAGATGTGTAAGGGTTGGAGACTCTGATGGCATTAGACAGGTTAGGTTCTTCTCTTTACGACGCCTTGAAAAAGGTTTTCAAAGCTTCCGTAGTGGACGAAGCCACAGTGAAGGAACTCGTTCGCGACATACAAAGAGCGTTGCTCCAAGCAGATGTTAATGTTCAACTTGTCCTTGAAATATCCAAGCGCATAGAGGAGCGAGCGTTAAAAGAGAAAGTTCCTCCAGGCATTTCAAGACGCGAGCATGTTGTAAAAGTTGTTTACGAAGAGTTAACTCGCTTTGTAGGCGAGAAACCTGTTCCAATCAAGATGGAGCCAGGAAAAAAGAAAATTTTAATGCTTGTTGGAATCCAAGGCTCAGGTAAAACTACTCAGGCAGCAAAACTGGCGCGGTATTTCCAGAAAAGAGGTTTAAAGCCAGCGTTGATTTGCGCTGACACTTATCGTCCCGGCGCGTTCGCTCAGCTTCAGCAACTGGCAAACAGGATAAACATTCCCATTTATGGCGACTTAAAGGCTAAAGACCCAGTTAAAGTTGTCAAGGAAGGATTAAAACAGTTCAACGACAAAGACCTAATAATCGTGGATACAGCGGGCAGGCATAAGGAAGAGAAAGACTTAATCAAAGAAATGAAAGACCTTGAAAAACACGTCAAACCCGACGAAGTCATAATGGTTATTGACGGCACCATCGGTCAGCAAGCTCTTATTCAAGCGAAAACGTTCCATGAAGCAACACCCATAGGCGCAATTATCGTAACAAAACTTGACGGTTCCTCGAGAGGAGGAGGCGCGCTTTCAGCAGTTGCAGCAACAGGCGCTCCAATAAAGTTTATTGGTACAGGCGAAAAAATCGAAGATGTCGAACCGTTTATACCCTCACGTTTTGTCGGTCGACTCCTCGGCATGGGCGATTTAGAAACGCTCTTGGAAAAGGTGCATGATGCCGAAATTAAGGTTCCCACAAAAAAAGCCAAGGAAATACTCAGCGGCAAATTCACCCTAACAGACATGTATGAGCAATTTGAAGCCGTAAAAGGCATGGGGCCCTTCAGAAAAGTGCTCAAGATGTTGCCAGGTATGTCATACGATGTGCCAGAAGAAATGTTGAATACGGCTGAAGGCCGCTTGGATAAATGGCGAGTAATAATTCAATCCATGACACCTCAAGAAAGGGACAACCCCAAAGTACTGAACTCTTCTAGGGCAAGACGTGTGGCACGCGGTTCAGGAACAACTGAAAAAGACGTTAAAGAACTTCTAAAGCAGTATGTTATGATGCGTAAAATGCTAAAGATGTTTAAGCGTAAAAAGAAACTGCCTTTCGGACTAGGCGGAAAAGGAATGCCCGCGACTTTCGGCAGGTAGGCTTCATGAAATGGATGTACTCGAAAAAGCGTTTGAACTTCTTAGCAAATATCCCCTCTGCGATCACTGCCTTGGTAGACAATTTGCTTCGCTTGGTTACAGTATGGAAAATAACGTTCGAGGCTCAGCATTAAAAATCAGTTTAACCTTGCAAGCCAACGACCTTGCTAAAGAAAAAAGCCTCGACGGAATTAAACGGCTTAAAATTTTGGCAACTAATGGTTTTTCGAGAGAAGCACAAGAGACCCTAAAACACCTCAAAAAACGCGTTCCCAAAGAAGCCTCGGAAACAAAGTGTTTCCTTTGCGAAGGCAAGTTTTCGCTTCTTGATAGCCTAACCGAGAAATCCTTAAGCGCCCTCGAAGGTTATGAGTTTACTACATTTCTGGTAGGAATTGAATTGCCAGTTAAGGTTGAGGAACGTGAAGATGAGTTTAAGGCTACTCTGAACCTCAGCTATGGCGAAAGTATTAAGCATGAATTTGGACGATTGTTTGGCAAAGCTCTTGCTGAACGCACTGGTAAAGAGGTGGATTACTTAGTGCCTGATATGGTCATAGTAATCAACCCTTTCCAACAGAAAGTGCGACTTCAGGTTAACCCGCTTTTCGTCGGCGGCAGGTATCGCAAGCTTGTGCGAGATATTCCACAGTCGAAATGGTTCTGTTCAAACTGCCGTGGAAGAGGCTGTGAAAAGTGCGGCGGAACCGGTAAACTATATCCAGAATCAGTCGAGGAGCTATCCTCAAAGCCGCTGTTGGAAGCAACTGAGGGTGAAAAAACATCGTTTCACGCTTCTGGACGCGAAGACATTGATGCCCGAATGCTGGGGACAGGTCGACCTTTTGTTATTGAGGTTTCTAAGCCAAAAAAGCGGTTTGTTGATTTGAAGGAAATTGAAGCCAAAATCAACGCTGAAGCTATGGGTAAGGTCGAGGTTTCGCGGTTGCGTTTTACCACTAAGGATGTGGTCAGGCGGCTCAAGAAGGGTGAAGGTGCACAGAAAGAGTATCGGTTACTAGCTGAATTTGAGAACGAGGTTTCCGAGGAGGGTTTGCGAATGTTGGAAGAGACGCTAAGTGGAGCTTCAATAAAGCAGCAGACGCCACTTCGTGTTTTGCATAGGAGGGCGGATTTAATCCGAGAAAGGTACATATATAAGGTTAAAGTTAAGAAGGTGTCGCTTAAGAGGGCTCTTATGGAAATTCGTTGCCAAGGCGGCCTCTATGTTAAAGAATTGGTGTCTGGAGATGAAGGAAGAACAATACCGAACGTTTCAGATTTGCTTGCAAACAGAGCGAAGACGCTTAAGCTTGACGTTCTAAAAGTCATAATGGATGATTAAAAAAAGGTGAAATTTGAATGAAAGGATCAAAAGGATATTACACTGGTACTCGCAGTCTTCTGAAAAAAGCAACCAGAGAAAAAGGTAAGCCACATATTAGCAAAATACTTCAAGAGTACAAGCCTGGTTCTCAAGTGATTATAAAGATGGATTCTAGCGTACAGAAGAGTATGCCACATAAACGCTTCCACGGTAAAATAGGCACTGTAGTGGCTAAGCGTGGTAGAGGATACGTAGTAAGCGTTCCGCAAGGCAACGCTATTAAAGAAATAATTACTCGCTCAGAACATTTAGAGCCGTATACGGGCAGTTGAGGAAAATGAGCAAGAGAGAAATAAGCGAGAATCGCTTGACGATACCGCAGGTTAAGAAGGTATTAGAGACCATTGGCGAGGAAAATCTAGACCAGTTTCAACGCCGAACATTGGATTATGTAAAAAAGTTCTCCAAAGTCGACCCTGAAAAGGCGGAAGAGCTCTTGCAAACTCTCGTTAAAGAATACGAAATTGACGAGGCTGAAGCAGTTCAAATTATAAATTGTATGCCTGAAACTGTTGACGAGTTGAGGGTTTTCTTAGCTGGCGGTCGCAAGATTATAGAGACTGCTAAATTACAGGCTATTGTCGCGCTTCTGAATGAGAATAGAACTCTGAAGTAGCGTAAAGCGGCTAAGTATTTTTAAGCAGTAAGCGCAATAGACTAGAGGATGGACTTAGTGACTGTAATGGAAAAGCGGTATGAAGAGTACGCTTACGTATTAGATTTCTTGTCACACGGCAAGCCAGGATTCCGCCCGACTGGACGGGCAGGTTACCGAGCGGGAGCTTTAATTCAGTGCGTCGGTGAAGAGTTTTTTACGCTTTTGGAGGCTTTGGTGAAAGAGGGTTTAATGCTTAAGCCAGGTGACCGCGTGTATGTGGGCAAGAATTCTCGTGAAGAGGTTACGTACATTATAGGCCGTGTTGGTTATAATGAGTTAACTGCAGCGGCGAAAGCCGAGCTTCCCGGAGTGATAAGTCGTATAGTGTTGAATCGGGAGAAGGGGTTCGTGAACTTTTTCAACACATCTCGCGCAATTACCCCTCGTATGCATGCGTTGGAACTTGTTCCAGGCATCGGAAAAAAATATATGTGGCAGGTTATTAACGAGCGGGCTCGGAAACCCTTTGAGAGTTTTGATGATTTGCAGAAGCGAACTGATTTGCCTAATCCTGTAAAGTTGCTTACTAAGCGGGTTATGGAAGAACTTGAGGGCGACAGCAAGTACCGATTATTCACGCGGGCGCAGTAAGGCATAAAGCGATGAGTCTTGAGGAAACGAAGCAGCTGCTTCGAACTTATCGAATTACCCCGAATAAGCTTTTGGGGCAGAATTTCATGTTTGAACATTCATTTTACGGCATGCTGTGCGCTTATGCTTTGCTTGGCCCTTCAGATGTGGTGTTGGATGCTGGTGCAGGCTTCGGTTTTCTAAGTCGTTTCTTGGCTGATAAATGTAAGGCTGTATTTGCTGTTGAGAAGGACCCGCAAGTTGCAGAAGTGCTTCGTGAACAAGTCAAAGGCACTGGCAATGTGACTGTAATAGAAGGCGATGTGTTGAAGGTAGCGTTGCCTGAGTTTAACAAGGTGATAGCAATTCCTCCTTACTATTTGTCTTCTCGTCTTATAATGTGGCTTTTTGAGCGCAGAATTGATTGTGCAGTACTGATTTTGCAGAAAGAATTTGCCAGTCGTCTTGTAGCGGCTGTAGGCAGTGAGAATTATGGTTGGTTAACGGTTCTGACTTATCAGCATGCAGAGGTCGAGCTTTTGGACTCGGTTCCGAAAGTAATGTTTTATCCTCAACCGGAAGTAGATTCAGTAATCGTTCGGCTAAAGCCTTGGAGTCAAAGATCGTTTGAGGTGAAGGATGAAATGTTTTTCAAGCAAATGGTCAAGTGGCTCTTTACTCAGCGTAACAAGAAGTTAGGCAAAGCGCTTGCGCCGTTCATTAGGAGCACTTTGAAGTTAAGCAAGCTTGACGCGGAAAAGATAGCTCTCGCCCTGCCATTTCATGAGAGGCGCGTAAGAGAGTTATCGCCTAAAGATTTTGGAGCATTAGCAAATGCCATTCCCAGTTAAGAGAGTGCACTTTGGCAATTACGTTTTTAATATATGGGAGAATGTTTACGAGCCTGCAGAGGACTCGTTTCTTTTCGCTGAAAACCTTGATGTAGAAAAAGGCGCGCAGGTATTGGACGTGGGTACTGGTTGCGGTATACTTGGCATATTGGCAGCGGAAAAAGCTGGCAACGTGGTTGCGGTTGACTCAAATCCCTATGCTGTACGTTGCGCAAGGGAGAATTCGGCGCTTAATAATGTACGTAGTAAAATGGCTTTCATGCAAGCTGACCTATTAACCGCTTTAAACGAAAAAGCAACGTTTGATTTAATTCTCTTTAATGCACCGTACCTTCCCTCAGCCGAGGATGAAACGGAATCCTGGATTGGGCGCTCATGGGCAGGAGGCATTAATGGACGGCAAGTTATCGACCGCTTTATCTCCGAAGCCTCACCGCACTTGAAACCTAACAGTCGGATTCTCTTAATGCAGTCAACACTTACAAATGTTGAAGAAACGATTCGCAAATTTGAGGAGCGCAATCTTAAAGCAAGCTTTAAAGCTGAACGTAAACTGCCTTTCTTTGAAACTTTAACACTTATAGAAGCCAAAACTTAACCTGCTTAGAGAGTGCTATTTGGCTGTTCTGAAAAGCAAATAAAGGTATAGTGCATTGGTTATTGTAGTGACTGCAAGATGACACTTTGGTTTTACGTTAAAACAAAAGATGACCCCAAGGCAGTTGGAGACATTGTTTGCAGCTTCAACTTTACACAAGGCATGCATCCTGAGGATAAGTATTCTTGGATTATAGAGGCGGGAAAAGATGAGTCTGACTATTGGGAAATCAAAGGCAAATACGCTGCCCTAAAGGATCTCACGGTCATAGGCATCGTTTACAGGATAGGAGATACTGTGGTTCTGTCAGAAATAGATGACGACTTAGCCCCAAACTTTCTCGACCCACTAATAACAAAGTATGGGTTTGATAACGTTAAGTGGATAGTTGTTCCAAGAGCACGATAATTTTATTGCTCGTCGTATTTTTCGACTTCATCATTCATTATAGTTAATTCAATACCTGCCTGCTTGAACAACTCTATAGCATCTGCATCAGCATGATACCGCTTTTCGCAAACTACCCGTTTTATGCCAGCGTTAATTATCATCATGGCGCAAGTTCGGCATGGCGTCATTTTACAGAAAAGTGTTGCTCCCTCAAGTGGTATACCGAACCTAGCTGCTTGAATGATAGCGTTTTGTTCCGCATGAAGAGTGCGCACGCAATGCTGGGTTACATTGCCGTTGCTGTCGAATACTTTGCGCATGTCATGTCCAGCTTCGTCACAGTGTGGCAAACCAGCAGGAGCACCAACATAGCCAGTAGTCATAATCCGTTTGTTCTTAACAATTACACAGCCGCTTCTTCCCCGGTCACACGTAGCGCGCCTAGCCACAGCTTCACATAGGTCTAAGAAGTATCTATTCCAATTAGGTCTTGAATTAGTCTCCAACAGTTTCCTGCCTCAACCTGTTTTAGAAACATAGTTCATCAAAACAAACTAATAAATTATATCTGAAAATAAACTTTTCATTTTTCGTAAATGTGAATTTCTCTGCCAATCTTGTGCCGTTCATCAACCTCAACCAACGAGGAAACACCGACCAACTCTTCCAGCCCTACCGCACCCTCAGAAAACATCTCTTTAGTGAGAGGCTGCACCCTCTTAAATCCGCAATTCTCAAGTTTCTCACCAATCGGCATTGTCACGGATTTTCCAGAACGAGTATTAATGTAAGGCGTCACAAGCACCAATCGTCCATCCCTTTTCAGGACTCTATGTGCCTCTTCAACGAAACCAAAATACAACGGCTCAAGCTTCTGAATAATTTTTAGTGCATATGGTCCAGTAGGCACCTGCCGCAACGCTGGACCCAAATCAGGCTCCGTTACAATGCAATCTACCGTTTCTTGCCCAATTTTCTGTGCCAACCTACTCACGTCCCCTTGCAAAACCCTAAACTCCGTGCCTTCAAGACTATACTCTCTTTTAA
>Ga0315281_10012818_pt1 | contig 11390 bp, 10 predicted proteins | sample YL17G07_0_MG_FD_204540 | JGI IMG/M metagenome (GOLD analysis project Ga0315281, IMG submission 204540) | Sediment microbial communities from Yellowstone Lake, YNP, Wyoming, USA - YL17G07_0 | ecosystem: Environmental > Aquatic > Freshwater > Lake > Sediment | place: USA: Wyoming | collected... | reverse complement strand
GGAAGCGGATACTATTCCTTTTGAGGAGGCATTTATATCATATACTGTGCCGGTTGTGGATGGAAGGGTAAATATTAATCTCGGGAAAAAACCTGTCTGCATAGAGGAATACTAAGATAGAATCTTCAAGTAACCAGGCTCCCCCTTGGAAGTTAAAATTACTTTAAAGGTCATTGGTTATCTTACTTTTAGAATTGTTACTACTCTTTGTAAGAAACAATATCTACCAGGATTGAATTGACAGACAGGCCAGTCTATTTTGAAGGAGTGAATATAAACAAGATTCAGTAAGTAAAAATGAAGCTGAATACTAATATGCGTGCGACAATTTTTTGTGGTCTGGATTATCTTTTCCATCTGTTTGATCACGTAAGAAAAAAAAATGATGCTCTAAACTTTAAGAAGATTCTTCTTATCAGGACACACGCCTTAGGCGATGTATTACTCACCACTCCTGCCATTAGGGCCTTGCGTCTTCAGTTTCCTGAAGCTATCCTGTCCTTTTTAGTTACTGAAAGTGTTAAAGCAGTTATTGAAAATAACCCAAATATTGATCAGATAATCTCATTCCCTGATACTTTGTTAGTCAAATTCAAATTTTTGCCTTTTCTCCGTTTGGTAAAAAAGTTAAGAAGGGAAAAATATGATTGTGTAATCAGTTTTTCTCGAACTGCTGGGATACATCTTTTAGCTTTCGCAACCGGTAGCCCTATGCGGGTGGGGCTGGACTTTCGGGGATCTGGCTTTCCTCTTTCCTTAAAGGTACCTGACAAAAAATCAAATGTGGCAGATAAGGAGCAATGTGCGGTTGAAGATTACCTGGATATCGTTAAAATTCTTGGTGTACAGGAAAATGGGACGCATTTAGATTTTTACCTGACATCAGAAGGAAAAGCTTGTGTTGAGAACTTCTTGGATAAGGCAGGTGTATCTTCCAGAGATTTAGTTATTGGTATTTTTCCTGGGGGATGCGATAACCCGGCTGAGAAAGTGTTTGCCAGGCGTTGGCCAGTACAAAAATATGCACAACTTGCCGATATATTAATAAGCGGATTATCTGCAAAGGTGATCGCATTAGGTGATAATAAAGACTCGGAACTAATTTCACAAATGTTTAGCCTGATGAAAGAGAAGGCCATAAATGGCTGCAATATAGGCAATCTAAACACTTTTGGCCATTTGCTTAAAAGATGCTCCTTGCTTATCACAAATGATTCACTGCCGATGCATTTGGCTCTTTCTCTGAACATACCTACAGTTGCACCTTTTGGGCCAACTAATTCTAAAGTTTATTTGACACCCGATAATTGTTCATTGTTTGTCCCAATTCAGAGCAGTTTGGAGTGCAGTCCCTGCTATTGGAAGGAACGCTTTAAAGGATGTAAGAAATATGATAGCCCTAAATGTATGGATGCAATTTCCACATCAGAAGTACTTGGGGCAATAAAAAAACTATTACAGAGTAATTACAGAAAAGATCTATTTAAGGCTATCTCTCTTCCGCATTAAAAGAATGCTGAAGGTGCCATTATTCAGTGGCATCTTCAACTTCATAATACTGGCATAAATGAGTTCAAAACTGTTTTGGACTTTCTCATCCATTCAGGATTAGTAAGTAAAACATCTTTTCTTCCTGGGTTCCTTCCTCACGTGTTTCGGCGCGGTCCTTTAAAGCCGCAGGGTAATAGAAACAGTGGAGAAAGGAATAACTGCCATGGATCTGTATTCAGTAATAGCCGCCAGCTCGGCAGTTCTGATTACTCCTCACTTTTCTTCAAATATCTATTTCAAAAACATACTGTGTCATTGGAGGAATTAGTGCGCCTTTAAAACAATATCAGATTGGAACCTGAGGTGAAGGAAGAACAGAATACTTTTGTTATGAATTACGGCAAGATTATGAAAGGATTCAGGGCTTGAAGATTTATCTAACCGCAAATGGCAACTAATGTCTGCAACCTTACGCAGTGCCGTTTGCGACCTATGATAACTCATTGTCGAAATGGAGCAAGTGGCATTGAGCGAGCACAATAAAAACCTTTCAACGAAGCGAGCGACGTAAGGCTGTTTGTTAGGCGCAGCATACTTTCAAACATTTTTTTTGCGTATTACAATTTCAATTGAATATTCACCGTCACTATGTATAGTGGGATCTGATATTGTATGTCCCTCAGAGCATACTTTCGCATAGATAATTTCATAGTGCGTAAGTGTTCGTTCAATAAGTGAAAGTATACCAATTGTATCTGGTGGATCGTCTTTTTCGAGTAGAAAGAAGTGTTTATGATCTGGATTCCATTGTGATGGTAAGGTATTTCTTTTCTCGTAGAGCTCACGATGGGGAATATATAGAATTAGAAAACCCCCTGCTTTAAGAACTCGCCACCAGTTTTCCAAAGCAACCGATGGATCTATCATATCCTCTAGTGCATGTGAGGAGTAAACGAAATCATAACTCGAATCAGTGAGTCCGTAAAGATATTGTGCATCTCCATCTTCTAAATCCCATCCTCGACAATTCGATGCGAGTAAATCATCCCCACAACCCACATCCAAACCATGTCCTTCACAGTATTTTTGAAAGAATTTCTCTTTGATTCTTCTTGGTTTTGCCTTAGAACTTTCTCCAATGGGTTCTTTTTTAAATTTGTAGTAAATCTTCCTGGCATAGCTCCAGACAGGCTTAGGTGTAATTGATTTAATATATTCCTTAATAGTCATTCTGTTCATCCTTTAGTATAGGCATGTTGCGCATAACGTATTGCGTGTTTGCGAAATGCCGAGGGCATTTTGGTTAGCGAAGCGAACCGCAAACACGCTGTTAGGCGAGCCTGCCCATTTATATGATTCAACCATTCCTTTTAGAGCTTGATGATAAAACATTGTCCCGTTGGAAGGTAGCAGGGAAATTCCGTCTTATTTGAGAAAAATTCATCAACTGCCTTTTTTGCACCAGGGCAACCCAAAAAGCCGTAGTCATCAAAAACCATTGTGCCACCAATCACCATTCGTGGGTAAAAGAACTTACAACAATCCATTACTGATTTATGAATATCAACGTCAATATGAACAAAACAGAATTGCAGATTTATTATGGGGATAGAAGTGTCTGGGAAAAAGCCCTGATAAAACCGAACATTGTTACAATCTTTTAGATATTTTTTGACGCTCTCAAGCGACGTATCAGAGAAATCCCCTTCCCTATGAATATCCTTGGCGGGATCAGTTGGTGGCATCCCTGTAAATGTATCAAAAAGATGTATGATTTTGGTGGTTCCAGTGAATACCTTTGAGATCAACTTTGCGGTCCCACCCTTATATACACCAATTTCAGCAACGTCACCGCTCATATTCATAGCCTGCATAGCAAATTGATAAAGAATAAAGCACCTTGTTCTGTCCACAAGGGTATAGCCTTCAACTAGTTTTACTAAAGAATCAAATGCTTCATCATCATTCCATAAATGAATCGGGTTAGGTTTTCCAAATGGTGCGCTTTGAATTTGGAGTCCTAACTTGGAAAAAAGGAATTTCACAAATAATTTCATTGTTTGCTTCATAGACTACAACTCCTTCTTACTATTTGGCAGGCGATTTCGCATAACTCGTTCACATCCTCACTTGGTGCGGATATACTCCAGTTTAGGGGTGATATCAGCACCTATTTCGGATATTTTACTTCTGGCAGAAGTGTCAGAAACCTTCTTTCTATCAAAATATGTCACTCATCCCCTCCTTTTGTTAAATTTAAGGTGTCCAATGGACTTATTATCTTCCCTAAGCTTTTCGTGCTTACGTGAATATAAATTTCAGTAGTCTTGCTATGGGTATGTCCCAAAAGCTCCTGAATATACCCCGCACTTTCACACCGCTGGATTTCCTGCAGTGTTCATAGCAAACAATTCCTAATTCTTTTTATCAAAAATTTGTATGTATTCCCAAAGAATAGCAAACAGATGTTGGAAGCTGTTAGTAAGGAGTGCTTTCTCGTTACTCTTTAATACCCTCAATATCCTCCATATCCTCAATTGCATCTTCAGCGTATATGCCAAGCTCGCTATCAGGTTCTAACTCTATAACTTTTTTGTACGCCTTTACAGCTTTATCTCTGTCACCTTTTTCTAAGTATAGATCCCCAAGTTTAATATACGCGCCTGTAAAACGAGGGTTTATTTCTATGGTCTTCTCATAAGAGGCTATGGCTTCATCTATCTGTCCATTGTATTCATATATGAACCCAAGATTGAAATGTGCGGGCATATGCATAGGATTAATTTCAATTGCTTTCTTGATATAATGTATGGCCTCATCTACCTGTTCATTTGAGAGATATGTGACTCCAAGACCCAGATACGCATCTGCAAAATTCGGATTTATCTCTATAGCCCTTCTATAACTCTCCACGGCTTTATCCACTTCATCTTTAGCTCGATAGGCAGATCCCAGCAAAAGGTGGGCATAATAATTATCAGGAAATTGTTGTGCCAAGTCTTTACACCAAGCAATAATAGGATCCATGCTTTCTTCATTTTCCAATGCCAACGAGCGTTGCTGTTCTTGAAGCTCATATTCTCCTTTCATATAATAGGCCATGCCCAATACAAATCGGACAACAGCATTATCCGGTTCTCCCTCAAGTCGCTTTTCACCGAGGGTTATAACCTCGCCCCACTTCCCTTCTAAAAATGCGCCCTCCATTCCTTGTGGCTCTGCTTGTGGTATTTTGGAAGATATTCCTGTTCTGCATCCTATAAACAGGAATACAATAAAAAGCCCTGCTGCGAATTTCTTCAATTTATTCATGACAAATAAATTATCATATCTATTTATGAGAAGTCCAGGATTTAAAGAAAAAGCACGTTAGGACTTCTGCTGAGTGTTTTCTAATGAACCTTTCTCCAGAATCGTATATCTTGCTTGATTTTTAATAATAATGTGGATTACTATAGCTATAAAGATATATAAGATTATTTGGGAGGTATTTGGGGAGGTATGATGTATAATGAAGACCGTACAAATGACCTTAGATGAAGATCTAATAGCAACTGTTGACAAGATAGCTAAAAAACTGGGAACAAATCGTTCTGCATTTACACGGCGCGCGCTCCATGCTGCCATTGAGAAAATACGAGTCAGTGAATTGGAGCGGAAGCATCGAGAAGGATATAGACGGAAACCAGTAAGGCCAGAAGAGTTTGGAGATTGGGAGGCAGAACAGGTCTGGGTGGAGCTGTGAAGAGAGGCGAAGTTCGCTGGTATAAATTTTCCCATCCTGACAAAAGACGCCCGATTGTTATTCTAACTCGTGATTCTGCATTAGGATTCCTTGGAGAGGTAACTATAGCTCCAATTACTACTACAGTGCGGGATATCCCCTCAGAAGTTTTATTGACAAAAGAAGATGGAATGTCCAGAAACTCTGCCGTGAACCTCGATCACATTCAGACAGTGTCAAAAGAAAAAATAGGACCCCTTATTACCACTTTGAGCCACAAAAAGATTTTAGAGATAAAGTCCGCCTTGCTCTTTGCTTTGGGTTTTTAGGTTGAATATGAAAATTTTAATGCTAAACCCTCCATTTCATCCAAGGTTTTCCCGTCCGCAGCGGAGTCCTGCGGTAATCAAAAGCGGGACCCTGTACTATCCTATCTGGCTATCTTATGCCACAGGAGTATTAGAAGATGCAGGATATGATGTCAAGCTGGTCGATGCACCTGCTGAAGGATACGACATGGAAGCTGTTAAGGCAATAGTCAAAGATTTTGGGCCGGCTATGATAGTGATGGATACCAGCACTCCCAGTATTTTCTCTGATGTTAAGGTAGCTGAAACCCTGAAGGAAATTCAGCCGCAATCCTTTGTCATTTTTGTAGGGACTCACGTATCAGCAACTCCAGAAGAATCCCTGCGTCTCTCCCAATCGATTGATGCAATTGCCAGGCGGGAATATGACTATACGTTATTGGAATTAGCAAATTTGCTGAAGATTGCAGGAAAAAGGCCAGAGGTAAAAAAATTAGAAACCATCAAAGGACTCTCCTTCAAAGATAACGGCAAAGTCATTCATAATCCAGACAGAGCATTTATTAAAGACCTTGACAGGCTCCCCTTTGTTAGCAAGGTTTACAAAAAGCACCTTAAAGTGGAAAATTATTTTTACTCCATTACCAAGTATCCGGAGATTACTATTGTCACTGGTAGGGGATGCCCCCACCATTGTAAATACTGCGTCTATCCACAGACCATGTTCGGCCATATGTTCAGACACAGAAGCCCTGAGAACGTGGTAGAAGAATTTAAATACATACAGGAAAACTTTTCACAGGTTAAAGAAATCTTCATTGAAGATGATACACTTACTGTCAATAAGAAGTACTGTCAGGAACTCTGCAAATTGCTTATAAAGGAAAAAGTATTCTTACCCTGGACAGCGAATTCCCGGGCAGACCTTGATTTCGAGACACTCAGGTTAATGAAAGAAGCAGGGTGCAGGCTTCTCTGCATAGGGGTCGAGAGCGGAAATCAGCAGATACTGAATAATATAAACAAGAGATTGAAACTTGAGCAGGTTGAAGAATTTATGGAAAACGCCCGAAAGGCAAAAATTCTTGTCCATGCCTGCTTCATGGTTGGAAATATAGGGGAAACAAAAGAAACCATGAAGGAAACGCTCGCTTTTGCCAAAGGACTGAAACCAGATACAGCTCAATTTTTCCCCATTATGGTTTATCCAGGTACAGAGGCCTTTGAATGGGCTAAAAACCATGGCTATCTGACAACAACCGACTATGCTAAATGGATAACCGAGAGTGGCCTCCATAATTGTATCGTATCTACTTCTGAAGTCTCAAATAAAGAACTTGTTGCTTTTTGTGATTACGCAAGGAAATCATTTTATTTGAGACCTTCTTATATCCTTTCAAAGATCTCTCAAATCCTTATTCATCCCTCTGAGTCTAAACGGATCGTCAAGGCATCTATGACTTTCTTTAAATACCTCTTTAAAGGAAGCAATTCAGGTTTTGCCAAAGATTAGAGTGTGATAGCCTTAAAAGGCAGGACAAGAATGTCCCGCCTTTAGGGGGAACACAAACCAATCGATAGGCGGTGTTTTCTAACCAGCATATTTATCATGAGAGACATATGTGAAAATGAAAATAGATCAGGCATCTTGCCTGATGTCCGAGGCAAGACGTCTTGGCTATTTTTTGGCTATTTCCTTGTAGCCGCAGGCTTCAGCCTGCGTGTATAAATATGAAATTCACGCAACCTGAAGGTTGCGGCTACATACGGGATATGGTCACATAGAAACACAAAATTTTACGTTTTAAAATGCTTGAAAATCCCAACACCCAATCCTATCAAAAGTGCAAGTGATCTTAAAAATAAGATGATAGGTGAAATCAGAGCGACTGCTGGATCTTTTTTCAAGGCAAAGAAGAAAAAGGGGATACTACTAAGTAAAAAAGAGAGAAAAGAAAGAGCAGATAGATAATACAGAGGTTGATAAAATATCCCTGTAATCCCCGAAATAGCAAAAAGAGCCAAGATCATTTGAATCTTTAAAGACTGAGGCGTGTGTGTATCTTTTTTTACCTTGCCAGGATGCCGTTTAAGAAGGAAGACTTTCCAGAAGGCAATCTTGTATTTTTTCTTGAGGTAATCCATTAGTCGGGCTGAATGCTTATGGAAGACTATAGCTGAGGGATTGAAAACCATCTTGTATCCATCCTGAAAAAGCCTGAAAGAAAACTCCTGGTCTTCTACCGATGCCCTTGGATATCTTTCATCGAATCCCCCGTATTTCAAGAAAATATCCCTGCGATATGCAGCGGAATATGTGTCAATGAAATCAATATATCTAAACTTCTTCATTCTCTCATATTTATGCTCATACTCTATCTGAACGAAACGGGCTACAAGCTCTTTCTGGTAAGTTTTATAGGCACCCTTAACCCCAATAATGTGAGAATCATCCAAGGGCTTTATCATTTCCTCAATCCAATTTGGCTGAGGCTCACAGTCTGCATCAGTAAAAAGGATAATCTCTCCCTGTGCCTGATTTACACCATGATTTCTGGCTGCTGCTGGTCCGCTATTCTGTTGATAAATATATCTAACAGGGTATTTGTTTACAACATCTTTTGTTCCATCACTACTCCCATCATCAACAACTATTACTTCATAGTTTTCTCCGTTGACAGTCTGGGTTTTGAAAGATTCGAGACATTTCTTAATTTCTTTAGCACTATTAAAACTGGGAATAATTATTGAAATCCTTTTATTCATTAGCTACTTTATTATATTATTCACTGATAACAAGTTTAACAAGTCCAAAATAAGAATAGATAGCATCCAAAATTCCAGCATTAGAACACAGAATAGCGTTGAGGAAATGTCCTTGAACATACATTACAAAAATTCTGGTAACACTTCTTGACGAAGGGAACGTCCTCTTCGGGCGAATTTGCGCTGTTTGATCCCGGAAATTTTCGGGACGAGTTTGTAAATTCGAGCGACCGAGCCGTAGAAGGGTCAGAATTTTTTTTTCAAGAAGTAAAAGGACATTTCCTAAAAAACCTTTGTAAGTCTGAATTTTAGATGTCACTTTCATAATTTCTTGCCTTGTAATGAAGAAATTAGTTATATTAATTTCAGTGTTTTGGAGGCTTATAATTATAAAATGTTTTATGTATTAAGATATTTCTCCTGTTTTATATCCATTTTTATTCTTGCCTTACTTGGCTGTTCCCCAAAAACAGCATTAGTAAAAAATGAAACTCAACTTGAACCTGAGCATATACCCCCTGTTGAGATTTCTGAATACATTCTGGGTTATGGAGATGAACTGGAGGTATCACTATTCAGACACGACGAGATGACCAGAAAGGTCAAGATATTACAAGATGGGAAAATACACTACCTTTTAGTGGGGGAAATCCGTACTCAAGGATTAAGCATAAACCAGCTTAGAGATAAGCTCAGGGAAGGACTAACTAAGTATTTCATTGACCCTCAAGTCAGTGTGATTGTGACTTCAACTGGAAGCCAAAAGATTCTTGTGTTAGGTGAGGTAAACCGACCTGGAGTATACCAGTTAGAAGGACCCAAATCCGTGGTTGAGGCAGTTTCTGAAGCAGGAGGTTTTACTTTAGATGGTAAGCCAAGTCATTTACTATTGATAAGAGGCGGATTATCTAATCCAAATCCGAGTTATAAAGTCTTAGATATTGAAAAAGCGCTTAATCAAGTAGACATGACTCAAAATATTGCCCTTCAGAAAGGAGACATCATTTATGTCCCTGCCACCGAGTATGCTGATGCAGAAAGATTCTTTAAGCGCCTGTGGACAATTATTCCACTACGCTTCGGATTTGTCACTCGTGTGTTGGAGAATTGGTAACCTACTTAACAATAAATGAAGGTACAGTTGTATCTAAAAGAACCACCTTATGTATCCATATGCACCATATATTTTATTTTAAGAAAGTTTATTTGGTGTCAGGGAGAATGTATAGCTTTAAAGACGTCAGGAAATAATTAAATTTCTTATAGATTTTTTATTTTTACTGGGTTTATGGTATAGAACTTGCTCGTTTCTTTCTGAAATAATTAAGAATAATCAAGATTTAAATACCTTAATTCCATGTGCCTTATGTGTACAAGTAATTGCCATAAAATTTAAGTTTCTATAAATATATAAAATTCAATGGAGGGATTATGAAAAATTTAAAAATTTGTGATTACAAATTAATGGACAGATTACCACGTTGTGTTTCTGCTGGTATTTTGATAATTAGTTTGATTTTTGTAATCACTTTGCTGATCCCAACCTCATTAAATATTATCCCTGTCACAATAGCTGCTGAACCAACCAAAGGAATTGCTGAAAATGTAATATTCGTGATAATTGATGGTTTAAGAAATAACGAAGCTTTTGATGAACCAATCCATCAATATATTCCCCATATCTGGAATGATTTAAGACCACAGGGAGTGATCAATACAAACTTCTGGAATACTGGTATCACCGTAACTACTGCTGCCCATGCCACAGTAGTTACGGGGGTAAGGGCATTGTTAGTTAATCAAAGTATTGTTTCAGCTTACGAAAGAGCAAAATATCCCAATATTTTTGAATATTATCGAAAACAAAAAAATATACCAAAAGAGAAAGTCTGGTTTATTACTGGAAAAGGAATCATCACAAGAGATACTCATCATTCTTTACATCCTGATTACGCTAATTTTGAAGCTTCCACAGATAATGAAGGGAAGCCAGATCCTGATATCTGGGCATCTGTTCAGCAAAAAATGGACCTGTACCACCCTTCTTTGCTCATGATAAACCTCAGAGACGTAGATCACATTGGTCATGCCGGCATATACAATGATTATACAAATGCAATAATAATAGCTGATCAAATTATTTATGACCTATGGCAAAAAATTCAAAGCGACCCTTTTTACAAAGATAAGACTGACTTTATTGTAAGTACTGACCATGGAAGAAATTGTGACGGTTTTTTTTCTGGCTTTTCTAATCATGGGCACCATGATCACTGCAACCGCCACATTATGTTTTTAGGCATTGGCCCGGATTTCAAACAGAATCAAGTTGTTAATACCTGGAGACAGCAGATTGATGTTGCTCCAACCATAGGAGCTATTTTAGGATTTCAGACTCCTTATGCTGATGGAAAAGTAATGACTGAATTGTTTAATGATCCAAATCTTGGCTCAGATATCATTACAGGAGGTCAGCGCCGCATCAGTATATCAGCCAGCAGTAGCGGTTTGCATGCTGTCTGGTCGCAAAAGAGTGGCGAGGAATGGGATATTTATTATAAGAAAAGCCAGGATGGAGGGAATACCTGGACTCAGCCGATTAAATTATTTGAAAATGGACAAAACAACAATTATTTCTATGAAGCTGAAATCACCTCGCAGGATAATGGGCTTGTGTATGTCGTTGCATTAGGTTACTCATTAAAAGACAAGGGTGGAGATACTTATATATGGACAGTATTTGGGAAAAGGAGCCTCGATGGGGGGAATACCTGGGAAGATATTCAAAAACTGGATAATGCAAAACTTTTAGCTGTTGATCCAGATATTATCTCAAGAGGCGATGACATTCTTATTACTTTTTCAAAGGCAGCTTTAAGGTCTCTTTACAGCAACAATCGCGGAGCCAATTTTACCAAGTACTCAATAATAAACGACAACATAAAAGGGGCAGCTTCTCATTCGAGCATTGCTGCTGACCAGGACAGATTTTATGTTGCCTGGACACATGATAGACATAGTAAAACTGATAAATTATACAATGTGTTTTTTGACAAGTCATATCATGCTCCATTGTTGTGGGGAGCTGATAAGAAAATTGC